>JAEEGL010009741.1_pt1 | contig 21007 bp, 19 predicted proteins | sample 9134231 | NCBI WGS metagenome assembly JAEEGL01 (sample SAMN16246548, study PRJNA631951) | gut metagenome | biome: gut microbiome; feature: rumen; material: fiber-attached | host: Bos | place: Iran: Karaj | collected 2018-10 | reverse complement strand
CATGTCACTTTCTGCTAAGAAACTAAAATTATTTGTAAATTTCTTTGTTTCAGTATAAAAATCTAATCCTTGTTTTCTTAGTTCTCTTTGTTTTCGAGCTATTTCATCAAGTTCTTCATCTTGTTTTATAGAAGCTTCCACTTCTTGTTGTCCTTCTGGATGTTCTTGATATAATTTTTTAAGTTCTTCAGCAATATACCTATCGAAATATGCTTGTAATTCTTCAATTATAGAACTATCAACTTTTCCTCTTCCTAATTCTTGTTCTACAACATCAGGTACTCCTTGTAATAATGTTAATGTTTTTGCTCTTGATACTCCGCCTTTAAGATGGGCATTAACTATATCTTCAATCTTACCAGCTAAATATTGTTCATAAATTTCAACTAATTTTCCTTTTGCTATTTCAGCATATTTAAAATTTCCTATTAAAAATTCTGATGATGCTAATTTACTTAAAACCTCTCTTGGGTGATATCTTAGAATTAAATCATCATAATATGCTTGCATTTTTCCTTTTTCTTTTTCTTGCTCTATTTGTACATGACGTACTTTATCAGCCTCTGCCGCTTCTTCATCTTGAATCCTACCATCAGGATGTTCTTGATAATACTTTTCAAGTTCATCTGCCACATATTTAGCCACATATTCTTTTAATTCTTCAATTATATCAGTATCAATATTCATACTTTTTTTAACATTTAAAGCTTTTTCTACAAGATTATCTATTCCTTGTATAATTAATAATATTTGTCCTCTTGAAAGTTTTTTTATGAAATTATCTATTCCTGCTTCTATATTTATTATTAGTTGTTCTTGAAAGATTTCAATTAAAGCCTCTCTTGCAGCATTACTATCATGGAATCTTTTAGATTTCAAAAAAATTTTTGATGATAGATAACTTAATATTTCTCCTAAACTATGACCTTCTTCTCGCAATTCGTCAAATTTATTTCTCATTGTTTTTTTATCTAATTCTTTATAAGCTTCTTTGTTTCTATAATTTGATTTCATATGATATACCACCTTCATATAAAAATTTTAACAGTTACTATTATATCATATTATCTGTTTTATGTAAAGTGGTTGCCTATTTTTAGTATTATCTTGTTTTTTTATATATAATTGTATTATAATGATAAAAAATGTTGAAAGGAATATACATATATGGAAATAACAAAGATTGAAACAAATGCAAATACGAATCTTTACTTCAATACCACACGTTTAAAGTCAAAAAAATATTCGAAACGTTTAGAATGCAATATTGTAAATATCTATCCAGACGTAACTTATCAAGAGTTTTATGGGCTTGGTGGTGCTATTACAGAAGCTGCTGCTTATTCTTATAGTTTGCTTCCTACTGATAAAAAAGAACAATTTATGAAGGAAACATTTGGAGATATTAATTATTCTCTTTGTCGTTTAACAATTGGAAGTTGTGATTTTGCTTTAGGAAGTTACAGTTATGCTAAAAAGCATGACTTGTCTGATTTTAATATAGATAGAGATTTAAAATACATTATTCCTTTCATAAAAGATGCTTTAAAAGTAAACCCAAACTTACGATTCCTTGCATCACCTTGGAGTCCTCCGGGATTTATGAAGACTTTTAAAATTAGAATCTTAGGTGGTAAGTTATTAAAAAAATACAAACAAACCTACGCTGATTATTTTGTTAAATATATAAATGCTTATAATGCCTTAGGAATCAATATTGATTTTGTTACAATACAAAATGAACCTAATGCCTTAATGATTTGGGAATCATGCTTATACAATGCTGAAGATGAAGTTGATTTCTTAGTAAATTACTTGTACCCTACTTTTAAAAATAATAATATTGATACAAAAATAATCGTATATGATCACAATAAAGAAAAACTATTTACAAGAGCAGTAGCAGAATTTAGTAATCCAGATGCCAATAAGGCAGCTTCTGGTATAGCCTTCCATTGGTATTCCGGAAATCATTTTGAAAATATTGCTTTAGTTAGAGAAAAGTTTCCAGATAAACTATTATTTCATACTGAAGGATGTTTTAGCTTTGATCCAAATAACAGTTATCCTGGCCAATACGCAAATGATATTATAGAAGATTTAAATTCTGGATTAAACGGTTATATGGACTGGAATATCCTATTAGATAGCAAAGGCGGTCCAAATCACAAAAGAAATTATTGTAATAGTCCAATAATGCTAAAACCTGATAATTCTGATTATAGAAAAACATTAGCCTACTACTATATAGGCCAGATAAGTAAAGTAATAAAACCTGGTGCCAAAAGAATTGCTTATAGTAAATATATTGGCTCTATAAAAATAACAGCATTTAAAAATCCTGATAACAGTATAGCTGTTGTAATGCTAAATGGCGAGAATAATGATATTGATTTTAACTTATGTGTTGAAAATGAAATGTTTAAAGATACTTTAGCCAAACATTCTATAGTAAGTTATATAATAAAAAAATAAAAAAAATAAAAAAATGAAGAATTAAATAACAATACAATAGAATATAAAATAAATAGCAAGAATTAATTCTTGCTATTTTCTTTATCTTTATTAATTTGTTTTTGATATCTATCTTCTTCTGAAAAAACACAGCCGCAATACTTTTGCATGTATAAGCCTAACTCTCTTGCTTTTGCTTGTCCTTCTCTAAAACCTACTCTAAAGTCTCTATATACAAATTCTAATCCATACTTATCAGCAATCTCTTTTAACATATCTTTTATAACCTCATGTTTTTGATAGGGACTAACAAATAGTGTTGTTGTAATTGCATCATATCCATTTTCTTTAGCATATTTTGCTGTTTGTTCAAGTCTTACTCTATAGCAATAATTACTGCAACGATTGTCTAAATCATTTATAACATTTTTACAGAATTCATCTAATCCATATTCTTCTTCAAAAATCGCTTTAACATTTATCATTTCTGAATACTTTTTTAAAGTATCTCTTCTTTCTTTATATTCTGTATATGGATGAATATTAGGGTTATACCAATAAAGTGTTGGTTCGATTTCCTCAGAACGTAATTCATCTATACAATAAACACTACAAGGTGCACAGCATGTATGCATTAAAAGTTTCATTTTACATCTCCTATAAATTATAAATTTTATTACTTTATTCTTTTATCTTTTTGGGCTCTTTTTTTTACTTAATTTTTTAACATTATTCATTTTATCACATTTTGCTTATTTTTTAAAGTTTTTTGTACATACTAATAAAAATAAACTTTTTTAGGAGGATTAAAATGAATTTTCAATTTATAAAAAAGATTATTCATTATTTTATCTTATTATCACTTATAGTATTATCATTATCTGCTTGTTCTAACAAACAAGGTCAAAAAAATAAAGACTATAATACTTCCCTTTTATCACAGGAACAACTAAAACAAAAACAATATCAAGAAGTTCTTTTAAGCGAATATTCAACAAAATTAATTGGTTCTGATCAAGATAGAAATACTAACATAGATCTCGCTTGTAAATCAATAAATGGTACTATTATTAATCCTGGAGATACATTTTCTTTTTGGGATATTGTAGGAAAAACAACAATTAAAAAAGGATATAAGGAAGCTGATGCTTTTAATTCTAATGGTGAAACTATAAAAGCATTAGGAGGTGGTATTTGTCAGGTATCAAGTACTATTTACAATGCTGTTTTAGATAACAAAGATTTAGAAGTTGTAGAAAGACATCCTCATAGTAACTATGTTGCCTATGTTCCTAAAGGTAGAGATGCTTCTGTTAATTATAATACTGCTGATTTTAAATTTAAAAACAATTTAGATACACCAATTAAATTATACACAAGATTAGAAAATAAAAAAGTAATAGCTGAAATATATGAGCTGAAATAATAAAGTCAGATTATATTCTTTTTACAAATAAAATGTTAAATATAATCTTCTATAATATCTGATATACTATCAACTAATTTAGCTCCTTCTTTTATTAATCTATTAGTTCCTTTTGAATTGTTAGAATTTATATTTCCTGGAACCACAAATACATTTTTCCCTTGATCTAAAGCATAATCCACTGTAATTAATGTACCGCTTTTTTCTTTTGCTTCTATAACTAAAACTCCATCAGATAAACCACTAATAATTCTATTTCTTGCTGGGAAATGCTGTGGAAGAGGTTTTACTCCTAATGGATATTCAGATATAATTGCTCCTCCTGTTTTAATTATTTTTTCATATAACCATTTGTTTTCTTTTGGATATGTATAATCTAAACCTGAACCTATAACAGCTATTGTTTTCCCTCCAGCATCAATGCAAGCTGAATGAGCAAAACTATCTATTCCGTTTAGCTAGTCCACTTATTATAACAAAATTCTTTTTGGTTAACTTACTTGAAAAGTATTTTGCACACTCTTTTCCATACTCAGAGTATTCTCTACAACCCACTATTGCTATTTTCTTTTTATTAAGAATACTTTCATTACCTAATACATATAGTTTAATTGGTGGATCTGATACATTCTTAAGATATTCTGGATAATTCTTATCAAAAATTGATAGCTCTTTTATTTTCATTTTATTCATTTTTTATTCCTCTCCTTCTTTATATTTTTATATTTAAAATTAAAAACAAAAAAAGAGCATTATTATATTATTGCTCTCTTTATTATTTCATTTTATATTACTTTTATTTTTGTTATTTATTATTTTAATTCTGTTTTTTGTTGTTTTGCTTTTCTTTTTTTAGTTTTTTTTTGCTGCTTTTACAACATTAGACATTAGCATTGCAACTGTCATAGGTCCTACTCCACCTGGTACTGGAGTTATATATGATGCTTTTTGGCTAACATTTTCAAAATCTATATCTCCAACTATTTTACCATTGTCTAATCTATTTATTCCAACATCTATTATAACACTACCTTCTTTTACCATATCACTTTTTACAAAGTTAGGTTTTCCAAGTGCTGCAATTATTATATCTGCTTTTTGTGTAATTTTTTCTATGTCTTTTGTCTTAGAATGACAAACTGTTACAGTTGCATTTTTATTTAACATACATTGTACTAATGGTTTTCCAACAATATTGCTTCTACCAATTATGACAGTATTTGCTCCTTCTGTTGGTATATTATATTCTTCAAGCATTTTTACAACTCCATATGGAGTACATGATACAAAACCATCTTGATTTAAGCATAGTTTTCCAACATTTACTGGATTAAATCCATCTACATCTTTATCTGGTGAAATTTCTCTAAATGCAGCATCTATATCTAAATGCTTTGGAAGTGGACTTTGCAAAAGTATTCCATGAACACTATCATCATTATTAAGTTTCTTGATTAAACCTAATAATTCGTCCATTGTTGTATCAGCTTTTAAGAAGAATTCTTCATATTCTATGCCTATTTCTTCACAAGCTTTACTTTTGTTTTTTACATATATCTGTGAAGCTTTATCGTCACCTACCATGATAACGGCAAGTTTAGGATTAATTCCTTCTTTTTTTAAATCTATTACTTCATTTTTTAGATTTCCTCTTATCGTTTGTGCAAGCGCTTTTCCATCAATTATCTTTGCCATAAATAGCCTCCTATAGTACTTTAAAATATTGTCTTCTTATGTGTTTTTCTTATTCTATAATATTGAATTTAATTTTGCAATAGATAATTTAATTTTAATTTTGACATTTATATTTCATTTTTCGAAAAAATCTTTTATTTTTTTATTTTTTGTGATAGAATTTGTTAAACTAAATATGAAATATTTTTTGTGGAGGTTAGAGTTATGGAATTTAAAAAGTGTAATCGTTGTGGATGCTTCTTTACTTCTAACGGAGATATTTGTGTAAACTGTTCTCCAAAAGATAAATTAGAAAAGAATAAATTAAAGAATTATTTTGATAATACAAATTCAACAACAGTAACTAATATAGATTTACTTTCTTATTCAACAGGAATAACTAAAAGAAATTTAAATAGATATTTAAGTACAGATGAATTTGCTGGGATTGCAACTGAATATGGTTTAAATATAGATAAAGTAAATAAAATTGAATTATAATAATAAAAATAAAAAAGAACACATAAAAATTGTGTTCTTTTTTTATTGTTTTTTTCTATTATTCTATAATTCAATACTATTATTTTTTCTATTCTATTGTATTGTATTTTATTATAATTAAATTAAAATTTAGGTACATATGCTTCCTCATTATCACATGAACAATAGTCTTGCATATATCCATTTTCTATTTCCAGTGTCTCTAAGTATTTTTCTACTTCTCTATATTCTTTTCTTGTTATCTTTCTATTTATATGTTCATCTTCTTTAGCCAAGTACGTAGGAAAATATTGCGACATTATGCTTATATAAACATCTTCCGGCATATTATTCTTTATCCATTTTAAAACATTTTTTGTATTCAAAATATAATTAGGTAATATTAAATGTCTAATTATAACTCCTTTTTTTATCATTCCGTTCTCGTCAAATTCAGCTGTACCGACTTGATTATACATTTCTAATATTGCTTTAGTTGCTATTTCAAAATAATTATTTACATTTGAATACTTCTTAGCAATTTCATTATTTGAGTATTTTAAATCAGGTAAATATATGTCAATATATCCATTTAATGATTTTATTGTCTCAATACTTTCATATCCATTTGAATTATATATTATTGGAATACTTAATCCCTTTGATTTTGCAAGTTTAATTGCTTGTTTTATTTGTTCTGCATATATTGTAGGAGTTACTAAATCAATATTATGAGCTTTGTTTTCTTGTTGTTTTAAAAAGATATTTGCTAATTCTTCTATTGTTATTTCTTCTCCTTTTCCTTTTTGGCTTATTTCATAATTTTGGCAAAACTTACAACTCAAATTACAATTTGAAAAAAATACGGTTCCTGATCCATTTATTCCGCTTATGCATGGTTCTTCATACATATGAAGCGAACTAAGAGCCACCTTTACATTAGCGGTTGCTCTACATCTTCCTAATTTATTTTCATTTCTATTAACTTTGCATTGATGTGGACACACCATGCAACAATTCAATTGTTCAATAACACTCATTGTTTGTTCCACTCTTCTTATTAATAATAGTATTTATATTATTTGTTCTATTTATTCTTTCTTAATTTTTTTGCAATCTTTTCTTTAATTTCTTCTTCTCTTGCAACTTTATTTTGTTTAATATCATAAACAGTCTTATTTGTTGCTAGAGCAAAGAAGAATATTACTGCAGCAATAAGTAGAAATTCTAGATTTATTGTAGGTAAAGCAAATGCTCCATATGCTAGAAAAACAGTTAGAGCTCCAACGGCCTCTGTTGTAATAATAGCCACACCCATACTTATTCCAAATAATATTGCCACTTCTTTTAAACCTAATCTTTTATCTGTAATAAATAAGAAACAATTTACCCCAATAATAATACCAAATATAAATGAGATGCAAAGTACTTCTATTTGCATTTCTCCTCTAGTTATTTGCATTGAGTAGTATGTTGCTCCCATTGGATAATCAACTGCTAATTCATCTATTGATTTATATGTCTTTTCTGTTTTTGCTTCTTCTTGTTCACTATCAGATTTTTCATTTGTCTTATTACTTTCTTTTATTGTTTTATCCATTTCATCATTGATATATTTTACATATTCAATAACATCCTTTTCACTTCCATGTTTCTGAAATTCAACAGTTTGTGCTAAATCTCCAAATACATAATAATTGCTAACTAGAAAATATGTAACTGCAGTCGCCAAAACAATGTACATTAATAATTTCAAAACTTTTTTCATTTTAATTCCTCCATATACTCCATATATATAAAATAAATAATATAATATTATAAATCATAAAATCTATTCTTTTAATTCTCTCTAACTTTATATTCCATTTCTTCCATAAAAGGATACATTTCATGTAACCTCTTTTTTGTAATCATAGATTGTCTTGGTTGTGGATTTTTATCATGACAAGATATTAATAGTTGTGTATAACAATTATCTGCCGACTTAAAAACCAAATATCTATTTCTAACATAAGTAAAATAAACTTGATATCCATTATCTAATTCTTTTTCAAATTCGTCAAATTCTTTATCCTGCATATTTTTCTCCCTATATAAATATATAAACCATTATTTTATCATCTCTTCAAATTCATTTTCAGAAATAATTTTTACACCTAAGCTTTCTGCTTTAGTTAATTTACTTCCTGCGTCTTCTCCAGCTAAAACATAATCTGTTTTTTTAGATACAGAACCTGAAGCTTTGCCACCAAATCTTTCTATAATATCTGCTGCTTCATCTCTGGTATACTTTTCTAATTTTCCAGTTAAAACAAATGTCATTCCTTCAAATCTATTATCAGTTATTTCATTAACTAGATATTTAGTATTAACACCGTTTCTTTTTAATTTATCAATTAAATCTATTGTTTGTTCTTGATGGAAGAAATCATATACACTTTTAGCCATAATTTCTCCAATTTCATTGATACTACTTAATTCTTCAATATCTGCTTCCATTAAATTATCTAATGTTTTAAAGTGTTTTGCAAGTATTTTTGCTGATTTATTTCCTATATGTCTTATTCCAAGACTGCAAATTAATTTATCTAAATCATTTGATTTGCTTTTTTCTATAGCATCAACAAGATTTTGAGCAAATTTCTTTCCATCTTTTTTCAGTGATGCTATATCTTCTAAATTTAAATCATATATATCAGAGATATTCTTTACTAAATTATTATCAATTAATTGTTCTATTATTGAATACCCTAGCCCTGATATATCCATTCCTGTTTTTGATGCAAAATGCACTAAGTTTCTTAAATTTCTTGCACTACATTCAATTCCTATACATCTCCAAACAGCTTCTCCTTCTTCTCTAACAGCTTCAGCTCCACATACAGGGCATCTTGTTGGCATAGAAAAGTCTTTTTCTTCACCTGTTCTTTTTTCTGGAAGAGCTTTTACCACCTCAGGAATAACATCTCCTGCTTTTTGTATAATAACATGATCTCCTATTTTTAATCCTTTTTCTTTAATAAAATCTTCATTATGAAGAGTCGTTTTAGAAATTGTAGATCCTGCAACTTTTACTGGCTCTAGTATAGCCATTGGAGTAATTGCTCCTGTTCTTCCAACCTGACATATAATATCATTTAAAACTGTTTCTTTTTGCTCTGGTGGATATTTATAAGCTATTGCCCATTTAGGCGTTTTAAATGTGGTTCCTATTTCTTCTCTAAATCTTAAATCATCAACTTTTATAACTGCTCCATCAATACCAAAAGAAAGTTCTTCTCTTCTTTCTCCTATATTGTTAATCTCTTTTATTACTTCTTCTATATTGTTGCAAAGAACTTTTACAGGATTAACATTGAATCCCAATTTTTCTAAGTACTTTAATGATTCATAATGAGAAGTAAATTCAATAGAATCAGATTTTTGAACATTAAATATAAATATATCAAGTGGTCTTGATGCTGCTATTTTGCTATCTAATTGTCTTAAAGAACCCGCAGCTGCATTTCTTGCATTAGCAAATAATGGCTCATCTAGTACTTCTCTTTCTTCATTTAGTTTATCAAAAGCTTCTTTGCCAATGAATACTTCTCCTCTTACAGTTATATCAATTGGTTCAGTAAGTTTTTGAGGTATATGTTTTATTGTTTTTAGATTTTCTGTAATGTCTTCACCTATAAGGCCATTTCCTCTTGTTGCTCCTCTAACAAATTCACCATTTTTGTATTCTAAAGCTACTGATAATCCATCTATTTTTGTTTCTACTACATATTTTAATTCTCTGTTATATTCTTCTTTGGCTTTCTTCATTCTATTATCAAAAGCATATAACTCTTCAAAAGAAAAGATATCTTGTAAACTTTGAAGTGGTACTTCATGTTCAACTTTTGCAAAACCTTCTTTAACATTTCCTCCAACCTTTTGAGTTAAAGAATCAGTAGAATTGAATTGAGGAAATTGCTTTTCAAGGTTTCTTAATTCAACCATTAACATATCATATTCGAAGTCAGAAATCTCAGGATCATCATCGTCATAGTATCTTTTTGCATGATATGCTGTTTCTTTTCTAAGTTCTTCTATACGCTTCTTAGCATCAATTTCGTTCATGAATAAACTTGTCCTTTCTCTACTTTTGTATTGGATTTATTATATACAAAAAGCTAAAAAAAATAAATAGCAATTTGCTATTTATTTTTTTATAGAACTTTTTATTCTTTAAATAAGTCTTTCCCTTTATATAAATAATCCCAACCTGAAAATATTGTTGCAATAACAGAAATTGAAAGCAATACGGTTGTTATTATATTAATAACAAGTTCTGCTCCTGTTAATCCACCATTTACAAAATTGCCAAATATATTGGTTCCATTAATATTAATTAAAGCAAATATAATAGCTATCATCTGAGTAACTGTCTTTAGTTTGCCCCATATAGATGCTGCAATTACTTTTCCACCTTTTTCTACTGCTATTAGTCTATAACCTGATACAATAAATTCTCGAGCTAAAACAATAATTGGAATCCAAGAAGGTATCATTCCTCTTTCAACTAGAATTATCATTGTAGCTAAAACTAAAATTTTATCAGCAAGTGGATCTAAAAACTTTCCAAATGTTGTTACTTGATTTCTACTTCTTGCTATATAACCATCTAATTTATCTGTTAATGAAGCTACTATAAATATTGCATTCATTATCCAAAATGTAATTTCTATATTAAGCCATGTTGTTTCTATATTAATTAAAGATACTATTACAATTACTGGTACTAATATCATTCTAAATACTGTTAATTTATTTGCTAAATTCATTTGTTCCTCCTATTATTTATAATCTTGTTTTTCATTTTATATTTGTAATTTTTTTGTTATATTTTATGCTTTATTCATTATATACAAAAGAAGTAAAAAAATAAATAGTATTTAATCATTTTATTTTCTGCAGTTATTTTAAATTTGTTATTTTATGTTAAGTATGCTATAATATATTTTAGTACGGGTAGATGCCCTACTCACTTACCACAAGGTAAGTGCCGCTGAAAGCACATGGGAAAGGAGCAGCTTTATGATTTGGTACAGCGTTTACGCTTTTCTTCTCGTTGATGCCAAACATACAGAAGACCTCTCCAAGGCAGAATCGACTCTTGCGTCTTTTATTAAGGAACTCAAAGCACATCCCCCTGTTCAGGCAACCTCTATCGTTTCTGTTGTTCGGGGACAGAGATGCTTGCTTTGGTCCAGAGTTAAGATGCCTCGAGAAAATGCCGAGGATCTGCTGTATGTCTTGGCAAAAAAGGAGACTGATATCCAGATTGGAACGAAGCTTCCTATTCAGATTGGCTTTAATCTGGATGATCCGTAGTAACCCCATGGCAAAGGAGCCGGATATTGAGTATTCACTTGACACTCTCTTCCGGCTCCTATTTTTACTTTTACATTTATTTAATTGTCTTTTTTTATTTATTTAAATTTCTTAACTTTTCTACTACTCTTATTAATGTGCTTACTAAAAATTCTACATCTTCTTCTGTATTTTCATCTCCAAATGTTACTCTTAATGCTCCATTAGCTAATTCTTTAGAAAGACCTATAGCCACAAGTACATGTGATGGTTCAATAGATCCTGAGCTACAAGCAGACCCACTTGATGCACAAATACCTTCCATATCCAAATTAAGTAATAATGAATCACCTTCTATATCTTTAAATGAAATATTTGCATTTCCTGGTAATCTATTATTTCTTGAACCATTTACTTTAACATTAGGAATATTTTCTTCTATTTTAGTTATGTACATATCTCTTAGTTTAGTTAGCTTTTCATTGTATTTTTCTATATTTTTATACGCCAAATCAAGAGCTTTAGCTAATCCTACAATTCCTGCTACATTTTCAGTTCCAGCTCTTTTATCCTTTTCTTGATGTCCTCCATCTTGTATTTTATCAAACTTAACTCCACTTCTTACATATAATGCCCCTACACCCTTTGGTCCATAGAACTTATGAGCTGACATTGAAAGTAAATCTATTCCTAGTTCATTAACATTAATCTTCACATTTCCCATTGCTTGAACAGCATCTGTATGAAAATAAATATTATGAGCTTTTGCAATTTTACCTATTTCTTTTATTGGTTCTATTGTTCCAATTTCATTATTTGCAAACATTATACTAATCAAAACTGTTTGATCTGTAATAGCATTTTCTAATTCTTCTATGCTAATTAACCCATCTTCATCTACATTTAAATAAGTAACAGTAAAGCCCTCTTTTTCCAAGCTCTTACATGTATTAAGAATTGCTGGATGTTCAATTTTAGTAGTTATAATATGATTTCCTTTATTCTTATTTGCATGAGCAACTCCTTTTAAGGCCAAATTATCACTTTCACTTCCACAACTTGTAAAATATATTTCTTTACTTTCAGCTCCCAACACTTTAGCAACTATTTCTCTTGAATCTTCAATTACTTTCTTATTCTTTCTTCCTAAACTATATATTGATGATGCATTTCCATAGCTTTGTGAAAAATATGGGAGCATTTCTTTTAATACTTCTTCTTTTACAGCTGTTGTAGCTGCATGATCAAAATATCTTATTTTTTCCACTAATTAAATCATCTTCTTTCTAAAGAATATATTAATACTTAATAAATTATACTCATTTTATATATATTATATGTATTATATCTGTTATAGTTTATAGTAAATTGACATAATTCAGTATTTTTTATATAATATATTTATTCCGTTAATCGGATACAAGCTGAAGCTGAAGCCGAAACCAATACAACCTGAAAGGAGGTTATTTCATGGATCGGCAAAACAACAACCTTCCGTTCACTCCTGGTGAAGATTTTCCTATGGGGATGGCCTTCACAGAGGCCTTATCCGATGGTCTGATTAAATATCATCCTGACGGATACGTGGACGATTGTGGTTTCCTTTACGATCCGATTACACTTCGGTGTATCGGAAAAGTGGAGGATTAAGCAAAATGAGGCAGCATGCATTGCGTGTTGCCTCTTTTGTCTTTATTACTCCTCTTACTAAATTCTTCTTAATCTTCATCAACGATTTCTTCGAATCTATATTTTTGTTTTACATCAGGATATTTTTCGTGATCTACTTCTGACAAAAACATACTTAAAGGTCTTGCATATATTCCATCTTTATGGTTTGTATTTCCTTTATTATCCATACAACGATAAACCACTAATTCTTCTCCTGTTTCACTATGTTTTGCTGTGGTAATTACTAACGCTCTTGATCCTTTAAAATGTTGATATAATGCGAATGGTTTAACATCTCTCATTTGTATTCCTCCTTAATAAATTCGTTAAAATAATTATTTATACTTTTAGATTTATTATTTTAAAGCTTCACTACATTTTTTACAAATTGTTGGATTCTCTGGATCTTGACCAACTGTTTCTGAATACATCCAACATCTTTCACATTTTTCTCCAGGAGCTTGTTCTACTTTAACTCCAACTTCTAATTCTTCATCATCATTTCTTCTGTTTCCGCTAACTTCAACAGCTGATACAATGAATATTGTTTGAAGTAAATCTTCTTTATCTTTTAACCATTCATATTCTGGTTCTTCTAAGAATAATGTTACTTTTGCATTTAAAGAATGTCCTATAATCTTTTTATTTCTTGCAACTTCTAATTCCTTAGCAACTTCATCTTTAATTTTCATTAATTTGTTCCACTTAACTTCTAGTTGTTCATCATCATATTCTGGATTTGCTTTTGGATAGAAATCAAGCATTACACTATCTTTATTTTCATTTTCTGTATGTGGCATATATCTCCAGATTTCTTCTGCAGTAAATGCTGTCATTGGAGCTAAAATTCTAACTAGAGCACTTAGTATTTTATACATTGTTGTTTGAGCTGCACGTCTCTTAACATCATCTGGTTTTGAAGTGTATAATCTATCTTTTATAATATCTAAGTAGAAGTTACTCATTTCAACAACACAGAAATTGTTTATTGCTTTATAAGCTTTATTGAATTCATAATTATCATAAGCTGTTGTACATTCTCTTATTAATTTATTTAATTTCATTAAAGCCCATTTATCAATTTCTTCTAAATCATTATAGGCAACTATATTATTAACATCTAAATCATATATATTTCCTAGAATATATCTTGCTGTATTTCTAATTTTTCTATAAACTTCTTGAACTTGTTTGAATATTCCTTTTGATACGTGAACATCAGATGTATAGTCAGATGATAGTACCCATAATCTAACTATATCAGCACCAGATTCTCTTACTACTTCCATTGGATCAATACCATTTCCAAGAGACTTAGACATTTTTCTTCCTTGTTCATCAACAGTATATCCATGAGTTACAACTTCTTTATATGGAGCTTTTCCTTTAGTTGCAACAGCAGTTAGGATTGAAGATTGGAACCATCCTCTATATTGGTCGCTTCCTTCTAAGTAAAGATTAGCTTCTGGTAAACCTCTTTCTTCAAGAACAGATACGTGAGTTGAACCTGAATCAAACCAAACATCCATGATATCTGTTTCTTTCTTGAATTTTGTGCATCCGCATTCGCACTTTGCACCTTCTGGTAATAATTCTTCAGCTGTCATATCAAACCAAGCATTGCTTCCTTTTTCTTTAACAATTGCTTGAACTTTTGCAAAACTTTCTGGTGTAGCATATTCTTTTTCGCATTCTTCACAGTAGAATATTGGAATTGGAACACCCCAAGTACGTTGTCTTGAAATACACCAGTCATTTCTTTCTTCTACCATCTTTGTAATTCTTTCTTCTCCCCATGTTGGATACCATTTAACAGTTTTGATAGCTTCAAGTGTTTCTTTTCTAAATCCATCAACTGATGCAAACCATTGATTTGTTGCTCTGAAGATTATTGGTTTCTTACATCTCCAACAATGTGGATATGAGTGAACAATTTCCTCTTTTTGTAGTAATAGTTCGTTTTCTTCTAACCATTCGATTATTGCTTTATTAGATTTAGCATAATACATTCCTGCAAATGGTCCAGCACCTTCTGTTTGTACACCTTTAGCATTTACAGTAACTACTATTTCTAATCCATTTTTTAACCCACATAAGTAGTCTTCTTTACCATATCCAGGAGCTGTATGAACTGCTCCAGAACCTGTTTCTAATTCAACTACGATTGTATCATCACTTCCAAGAACAACTCTTGATGTTCTATCTAGGAATGGATGTTTACAAAGAACTCCTTCTAAGTCTTTAGCATCAAATTCTTGTACTTTATTATATTCTTCAATTTCAGCTAATTTCATAACTTTTTCAACTAATTCAGAAGCTATTATTAATCTTCCTTTATTAGTTTCAACTATAGAATATTTGTAATCAGGTCCAATTGTAATTCCCATGTTACCAGGTAGTGTCCATGGTGTTGTTGTCCAGATTACAAAGAAAGTATTCTCTTTATCAAATAAACCTTTACTATCTTCTACTGGGAATTTAACATATGCTGATAAAGATCTATGATCTGCATATTCAATTTCTGCTTCAGCTAAAGCAGTTTCACAATCAGTACACCAATAAACAGGTTTTAATCCTTTATATATATATCCTTTTTTATACATATCAGCAAATACACCAATTTGTTTTTCTTCCATTCTTGGTTCGTAAGTTATATATGGATCTTTCCAATCACCTAAAACACCTAATCTTTTAAAACCATCAATTTGTAATCCCATATATTTTTGGTTAAAGTCTTTACATGTATCTCTGAATTGAGAAACTGGCATTTCATCTCTATTTAATCCTAACTTTTCAATTGCTTTCTTTTCTGTTGGCATACCATGAGTATCAAATCCTGGAATAAATGGTGTATAGAAACCTTGTAAGTTTTTATATCTTACAACTGTATCTTTTAATACTTTGTTTAATGCGTGTCCAATATGAATTTCACCATTAGCATATGGAGGTCCATCATGTAATACAAATGGTTCATTTCCTTTATTTTTTTCTAGCATTTTTTCATATAAATCTTTTTCAAATACATCTGCTAAAGTCTTTGGTTCGTTTTCTGGTAGATTTCCTCTCATTGGAAATTCTGTTTGTGGTAAGTTTAATGTTTTACCATAATCTTTTTTCTCACAGTTATCGCACATATTTCATCTCTCCTTTTATTTATATACCTTTAATTAAAAGCTAATAATACAAAAAATCCATTTCATCTTTATAGGACGAAATGGATTAATATTTCCGCGGTACCACCTAATTTAAAAACAATTATATTATTTTTAAAAATAATAATAACTATTTTTCACTCAAATCTTTAACGCAGATATACGTCTTAAACTACTCTAAATAATTTCATCTAAGAAACCATAAGGTGATAACATATATACTATTCTTATTGGGATTTCACCTTTGCCCCAACTCTCTAAAAGTATTCATATATATACCGTGTCCTTATCTTTGTCTTTTCATTTTTTTACAATTTTAACACTTTATTTTAGATTTTGCAAGATATAAATAGAAATTATTTATCTTCTGTCTCCTCACTCTCTGACTTTGGATTATTTTTGCAAACTTTTATTAAATAAATTCTTTGATCTTTGTATTTTTCTATTTTGTATGTTGCATCTTCTGTTTCTATTACAGGCTTTTCTTTTTCTTTTGGGATTCTTCCTAATTGTTCTATCAAGTAACCTGAAATTGTATCATAGTCACCTTCTGGTATTTTAATTTTAACAATCTTTTCAAAATCATAAATATTCATATTTCCATTAATTTTAAATGTGTTATCATCAATAATCTCATATTCAATTTGTTCATCATCATATTCATCTTGTATATTACCAACTAGTTCTTCTACAATATCTTCCATAGTAATTATTCCCGCAGTTCCACCATATTCATCAACTACAATTGCAAGTTGTACTTTGTTTTGTTGTAATTCTTTAAACACTTGATTTATAGGTTTACTTTCAGATACAAAATATGCTTTTCTAAGTAATTCTTTTATTTTTATTTGCTTCTTTGAATGCAAAAATTTAAGTAAATCTTTTACATATAATATTCCTTTAATATTATCTATTGTTTCATCATAAAAGGGTATTCTACTGTATTTGTTCTCCTCAAGTTCTTTCATAACTTCATCAATACTTGAATTAATTTCAATTGCACATACTTCTGTCCTATGTTTCATAACTTCAGAAGCTACTTTATCATTAAATGCAAATACATTATTAATCAATTCCCTTTCAGCTTCTTCAATAGTACCATCTTCTTCACCTGCATCTACCATATCTCTTATATCTTCTTCTGTTACTATTTCTTCTTCATTTTCTGATACTCCAAATAATTTAGATACTGTGTTTGTTGAAAAAGTCAAGAATTTAACAAATGGACTAGTTATTGTTGATAAAATACTTATAAATCCTACAGCAAATCTTGCAATTTTATCTGAATATTTCATTGCCACTCTCTTAGGTACTAATTCGCCTAATACTAAAGAAAAATAAGATAATATTAAAGTTACAATTATAATTGAAATTGTGCTCCAGAACGCTATTCCTAGTGGAAAAGCATTATCTAATATCGGAGCTAATTTAGTTGCAAACGCATCTGCGGCAAAAGCACTCGATAAAAATCCTGCTAATGTAATTCCAATTTGAATTGTAGCTAAAAATCTACTTGGATTTTCTGTTAATTTTTTTATTTGTTTGGCTTTTTTATCTCCCTCATTTGCTTGTTTTGAAATTCTTGCATCATTGATTGAAATAAATGCAATTTCTGTAGCTGCAAAAAAAGCATTAATTCCAATTAAGACTATAAGTACAATAATGTGTGCTATCATTTTATATTTATTCATTCCTTTTATTAAAAATTTAGTTTTAAAGTATATCCTATAACTAAACTGATTATATCATCTGTATATTCTAATATCAATATCATTTATATTAAATATTTTTTACCCTCTTAAAGCAATATTATTTCCAGACTCATATTTTTTTAATGCTAATTTAAACATTAAGTTTGCAGCTACTACAAAGAAAATTGTCGCAATAACAACAGCCAATAGATAACTTGGATTAAATTTATATATAATTCTTATTGGTAAATGTACCATATATCCTGCTGGAACTATTGTAAACATTAAGAACTTTATTAATCTTCCAAATATTTGCTCTGGATATGTAGTAAATGTTATTAGCATACTAAATTCATAAACATGAGTTATGTTTTGAACATCTCCTATCCAAACAGCAAGTAATTCAACTATTGTCATAGCACATACAAATATTATCATGCCAAAGAAAGCAAATAAAAGTATTAATAAGAAATCAAATATTGTATTGCTTGCAATTATTCCCATTATTATTCCATATACTATATCTCCTACTGCTGCAAAAGAACTTTTAGAAGCTACAACTGATATCATAGTATTTTGTGGTTGAATTATATATGTATCAAGTTCACCTGTTATTATATATCTATTTAGTTCTTCTGCTCCTCTAAAGAAGAAATTTGCTAGTCCTATTGCTAAAGGTGGAATTGACCAAATATAGAATATTTGATTCATATCTACTCCTGTTTCTCCACTAACTCCTATTACTATAAGCCAGAATATAAGAAAGAATCCATTATTTATCATCATAAAAACCATTTGTATTAAGAAACTTGCTTTATATTCAAATGCAGATTTTATATTGTATTTTGTGCTCATCGCTAAAAATCTAAATACTTTTTTAACCTCCGTTAACATTGATCTTCTCCACCCCTTTCTTATATAAAATTCTTGTAAATCCGACTAACACTAAGAATGCTATTATTTGATATATAAGTAATTTTACTGATTCTACTGTTTCAAATTTTACTAATAACCTTGCAGGTGCATAAGTAATATATGATGTTGGTATTAGCATAAATATTTTTTGTATAATTACTGGATAGAATTCAAGTGGCGTAAATACAAGTAATAACATTAATTTTTGGAATACTAACCAAAATGAATCATTCTCTTCTGTATAAAAAGCAAGAAGTCCTATTATTAATTGTATAAATATTTCCATTAGTAAAGAAATAATTACAGATATTATCATTAATATTATTCCTAATGCACTTATATCTAATGGCCCAGCAAAGAATAATCCTGACACTACAGCAAAGCTGGCATTTATTATAACTTTTATAATTATTGCTAGATTATCTGCAAATACATATCTAACATAATCCACTGGTCTAATCAGCATATTTGCTATCTGTCCACTTTTTACTTGTTCTGCTATTTCTTTATATGCTCTATGAGAACTAATTAATATAAATTCACCTATAACTATGTACCAGATTAATTGAGGTTTTGTGTAACCTGCTATATCTACTTTATTTCTTAATAAATAGTCCCATAATTGGCTAAACACAAAAACATGTATTGCAAATGAAACAAGTGAAATAAAATAATCTATTATAAAATTAACTTTCATTTTAACGCTATATTTAAATATTGCAAAATATTTTCTCATTGTATCACCTCTTTGTGATTTTTACGTTTAAGTCTAAATTTTTTCTTTTAACTTTATGTTTTTTAATTTCTTTATTTTTAATTACATTTAAATTTTTGTATAAATATCATAGATAACTTCCTCTAGTGGTAGAGCAATAGCTTCCATATCAACTATATTTCCATATTTCATAAATTTGTTTAATACCTCTGAAATAGAGATTTGTTTTGTATCTACTTTTAACATTACCTTATTTTCCACTTTGCTAGTTAATGGGTAATCAAATTCAACATCTTCAATATTTGAATCATATATAATTGTGATGAATTTTTCTGATAAATACTCATGTTTTAGTTGTTCTATTGGTTCGTCTTTTATAATTGTTCCTTTATCAATAATTATAATTCTCTCACAAACCTTTTCTATATCGTCTAAATCATGGCTTGTTAAGAAAATTGTTGTATTATATTTTTTATTTATATCTAAAATAGCATTTCGAACTTTTTCTTTCACAACTATATCAAGTCCTATTGTTGGTTCATCTAAGAATAGGATTTGTGGTCTATGTAGCATAACTGCTGCTATCTCGCAAATCATTCTTTGACCTAATGATAGTTTTCTTACAGGAATATTAACAATTTCACCTAAATTAAATAATTGAACTAATTCATTTATTCGTTCCTCTAATTCTTTTTTTGGAATATCATAAATAGCTCCTAAAAGACGATATGTGTCTATTGCAGGTAAATGCATCCATAAACTTGATTTTTGGCCAAACATACAACCTATCTTATATCCTAATGCTTTTTTATCTTTTGTTGGATTTAATCCTAGTACCTCTATATCTCCACTTGTAGGATGAATAATTCCAGAAAGCATTTTGATTGTTGTAGATTTACCTGCACCATTTGGTCCTACAAATCCAACAATTTCTCCATCATTTATTTCAAAATTAATGTTTTTAACTGCTTCGAATTCTTTTTTATCCATTCTTAAAAATCCTAAAAAACCTTTTTTACGAGTTTTCTTTATGAAATTTTTTTGTAGATTTTTAACTTTTATCATAATTATTCCCCCTAAATATACAAAAAGAGCCTTGGTATACAATATCCAAGACTCCTTTATTGGCTTTTATCCAAATATAAAGTGTAAATACTTTATAATAAGTATTCTACATTGCTCGGTCCAACACTTTTTTAAGCTGGAACCCTTAAATGTACTCTTGTTTAAATTAAATATAATTTTAGCATAACTAATTCTTTTTGTCAAATTACTGGATTTTTTAATTTAAAATCTTAGTCTTGTTTTTGTTATTAATTATCGATTTTTTTATTTTATCAAATAACAAGATTAAATAATAAATAGCTATTGCCGCAATTATAGATAATACTGTGACTATAATCACATTGATATAATATCTCATTGTATTTGTGATACCCATATTTTTTTCAAAATTGTTTACATATGATAATATCATTAGATGAATTAT
>JAEEGL017193190.1_pt1 | contig 21008 bp, 21 predicted proteins | sample 9134231 | NCBI WGS metagenome assembly JAEEGL01 (sample SAMN16246548, study PRJNA631951) | gut metagenome | biome: gut microbiome; feature: rumen; material: fiber-attached | host: Bos | place: Iran: Karaj | collected 2018-10 | reverse complement strand
TCCCTAAGATTGAGGGATACTTCTCTACTATCTCGGATAATCTGGATAATGATGAATTAGGACAGGAGCTTACTAAAAACTGGAAGGCCTTTGAGACTGCTTCCTTTGAAATGCTTGCCCTTGTGGAAGCTGGAAATGCTGCCGGAGCCTTGGAATACTATAATTCCACACTTAATGATGTGTCTGAGACCTTGGCAGACTCATTGGATTTGACAGGTCAGCTAGCTGAAGGCGCAGCTGCTGGAAAATATACTACTATTCTAGTGGTTATGGGTGGCTCTGTTATCGTACTTCTTGTGGCACTCATTATAATTATTCTTATCAATAAAAAGAATTGTAATGCAATGATTTCAGGCATCGAGGCAGATTTGGAGATACTTGAAAATGCCACCGGAGAAATCGCAAAGGGCAACGTTCATATCGATATTGACTATGACCACGACAATGAAATTGGACGAGTGGCTGATGAGCTGAGGACAGCTATTGACTCCCTTACCTATTACATAGATAAAATCGAAAATGTTATGTCAACAATGGCTGGTGGCAACTTTAACATCAACTTTGAACGAGAGTTTGACGGAGATTTCAAGGGTATTCAGAATGCCATTGAAAGCTTCTCACAGCAGATATCTGATTCTATGACGGAAATTATGGAGGTTTCTGAGATGGTTTCTGATGGTGCAAATCAGATAGCTGATGCAGGTCAGAATCTTGCAGATACCGTTACTTCACAGGCCAACATCGTAGAAGATTTGTCTGTGACAGTCGGAGATATTACCACACAGATTTCAAGCAATTCCACCGATGCAACTGCAATCTCCAAGGAGGTTGAGGTGGTTGCAGAAAATATCGTAGAAGGAAACCAGAGAATGCAGGATGTTGTAAATGCTATGGATGCAATTTCAGCATCATCTCAGGAGATTTCAAAGATTATCGATACAATCAATGCAATTGCTGATCAGACCAACCTGCTTTCACTTAATGCTTCAATTGAGGCAGCCCGCGCTGGTGAGGCTGGAAAGGGCTTTGCAGTTGTTGCTACTGAAGTATCACAGCTTGCAGGCCAGACTGTAGAGGCTGCCCAGAACACAGCTGGACTTATCAATGCTTCCCTCAAGAGCGTTGCTGAAGGTATTGAAATAGCAAACAGCACCGCAGAGAAGCTTAACAGTATGGTCTCTCAGGTACAGGGCATTGCAGAGAAGGTTAAGACCATCGCTGATGCTTCTAATTCACAGGCAGTTTCAGTCAAGGAAATGTCTTCTAGCATCGGAGAGATTTCTACTGTTGGTCAGAATAATGCGGCAACCTCTCAGGAGTCGCTGGCCCTCAGCTACGAGATGAATGAACATGCAAATTCCCTCAAGGGACTTGTAGGTAAATTTGAATTGAAGAAGTAAAAAATTTTATAAGCAGCCCCTGAAGTCTAACATGCTCCCGCAGGCCACCTTCCATACTCAAGCAAGGAAACCTCCCAAAGGGTCCCTCCTTCCTTGGCATGGAGCCTTCCTGCTCGCGCTTGTCAAGTTTTAGTGGGCTGCTTTTTCTATGCTTTTTTCTAAGCTCCCTTGAGGGAGCTTTTTTTGCGCAGGTGAGGAATATCTAAAATTTTTTAACTAATACCTTGACAAGTAGAAAAAGTTGGGTATTATATGGGATAGTTAGTTAAAATATTTTAACTAAATACTTTTAATAAATGCAGATAAAAAAGGAGATTAATTATGTTTGAAGTAGTAAAGGAAGTAATCATCGATACACTTAGCTGTGCAGCAGAAAAGGTAACTATGGAGGCTAACCTCTTTGATGACCTTGGTGCAGATTCACTTGACGCAGTTGAGCTTTCACTTGCAGTTGAGGAGAAGACAGGCATCACAATCGATGAGGATGCAATGGCAGAGATTAAGACAGTAGCAGATATCGTTAATTATCTTGAGGCACACAAATAATCATGGATATTAAAGAAATTAAGGAGCTGTTGAAGGCTTTTGATGAAAGTAGCAGTTCGTATTTGCGAATTAAACAGGATGGTTTGGATTTGCGATTCAGAAAGCCTGAGGATGCAAGACCGGTAGTTGTTGCAGCAGGTGGACAGATGGCAGGGGCTAATCAGGCTACAGTTCAGGTGGCACCTCAGCCAGTGGCTTCACAGGAAGCTACTAAGGCTTCTTTAGCTGAAAACACTTCAGCAGGGGAGAAGGTAGCTGGCGAGGCTGTTAAGGCTCCATTGGTGGGAGTATTTTATTCAGCACCATCGCCTGAGGAAAAGCCATATGTGCAGGTTGGCGACAAGGTGAAGTCAGGTCAGGTGCTCTGTCTCATCGAAGCCATGAAGATGATGAGCGAAATCACCGCACCAAAGGATGGCGTCATAAAAGAGATTTATGCAAAGAACCAAGATGTGGTCGAATTTGAACAGGACCTATTCCTTATTTCATAGGAACTGGGAATAGACGGGAGATTAGTTATGTTTAAAAGAATTTTGATCGCTAATCGAGGCGAGATTGCAGTTCGAATCATCAGAGCATGCATGGAGATGAACATTGAGTCGGTAGCTGTTTATTCCACAGCTGACAAGGATTCCATTCATGTGAAGCTTGCCACAAAGAGTGTTTGCATTGGTCCAGCCAGAGCAGCAGACAGCTATCTGAATATGGATGCAATTATTACTGCAGCTCAGGTTACAGGCTGTGATGCACTTCATCCTGGCTTTGGTTTTCTCTCTGAGAATTCTGAGTTTGTACGTAAATGCGAAGCAGCGGGAATAACCTTTATCGGTCCTACAGCTGACGCTATGGATGCCTTGGGAAACAAATCTACAGCCAGACGAATGATGATGAAGGCAGGAGTTCCTGTAGTTCCCGGCTCTGATGGTCCGGTGGAGGATTACAGGAAGCTTGAAAAAATAGCAAAGAAAATCGGATATCCGGTTTTGATAAAAGCAAGTGCTGGTGGTGGTGGCCGAGGAATGCGCCGAGTATACCAGCCTGAGGATTTGAAGGCTCTCTATGAGGAGGCCAAGGCTGAAACAAGAGCCTGCTTCAATGACGACGAGATGTACGTGGAAAAGTTGATTTTGAATCCACGTCATATCGAATTTCAAATTTTGGCAGATGAGCACGGACATGTGATTCATCTGGGGGAGCGCGACTGTTCCATTCAGCGAAAGAATCAGAAGCTGATTGAGGAAAGCCCATGTATGTTTATAGATGAGGACTTGCGTAAGGCTATGGGCAAAGCAGCGGTGCTGGCGGCAAAGGCTGCAGATTATACCAATGCAGGCACTGTGGAATTCGTTTTGGATGAAAGGAATCACTATTATTTCATCGAAATGAATACGCGAATCCAGGTTGAGCACGGAGTCACTGAAGCAGTTACAGGAATCGATTTGATTAAACAGCAAATCAGAATTGCCTTTGGAGAACCTTTGAAAATAAAGCAGAAGGATGTGAACCTGAAGGGCCATGCCATTGAGTGCAGAATAAATGCCGAGGATCCTTCCAAGGGCTTTATGGCAAACACCGGAAAGATTAGCTTTTTAAATATTCCAGGTGGTCCTGGGGTGAGAGTGGACACACTTCTTTACAACGGATATGAGACAAGCCCATTTTATGATTCAATGATGGCAAAAATTATCGTACATGCGGAGACCCGCCTTGAGGCAATCCGTCGAATGCGAAGAGCCCTCCTTGAGCTTGTCACCGATGGCATTACCACCAATGGAGATTTTGATTATCTTCTTCTTCACCATCCAGATTTCATCAAAGGAAATTATAATGTCAGCTTTATCGAAGAGCATGTGGATGAGATTTTAAATTGGGATAAGGCAGCAGAGTCATGAACGTAGTAGACCAGAGAAAAGAAAAATTTAATAGATACAAAAATCTTCGCGAAAACCCTGAAGAGCTACTAGAGCCGGCCATCAAGCCGGTGACGGATTATTCCGCTCGTGACCGTATCTCTGACATTTCCGATGCTGACACCTTCCAGGAATTCACCTTTGATTTTCCAGAAACAAACCCCTTGGAATTTGAAGGTTATGTAGAAAAAAAGGAAGAGCTACGCCAGGAGCTTGGCAGTCATGATGCAATCATCGCAGGCACCTGTGAAATAGAGGGCAAGCTTGTAGTGATGGTTGTTATGGATAAGCACTTCATGATGGCTTCCATGGGAATGGAGCTTGGGGAGATTGTTTGTCGCTGTACAGAATATGCCTCAGAAAATAAGCTACCACTTATTATTTTTACAGCCAGTGGCGGTGCCAGAATGCAGGAGGGAATCTTGAGCCTGATGCAGATGGCAAAGACTAGTGCAGTGATTGAAAAGTTCAAAAATGAAGGTGGACTTTACATAGCTGTCCTAACCCATCCTACTACAGGTGGTGTCAGCGCCAGCTTTGCCACCTTGGGAGATATAACCATAGCTGAAAAGGGCGCATTGGTAGGCTTCGCAGGTCCTAGAGTAATCGAGCAGACTATCGGCCAGAAGCTACCAGATGGCTTCCAGCGAGCCGAGTTTTTAGAGGAGCATGGTTTTGTGGATGCAGTGGTAAGTCGAGAACATATCAGGGAAACATTAGCAAGAGTATTGAGGTTGCACGTATGAAAGCAATAGAAAAAGTACTAATAGCAAGGTCTAAGGACCGTCCAAAGGTGACTGATTACATTGATAACGTATTTACGGATTTTTTTGAGCAAAAGGGAGACATGCTGGGAAAAGAAGATGCCAGCATCTATGGCGGTATCGCCCTTTTCCATGGCAAGCCAGTGACTGTGCTTGGCCATCGCAAGGGAAATGATATTAATGAGAATGTTGCTTGCAACTTTGGTATGCCAGGCCCGGAAGGTTATCGAAAGGCTCTTCGTATTATGAAGCAGGCTGAGAAATTTAACCGCCCAATCATTACTTTTGTAGACACACCGGGAGCATATCCAGGTCTGGAGGCTGAGATGTATGGAATTTCCCAGGCTATTTCAGGAAATCTTGCAGCCATGAGTTCACTTAAGGTGCCTGTAATTACCATTGTCACCGGCGAGGGAAGTAGTGGCGGTGCCCTTGGAATTGCTGTTGCAAACAGAGTGTATATGTTGGAGCATGCAGTTTATTCTGTTCTTTCTCCAGAGGGATTTGCGTCAATTCTCTGGCATGACAGTGAACGCCGTGATGAGGCGGCAGATGCAATGAAGCTCACTGCTCAGGATTTGCTGGAATTCGGTGTAATAGATGGAATTATCTCAGAGCGAGGTAGCGGACTTACTGTTGTTGATGACCAGCAGAGCTCAGGCTCCTACAGCCGACTTTTTGCCAGAATCGACAGACAGATAAGTGCAGCACTTAAGGAGCTTGAGGGTAAATCGGGAGAGACCTTAGCGCTGGAGCGTTTTGAAAAATTTAGAAGCTTTGACGAGGCTTTTTTGAAGGCAAGTTCGTCAGCTAGAATGGAAAATGTATAAAGGACAGGAATAAGAATTATAGCTACAGGAGCAAGTGCTCCAAGCAAGATTGTAACTAACGATGATTTGGCTAAGATAGTTGAAACCAGTGATGAATGGATTTCACAGCGAACAGGAATGAAGGAACGTCATCACGTTCAGGGTGATGAGAATCATACAAAATTGACTGAAGAGGCAGCTAAACAGGCTCTTGAGAGAGCAGGTATTCCAAAAGAGGAAATCGGAGTTGTGATTGTGTGTACAGTTTCCTCAGATTACTTTTCACCATCCACAGCATGCCTGATTCAGGGAAGACTTGGTCTTCCTAAGGACATAATCGCTATGGACGTTGGGGCAGGTTGCTCGGGCTTTATCTTCGGACTGGAAACTATCCGAGCATTAATGATGACAAGGAATTCAAAATACGGACTTATCGTTGGCGCAGAGGTTCTTTCCAAGAAAATGGATATGACCGACAGAGGCACCTGCGTACTGTTTGGAGATGGCGCTGCAGCAGCAGTGGTTGAGCTCTCCGACAATAGATATACCTCAGTGATTGGAGTTGATGGCGACGAGGAAATGATTAACATCAAATCTCCAAACGGCTTCATCCATATGGACGGCCAGGGTACCTACAAGTTTGCAGTGGCAACAGTGCCAAAGGTTATTGAGCAGGTGGTGAACAAGGCAGGACTTACCTATGATGAAATTGATCATTTTGTACTTCATCAGGCAAACCTGCGAATCATCGAATCCATAGCAAAAAAGGTGAACCAGTCGATGGATAAGTTTGTAGTTAATATAGAGAAATATGGCAACACATCTGCGGCCAGCGTTGGGCTCGCTCTTGATGAGGCCATTAGCGACGGTCGAATTCGTAAAGGTGATAAAGTTCTCCTTTGTGCCTTCGGAGCAGGACGTACCTGGGGTGCCGTCGTAATAGAGATGTAAAATTATTATATGAGCTTCTTATAAAAGATTTCTATATGTTGCAATTGAGCCCTTTCCAGCCAGTCCCTACTTAGATGGTGCGATAGCAGCATCTTATGTAGGGTAACTAGGATGGATAGAGCGAAAGCATGGCGAAATGTAACATATGGAAATCTGATAAATAATAAGAAGCGTATTAGAGGAATTAGAGATGAAGCTAAATGATTTAACAGGAACTAAATATCCTATCATACAGGGCGGCATGGCGAATATTGCCACTGGGGAATTTGCAGCAGCAGTTTCAAATGCTGGCGGTCTTGGACTTGTGGCAAGTGGTGGTATGAATGCCGAGGCATTGCGAGAGCAGATTAGGATTTGTAAGAGCAAGACAGATAAGCCATTTGGTGTGAATTTGATGCTGATGAACCCAGATGTGGATAACATTGCTCAGATGCTCATTGAGGAAAAGGTACAGTTCATCACCACAGGAGCCGGCAACCCTGGCAAGTATATGGCTGGCTGGAAGTCTATGGGAGCTAAGGTTTTCCCAGTCGTTGCTTCAGTAGCCCTTGCAAAAATGATGGTGAGAGCCGGTGCCGATGCGGTAATAGCCGAGGGCGGCGAGTCAGGTGGTCACGTGGGAGACATGACTACTATGACACTTCTTCCTCAGGTTGTAGCGGCAGTGGATGTACCAGTTATCGCAGCCGGTGGAATTGCCAGTGGGGAGCAGATGGCTGCAGCTTTAATCCTTGGTGCTTGCGGAGTTCAGATTGGAACCTGCCTCCTTGTTTCAGAGGAGTGCCCAATCCACGAAAACTACAAGCAGACACTTATCAAGTCAAAGGATAATGCAACTACCGTAACAGGTCGTAGTCAGGGCGCACCGGTGCGTATCATTAAAAATGAGATGGCTCGCGAGTACCTGAAGCTTGAGGCTGCGGGCGCAGACAGAGAAGAGCTTGAAAAAATCACTCTCGGTGGTCTTCGCAGAGCCGTGGTTGACGGAGATATGATTCGTGGCTCCGTAATGTCTGGACAAGTCTGCGGACAGCTCACAGCAATTCGTCCTGTGACGGAGATCCTGGACGAATTATACGTAAATGCGAAACACGCATTAACAAATGCAGTTACTATAGATATTTAAGATTTTAAGTGAGCTACATAGAGAAAACTAAGGTAGCGGACTAGGAGATTATATGAAACTAGGATTTATATATGCGGGGCAGGGTTCTCAGAAAGTAGGCATGGGTCAGGATTTTTATGACAAGTACGAGGAGTTCCGCGAGACAATCGACAATGCCACAAAGTCAGTGAGCACCGTAACTGATATGGATGTTGCCAAGCTCAGCTTCGAGGGTCCAGAGCAACAGCTTTCAGACACAAGATACACTCAGCCGGCTATGGTTGCTTTTGCCATCGGTGTCACAAAGCTTTTGCATAAAAAAGGCATCAAGGCAGACTACACTTGTGGACTTAGCCTGGGTGAGTACTCAGCCCTCTATGAGGCAGGTGTCATTGATGAGGACACAATCATGGAGCTGATCGCAAAGCGCGGAAAGTACATGGCTGAGGTTTCCGGTGACAGGCCAGTTAAGATGGCTGCTGTCCTTGGAGCAGATAGAGAATCAGTAAAGGAAGCATGCGATTTTGCGAACAATTCTTTTGGTAATGAATATTTGGTTCAGCCAGCAAATTATAACTGCCCAGGTCAGATTGTAATTTCTGGTGATGCAGTGGCAGTTGATAAGGCCAGCGCATATTTGAAGGATGCCGGGGCAAAGCGAGTTATGCCACTTAAGGTCAGTGGTCCTTTCCACACCAAGCTTATGAAGCCAGCTGGAGAAAAGCTCGCTTCAGAGTTTAAAAATGTGGATTTCAAACAGCCTAAGTCAAAGGTAATTTACAATTGCCTAGGCAGAGAAAAGTCAGAGGACGATTCAGTGGCAAAGCTTTTGGAGAAGCAGGTTCAGTCTTCAGTTTACCTAGAAGACTCCATTAAATATATGGCTGAAGAAGGGGTCGATACGATTATCGAAATTGGCCCTGGAAAGGCTATCAGCAAGTTCATTAACAAGACAGTTGATAATGTAAAGGTTTATTCAATAGACACAGTGGAAGATTTTGAAAACATAGTGGAGGAATTGGCATGAGTGTTGCTTTGGTAACAGGCGGAAGCCGCGGCATAGGTAAAGTAATATCAGAGAATCTTGCAAAGGCAGGCTTCGATGTTGCTATTTGCTATTCAGGAAATGAGTCAGCTGCACAGGAAACAATTACAGAGTGCAAAAAGCATGGAGTTCAGGCAATGTACATCAAGGCCGACGTCAGCAAGGCTGAAGATGTAAGTGCAATGTTTGAGGAAATCAAGGCATTGCTTGGTCCTGTTGAGGTTTTGGTAAATAACGCTGGAATCACAAAGGATGGTCTTTTGATTCGAATGAGCGAGGATGATTTTGATTCTGTTGTAGATATAAATTTGAAGGGAACCTTTCATTGCACAAAGGCTGCAATCAAGGACATGATGAAGGCTAGAAACGGTCGCATCATCAACATCACTTCCATCGTAGGAGTGGAGGGTAATCCGGGACAGGCTAACTATTGCGCAAGCAAGGCTGGAATTATCGGATTTACGAAGTCAGTTGCAAAGGAATACGGCGCAAAGGGAATTACCGTAAATGCGGTAGCACCAGGCTTCATTCAGACAGCAATGACTGATTCCCTCCCTGAAAATGTAAAGGAATCATATTTAAAGCAAATCCCGGTAGGTCGCTTCGGACAGCCTGAGGATATAGCGAATGTAGTTGAATTTTTGGCGTCAGACAAGGCCGCTTATGTCACTGGACAGGTTGTGGAAGTCACTGGAGGAATGTAATGAGAAGAGTTGTAATCACTGGAATGGGTACAGTTAACCCACTTGGAAACAATATTGCTGACACTTGGGAAGCTGCAAAAAAGGGTAAATGTGGAATTGGTCCAATTACACATTTTGATACATCTGATTTTAAGGTTAAGCTTGCGGGAGAGGTGAAGGATTTCGATGCGGAAGAGATTCTTGGCGCCAAGGAAGCAAGACGTATGGATACATATTGCCAGTTCGCTTGTGCAGCAGCAAAGGAAGCCATGGAGGATGCCGCTCTTGATATGGAAAAGGAAAATGCTGACAGAATCGGCTGTATTGTTTCCTCTGGAATCGGCGGACTTACCACAATTGCCCAGGAGCATTCTAAGGGCGAGGAAAAGGGCTACGGCAGAATTTCTCCTTTCTTTATTCCAATGTCAATCAGCAACATGGCAGCAGGACAGATTGCAATCATGTACGGCTTGAAGGGTATGTGTACCTCGGTGGTGACAGCCTGCGCCAGCTCAAATAATGCAATCGGTGATTCATTTCACAGAATTCGTGATGGTTATGAGGATGTGATGGTCTGTGGTGGTTCAGAAGGTACTATTATTCCGCTTGGAATCGGTGGTTTTCAGTCTATGAAGGCTCTTTGCACCAGCGAGGATCCAAACCGTGCTTCTATTCCTTTTGACAAGGAACGTCATGGCTTTGTCATGGGCGAAGGTGCTGGTATTCTCGTCATTGAGGAGCTTGAGCATGCAAAGGCCCGTGGTGCAAAAATCTATGCAGAAATCGTAGGTTACGGTTCAAACTGTGATGCTTACCATATCACTGCTCCAAACCCTGAGGGAGAGGGTGGTGCAAAGTGTATGGCTCTTGCAGTGAAGGATGCTGGTCTTGAAATGACTGACGTGGATTACATCAACGCTCACGGCACCAGCACAAGCCTCAACGATGTAGGTGAGACTCTTGCTATCAAAAAGGCTTTTGGCGACCACGCTTACAAGCTTATGGTCAGTTCCACAAAGTCTATGACAGGACATCTTCTCGGTGCAGCCGGAGCAGTGGAGGCAATTTTCACATCCCTTGCCCTTCGCGATGGGTTTGTACCAGCCACCATCAACTACCTTGAAAAGGATGAGGCTTGCGACCTTGACATTGTTCCAAATATCGGACGTCAGGCTGACATTCGCGTAGCCTTATCAAATGCGTTAGGCTTCGGTGGTCACAACGCTTCGATTGTTTTCAGGAGGTATGAAGATGCAGTTTAATAATCAACAAATTCAGGAGATACTTCCACATAGATATCCTTTTTTATTGGTAGACAAGGTCACTGAATGCGAGCCAGGCCAGTATGCCAAGGGCATCAAGTGCGTTACCGCAAATGAAATGTACTTCCTCGGTCATTTCCCAGGTCATCCAGTTATGCCTGGAGTCCTCATTATCGAGGCTCTGGCGCAGGTTGGCGCCGTTGCCCTTTTGACAGAAGAGGAAAACAAGGGCAAGCTGGCATTTTTCGGTGGAATTAAGAATGCTAGATTTAAAAAGCAGGTGGAGCCAGGGGATGTTTTAGAGCTGGAATGCAAGCTCACCAGCAGAAAGGGACCTGTTGGCTTCGGTGAGGCAGTGGCTTATGTGGATGGCCAGGTGGCAGCCAAGGCAGAAATTTCCTTTGCCATAGGAGAGTAATTTCGATATGATAGTGCTTGGGGATATAAATAAGAAAAAGGAACAGGTACTAATTATGTTAGAACAGACACTTTCCGAGGTGTATACAAAGTTTAAAATCCACTTCTATCAGGAGATGTTTAAAAAACTCAATTCCAGAGAGACATCTCTTACCACTGTTGAGCTATTTTGTGTTGAAATCATCCACGCCCTAAAGAATCCTACAGTTGCTGAATTTGCCAACTTCATAAACGTTTCATCACCAAATGCTGCATACAAGGTAAACAGCTTGATTCAGAAGGGCTACATCGAAAAGGTTCAGTCTGAAACCGATCGCCGTGAATTTCATCTTCACGTGACAGATAAATACTACAACTACTTCAACCTTTCTCAGAAGTACGTAAACACAGTTGTAGAACGCTCCAAAGAATACTTCACAGCCGAGCAGGTTGAAATCCTCGACGGCATCTTGAAAGACATGTCCCACGAGCTTATGCAGGAGGTCATGATCCCACCAGTTGAGGTGCCAGTGCAGGAATAATATTATAATGGTCTCATCTTGATGATGATTTTATTTAGAGAAGTCTGTGAAGGCTTCTCTTTTTTTGTTTCAACCTGCTTATTACAGTTTATATGTCCATGCCTTGTGTCAAGAGCAAGCCCTTCGGTATTACATTAATCCGGCAAAAACTGTAGCCAATAACACTGTTAAAATACCGGCAACCGCAATGGATAAAGAACTCATAGCACCCTCAACATCCCCGAGCTCCATCGCTTTTGCAGTACCGATTGCGTGGGCAGCAGTTCCGAATGCCAAGCCTTTTGAAATAGGCTCATGAATTCTAAATATTTTACATATAAATTCTCCAAGAATATTTCCCAGAACACCTGTAATTACGATTACAGCAACAGTTATAGTCACATATCCGCCAAGCTCCTCAGACACACCCATTCCAATGGCTGTAGTGATTGATTTTGGAAGAAGAGTAACGTAGTTTTCGTGGTCAAGTCCCATAAATTTTGCAAGGACAAAAACTGTGACAAGGCTTGTAACAACTCCTGCTGTGACTCCTAAAATAACGGCCTTTGCATTGCTTTTTAATAGCTCCCATTCCTCATAGAGCGGGATGGCAAGGCATACAGTGGCAGGAGTGAGAAACCAGCTGAGATACTGGGCGCCTTCGTTGTAGGTCTCATAGTCTATTTTTCCACCAACTAAAAATAAAATTGTCACGATAATAGAAATAAGTAATGGATTGAAAAATCCAAAGCCAAATTTCTTTTTCAGCCAGGCTCCAAAACCATATGAAACCAGGCTTATTGTCACGCCGGCATAGACGCTTGTCTGCATAAAATTGCTCATTATTTTGTCGCCCCCTTTGCTTTTTTTATAATAAACTGGGAAACAAGACCGGTGGCTGCCATAACAGTGAATATCGTAATTACGGTAATGATTGAAACAGGCAAAAGTACTGGTTCAAGCACCTTCCAGGAGGACATTAAACCTACACCGGCAGGAATGAACATAACAGGCATTATTTCTATTAAGAATTTTCCTGTCTCCCGAACCTGATCAAGCTTTAATGCACCTGAGAGTAGTAGTATGAACAGCAATACCATTCCATAGATACTTGCTGGAATTGGAAATGGTAAAACGCATTTAAGAATTTCCCCGATAAGTGAAATGGCCAGTATTATCAGGAACTGTTTTAAATATTTCATTTTCCTATCACCTCACAAAAAAATAGGGCTAGAAGAATCCCCCTAGCCCCACATCATTATACTACTAATCTTTGAATGGATTGTCTTTTTTTAAGTACTATCTCATTTGTTTTTTCTCGTTATACATAGCCTTATCTGCTCTCTCAATCAAACCTTTGAGTGTATCGCCATCTCTGAAATTCGATATTCCAATACTTACAGAAAGAGCAAATGGAAGAGCTTTATTCTTTACAATCGTAGACAATCTACTGTTGATTTTCTCTTTCAGCTCATCACATGTACCTTCGGTATCTGTAATCAAGAGGACTACAAATTCATCTCCTCCGTACCTTGCAACTATAGATTTTCCTGAAATATCTCTGCTTCCGAGACTAAGTGCTTCAGCAATAGTTATAAGTGCTATATCGCCCTGAGCATGACCATATGTGTCATTTATATGCTTAAAATTGTTTGCATCCACAAGAAGGAGGCTGAGTTTTTCTCTATCACCAAGGTTCTTTTTCCAATGTTTGAATGATAGCTCAAGCTGCTTCCTATTGTTTAGATTTGTAAGAGGATCTACTGAAATCAGTTGATCTGTCCAATTGAGATACAGCAAAAGTGTTGCAAGTGACATGGTAACGCAGGCAATAGGTATCTTTGGATAGAAAAACTGAATTACTCCAGAAATTCCAGGTGCTACAGGAAAAAGCGCAAGCAGAATTTGAGGCTGCCTGTTTAGCTTGTTGTCTTTTTTGAGAATATCAATAAAAATCCTAACCCATACAACTAAAACATAGGAATATGGGAGGACATAGTTCAGTATGAACAGAGTTCCTCTGTGATAGCTTCCATCAGGCTCCACATAAAACAGATATTTTCCAAACAGGTTTCCAATAAGGAGAATACTAAAAAGCCAGATTCCCGCTGAAGAAAGTCGTACTTTTTTTCTCTCTTTTATAAACAATGTTTCCCTCAAGTACTCAAAGTACAGAAACCACACAAAACACATTATGGCTGTTGAGAAAAAGTATATTGTTTTGAAAATCAAAAGAGCAGCGCTTGTCCCAGGTATTGTCCTGGTCCCAATAAGTACCGACATGGTGTCAGCAATAAAGAATACCATTTCTGAAATGATACCCATTACAAATGTTTTCTGTGCCACCATCCTTGAAACACCATGGGTCCTTCTAAGGACAATAAAAATCAGCACAAGCGAGAACAGATTTATCTCCACATATAGACTTACATATTCTGTCGTCATCACCAAAAGCTTCTACCTCTGTTTCCTGCAAATATTCTTCTATATAGAAATTCCTTAGGTTGAACTATAGTCAAAATTTATATAATGATTATAGCACGACGTTTATATTTTGAAAAAAGTTATAGTAAGTTATAGTAGAAAGCAAAAGTTATAGTCAGTTATAGAAGGTTATAGGCAAACCGTAAATACGGAGTTATAATATTCTTATGGAAAAAATATACAAATAATATTTTTCCAGCTTCATAATGAGATAAGCTTAGGCAGGTGGATTTTTCGTTTTTGTGAACATTTCCCAAACGTTATGTAATATAATGTTTTCAGAAAAAGGGGAATAGGATGTAGGAGTATAAATGAAACTTTCACAATTGTTAAGTTTTGAGAATATAATAGTTCAGTGTCACAACACGCCAGATGCAGACGCGATAGCTTCTGGTATGGCTCTGACTAGGTATCTTAAAGAGAAGGGTAAAAACGTTCGCTTCGTTTATGGAGGGAACTTCGAAATTACAAAGAGCAATTTAAAGCTCATGATAGCTGACTTGGGAGTGGATATTCACTATGTTCGCCACCAGGCGCAGCTTTCTCAGCTTCTTGGCATTCGGGAGCAGGAGCTTCCAGACTTACTTATCACCATAGACAGTCAGTATGGTGAGGGCAATATCCGAAAGTTCAAGGCAAAGAACATCGCAGTTATCGATCACCACCAGATTTCAAACCCACTTCCACCTTTATCAGAGGTTCGTTCATATCTTGCCAGCTGTTCCACATTGATTTGGGACATGATGAGGGATGAGGGATTTTATGTGGAAGATGATATCAAGCTTTCCACAGCTCTTTACTATGGTCTTTTGACAGACAGTAACAATTTCTCGGAAATTCATCATCCGCTGGACATGGATATGCGTGATGATTTGAAATACAGCAATTCTATCATTACAAAGTTCAAGAATTCCAACATTTCTCAGGAGGAGCTTAGGATTGCGGGAATCGCCCTGCTAGGTTCTGAGTACTACAGGGACAATCATTACTCTATCGTAAAGACGGATCCTTGCGATCCTAACATTCTGGGTATCATTTCAGATATGCTTCTCGAGGTTGAGGACGTGGATTGTTGCCTGGCATATACAGTTCACGAGGGTGGCATCAAGATTTCTGTCCGTAGCTGTGTCAAAGAGGTAAAGGCCGACGAGCTGGCGAAGTTTATTTGTCAGGGCGTAGGTAATGGTGGTGGCCACAGAATTAAGGCTGGCGGTTCCATCATCCGTTCATTGCTGGAAAAGCAGGAGCTTGAATACGATGCTTCATCTATTCAGCAGTTTTTCCGTGAGCGTATGAATGAATATTTTGTCGATAATTTGATTATTGATGCGGCAGATTATCAGGCAGACATCAGTCAGATGCAGGAGTACAAGAGCAAGAGAATCACTCTGGGCTACACCTATGCCACAGATATTTTGCCTGTAGGTACTGATGTTGCTATCCGTTCTCTGGAAGGTGATAGCGATTTTACCATCACTGACAAAACAATTATTGTAGCTGGTATCCGCGGTGAGATTTATGTCACCAAAGAGGATATTTTCGATAAATACTACGATAGGGAGGATGGCCCTTACACTTACCCAGGTGATTATGAGCCTACCATCCGTGACCACGCTAATGCCCACAATATCAGCCTGCTTCCATATATAAAGTCTTGCACTTACAAGGGAAATGGCAACATTTATGCCACTGAGCTTAAGCAGCGTACAAAGGTTTTCACCAAGAATGATCCAGACAATTATTTCCTTGGCAAGCCAGGTGATTTCTTAATTGCCATGAAGAGTGATTCTTCTAGCATCTATATTCTTGATAGAGAATTATTCATGACAACCTATGAAAAAGTGGTTGATTAATTGCGCACAATGTAGTATATTTTTTGTAGTTAAATAGGAAATCTTCAGGGCAAGGTGCGAAGGCGAAGCCTTCAATTCCTGACCGGCGGTAAAGTCCGCGAGTCTTTTGACTGAACTGGTGTGATTCCAGTACCGACAGTATAGTCTGGATGGAAGAAGATAGACGAAGAGTTTATTTGTGATGAATTTAGAGCCCTGTAGATATCTACAGGGCTTTTCTTATGGAGACTTCCTATTAAAAAATTATTTATTAAAGGGAGGTCCACTATGGATACAACACAATTTTCAGGAACAAATGCGGAGACAAAGACAGTGAAAAAAGTAAACGTAAGAAGCATGACAGTTACAGCGATGCTTTCAGCAATTGCATTCGTGCTCATGTTTTTAGACACAGCAGTACCTATTATGCCAAGCTTCATCAAGCTTGATGTTTCAGAGCTTCCAGCTCTTATGGCATCATTTGCATTGGGACCGGTTTACGGCGTAATCGTGTGCTTAATTAAGAATATTCTTCATTTATTCATCACTTCAACAGGTGGTGTTGGTGAGCTTTCAAACTTCATCCTCGGTGTAGGCTTCGTGCTTCCAGCAGGTCTCATTTACCACCACAAGAAGACAAAGACTAGCGCAATCATCGGCGCAATCGTTGGTGCAGTTGTTATGGCTGCTATCAGCTTCCCATCAAACCTTTTTGTAGTATATCCTGTATATTACAACTTCATGCCAAAGGAAGTAATCGTTGCAGCATATCAGGCAGTAGCACCATTCGCAAATGTAGATTCAATTGAGAAGTGCCTGCTTATGTTCAACGTACCATTCACATTTGTAAAGGGTATGATTTCAGCTATTATTACAATGCTGATTTACCAGCCACTTCGTCCATTGCTTAAGGGAAATAAATAGGCTTCCCCTTGAGGGGAAGCTGTCACCGTAGGTGACTGATGAGGTGTCAGTAACCAGCGGATATTGGAGCAATTTCTGAGTAGAAATCTGCTCCTTTTTTTTATATAATTAAGCCATAGAAAAACAAATGTGAGGAGGTAATGTTATGCCATTTATAATCTTTTTGTTGGCAATTATTGTAATTGCATGTGCCCTTGGAATTAGAATTGTTCCTCAGGGTTACGTATTCGTTATCGAATTTCTCGGAAAGTATCATGCAACCTGGAGCGCAGGCTTCCATGTAATGATTCCATTTTTACAGCGTGTTTCAAAGAAGGTTTCTTTGAAGGAGCAGGTAGCAGATTTCCCACCACAGGATGTTATCACAAAGGATAACGTTATCATGAAGATTGATACTGTAGTTTACTTCAAGGTTCAGGATCCAAAGCTTTACGCTTATGGCGCTGAGCGTCCAATCCTTGCTCTTGAAAATCTCACAGCTACTACACTTCGTAACCTTGTTGGTGAGCTTGAACTTGATCAGACACTTACATCTCGTGACAACATCAACTCAAAGATGCGTGTCATCCTTGATGAGGCTACTGATCCTTGGGGAATCAAGGTTGGCCGTGTAGAGCTTAAGAACATCATCCCACCAGAGGAAATTCAGCGTTCAATGGAGAAGCAGATGAAGGCTGAGCGTGATCGTCGTGAGACACTCCTTGAGGCAGAAGGTCACAAGCAGGCTTCTATCACTAGAGCAGAAGGTGACAAGCAGGCTCTCGTACTTAAGGCTGAGGCTGAGAGAGATGCAGCAATCGCTAGAGCAACTGGACAGGCTGAGTCAATCCGCCTGGTTTACGAGGCAGAGGCAAAGGGTATTGAGCTTCTGAAAAATGCTAATATCGACGAGCGTGTTCTTCAGATTAAGAAGCTTGAAGCACTTGAGAAGATGGGCGATGGTCGTGCAACAAAGATTGTAGTTCCTACAGATTTGGCTCAGGCAGCATCAGATCTTACCTTCAAGACAGAGATGCTTGGCTTTGGAAACAACACACCAGTTGACACATCGGCACCAAAGAAGACTCAGACAAGACCAGAAGACCCATGCTGCAGCGATGCTGACAAAGGAGCAACCACAAAACATTTTGTAGAACAGCACACAGATTTTGAAGCATAGGTTTTTGTGGGTTTTTCAAAAAAGTAGCCGGCAATAAGTTCAAAAAATTTCAAGCACAAGAGACTATCCAGTTTCTTGTGCTTTTTATTGTCATGGAGAGAATAACACAAACTTGACCTACGTCAAGTTTTTAAATAAAATCTGTATAAGAGGTATTCGTATGCAGATTTTTTTTGATTTAGAGGATTTAAGATATTTAAATTGGAGCAGGACCAGACACAGTTCAGGAACAGCTGGAACCCTTCTCAAAGCTCAGGAAGAAGTCAAGGGGAAGAAGATTTATTACAAGCTTTCTAGCTTCGATATCAGAGATGGCATCGTAGGCCATGAGTGTGTAAATGAGCTGATTGCTGATAGGCTTTTGACAGCTCTGGGCATTTCCCATTTGGACTATGAATTAGTGCATGCCCTGATTCAGATTGAGGGGAAGGAATACGAGACCTACCTATGCCGTTCCCAGGACTACAAGCAGCCTGGTGAAAGTAAGACTTCGCTGGAGGCCTACCACTATGCCTATGGAAATGAAGGTGAGACGGCCTTTAATTTTTGCATAAGGATGGGCTGGGGAAAATATCTATGTGAGATGTTTTTAGTGGATTATTTAATACTTAATAGAGACAGGCATGGGGCAAATATTGAGGTTCTAAAAGCCAGTGATGGCAGTGTTAGATTGGCTCCACTTTTTGATCATGGATTATCTCTGCTATATGAACAAAAGCCCCCCTCTCAGCTCACAAAAAAGGATTTGCTAGAGGACAAAAATGTTATGGACTACATCGGCACCGGCTATACCTTTGAAAATTTGTCATTGCTTCCTAAGGATCAGCTTATGAAATTGCCAGGGGACAGAGAGGTGATTATAGCAAGTCTGTTCGAGGGAATAGATGACAGCATCCTTTCTAAAGTATATATAGGAAAATTGTCAGAGATGATTTCGGAAAGGTGGAAGCACTATGAAGTATTTCGAAATTCGTAGTGATTTAGCAGATAAACTTTATGGCGTTTTGATATATAATGAAAAAAAGGATGAATACATTGTGGAGCTGCCGGAGGATTTGAAATACGAAGAGGCTCCCATTTTGCTGGATTCTGCCATAAAAAAAGGCTCACGAACAGTAGGACCCGACATCACTCAGATGTGGATTGAGCAGCGCGTGGTGCCAGAGAATAGGCAAAATATAGGAAGCATTCTCAAGGAAGCAAAGCTAAGTGGCTACAATCAGTTTGAGTTACTTAAGCATGCCGATGGCCGGTGCGCTCAGGATGATTTTTACCTTAAACCAATCTCGGCCAGGACCATGCCAATCGATATTTGTCAGAGGCTGGAAAAACGAATTCGTGATTACGTATTACTCCCTGATTTGAAGATACTAGTTTTTTTCAAAAATGGGGAGACAAAACTCTGTGATCTGTCAAAGCTTCAGGACAATCATTTTTGGATTAGATATTTGACAATCAGCGAGAATTATTATTACTCGTTGCACCTGGTGACCTGTGGTTACGGAATAGCTTGGGATGAAAAAAGGCAGATTGCTTGTGAGGAACTTTATGACATAGGAGAGCAGCAGGGCATCACTTATGAAATGTTCAAGACCTTCGTGGCCCAGAGGACCATTTCTACAACTGGTGTTTGTGAAGCCCTGGAATGTAGCAGGCAAAATGTTAATGATTTAATAAAAAGGGAAAAATTACATCCGGTGAAGGAGTTGGAAAATTCAAAGCTATTTTTGAAGTCGGAGCTGGATGAGAGAATGGAGTAGGTAACTAATGTAAACACAGGGGGAGGAGATTTTGAGAAGGAAAAAATGGGGTAATAGGTTTAGAGGATTATTAATGTCTGTGATGGTGGCAGTGGTGATTTTTGTATCGGGGACAGCCACCACTATCACTGCGAAGGCGGCGGAATATACTGTCACGGAGGAATCGGGGGTGTTGTTAGCCTGCAATGGTACTGAGGTTTTTTCTGATGCAGATGCTGGCACTTTTGTGACCACACTTCCGGTGAACACTCCGGTGCAGGTGACAGGCAGGACCAATAATGGATTCTGGAGAATAGATTTAAATGGCACGCCATATTTCGTGTCTCAGCTGGCGCTGGCGGCAAGGGGCAACACCACAGCATATCGCCTGACCTCCTTTGACGCAAAGGGGGCTCTGGTGGTGAATGCTACAAATGGAAAGCCAATTTATGCCCAGGGGGCTTTGGATAGACTTGAGCCAGCAAGCACCACAAAAATCATGACCACTCTTCTTGTGGTAGAGGCCATTGAGGCAGGACAGATTAGTCTGGATACTCCAGTGGTGGTTTCTTCAACGGCACTGGCTACACTTCCATCAGATGCCAGCCACGTGAAGCCGAGACTTCAGGCAGGTGAGCTATTCAACGTGGACCAGCTGTTAAAAGCTACAATGGTAAGCTCAGATTGCCATTCCTGCAATGTGCTTGCAGAGCTTGTGGCAGGCTCAGTGCCTAATTTTGTGGCGATGATGAATGCAAAGGCAGCATCGATTGGTTGCATAGACACTAACTTCACCAACCCATCTGGCTACCCTGACAAAAATATGTACACAAACGCGTTGAACCTGTACATCATTACCGCAAATGCGATAACACATCCGCTGTTCAATCAGTACTTTGACATAGCGTCTGACGTGCTTCCAGCCACAAATATGTGTGCTACTCCAAGACAGCTGGTAAATACAGACAGCCTTTTGGATGCAAGGAGTCCTTATTACAATCCAAGCGTTATAGGCGGCAAGACTGGAACGGCAGACAGAGCAGGTCAGTGTCTTGTGTGTGTGGCAAATAAAGAGGACAAGACAGTTATCTCAGTTGTATTAGGAGCCAGAAACCGCACAATGTTTGACGGAAATACAGTATCTATGCGGTATTACGAGACCAACAGATTACTGGATTTTGGTTTCAATAATTACTACTTGTAGTTGCGCAGACGGACAAATGTCAGCGTAGCACAAACTTTTTGTTGTAATATAAGAAAAACTATAGTATAGTATCAGAGGTAATCACTTTAGCGGATTAAAGTGAACCTTCTGATACTATTTGTTTTTGAGGATTTATTTAAAAAACAGAACACTTGTGCTATACTATTTATGCTATCTACAGTAACAGGAAAATTAGGAAGGTATCACATGGACCTATTTGATTACATGAGGCAGGAAGCTAAAAAAAAGGAATCACCTTTGGCAGCCAGACTTC
>JAEEGL015264954.1_pt1 | contig 21010 bp, 14 predicted proteins | sample 9134231 | NCBI WGS metagenome assembly JAEEGL01 (sample SAMN16246548, study PRJNA631951) | gut metagenome | biome: gut microbiome; feature: rumen; material: fiber-attached | host: Bos | place: Iran: Karaj | collected 2018-10 | reverse complement strand
CCCTGGAGAAGGCGGAAGTGTACAAGCTGAACGGCTACAACGTAGATGAGCCCATTACCGGCGGCACCATATACCGCATTTACATGGAATACGATTCCGGCGACAAGGTCAACGCCCGCTGGTACGGGCAGGATATCGATCCTGACGCCCTGGCCTCCTACAATATGATTTTCCGCTTCTTCGAGCCCTGGCGCAGCAAGGCCGACGCCGCAGGGGCAAAGGAGGTCACCGAACCAGGGACGATATGAAAAAGACTTTCCTTGCATTCGATTGCGGCGCCACGAGCGGCCGTGCCGTGCTTGCCACTTTTGACGGCGGCAGTTTCAGCATGGAGGAGGTTTACCGCTTCCCCAGCGGCATCATTGAACTCGGCGGCAAGTACTATTGGGATATCCTTGCCATTTACGACCATTTCTGCAAATGTGTGTCGCAGCTGGAGCAGCGGGGCGTCCGTCCCGACTCCATCGGCATCGACACCTGGGGCGTGGACTTCGGCTTCGTGGCCTCCGACGGCTCGCTTCTGGGCAACCCCCGCGCCTACAGGGACCCGTACACCGCCGGCATCCCGGAGAAGGTGTATGAAACGGTCCCCCGTGAGGAACTGTATGCCGCCACGGGCATCCAGATAATGAATTTCAACTCCATCTTCCAGCTGTACGCGCAGACGCATGAAGGATTCGCCCCTCTGCGGTGCGCCTCCGGCATACTGTTCGTGCCCGACCTCCTGTCGTATATGCTCACCGGCAGGCAGGTGTGCGAATACACCATCGCATCCACGTCGGGAATGATGGACCAGACCACCCGCCAGTTCAACAAGGACCTCCTGCGGCGCTTCGGCATACGTACCGACGTGCTCCTGCCCATAGTGCAGCCAGGAGTGGAGGTAGGGAAGTTCCGCGGCATCCCGGTGGTCGCCGTAGCGGGCCACGACACTGCCTCGGCAATTGCCGCCGTGCCCGCCGCCGACGAGAATTTCGCCTACCTGAGCAGCGGCACCTGGAGCCTTATGGGCATTGAGGTCCCGCATCCCATCATCAATGAAGAATCCGCCCGCCTGAATTTCACCAACGAGGGCGGCATAGAGGGCACCACTCGCTTCCTCAAGAATATTACCGGAATGTGGCTCCTGGAGCAGTGCCGCAAGGTCTGGAAGGCCGAAGGCAAGGATTACTCCTACGCTGAACTGCAGGCGATGGCTCTGGCCGAAAAGGATTTCCCGGGGCGGATCAATCCGGACGATGCGCGCTTTGCCAACCCGGAGAATATGGTCGAAGAGATCCTTCGCTCCGCTCAGGATGACAGCGGTGTCATGCAGAACCAGGATGACAGTGGCGTTGTGCAGAACCGGGATGACAGCGGTGTCATGCTGAACGAAGTGAAGCATCTTTCCGACGCCCAGATAGTAAGTTGCATCTACCATTCCCTCGCCGACCGCTATCGCGAGGTGCTGCAGATGCTGCAGGGCTTCGCCCCGTTCCGTATAGACAAGCTCCATATAATCGGCGGCGGCAGCGCCAACGACCTTCTCAACCAGTGGACGGCGGACGCCATCGGCATGCCTGTAGTCGCCGGCCCCACGGAGGCTACGGCCATCGGCAATATCATGATGCAGGCCAGGGCAGCCGGCATCGTAGGGGACCGCTGGGAAATGCGTCGCCTGATCGCAGATACATTCGAAGTCAAAACGTTTAATCCGTCATAATATGAACGAATCCAGAATCCTCCAGGCCTACGAAATGGCCAAAGAGCGCTATGCCGCAATAGGTGTCGATACCGACAAGGCGGTTGAAATCCTCGAGAAGACCCCCATTTCCCTGCACTGCTGGCAGACCGACGACGTAATCGGCTTCGAGAGTGCCGCAGGCCTCTCCGGCGGCATCCAGACCACCGGCAACTATCCCGGCCGTGCCCGCAACATAGACGAGGTCCGCTCCGACGTCCTTTTTGCCAAAAGCCTCATTGCCGGCAACCACCGTCTCAATCTCCACGAAATCTACGGAGACTTCGGCGGCAGGTTCGTCGACCGCGACCAGGTGGAGGTCAAGCATTTCGAGAGCTGGATCCAGTGGGCCCGCGAGAACGGTCTCAAGCTCGATTTCAACTCCACCAGCTTCGGGCACCCCAAGAGCGGCGACCTCAGCCTCTCCAGCCCCGACCCAGCCATCCGCGAATTCTGGATCGAGCACACGAAGCGCTGCCGCAGGATAGCCGACGCCATGGGCAAGGCCCAGAACGACCCCTGCATAATGAATATCTGGGTGCACGACGGCAGCAAAGACCAGACCGTCGAGCGCAAGCGCTACCGCGAGATCTTCGCCCAGTCCCTGGACGAAATCCTGAAGGAGGACCTCCCGGGCATGAAGACCTGCCTGGAGGCCAAGCTCTTCGGCATCGGACTCGAAAGTTACACCGTCGGCAGCCACGACTTTGTCGCCGGGTACTGCGCCACCCGTAAGCTGATGTACACCCTGGACACCGGCCATTACGAGATGACGGAGAACGTCTCCGACATGGTTGCTTCGCTGCTCCTCTTCGTGCCGGAACTGATGCTCCACGTCAGCCGCCCCATCCGCTGGGACTCCGACCACGTCACCATCATGAACGACCAGACGCTCGACCTGTTCAAGGAAATCGTCCGCGCCGACGCCCTTGGCTGCGCCCACATCGGCCTCGACTACTTCGATGCCGCCATCAACCGCATCGGGGCCTATGTCATCGGCACCCGCGCCACCCAGAAATGCCTTCTGAGCGCCCTCCTGGAGCCTCTGGCAAAGCTCCGCGAGTACGAAGACGCCGGCAAGGGCTTCCAGCGCCTGGCGCTGCTGGAGGAAGCCAAGACCATGCCGTTCGGAGCCGTGTTCGACTACTTCAACTGCAAGAATGGCGTCCCTGTGGGCGAGGAGTTCATACCAGAGATTGAAAGGTATGAGAGGGAAGTAACATCCAAACGTTAAGCCTTATAATGAGCATTCTTGACGACAGGCCGGGATTGAAGGCCGAGATAGAAAAGGTTGCGGAGGTTGCGGGCTACCTGTGGCAAAAGGGGTGGGCGGAACGCAACGGCGGCAACATAACCGTCAACGTAACACGGTTCGTGGACGACACCATGAGGGCCATGCCGGCCATCAGCGAGCCGCGGCCGATAGGGAAGACCCTGCCGGACCTGGCGGGCTGCTGGTTCTACTGCAAGGGCACCGGCAAAAGGATGCGCGACCTCGCGCGGGAGCCTATGGCAAACGGCTCGATTATCCGCATCACCCCCGACTGCGCCCATTATGAGATAGTGGCCGACAGCCCTGTAAGTCCCACCTCCGAGCTCCCGTCGCACCTTGCAGTACATGGTTACCTGCTGGCCAAGGGCTCCCCGTACCGCGCGTCGCTGCATACTCATCCCATTGAGCTTGTGGCACTTACCCATAGCCCTAAGTGGATGGAAAAAGATGCCGCCACCCGCATGCTCTGGTCGATGATTCCTGAGACCAAGGCCTTCTGCCCCCGTGGCCTGGGTATGGTCCCCTATATGCTCCCGTCCAGCGTGGAACTTGCCGACGCCACCATCAAGGCCATCGACGAAGACTACGACGTGGTGATGTGGGAGAAGCACGGTGTCTTTGCCGTCGATACCGATATCATGGACGCCTTCGACCAGGTCGATGTGCTGAACAAGGCGGCGCAGATATACATTTCAGCGAAAAACATGGGTTTTGAGCCCGAAGGAATGACCGATGCGCAGATGCACGAACTAAGCACCGTGTTCGGACTCCCCAAATGATGATTTCCAAATTATTATGACTTCCAAAGAACGAATCGACTACGCAATGTCCATCTCAACCGACACCAAGCTCTTCGAGATGGGACGCGGCGCTTCCGACAAGGCGCCGGAGGTATTCAAACGCTTTTTCCCGGACCGCAAGGCCCTGATTCTTGCCGACGTGCACACCTGGCCTGCGCTCGGCGAAAAGATACACAGGCTGTTCCTCGACGCCGGTATTCCGGTCGATTGCCACATCATCCCCGAGGAGGAGTTCCACGCCGAATGGAAATACGTGGAACTGGTTGACGGCCTGCTCGACTCCCACCCCGGTTCGGTCCTTGTTTCCGTCGGTTCCGGAGTCATCAACGACCTCTGCAAGCTCTGCTCGCATCATCACGGACAGTCGTACCTGACCCTCCCTACCGCCGCATCCGTCGATGGCTATTCCTCCTTCGGCGCCTCCATAACCTACCAGGGGGCCAAGCAGACCTTCTCCTGCCCGGCGCCTGTGGCCATAGTGGCGGATATCGACGTAATCGCCGCCGCACCGAAGGAAATGACGGCCGCCGGATATGCCGACCTTGCCGCCAAGGTCCCTGCCGGTGCAGAATGGATGGTGGCCGATTTCGTCGGCACCGCACCCATCCACCCCGAGGCCTGGAAGGTCCTTCAGGACTATCTGGACGACTTTCTGGCCCGCCCCGCAGACGTTGCGGCAGGGGATCCGGACGCCGTAGCCGACATCTTCGAAGGCCTGACGCTCAGCGGCGTCGCCATGCAGGCGGCCCGTTCGTCCCGTCCCGCCTCCTGCTGCGACCACCTGTTCAGCCATATCCTGGACATGACGGAGCACCGCTATGGCGGCAAACTCCAGTCGCACGGTTTCCAGGTGGCAATCGGCACCCTCACAATGTGCGCCGTGTTCGATGAACTCTTCAAGCTGGATCTTACGAAACTTGACGTCGATGCGTGCGTCGCCGCATGGCCCACCCTGGAGCAGGAACAGGAACGCGCATTGCGCATCTTCAAGGATTTCCCGGCCCCCCGCCTGGGATACGACGAAATCACCAAGAAATGGCAGCCCGCGGAGGAGGTCCGTGCCCAGCTTGAGAAACTCAAGGCGCAGTGGCCGGAGCTCAAGGCCCGCCTGCAGGGGCAGGTGTATTCCTACGAAAAGATGAAATCCCTGCTGAAGGCCGCCGGCGCCCCGTATGAACCGGAGCAGATAGGCGTCTCCCGCCGTCAGCTTCACGATATGTTCGCCAAGGTGCAGTTGATGCGTTTCCGCTTCAACCTGCTCGACCTTGCCAAGCGCGGAGGTTTCTACGACGCCATCGTCGAGCCGCTCTTCGCACCCGGAGGCCCCTTCGAGATATGAAAGACCGCCTCGCACGCATACGCCACGTCGTGATGGACATGGACGGGACCATCTACCTTGGCAACAAGGTGTTCCCGTTCACCATCGGCTTTCTTAAGTTCCTTCAGGATAGGGGAATAGGATATTCGTTCCTGACCAACAACCCCACCCGGTCGCGGGAAGACTACCTGCGCAAGCTCTCCGCCATGGGCATTCCCTGCACCCCGGATCAGATGCTGACTACCTCGCAGGCGGCCGTGGAATACATTGGCCGCCATATGCCGGGAGTGAGGAGGGTGTACGTCCTCGGCACGCAGAGCCTGCAGGACCTTTTCCGCCGGCACGGATACGTCGTGACCGACGAGAATGACCCCGACGCCCCCGACCTGCTGGTCGTATCCTTCGACACCACGCTGGTGTACCCGCGCCTCTGCAAGGCCGCCTGGTGGGCGTCGCACGGAGTGCCGTATCTCGCCACCAATCCCGACCGCGTCTGCCCCACGGAGGAAGAAACGGTCCTTGTTGACTGCGGCTCCATCCAGAAATGCATCGAGCACGCTACCGGGCGCAAGGCCGACATCGTACTCGGAAAGCCCGATCCCACGATGCTGCTGGAACTCGAAGACCGTCTCGGACTTGCAAGGGACGAGGTAGCGTATGCCGGCGACCGTCTCTACACCGACCTGGCCATGGCCCGCAACGCCGGAGCCCTTCCGGTGCTGGTCCTGTCCGGGGAGACCACCCCTCAGCAGGCCGCGGAAGCCTGTGTGGAAGGGGACCTCGTCGTCCGCGACCTCTCTGAATTCGGAAGATTATTAGCAGAATCCATATGAAACCCACGAAACACAGTTTCAAGTATTGGCAATGGAGAGTCATCATCTGCTCGATGATAGGATACTCCATGTTCTACTTCGTCCGCAAGAACTTCTCCTTTGCCATGCCGGCGCTTGCCGCAGAATACGGCATCACCAATACCAACTTCGGTATAATACTGACTCTCGTCGGTATCCTGTACGGCGTATCCAAGTTCCTCAACGGCTTTGTGGCGGACCGCTTCAACGCCCGCTGGCATATGGTGATAGGCCTTGCGGCATGCGTGGTGCTCAATTTCGTTTTCGGGTGGAGCGACAAGATATCCACGCTGGTGACCGGGCAGACCGAAGGCCCCGACTTTGTGGGCGCCATGGTGGTCGTGATGGCCGTCCTGCTGATTCTCAACAACATATTCCAGGGATGCGGATTCCCTCCCTGCAACCGCCTCATGAACCATTGGGTCCCTCCCAAGGAACTGGCCACCAAGATGTCCATCTGGAATACCTCCCACTCCATCGGAGCGGGCATCCTGGCCGTGCTCTGCGGGTACATCATCGGTACGACAGGGGACTGGAGGCAGTGCTTCTGGGTGCCCGGAGCCATTGCGGCGGTGGGCGTATTCTTCATCATCATAACCCTGCGTGACACCCCCAAATCCGTCGGCCTTCCCGAACTCCCGGATACCAAAACGGAACTCGACGACAACGATACGCCGGAGGCCTACAAGGCATTCGTGCGCAAGAAGGTTTTCCTCAATCCTGTCGTGTGGCTGCTTGCCCTCACCGACCTTTTCGTATATGTGGTGCGCTTCGCCGTGCTTGACTGGGGTCCTACCTTCCTCGGCAAGATGTCGGTTCAGCTTTCGCCCCAGCTGGCCGGATGGACCATCGGCATCTTCGAGGTCGCCGGGTGCGCCGGAATGATATTCGCCGGCTGGATTTCAGACAAGGTGTTCAAAGGCAAGGAGCAGAGGGTCAGCGCCATCGAGATGGGCCTCGTGGCCATCTGCCTTGTGGTGCTCCAGTTCCTGCCGGCCGACTCATCGCCCGTGCTGGTACTGGCCATCCTCGCCCTCGCCGGTTTCTTCCTCTACGGCCCCCAGGCCCTTCTGGGAGTTACTGCATCGAAGAACGCCACCAAAAAGGCGGCGTCTTCTGCGGTGGGCCTCATCGGCCTTATGAGTTATGCCAGCGTGGTAGTAACCGGAGCCGGCCTGGGCTGGTTCAGTGACCGCTTCGGCTGGGATTATCTCTTCATCCTCATGGCCGGATTCGCCGTGGTGGGGGGTATCCTTGTGGCCCTTCTGTGGAACATCAAGGCCGACGGCTACATCCACGAGAACGAGTCTTAGAACAGCAGGTCTGAATAGACAGGATAGTGGTCGGAGATGAAAGGTCTGCCGGCGTACTCGTCCGTAACCACCTTGAAGCGGCGGCTGGACTTGAATCCGCTGAAGTAGATATAGTCTATCACATCCAGCCTGTCCTTGCTGAACCCGTTGAAAGAGCCTCTGGAATCGGTGTCCGCGGCATTTTCGCGTGCGTTTTTCATCAGGACGGAGATGTCCTTCAGGCACGGGTCGTCGGGAAAGACGTTGAAGTCGCCGGTGAGCACCATAGGCACGCCGTCGGGATTCATCTTCTTGATGTTGTTATATACCAGGGCGAGACCTTCCTTGCGGGCGGTCGCACCCTTGTGGTCCAGGTGGGTGTTGACGAAGAAGAACCTGCGGCCGGTGGATTTCTGTTCCAGAAGCGTCCAGGTGGCGGTGCGCCTACAGGCGGCGTCCCAGCCGAAACTGGGGACGTCCGGGGTCTCTGACAGCCAGTAGGTGCCCCAGTCGATCAGGTTGATGCGCTTGGTGTCGTAGAATACGGACATCTGCTCGCCTTGCAGTACGCCGTCATCCCTGCCCACTCCGACCATCTTGTAGTCGGGGCAATGCTCCAGGATGTAATCGACCTGGTTCTGGTAGGCTTCCTGTATACCGAATACCTCGGGATGGATGTCGAGTATCATCGCAGGGGTGGCGTCGCACCGGATCTCCCAGGCGTTGTCGCCGTCCTTGGCCTTGGAGTTGCGGATGTTGTAGGACATCACGCGGAGGGACTTGCCGTTGAAGCGCTCGAGGTCCCAGTCGTCGGTGCGGAAGGGGCCGGCGGGGATGCCCCAGCCATTGAAAAGATTGCCCTCGGACCAGTTGCGGAAGCAATAACGGACCGCTACGGGCTCCGGGACGTCGGGGCTTGTGACTTCTACATTCTTGCCCTTAAACACAGTTCCGGTCGCAGGGTGGAATATCATGTCGGAACCTGCAAGGTCGAAGCCCTTGATGTCCTGACCCATGGGGGAGAGGCCGCGGTCATCGACTTTCATGGTCACTATGGCCTTGCCGTCCTCGAACTTGACGCTTTCAAGGGTGGGTGCAACGGGGTCTATGCCCTTCAGGCCATATTCGCCGACAAGGGCGTTGTAGGCAAGGCGGAAGCCCACTTCCCTCTTCTTGCAAGGGTGTATTGTGCCGAATTCGCCGACGTCCTGGGTGGTTACCATACCGCTCTTGGGAATCAGGTCAAGAGCCTTCTGCTGGGCCTCACGGAGATAACCGGAGGTGAAGTGGTCGGGGTTGCTGTATTTGTACGGGGCGATCTGTACGTAATAGAAGGGGGCGTCGGGGTTGTTGAACAGGCGGCGCATCATCGCTACATATTCCTGCTGCAGGCGGAGATACTGGTCGTGGCGGTTCCTGTTGGACTCGCCCTGATACCACAGCATTCCCTTGAAAGTGAAGGGGATGAGGGGATTGACCTGCCCGTTGAACAGTGTGCAGGGGGCGTGGTGCTTCTTTGCGGGCATCTCGCCGTTGTCGAGGAAAGAAAGGTCGAACTCGCCGGGGAAACGGCTGCTGATGGTTTCCCGGTCCATCCAGGTCTCTATGGTGGATCCGCCCCACTCGGTGATGAGCAGGCCCACAGGTATGCCCAGGACCTCCTGCAGCTTGAGGGCGAAGAAGTATGCCGTGGCGCTTGTGGAGGCTACGGCCTCAGGCGTGTTTTCTTTCCATGAGCCCTCACATTTGTCGACGGGTGAGAGGGACGCGTTGCGATTGATACGGCACATGCGGATCGGGAGGCCGGGCTTAGCGGAGAGTATCAGGTCGCTGGCGCCTTCCACGGGCTGGCTGCGGAAGCCCTTCATGGGCATTTCCATATTGGACTGGCCGGAGCAGAACCAGACTTCTCCGACGAGGACGTTCCGCAGGACAGTCTTTTCGCCGTCGGAGATGGTTACGGTGTAGGGGCCGCCGGCAGACGGAGTCTGTATATTTGCAGACCACTTCCCGTCGGCGTCGGGGACTGCAACGGTCTTTTTTGACGTCCACGAAGGGCGTATCGTGACCTTTTTGCCGGAATCTGTCCAGCCCCAGACAGCGGCCTGGGTGTTCTGCTGGAAGACCATGTTGTCGCTGAAGAAGGAAGGCAGCGTTACCTTGGCCCGGGATTCAAAGCCTGCAGCTGCAAGCAGTACGGCCAGTAAGATGGAGATGCGGAGAAACTGTTTCATGCCCAAATATAATAATCATTACCGGATTTCCCACCATTTACCTTCCATTTTGCGGTCGGTAATGCCGGGGCTCAGACGGTAGAGGGCGCATCCGTGAGCGGGGAGTTTGACCTCCCAGCGCTCTTTGTCGGCCACTTTGCCCACGTCCTGCCGGCGCCAGAGGTCGCGGATGGACTGTTCGCCTATCAGTCCGAGGTCGCGGGGGACGAAACTCACGTTGCCTTCTTCATTCCTTAAGTTGAAAAGGGCTACCGCAATGGTGCCGTCTTCCATGCGCTTTACGTACACGCACTGCGTCTTGCCTGGGCCGAATACATTGCGTACGCCCATCATTCCCAGAGGATCCTGGTTGACTTCAAGGACTTCGGGGTTGCAGAGCAGGCTCAGAGTGAAGCCGTCGATGGCGTCGAGGTCGCAGCCTATCAGCATCGGGGAGGCGAGTATCGCCCACAGGGTGACGTGGGAATACTGTTCCCACGGTGTGAGGCGTGTCCAGTGTGGAGTGCCGCCCTCCCATCCTCCTACCTGGCCGAGGACCATCATGTCGGCGTCCGGCCAGTTGCCGGGGCCTGCATAGCCTGCCCAGGCAGATTCGCGGTCGAAGGCGATATTGGATATGCTCGCCCAGGTGTCCTGTATGTCGCCCGCTGTGCGCCAGCAGTGGGCGTACTGCTGCATGTCGGGGGCGAGGGAGATTCGGGTGGCGTTCGAGATGCTGTAAACTATGTCGCGGCCGGTGGCGTCCAGGGCCTCGCGCATGTCGCGCAGCCACCAGACGTCGTTGAGGAACCAGTCGTATTTGAGGTAATCGACGCCCCAGTCGGCCCACTGGCGGGCGTCGGCGCGGGCGAAGGAGTATTTGCCGAAGCTGTGGAGTTCGCCCTTGTCGTATTTGGAGACGTCGAGCTTGTAGTTTTCATCGACGATGCCTTCTTCCACCCACCAGTAGGTTCCGTCCTGATTGTCGCAGGATGAGCCGATGTGGGCGGCGTAGGTGGATATCCACGGTCCGGAGTAGATGCCGAACTTGAAGCCGCGTGCGTGCAGGGAATCTCCCAGGGCCTTCATGTCCGGGAATTTGCCGTTGGGCTGGATGGCATTGTACTTGCCGCCCCTCCGGCCCTGCCATCCGTCGTCGATGTTTACGTAATTCCAGCCGTAATCGGCAAGGCCTGTTTCTTCCAGCGCCCGTGCGGCCTGCAGGATATTGTCTGCTGTCACCCTGTCGCCCCAACAGTTCCAGGAATTCCAGCCCATAGGGGGAGTCAGGGCTATCCTGTCACCGATTTCTATACGGAGCTCGCGGGTGTCGCTTCCGAGGGCGTTGGTTGCGGTTATCTGCACTCGGTAACTGCCTTTCCTGCGCACTTTGCCGGTGATGATACCCTTGCCCGCGTCGAGTTTGAGGCCGCAGGGGAGTCCTTTGGCGACGAAGCGCATCGGCTTCTGCCCGGAGACGGGAATGCGGAACAGGAAATCGGCCCCTGGCCTCGCCCCGTAAACTTTAGGCCCGTTTATGTGAGGGGTTGAGGGCGCTTTCGGTGTAAGAATATAACAACCGTAATCGGGAGCCTGCTGTGCCGATGCATTAAGGCAGGCAAAGGCCGCGGCCAGGAGAAAGGCAAGACGTTTCATATTATTGAAAACGAAGAAGTCAGGCCTTACCCTACCGTTGCCAAAGTTGTTTATTCTTCATATTTTTGTCATATGAAAAAGACGCTTTTATCCCTTCTGTGTGCCTGTGTGTGCCTCACTGCCTGCGCCCGTCCTCTGGGCCGTTGGGTAGACCCGTTCATCGGCACCGATTATACCGGACATACATCTCCGGCCGCTGCCTGCCCGCTCGGTATGGTGCAGCCCGGTCCTCAGAGCGGAAATTACCTCTGGAAGTACTGCAGCGGCTATAACTGGTCTGATTCGCTGCTTGTGGGATTTACGCAGAACCGCCTGAGTGGCACCGGCGTGCCCTCGCTGTGCAACGTGCTGGTCATGCCTTTCTCAGATGCCCACGGACCGGATTATGCAAGCCGGAAGGCTGCGGAAAAGGCCTCGCCGGGGCACTACGCAGTGGATCTACCCGACAATGGCGCCCATGTGGACATCACCTGCTCTGAGCGGGTTGCCTGCTACGAATTCTGGTTCTCCGGCCGCGGGCGTCACCTGCTGGTCAATCCCCAGTATATCCAGCTTCGGAGCAACGACCCCAAAGCCACCCTGGCCCGCGGTATCAAGGCCTGGGACGGCTCTTCCCCGGACAACAGGACTTTGTGCGGCCATATCAATGCCAGCAGCTGGGTACAGTACGACCTTTGGTACGAGATTTCCTTCGACCAGCCTTTCCAGGCTTGCGACACCCTGGTGCTGCATCCTGATTACAAGGCTCCGGCTTACGTGCTTGATTTTGGCGAAGGCGGCAAGCCTGTCAAGGCCAGGATATCCCTGTCCTACACCGGTGCAGAGGGCGCACACGCCAACCTTGCCGAGGTTCCCGGATGGAGCTTCCGCAAGGTCCGCAAGGCCGCAGAGCGCAAGTGGGAAGAGATATTCAGGCTGCTGCCGGTAGAAGCGTCAGACAGCGTCATGACGGCGTTCTATACGTCGATGTACCATATGTATTTCCAGCCTAACGTCATTTCCGACGTCGGCGCTCCGGTGCGCTATTCGACTTTCTCCCAGTGGGATACATTCCGGGCGGCTGACCTGCTGCGCACTTTGCTGACGCCCGGGGTCGAGGCTGATGTGGTCAACAGTATGCTTGCGGAAGCGGAGGAACGAGGGCACCTGCCCGTCTGGGGCCTGTGCGGCAAAGACAATTACTGCATGATTGCCAATCATTCCGTTCCCACGGTGGTGGACGCCTGCCTCCGCGGCCTCCCGGGCGTTGATAAGGAGCGTGCCTGGACGGCCGTAAAGGCTTCGCTCACCACTCCTCACGAGAAATCGGACTGGGCCGTTTACGATAAATACGGGTACTATCCGTTCGACATCGTAAAGGTGGAATCGGTATCCCGTACGCTGGAGTCCTGTTATGACGACTGGTGCGCGGCGCAGCTTGCAAAAGCGCTCGGGAAGGATGAAGACTACGCTTTCTTCGAGGCCCGTTCCCGCAATTACCGCATTCTTTTCGACCCTTCAACCGGATTCTTCCGCGGCAAGAACAGCCAGGGGCGCTGGAGGGAACCCTTCGAGCCATACCGGTATGCCCACGCCGGCAAGCAGGGAGGCGATTTCACCGAGGCCAACGCCTGGCACTATCTCTGGCACGTCCTTCAGGATCCTGAAGACCTGATCGAACTGCTCGGAGGACGTGAGAAGTTCGTCGCTAAGCTCGACACCCTCTTCGAGGTCAGCCCTCCTGCGTCCATTACCGGCGAAGTCCAGGATATTACGGGCCTTATCGGGCAGTATTCACAGGGTAACGAACCCTGTCACCACGTCATATATCTCTATACCCTTGCGGGGCGCCGGGACAAGGCGGCCGAAAGGATACGCCAGGTATTCGAGAAGTTTTATAAGTGCGAGCCCGGCGGCCTCTGCGGCAACGACGACTGCGGGCAGATGAGCGCCTGGTACATCTTCTCAGCTCTCGGTTATTACCCCGTCAATCCGGTGGGAGGCCGGTTCGTGCCGGGAGAGGCCCAGGTCCGCCCGCTGCGCAAACTTCCCTGGGAATGAAAAAGTTTACGATTTTTATTTCCCTGATGCTGGCGGCAGTACCGATCCCCGCGCAGACCCGCCTGCTGACGGGGGACGGTTGTCCCGTTGCCTTTACGGACGGAGCCGATACGCTTCGTACTCCATCTGAGGGCCTCTGGTCCATCGCCACAGGGTGGAAGGAAGACTGGCCCTGCAGCTGGGTTCACTCTTCTCCGCAGTCGTCTGAACAATCCGGAGAATGGACAATCCTGCGTGGCTCTCTTGAGCTTCCCCAGGGAAAGATGCTCCTGACAGATTCCTACGCCCCCGCGGCAGACGGAATGATTCGCTGCATCCGTCGTTTTGAATGGAAAGGGCCCGATACCCTCCGTCACGCGACGCTATCGGTAAGGCTCCAGAGGCGCGGCAACGGCCTGTCGCTGTTCTCTCCGGGAATAGTCTATTATGGTAATTCCAACGGAGCTGCCGTCAATCCCGACGCTGTGCCCGTCTGGACTGGCGCTCCTGGCGAATTCGCCATTTTCGAGGACCATCGCTATCCCATGCCGTTCGTTATGCTTGAAGACGCAACCGGCTTGCGTGCGCTTGCGGTCCACACCGTTCCTTCGCCAGTTCGCGGCGCGGTGCTTGGCGACCAGTGGTGGTCCCTCGGCGCCGAGGCCCGCGACGGCCTGACTGAAGTGGTCCTGCTCAGCGGCCCCATAGGTTACAATGGGACCAGGAGCGTCGCCAAGGCCCGCCAGAAGACGTCGATGCGCTATGCTGACACCTGGATCGACCTGGAGCCCGGACGCATCATAGAGAAGGAATTCTATGTGGATTTATACGGTATCTCCCGCAAGGGGTCCGGCTTCCAGCGGCCGCTGTATTCGTCCCTTGACCGGTACAAGCCCTACGACGCCGACCGTTTTGCCGGTTTTGACGATATAGTCGAGGGCAAAGCCCGTTTCGCCGCCTCCCGTTGGCTTGAGAAAGGGGACGCCTGCGGATTCGATATGTACGACCTTCGCAGGGACCGCAAGCACATCGTGATGGGTTGGTGCGGCCAGGCCGATTCTCCCGGCTACTCGCTGCAGGTGCTGGAGCCGCTGCTTTCCGCCTCCGGTGGCCCCTGGGACGCCGCTTTGATCCGCGACAGGGTGCAGCGCAGCCTTGACTTCCTCTCAGGATGTCCGTTCCGGGACGACGGCCTGTTCTGCGTACGTTATAACTGCGGAACGGGCAAGTGGGACCAGGGCGATCCGGTCTCCTGCGGTCAGGCCATGTACAATTTTGCCAAGGCCATAGAGTATGCCCGCGAGCATCCCGGAACTTACGACACTTCCAAATGGGAGGCGTTCCTGCGCGAAGCCTGCGGCAAGGCATCCGACCGCATCCTGGCCTGCAAATGGAATCCGCTTTCTACTGCGGAGGCGTTCTATATCGCGCCGCTTGCCATTGCTTCCGATCTGTTCGGCAAGCACCGTTACCGCCGTGCCGCCGAGAAGGCCGCCGGTCTGTTCGCAGGCCGCCATCTGGAGATGGACGGCTGCTACTGGGGCGGCACGCTGGACGCCACCTGCGAGGATAAGGAGGGCGCCTGGGCGGCGTTCCAGGGCTTCCTGGAGTGCTACGAGCGCTTCAAGACTGCCAGGTATCTGGATTGGGCAAAACACGCCATGGACGTATGCCTGAGCTACGTTGTCGTGTGGGACATCCCTCTGCCGGCGGGCCGTCTGGCAGACCGCGGTTTCCGTTCCACCGGATGGACGGTAGTCTCGCCTCAGAACCAGCATCTGGATGTATATGGAGTACTTTTCGCCCCCGAGGTCTGCAGGATGGGACGACTGCTGGGAGACGACAGGCTGGTGCGGCTGTCGAAAGTGATGTACCGTACCTGCTACCAGCTCACGGACGCATACGGCAGCCAGGGCGAGCAGATCCAGCATACCAACTTCGCCCAGCACGGGGATATGTCCAATGTGTATAAACTCCGCGGAGGCTATTCGGAAACCTGGACGGTATTCTGGATCACCGCCCACTTCCTCAATGCCGCCGCCCGCTTTATTGAAGCCGGGGAAGAGATTTGACAGCTGGAGTATTTCGCCGGGCTATTTACTCTGGAAGCGCCCTAAATCGTCCCAGTCATCGCTGCGGAAAGGACCGGCCGGAATGCCCCAGCAGTTATAGAGATTGCCTTCTGAATAATTCCGGAAGCAATAGCGTACGGCTACAGGTTCGGGAACTTCCGGACAGTTGACGATTACCACTTTGGTGTCTTTCACCCTGGCAAGTGCCGGGTGGAATACCTTGTCTGCGCCCGCCAGCTCAAAACCCTTTATATCCGCGCCCCAGGGAGATAACCCCTGGCCGTCAACCTTCATGGTCACCAGGGCATTCCCGTCCTCGAACTTTACGCTTTCGTAGGAAGGGGCTACCGGATTGATGCCCTTGAGGCCGTAGTCGTTAACGAGTGCAAGGTATGCCAGTCTGTCGCCTACTTCTTTCTTTCGTCGAGGATGTATGCATCCGCATTCACCAAGATCGGTGGTCGTGGCCATGCCGCTGTGAGGAATCACTTCCAGCGATTTCTGCTGAGCTTCGCAGAAGTAACCGGAGGTGAAGTCTGTTTCGCCCTCCTGGCGGTATGGAGCAATCTGCACGAAATAGAAAGGCGCGTCAGGATTCTCGAAAAGCCGGCGCATCATTGCAACATACTCCTTCTGAAGTCTCACATACTGCTCCGGACGGTAGCGGTTAGATTCACCCTGATACCATAGCATACCCTTGAAGGTAAACGGAATAAGAGGATTAATCTGGCCGTTGAACAGAGTGCACGGCGTCTGGTGCTTTTTCTTGGGAAGATCGTGGCCCTCAAGGAATGAAAGGTCGAATTCACCGGGGAACAGGCTGCCGATTGTCTCCCGGTCCATCCATGTTTCGATAGTGGAAGCCCCCCATTCGCTAATCAGGAGTCCTACCGGAATTCCCATTTGTTCCTGCAATTTGAGCGCGAACCAGTAGGCCGTAGCGCTGGTTGCCGCGACGGCTTCGGGAGTATTCTCCATCCAGGAGCCTTCACATTCGGTGACCGGCTTCAGTGAGGCCCTGCGCTTCACCGTACACATCCTTATCTGCTTTTCGGGCTTTGCGCCGAGTATTATTTCAGCCGCACCCTCCACAGGCTGGTTGCGGAAGCCCCTCATGGGCATTTCCATATTCGACTGGCCCGAGCAGAACCATACCTCACCCACGAGAACGTTGCGCAGCGTGATCTTTTCGCCGTCCGAAATCACTACGGTGTAAGGGCCGCCGGCGGCAGGAGTCTGCACCCTGGCAAACCATTTGCCGTCCGCATCCGGAAGGGCAACCGTCCTGACGGATGTCCAGGAAGGACGGATCGTGACTTTCTTCCCCTTATCAGTCCATCCCCAAATGGCAGCTTGCGTATTCTGCTGTAGCACCATATTGTCGTTGAATATGGAGGGCAACCTGACCTTCGCTCCTGCGTTCACGCCAGCTGCGCCAATAAGTACGGAACATAGTATCGAGATGCGAATAAAAAGATTCATGGACGTGTGGCAGATTATCTATCAGAATACCTTTATCGTATGCGTTCCGGAAACGAGCTCCAAAATACGGCCGTCGGGGTAGAAGAATGTAGCTGACGCACCGCAGGGGATGATGGCGGTGAGGGTCACGTTGCGTTTTTTGCGCTGCCAGGACAGGTCGATCTTTCCGAGCGTGGAATCATATGAGCAGGAAAAACGGTCGAGTCCCTTGGGGAAGCACGGACGCAGGATAATGTGCCTGAAACCCGGCTGCCCGGGGTCAGGATTGATACCGCCAAGGCCAAGGTGGAACCAGGCGGCTATGTCGCCGAACATGATGTGGTTGTCGGAATTGTCGCGGGTGACATCCAGGCGCCAGTTTTCAATGAGGGTGGTCTTGCCGTTTGCGAGCCACCAGCCCCAGGAGGGGAAGTCCTGTGCGCTTGCCATCTTGTATGCCAGTTCGCCGTATCCGCCCTCGCTCAGTACCCTGAGGACAAACTTTGCACCGTGCACGCCGGCGTTTATGTGACAGCCGTCTTCCTCAATTCGCCTGACCAGTGCCTGTAGTACCGCCTGACGGCTTTCTTCAGGAACGAGGCAGAAGGCGAGAGGCAGGCTTTGGTCAGTCTGCATTCCGCCTGCATAGATGCCGGTGGCGGCATTGAGGAACCTGGCGTTGACGGCATTGCGGACGGTTTCCGCTATCGCGCCGTATTTCTCGGCATCTTCGTCTTTCCCGAACATTCGGGCGGCACTGCAGAGGATGTCAAGGTCCTTGTAGAGGAAGCAACTGCAGATGAGCTGCTTGTTGGAACGTGTCGTTACGGGTACCCAGTCGCCGCGGCCCCAGGTGGTCAGGCCGTCTTTGGTAAGCGTGAGTGCATAGTCCACGTAGCGGCGGATATTGTCGTAGCAGTCCTGCAGGGGCTTGCTGTCGCCGTAGAAAAGGTAGAGTTCCCAGGGAATAAGGGCGATGGTGCTGGTCCAGTCGAGGCCGTTGCCGTTGGCGGCGGGATTGTGATAGCCCCAGCCGCTGGTGGGAATGATGTCCGGCAACAGACCGTTGGGCTGCTGCTCGTCGCGGTGGTCGGCAAGCCACTTTTCGTACACGGTGAAGGCGTCGTAGTTGTAGAGGCCGGTTTCGACCGCTATGTGGGCGTCCGCCGTCCAGCCGTTTTTCTCTCTCTGGGGGCAGTCTGTGGGGTATCCCGGAAGGTTGGACAGGTAGGTGCGGCGGGTGGCCTGCCAGATGTCATTGACGATTGGAGATGAACTATCGATCTTGCCGGCCTGCGGCACGTCGCTGTTAACCCGCACCGCCCTGAGCTGCTCCTTGCCCCATTTGAGATTCGCCGATGCGTTGACTTCCACGTAGCGGAAACCTTTGTAACTGTATTGCGGGGTGAATTCGTCATCGCCGCCGCTCAGCGTTATTATGTCGGTCTGCAGGGGCTCTGCATTGCGGTCGCCGAAGTAGTAGTAATCGATGTTGTCCTGGTCGGCGCGGCCGGCGGGGTTGAGCCTTTCGGCGTAGGTCAGTTCTATCGTGGTGCCGCGGGGGCCCTTGATGCGCAGATGGACATTGCCGGCCATATTGGTGCCGAAGTCGTAGATTATACGGTTGTTGTTGATTTTCGTTATCTTGACTGCCTCGATTTCTTCGCTCTCGCGTATCGGCACCATTTGCTGGGAGCAGATCTTGGCGGCAGGGCAGCTGCGGAGTTTGACTCCGTCCCAGTCCCTTTCGTCGAATCCGGGCTCGGTCCAGCCCTTCTGCTCCAGCCTTGCGTCAAAATGCTCTCCGGTGTATATGTTGTTATACACAAGGGGACCGCCGGAAGATGTATGCCAGCCTATGCCGCTGGAAATGATTTCTTCGGTGCCGTCTTTATAGCGTATGAGTATGTCGAGGCAGAACGTGGGACGGGCCCTCCAGGGGGCGCTGTCGAAATGCCAGGTGGTTACGGGCTGGTGGTTGTACCAGCCGTTGCCGAGCTCTATGCCGACGGCATTGGCGCCTGCCCGGAGCTGGTCCGTGATGTCGTATGTGGTGTACAGGACCGTGCGGTCGTAGCGGGTGAAAGCCGGGTCGAGGATGCGGTCGCCGACTTTGGAGCCGTTGATATACATCGTATAGAGTCCGGCAACGGCTATGTAAGCACGTGCCTGGGCGATGTCTCCGCGGGCTTTGAACTCTTTACGGAAGCGGGGGGCGGGCTTGAAGTCAGTGTCATTATTGTCGGATATCCAGTTGCCGCGCCAGTTGTACTGGCTCATCAGTCCGGTTTCGAAGAAGGCCGTCCCGGACTGTACGGCGGCACCGTCTTTGTCTTCGCAGGTCACGCGCCACCAGTAGCGGGTGCGGGGATTGAGCGCCGGTCCGGCGTATGTTGCCATTACCTCGCCGGATGGTATCCGTCCGGAATCCCAGACCGTGGTGCTGTCGAATGACAGGGAATCTGTAGCCACAGTTATGCGGTAGGCAGTCTGGCCCGCTCCCGTACGGCTGTCTTCCATATGCCAGGAGAAACGGGGCGACGGGTTGTCTATCCCAAGCGGGTTGGTGAGATGTTCGGTCTTGAGGCCGCATACGGCCAGTATCAGTTGCAGCAGGATAGTGAGGCTCATATATATTATACACGAAAAAGCCCATGGTTACCCTACTTGTTTCCCGCCACTGTCCTGCCTGGCGCAACACTCTATGAAAAATCAAAAGTTTTTCGTTCTTTTGCATGAAGAGATTTCAATAGCACGATGAAAAGAGCAATCCTGTTATGCGTCGCAGCCATGTTCCTTCTGGCAGCTTGCAACGCACCTATGCCTCGCGGCAACTGGAGCAAGGCTCCGTACAAGGCACTCTGCGCCCTGATGAAAGAATGCAAGGCGGAGGCCGCCGAGGCCGGCAGCAACGTCAATTACGCCATATTCGACTACGACAACACGACCGTCCTTCAGGATGTGGAGCAGACCTTCACGCTGTGGCAGCTGGAGAATCTCCGCTTCAACTTCACGCCGGATGAACTATGGGATATCTTTGCGCCGTGCATCCCCGACCTGGATACCGTGCTGGTCGATGCCGGAGCGGAGAACGTCACCGCGAGGATGCTCCTTACAGACATCGAAAAAGACTATCGGGAGATGATATCCGGAGCAGGCGTCTCTTGCGGGAACGAATTATCCCCGCAGCAACTGGCATCAATCCAGGCCGGCGACGACCTGAAGGACTTCAAGGCCAAGTTCTGGGGCCTTTACGAAGGTGTGATGGAGACCTTCGGCTACGATGATTCATTTCCGATGCTCAGGGGCTTGAACTACGGTATGGATTACGGTGAATTCGCTGCCCTTGCAAGGGAAGGCATATCGGCGCATGTCTCCAAAAAGCAGGTCAGGAAGATACACCTTGAGAGTCCGGATATGGGCATGGCCGGGAAGGTCAGCGTTGTGGTTCCCGACGGTATTGCCCTTACCAAAGATATGCGCAACCTGTACAAGGCTCTTCCTGAGAACGGAATAGACGTCTATATCTTCTCTGCTTCGCTGGAAGCGCTTGTGGAACAGATGGCCTGCGACCCGCAGTACCTCGGTCTCGATACCCTGCAGGTATTCGGATTCCGTATGGAAGGTGATTCCACCGGAATGATCCTTCAGGTCCTGAAGCCCGGGTACATCCAACCCTACCGGGAGGGCAAGACGGGAGCGATAAAGGCCTACATAGCCCCGCAGTATGGCGGCAAAGGTCCTGTGCTGGTTGCCGGCGACAGCAACGGCGACTACTCGATGCTCACCTCATTCCCGGATATGCGCGTAGGACTCATAGTTGACAAAGGCCAGACAGTGGGCGGCATAGCCGATCTCCGCCGCCAGGCCCTGGAAGCCGAATCAGGCGGCGCTCCGTCGAACTACGTCCTCCAACGCCGCGCCGACCCCAGACCGGAATTCAAACGGAAATAATGGATTATTTACTATGATCCTTGGCTATAAATCTTCTATTTCTTTAAGAGTTAATCCAGTAGCCCGCGCTATGTCGCTTGGTGAGATGTCAAGACCCTTAAGAGCCTTTGCTACTTCAGCCTTTCCCTCAGCCTTTCCCTCAGCTTTCCCTTCAGCCTTTCCCTCAGCCTTCCCTTCAGCCTTCCCTTTGGCGTAGAATTCCTCGGCTATTTCCTGGCGGTCCTCGTCAGTGAGGTATGAGCGTATATCGTTGTCGAACATAGAACGAAAATATTGTAGTTTTTCTTTCTCGGGTATGGGAGACTGAAGGCTGGACTCGAAAATCGAATCATATTTCTTGCCATATTGCTCCGGTCTTGTGGCAAAATTACGCATATTTTG
>JAEEGL013275336.1_pt1 | contig 21010 bp, 17 predicted proteins | sample 9134231 | NCBI WGS metagenome assembly JAEEGL01 (sample SAMN16246548, study PRJNA631951) | gut metagenome | biome: gut microbiome; feature: rumen; material: fiber-attached | host: Bos | place: Iran: Karaj | collected 2018-10 | reverse complement strand
TACGCAGTTTTCAGAATCCTCTATCGCATTAAGCAAATGTTTTCTTAAAACTGTTCATCAAGTACTAGTTTTTAACTTCATAATAATAATGATTACTCGTCCGTTCCAATTCACGAGTTTTCTTGATGAAAACTCGTTCAGAGGAACTAAATTTTAAGGAGTTGAAATCCTTAAAATTTGACTTCTTATCATTATTATTATTTCAGAAAAACTATGTACTTGATTCAATGTTTTAGCGAAATCCATTTGCTTGAATGCTCTAAGAGTTATTCTGAAAGCATTGTATATCCATTTCATAAAGTATACATTTCGAAACATATATAGGAGGAAAGTGATGAAGAAGATAGATGGTGGCGTTACGGCGGCAAAAGGTTTTAAGGCTGCATCGGTTAGAGCCGGAATTAAGGAGAGTTCAACTAAGACTGATATGGCGATGGTGTACAGTGAGAGTCCTTGTGCTGTGGCAGGAACCTTTACAAAGAATAAAGTTAAGGCTGCCCCGGTAAAATGGGATCAGCATATTGTATATGATTGTAAGGTGGCTCAGGCTGTAGTTTGTAACAGTGGAGTTGCAAATGCATGTACAGGAAAACAGGGAATGGATTACTGTGAACAGATGGCAGATGTGACATCAGAAGCTCTTGGAATTGAAAAGGAGAGTGTTCTTGTAGCATCAACAGGTGTCATTGGAGCACAGCTTCCTATGGATAAGATTTGCAATGGTATTAAAGAACTTGCACCAAAGCTTTCAGGTGATTTGGAAGCAGGCCATGATGCAGCGGTTGCTATTATGACTACTGATACAAGACCAAAAGAAGTTGCTTATGAGTTTGAAGTTGGAGGAAAGACGGTTGTAGTTGGTGGAATGTGCAAAGGTTCGGGAATGATTCATCCGAATATGTGTACAATGCTTGGATTTATTACTACTGATATTAATATTTCACAGGAGCTTCTTCAGGAAGCACTCAGTGAAGATATTAAAGATACATTTAACATGGTTTCTGTTGACGGAGATACTTCAACAAACGATACTGTGTTGCTTATGGCAAACAAAGAGGCAGGCAATGAAATCATTACAGAAAAGAATGATGATTACTACAAGTTTGTTGAAGCTCTTCACAACGTAAATGTTTTCCTTTGCAGAAATATAGCGGGAGACGGTGAAGGTGCAACAGCTCTTCTTGAGGTGAAGATTGTCGGAGCAAAGAGTACAGAGCAGGCAAAGATTCTTGCAAAATCAGTTGTGACATCAAGCCTGGTAAAGGCTATGATTTGCGGGCATGATTCAAATTGCGGAAGAATTATGTGTGCCCTTGGTTATGCCGAAACAGATCTTAATCCTGACACGGTTGATTTGTTCTATGAGAGCAATGCCGGCAAACTTAAGATTGTTGAAAACGGAGTGCCAACTAATTATGATGAAGAGTTTGCAACAAAGATTTTATCTGAATGCGAAGTTACAGTTATTGCCGATGTCAAGATGGGTGACTGCGAAGCAACAGCATGGGGATGTGACCTCACTCATGAATATGTATCTATAAATGCAGATTACAGAAGCTAATAGTTTTAGTGGTAATCATTGTTAATGGCGGTTAGAGTTTTTTTGAATGAAATGAGTTAGGATAATAACTTATTAAGAGGGAGAATTAATGGGATTATTAGACAGTATTCAAAGGAAAAGTGCAGAAAGAGAAATGCCACAGGATGCTATTTTTGAGTTCGGTTGTATGGACAAGGAAATGCACAAAAATATTCTTGCAATTTATAAGAAACTTTTTATAAGAGGGGTTCTTGGAGCTGAATGTGAATACAGTTCAAAGAATAATATTTATTTGCAGGATAAGAGTCAGGACATATTATTCTTTCAGCAGGGATATTATGACAAAGAAGAATATTATTGCCTTATGATTGGCGATGAAATGTGGCGTGTTACAGTTGTCAAGAAAGCCGATGGTGGATATAAACATTTGGAAGTGCTGTATATTCCGAGCAAAGTTGGAAAGACTTCAAATGTAGATGGTGCTGCGGAGAGGATAGCAATACAGGCAGTCAACTTATTCATTTCTGACAGGTATAATGCTTATATTGAACAGTTAAAAAGTGTTTTGGACGAGAGCCTGATAGAAGAATATATAATGTTACCGGATTCATGGTATAAGATGCTGCTACAGGATGATAATTGCAGACAGTTGCTGCTATATAAAGAAAGTCTTACTGTAAATCTGGCAAGTCAGGTTGAGGAAATTGATTTTCTTCTGGAATTCTCAGATGATGATTTAGTGGAGAAGATTTCACAGTTGGCTATCAAAAAAGTATTAAGTAGGGAACACATTTTAGAACCTTCAATTGATGCTTATAACGACGCTAAGGAAATCAAAATTTTCAAATATAAAAAGAAATTACCGTTGTCGGTAAACAGTGGAATTGAGTATTATGTTGCAAAAATAAAAGAGGTTATTGCTGTAATAGCAGCTGTTGAAGACAGAGATACAGGAACGATAACAATAAAGAAAATATCCATGAGTGACCAAACAAAATGGAACAACGAAAACGTGGCTAATATAATGAAAAAAGGAATTGAAAAACTTGAGAGTATAAATTATATAAGTCCTGTTGTTGAAGTGGCGCAGGAGATTCATATTGTAATTGAGTAATTACAGATATTGAGTATTTTTAAATATAAAGTGATTGCAAATATAAAGTGATTGCATACAGAGAATTTTTATCGAATAAAAACAGAAAGAAGGAAAATCGAGATGATAATGAAAGGTTCTAAAGAACTTGAAATGAGCAAATGGATAGAGAAAGGAGATGTTCTTATTGAGGCATTGCCTTATATCCAAAGATTTAACAGAAAGATTATTGTAATTAAATACGGCGGAAGTGCTATGCTTGATGATAATTTTATGCAGAATGTTATTCAGGATATTACACTGTTAAAGCTTGTTGGATTTAAGCCAATTATTGTTCACGGCGGAGGAAAAGCCATCAGTGGATTTGTTAACAGACTCGGTATGGATGCTAAGTTTATTAATGGTCTTAGAGTTACAGATGAGGATACTCTCGAAGTTGCGGAGATGGTACTCAACAAAGTTAATAAGCAGCTTGTTCAGATAGTTCAGGAACTTGGAGTTAAAGCAATTGGAATCAGTGGCAAAGACGGAGGACTTTTGAAAGTTCAGAAGAAATTTTCAGAGGGACAGGATATTGGATATGTAGGAGAAGTTACAGAGGTAAGACCTGATATTCTTCTTGACCTTATTGAGAAGGACTTTCTTCCGATTGTTTGTCCTATAGGACTTGATGATGATTTCCATGGATACAATATAAACGCAGATGATGCTGCTAGTGCAATCGCTGAGGCTGTTAAGGCTGAAAAGCTTGCATTTCTTACTGATACAGAAGGAGTATATAAGGATAAGGATGATTCGACATCTGTTATTTCGGAGATGACTGTTTCAGAAGCTGAACAGCTTATTGAAGATGGAACTATTCAGGGAGGTATGCTTCCAAAAATCAGAAACTGTATCGCAGCAATTGAGAAAGGTGTTTCAAGAGTGCATATTCTTGATGGAAGAATTCCACATTGTCTTTTGCTTGAAATCTTTACCAACAAAGGTATCGGTACAGCACTTTTAGCTGACGATCAGGAAAAATATTATATTGAAAACAACTGATTATCTGAACGATAAATGGTTTTCAAAATAGGAAAAGGAGAAATCGATATGACTTCAAAAGAATATATTGATATGGCAGAGAAGTATCTTGTTCATACATATAACAAATTCAAAATTGTACTGGAAAAAGGCGACGGAGTTCATCTCTATGATGTTGACGGAAAAGAGTATCTTGACTTTGCTTCAGGTATAGCAGTATTTGCACTAGGATACAACAACAAAGAGTTCAATGATGCAATTAAAAATCAAGTTGATAAATTGATTCATACATCAAACCTTTTCTATAACGAACCGGCATCTATAGCGGCTAAAAAAGTGGTTGATGTTACCGGTTTGAAGAAAGTATTCTTTACAAACAGTGGAACAGAGGCTATTGAAGGTGCTATTAAAATGGCAAAAAAATATGCATATATCAGAGATGGTCACACTGATCATGAGATTATTGCAATGGAGCATTCTTTCCACGGAAGATCCCTTGGAGCTTTGGCAGTAACAGGTACAAAGAAATACAGAGAGCCATTCGAGCCTATGGGCGGAGTAGTTAGATTTGCAACTTATAATGATATTGACAGTGTTAAGAAGTTAATAAATGACAAGACCTGTGCTATTATTTTAGAAACTGTACAGGGAGAAGGTGGAATTTACCCTGCAGAAGAAAGTTTCATCAAAGAAATCAGAAAGATTTGTGATGAAAAAGATATTGTCATGATTTGCGATGAAATCCAGTGTGGTATGGGAAGAACAGGTACTATGCTTGCATACGAACAGTATGGAATCAAACCTGATATCGTAACTATGGCGAAAGCTTTGGGATGTGGAATTCCGGTCGGTGCATTTGTTGCAGGTGAAAAGACTTGTGAAAGCCTTGTTCCGGGAGATCACGGAACCACATACGGTGGTAATCCACTTGCCACAGCAGCAGTGTCAACAGTATTTGATATATTTGAAAAGAGTGATATTCTTGAAAATGTTGTGGAAGTAAGTGCATACTTTGAGGAACAGTTAGACAAGATTGTGGAAGATTTTGACAATGTAACTGCAAGAAGAGGAAAAGGTTTGATGCAGGGACTTGTACTTACAACACCTCCTAGTGAGACAATTAACAAATGTTTAGAAAATGGACTTATTGTTATTTCTGCAGGAAGTGATGTTTTGAGAATGGTGCCTCCACTTGTGATAACAAAACATGATGTTGATGAGATGATTAGAATTCTTAGAATTGCATTGGCATAATAATACAGGTTAACATAAATAAAAGTGTGAAAGGATGTGCAAATTAGGCTTGCCTAATTTGCGCACCTTTTTTTATTTCATATTATTGCCTGAGATATGGTTTTGGCACAATTCCCAACAAGAACATAGAGAGTGTTCTCGATTATTATGCCTGCAATGGTTTACAAAAGTAACAACAAAAAAATGAAAAGAAATTGAAATCTCGGCAAAATTCCCATATTGTCAAGATTAATTTATTTTTGTAAAATGGTAACAGACGCATTGTCATTAATCATAGGGAAGCTCCGGATTGGAGGAAATATGATTAATAGAATGATATTATGTAATCTTGTTTTTGCGTTTTTGATAATACAGCTTACCGGATGTGAGCTAAAAGAAAAGGATTTTACCGAGATATCTATTGAGCAGAGTGCTGATAAGGAACAAGAGGATATTTCAAATGAGAAAACAACCCATGGGGAAACAACGCAGAGCAATACGGATTATATTTATGTTTATATAACAGGGTGTGTAAAGAATCCGGGAGTGTACAGGCTCGGTAAGGAAGAAAGGCTGACAAGTGCAGTGGAACTTGCAGGTGGATTTACATACGAGGCATCAGAGGAATGTGTCAATTTGGCTTCTAAATTAGAAGACGGAGAGCATATTAAAATATTGTCGAAGAAGCAGTACAAAAAGATATCTGAGGGTGCAGCCAAAGATAACAAATTAAGTGATTCTAATGAGTGTGTAACAATTGACAATATTAATGCGTCAAATAATTCAAATTTAATTAATATTAATACGGCATCGAAGGAAGAACTATGTTCTCTTGCAGGAGTAGGAGAAGCAAAAGCAGATTCTATTGTTGAGTACAGAGATACAAAAGGTTTTTTTAAAAAGATAGATGACCTTAAAAATGTATCAGGAATCGGAGATGCTGTGTTTGATAAGATTAAAGACAGCATAACGGTTTGAGATTATTAAGATTAAGATTAAGTTTAAGATTAAGTTTAAGTTTAAGTTGATATAATTGTTAATAGTATAGAAAGTTGGTAATGAGTATGGCGAATAAAGTATTAGTTGTTGATGATGAAAAATTAATAGTTAAGGGAATAAAGTTCAGCCTTCAGCAGGAAGGAATGGAGGTTGACTGTGCATATGACGGTGGAGAAGCAGTAGAGATGGCAAAGCAGAAAGAGTATGATATTGTTTTGTTAGATGTTATGCTTCCTGTTTATAATGGATTTGAAGTGTGTCAGCAGATTAGAGAGTTTTCTGATATGCCGATAATAATGCTTACTGCAAAAGGCGATGACATGGATAAGATATTAGGACTTGAATATGGTGCAGATGATTATATTACAAAGCCTTTCAATATTCTTGAAGTAAAGGCCAGAATAAAAGCAATTATCAGAAGAAACAGCAGAAGGGCAAAGAAGGAAGAAGAAAAGAAAACTATCATCGAAAACGGTGATCTTAAGTTGGATATTGAGGGAAAGAGAATTTATATTTGCGGAAAAGAGATAAATCTTACCACAAAAGAATTTGATATGATGGAGCTTCTTGCAACTAATCCGGGCAAGATTTACAGCAGGGAGAAACTTATGAATCTTGTTTGGGGATCTAAATACAACGGAGATTTAAGAACTGTTGATGTTCATATCAGAAGACTGAGAGAGAAGATTGAGGAAGATCCGGCTAATCCAAAGTATGTTCATACAAAATGGGGTATGGGATATTATTATCAGGGTTAGGTAAGGATGAGGAACAATGAAAATAAAGAAAAAAAATAAGCCTGTTTTGACAGGAAAAAAATTTTCTGTTTTTGATTTTATTTACAGCATCAGAGTTCAGATTTTTATCACGATATTTCTGGTGCTGTTAGTTCCTGTATTGATAAGTAATATTTTTTTGCTGAATATTACAAAAAAGAATTATATCGAACAGAAAATATCAAAACTTCAGGCTCAGAATACTATGCTTAGAAACTGTATTCTGAGTGAAAATTATATGGACAATATGGATTCTGCACTTGTAAAGGCGGAATTAAACAGACTGGCCAACGGATATGACGGACGAATTGAGATTATTAACAATGATTTCATTATAGTAACTGATACTTTTGCACTTGATGAGAATAAAACCAGTATTTCGGAACTTGTAATGAGAAGTATGGCAGGAGACAGTGTTTCTGTTTACAATGAGGAGGAACATTTTCTTGAATTTGCTATGCCAATCGTTATTGTTGGTAACGGAAACGTTGAAGAGAATGATAAAAAAGTGGAAGATTCTAAAATGGTTGGAGCTCTGTATATGAGATATTCAACAGAGGATGCGGAAACTTTTAATCAGGATTTGTTATCTACGGCAATGGCTATAGATGTGATTGTATTTGTACTTGCGGTATTGTTGGCTGCATTGATTTCGAAGTATATATCGATTCCATTTAAGAATGCAGATAAGACATTACAGGAGATTACGGCAGGAGATACCGGAAAGACAATCAAGATTTCAGGATATACGGAAATAAGACAGATTGGTGAAGGAATCAATCATTTGCTTGACAAACTGGGAGAACAGGAAAAATCGAGACAGGAATTTGTATCAAACGTATCTCATGAGTTGAAAACACCAATTACTTCCATGAAAGTACTTGCTGATTCGCTTATTGGGCAGGAAAATGTACCGGAAGAACTATATCAGGAATTCCTTTCGGATATCGGAAAAGAGATAGACAGAGAAAATGACATTATAACTGATTTGTTATCCCTTGTAAGAATGGACAAAGAAGATGCTGATATTAATATTGCAACAAGTAATATTAATGATATTGTTGAACTTACACTCAAGAGACTCAGACCGATTGCGGCACTCAAGAATATAGAAGTTGTTTTCGAATCTTTCAGACCTGTAGTTGCTGAGGTTGACGAAGTGAAGTTTACGATTGTGGTTTCAAATCTGGTTGAGAATGCCATTAAATATAATGTGAATGATGGCTGGGTAAGAGTATCGCTGAATGCAGATCATCAGTATTTCTACATTAAGGTTCAGGATTCGGGTATCGGAATTGCTGAAGAAGATCAGGATAGAATTTTTGACAGATTCTTCAGAGTTGACAAAGCAAGATCCAGAGAGACAGGCGGAACCGGACTTGGACTTGCAATTACAAAGAGAATTGTTGTTATGCATAAAGGTATTATCAAAGTTCACAGTGCAGAAAATGAAGGGACAACATTTACAGTAAGAGTTCCTCTTAAATATATCGATGGCGAAGCAGCAAGTAATAAAATGAATTCAGATACCAGGAAAATTGAAATGAACTTGGGTTAATGTCAGGTTCTGACAGGAGGATTTAATAAAATGAAACTGAACAGATTTGTATGTCTGTGTTCGCTTATATTGTCGGTGGCTTGCGTATTATTCAGTGTTACAGGATGTGAGAAAGAAAAAAATACTGTTACTGAGGGAAAGACATATATCTATTATGTCAATAAATCAGAGACTAAACTGGTTCCAAAAGAATTCAAGTTTAAGTCTGATGATCCTAATGAGCAGATCGAAGAGTGTGTCAAGCACCTGAAACTGAATACAGATAATGTTGAGATAGTAAAAGCGATTCCAAATGAAGTTACGCTTAAAGATTATTCAATGGAAGACGGCGTATTGTCTATGATGTTTGATGGAGATTATATGTCCATGAGCCGTTCAAGAGAGGTGCTTACAAGAGCTGCAATAGTTCTCACCATGACTCAGATAGAAAAAGTGAGTTGCGTTTCGTTCTCTGTTGACGGACACCCGCTCACAAAGGAAAACGGAGAAGTGTATGGAAATATGTCTGCAAGAGATTTCGCGGATAATCTTGATAAAAATCAGAATAACAGTCATGAAGATGACTTTACTATTTATTTTGCGAATTCAAAAGGAGATGCTCTTGTACCATATAAGTTTAAAGCGGAGTATGGCAATAATGTATCAAAGGAACAGTTTATTATAAATAAGCTGATAGAAGGGCCGGGTGAAGAACCGGGTTATATCAGAACCATGTCGGAGAATGTTACAGTAATAAGTGTCAAGACAATGGACAATGTGTGTTACGTCACTTTTTCGGAAAATTTTCTGACGGAACAGGTTACGGTTCCTGATGAACTTGTTATTTACTCAATAGTCAATTCTTTATCTGAGATTTCGTATATTCACAAAGTTCAGATTATAGTTGTAAATGAAGTTGATGCAGTTTATCACGGTACCATTCCTCTGTCGGATCCTTTTTCAAGAAATCTTGATTATGTTGAAAAGACAGAGAAGAAGGATGAAAAATAGTCTGACAGAATAATTGAAATAGAAAAAATGGAATAATAAAATAGATGAATAAAATGGAATAGTATAATAGAAAAATATAATAGGAGATTATAGTATGGCGGAAAAGAGACCGGTTATGTTTGTAATGCCGGCCTTGGTACTTGGAGAGGTAGATGCCATTTTAGGAATGCACGGTATTTTGTTACTGTTATGCATTCCGTATATAATGATGCAAAAAGTCACAACGAAGAAGAAAAGACTCTTTTTTGTTGTGATTTTTTTTCTGTTTTTGGCTGGGGAGATAAACGTATTAAATGAAGAGATAAATGCTGATAATTTTTCGGGAGATGTTGTAGTGGGTGGTACTTTTTCCCACCTGGAGAATACCTCGGCAGGATACAGATACTATTTGAAGAATGTTAAAGTAGAAAAGGTAAATGCTGAGAAAAAAACTAATTACGATGAAGTTGTAGTATATACAGATGAGATAAAAGATTATTATCCGGGAAATAAGATTGTGGTAAAAGGCAGTGTGAAAAAATACGAAGGTGCTGCAAATTTTGGAAATATGGATTTGAATTTGTATTATAAAACATTGGGAAGGTATGGATATATAAAGGAGAAAAAATCAGAATGCGTAAGTGGTAATGTCAATTTTTATATATCTGCATTGTTTGAACTGAAAAATAAAATGATGGATGCAGTGAGTGATATGAGTCAGGAATGCAAAGAAAAATATATTATAACTGCGATTCTTACAGGGGAAAAAAAGCAGATTGACGAGGAGATGAAGAGTTACTACATGGCCGGCGGAATTAGCCATATTATTGCAATCTCAGGGCTTCACATTACGGCTATAGGTATTGCAATTTATAAATTGTTGCGCAAAAAGTTCAAATTTGTAATTTCGAGTATTGGTTCACTTTTTGTTGTGATATCCTTTGTGGTAATGACTGGTGAACAGGTGTCAGCTGTGAGAGCTATGATAATGTTTATTTTTTATCTTCTGGCTAATATTCTTGGAAGAAGGTATGACATGGCAAATGCAGTTTCGTTTGTAGTTATAATTATGTGCATTTTTAAACCGTTTATCATTATGAATTTTTCTTTTCAAATGTCTGTTGGAGCTATTTTTGCGATTATATTTGTATCGCCTTTATTGTGCAAATATCTCAGAGTGGAGACTGAAGACTCAATAAAGATAGGACATGTTAGTAAAAAGAACATGCAGATAAAAAGGAAAATCAATAAAACAGCTGTGTATGAAAGGGCAATTGTCTGTAGTGAAAAAGTGAAAATACTGATATTAAGAGCTTTAACTGCCGGCATTTCAATCAATCTTGTTACACTTCCAATTGTTGCATACAATTATTTTCAATATTCAAGATTGTCGGTAGTGGTAAATGTTATTGTGGTTTTGATGATGTCGTTTGTTGTTATGTCCTCATTTATAGCGGTATTATTGAGTCTGGTAATAGGTAGTGGCAATCATATATCGGATATTATCATTTCACCGGTTGTCAGTGTTTTAAAAGGTTTTACCTTTTTGTGCAGGAAGACTGTGGTAATACCAGGTAATATTTGCGTTACAGGAAGACCAAAGGGGTGGCAGATAATAATATATTATTTGGTTCTAATCGCTGTTTTGTATAGCGCACATTTGTTGGTAAAACTGAGAAAAAAAGATGACAAAAAATATGTGAGTGTGTTTAGAGGATTGGTGGTTGGGGCAATGTATTTGATTTTGCCAATTTTATTGTTGCGTCTTGAAAATAACAAAGGGATTATTGTTAATAATGTTGGACAGGGGGATTGCATAGTTGTTTGTGATGAATCGGTTAATATCATGATTGATTGTGGCAGTAGTGATGTGGAAGATGTATACAGAAATCGTGTGAAGTCTGCATTAAAGGCGAGAAGAATTAATAGAATTGATTATTTCTTTTTGTCACATGCAGATATTGATCACTATTCCGGTCTTTTGGAAATGCTAAATGACAGTAATCCCGATTCGATTAAAATCGGGAAAATAGTAGTGTCTGGTACGATTGATAAGAATAGTGATTTTTGGAAAAAGGTGGAAAATGAAAAAGATATAGTTATATTTATCGGAGAGGGAGATGTTTTGAGATTAGAGAATATAACGGTTGAATGTCTTTATCCCGGACAGGACATTATTTCGGAAGATGAAAATTCAAAATCACTTATTTTAAAGGTGGCTCAGAAAGACAGTAAATATTTGTTCACCGGTGATATTCCGATGGCGTGTGAAGCAGAATTTATCGAGAAAATTCAGGGGAAATATGATGTGATGAAAGTTGCTCATCACGGTTCGAGAGAGTCTACATCGAAGGAATTGTTGGAAAAAACAGGTGCAGATATTTTTTTGATATCCTGCGGAAAAAATAACAGATATGGTCATCCGCATAAGGAACTGATTGAAAGAATAATGAGGCACAAAGGAAAAATGTATATCACCTCTCGTGACGGGCAGATAGTAGTTAAAAATGGAAATTAGAAAAATACATACAGTAGTTAAAGTGAATATTGCATTTTAAATATTTGTGCTTTTTTGTGTGGATTATGTTATAATCGAGTTTATGAAAACAATTAATCAGGATATAAAGGATAGACAATTTAAAAGAGTTTATTTGCTGTTTGGAGAAGAGGAATATCTCAAAAAGAGATATAAGCATATGCTTATAGACGCAATTGCCGGCGATGACACTATGAACAAGAGCTTTTATGAGGGGAAAGGTATAGATGTCAATGAGGTTATTGATATGGCGGAGACAATGCCTTTTTTTGCCGAGTACAAGCTGTTGGTAATTGAGGACAGCGGTTTCTTTAAAAGCAGCCAGGAAAAATTTGCGGAGTATGTTAAGAATGTACCGGAATCAACAGTTATTGTATTTGTTGAATCGGAGGTTGATAAGAGAAACAAGTTATACAAAGCTGTTAAGACTGCAGGTTATGCATGTGAGATGGGTAGGCAGGATGAGAAGGCTTTGTCAGTTTGGGCTGCAAAGGTATTCAATTCTTATAACAAGAAGATAACCCAGAGCAATATGAGTTATTTCCTTTCTAAAGTCGGAACGGATATGGAACTCCTCTCGAATGAGATTGAAAAACTGGTGTCTTATTGTGGTGACAGGGAAGTGATTGAACAAAATGATATAGATGAGATTTGTATCACTCAGTTATCTGTCAGAATATTTGATATGATAGATGCGATTTCTGTCAAGGACAGCAAGAGAACGCTGGAGTGTTACTATGAACTTATTGAGTCAAAAGAGCCTCCGGAGAGGATTCTGTTTATGATAATCAGACAGTTCAATCTTATGCTCCAGGCAAAGGATCTTGCGGCCAGAGGAATGGGACAGGCTCAGATTGCTCAGGAGATGGGAGTTCAGAGTTTTGTTGCGGGAAAGACTATAAAGCAGAGTAAGAATTTTACCATTGGTGAATTGAAATCCGGACTTAGGGACAGCGTTGAGATGGATGAGATGTTCAAGAGTAGCAGAATGGACAAAAATATGGGGATCGAATTGCTGCTTGTAAAGTACAGCTCGAAAAGCTAAACAAAAACACTACGTGTTTTTATCACGTATCTATTGACATTTGGTGGGCGAAAATGTACAATATATTTTGTGTCTGTGCCAACAGTCCGCGAAATCCTATGGCACAGATGAGTTACAGGATGATTCCGAATCTCTCTCAAAGGAATCATGAAAAATTATATTTTTCACGGAGGTGGACAAAATGGCTAACATTAAGTCAGCAAAAAAAAGAATTATCGTAGCACGTACTAGAAACGAAAGAAACAAAGCAATCAAGAGTGGTGTAAAGACTTGCATCAAGAAAGTTGAAGCAGCAGTAGCTAACAATGATAAAGAGTTAGCAGCAAAAGAATTAGTTGCAGCAACAAAGGCAATCGATATGGCTTGCACAAAGGGTGTATACCATAAGAACAATGCAGCTAGAAAAGTTTCTAGATTGGCTAAGTTAGTTAACACAATCGCATAATTATTTTTGTGACGTGAAATAAAAGAAGCGTTGCGTTGGTGATTTGATCGCGAATGCAATGCTTCTTTTTTTGTGTGATTTTTTGCAAAATGGAAATACTAATATGGCTATTATGAATTAAATTTTGGGTAAAAAACAAAGGTGGTGGAAAAATGAATAAGTTTGTACACACAGATTTAGCTATTGAGGAACGTGAGAGATTTGAAAAAAATATAGAGATTTTCGGAGTGGAAATTGAAAAGAAAAAAATTGGGGAAAAATGTGTTGCAACAAAGATGGTTATCAGGAATGATACAGCAGCAAGTAAGATGAATAAATCGAAAGGAACGTATCTTACAATTGAATGTGATGACATTAGTAAGAGTAAGAAAGAAATATCCTGTTACCTTGAAAATGTATTGAGGAGGGAAGTAGAAAAGATTAAGCCTGAGAAGATACTCATCGTTGGACTTGGAAATGATAGGGCTACGCCTGATTCTCTTGGACCTAAAGTCGTTGAGAGAATAAAGGTGACAGAAAATGTATGCTGCATAGCTCCGGGAGTATATTCAAAAACAGGAATGGAAACATTCAATATTGTTCATGGAGTTGCTGATAAAGAAAGAATAGATATGATTATTGCGATTGATTCGCTGGCGGCGAGAAATGTATCAAGAATTGCAAGGACGGTACAATATACTGATACCGGCATTGTGCCGGGATCCGGTGTTGGAAATCACAGAGTAGGCCTGAATAGAGAAATGCTAAAAATACCGGTAGTTGCAATCGGAATACCAACAGTTATAAATTGTGTTAATATCGTACACGATTCGCTAAATCAGATATTACAGTTACTGAATGAATACGAACAGTTAAAGAAGGTGACAGATACGTTTGGAATATTATCGTCAGAAGAAAAGTATGAATTTATAGAAGATATTATGGCTGGTGGGATGGGAAATATGTATGTAACACCAAAAGATATTGATGAGTTAATTGACATTACAGCGCAGACTGTGGCAGACATAATAAATAAAGGGATAAACTTGTATTATGAGAGTGTAACTAAAATATGAGGAATAAAGAAAAGCAGGGATGAATATAATTAAATAATGTATTGGAGGTGTTGCGATGATTAATTATTCAGGCAGACAGAAAGCAAAACGACGAATGCAAAAAGGCTTATTTCCCAAAAAGTCATTTGAGTCTGTTATGAGATGGATAATCGCAATCCTCTGTTTATATATTGTTATTATTTGCAGTTCGTTGATTCTAAAGAGTAAAAATTATGATTCCTGCAGCAAATATTGCATTAGTATTGTCCATAAAGTGTATGTTGCAGGAATGTCGAAAATTGCTGATGGTAGTTGGTTGTCAGAAATATCAGCAAACAAGATTCAGTTCGTTGAAAAGTTTAAGGATAATATATCTATAGATTTTTTGAACGAGGCTTGTGGAAAGAAGAACGGTGAAAGTTGTGTTTTTAATTCACAGGTGAAATCTGTTTCTGAAGATAAAGGAATAATAGAAATTGAAAATGGTGAAAAAGAGATAGAGAAAACAGAAAATGTTGAGAAAGAGATAGCGAAAATAGAAAATGTTGAGAAAGAGATAGAAGATAAAGTAAAAGAAGAAAACGATATAGAGGTGCAAAGGCTTGCCAATATTGAGAATAAAAGTGAAAGTGAAAAAGTAAAAAAACAGAATATGATTTCTCAAAACGAAAATGAAATGATGAAAGACATTGGGAATGGTGGAATATCCGAAGATAAAATAAAAGTAGAAGATAAATCAAAAAAAGTATCTATATATAAAAGTAAAAAAATATATGTTCATAAGCCAAAGCGAAATGGAATAATATATAATTCGTCAAATATAAAATCATTTGATGATATGATAAAAAATTTCTATACCGTATCCGTGGCAACATATATAAAGGAAAGTGATTTGAATTTTGAAAAGGCAATGAAGAAAAAATATGCTATAAAGGGAGATGGAAGCAAGCCCCAGATTCTCATATATCATACGCATTCTCAGGAAGAATTTTCCAATTCTAAAGGAAAAAAAGAAAGAAGTATTATTGGTGTGGGAGAATATCTGGCAACAATATTGAAGGAACAGTTTGGTTACAACGTCATTCATGATAGGACAGCCTATGATGTGGTAAATGGAAAACTTGACAGAAATAAGGCCTATGACCAATCGAGAAAAGGCGTAAAAGAGATATTGAAAAATAATCCATCCATTAGTCTGATTCTTGATATACATAGAGATGGAGTGAGAGAAGGAGTAAGGCTGGTTACCACTGTGAATAATAAAGATACGGCGCAAATCATGTTTTTTAACGGTATGTCCAGATTCAGGGGCTCGGGAGATATTGATTATTTGTACAACCCTAACCTGCGTGATAATCTTGCCCTCAGCCTTCAAATGAAAATGACGGCTGAAGCTTATTATCCAAACTTCACCCGTCATAATTATATTAATGCGTATCAGTATAATCTCGATTTGTTGCCGCAGTGTATGCTTATTGAAATGGGAGCGCAGACAAACACATTTGAAGAAGTGAAAAACGCCTGCGAACCACTGGCCATGATAATACATCTGACAATGAACCAATGAAATCAAGATAATTTAATGGCAATTAATAATTTGAAATATCATTCAATAGCAATTAATAACAATTAATAACAATTAATAACAATTAATATCATTTATTAACATTTATTAAGGTTATTTGCTTCCTGTTGAACCAAAGCCCTTTTCGCCTCTGTCTGTGTCGTCCAATTCTGTGACTTCATTAAAGTCGGCCTTGAGGAACGGGGTGATGACAAACTGTGCGATGCGTTCTTTGTCAGCAACTGTGCGTGTTTCCTGTGAGTGATTATGAAGAGCAACAATTATCTCTCCTCTGTAATCCGAATCAACAACACCGACTTTGTTTGCAGGGGCTAATCCCTGTTTGCATGATAATCCGGAACGTGCATAAATAAGTCCTGCATAACCATCAGGTACTTCAAGTGCAACGCCTGTCTTCACAAAAACGGTCTCTCCCGGAGCGATAACAGTGTCGCCACCCATGCATGCGTATAAATCAGCGCCGGCTGCAAATTCCGTTCCGTATGTTGGAATAACGGCTTCGGGATTCAATTTTTTTATATTTACTTTTACTGCCATAATACTATTTCTCCTTTTTCTAGTGATTCTTGTACCATTATAATTCTTTGGTTTGAGGAACCTCTGAATTTGAGGTTTAAATCTTTTTTTGCTTCGATAAATTTTCCATCAACTATAACATCAATATATGATAAGAATTCTTTAGTGATTGGCCATTTTTGGCACATGTCATTAAGAATATCTGTGTCGAAAGTATAACCTGTATAGCACCAGATAGTTTTGTCAGGAAATCTTTCTTTGACTGCTTTTGCTAAAGGAAGCAGTCCTTCCTGATTTACGTATTCAAAAGGTTCACCGCCAAGAAAAGAAATACCTTTGTAATGTTCAAAACTTAATGTATTTAAAACGGATTTTAATGTCTCATCTGTAAAAGGTTTGCCGTAATTGAAATCCCAGGCTTCTTTATTAAAACAGCCGGGACAGGCGTGAGTACAACCGCTTACAAATACTGAAACTCTGATACCGGGACCGTTTGCAACATCATATTGTTTGATATCTGCATAATTCATTGTCGTGTACCTTTTGCATTATTTGAACAATGCAATCCTTTCTGTAAATCTCTGTGCGATAGCGCATATTTCCACTTGGCTCGTCGTGGATAACAAAAGGTGTAGAACCACAATTTGAGAAGAGAAGTGGTTCTACACCAATAGAATTAATTATATTGGACGAGGACGGTATATTCCAATATAATTAGCTTTTAGATATGAAGTACTCTGGAAGAGATTTCTTTTGTCTTTCCTACGTTCCAAAAATTCTCACCAAGGTAACCACATGTTCTACGTGTAACATTCATCTTGGCATGATCCTTGTTATGGCACTGTGGACATTCCCACTCGCCATCCTCATTAACAGTAATCTCACCATCGAAACCACAAACGTGACAGTAATCTGATTTTGTATTGAACTCAGCGTACTGAATGTTGTCGTAGATGAACTTAACAAGTTCTTCTAAAGCTTCAATATTATGTCTCATATTAGGTATCTCTACGTATGAGATTGCACCACCAGAGGAGATGTTCTGGAACTGACTCTCAAATGTAAATTTGCTGAAAGCGTCAATCTTTTCACGTACATCAACATGATATGAGTTTGTATAATATCCTTTATCTGTAATATCTTCAATGGAACCGAATTTTTCTTTGTCAATTCTTGCGAATCTGTAACATAATGATTCGGCAGGAGTTCCATAAAGACCAAAAGCAATACCTGTATTTTTCTTCCATGAGTCACATGCCTGACGAAGACGATTCATAACTCTGAGAGCAAAATCTGTTCCAACAGGATCTGTGTGACTAACACCTTTTACAAGTTTTGTTACTTCGTATAAACCAATGTATCCGAGTGAAATAGTTGAATAGCCATCGTGAAGAAGCTTGTCAATCTTTTCACCTTTTTCAAGACGGGCAATTGCGCCATACTGCCAGTGGATTGGACTTACATCTGATAATACGCCCTCTAATGCGTGATGTCTGCACATAAGAGCTTCGAAGCAAAGAGCAAGTCTCTCTTCGAGTAAAGGCCAGAATTTTTCTTCATCCTGTCCGGAAATAATACCAATTTGTGGAAGATTAAGGCTGACAACACCCTGGTTGAAACGGCCTTCCCATTTGTATTTTCCGTTTTCGTCTTTCCAGTTTGAAAGGAATGAACGGCAACCCATACATGAGAACACTTCGCCGTCATAATTTTCTCGCATCTTCTTAGCTGAGATATAGTCAGGATACATTCTCTTAGCTGAACACTGTACAGCCATCTTTGTAATGTAGTCGTATTTTCCGCCTTTTAAGCAGTTGTGTTCATCCAAAACATAGATGAGTTTAGGAAAAGCAGGAGTAACATAAACACCCTTTTCGTTTTTGATTCCCTCAATTCTCTGTCTGAGAACTTCCTGAACAATAAGAGCAACTTCATCTGCGTACTCATCATTCTCGTCAATGTTGAGGAAGAGAGTAACGAATGGTGACTGACCGTTAGTAGTCATAAGAGTATTAATCTGATACTGAATAGTCTGAACACCTGATTTTAATTCGTCGTAAAGTCTGTCATTTACAAACTGTTCAATGAGTTCGGGTTGAATCTTGTCACCATACTTTTTAACGTAGTGCTCTGTATATTTATCACGACTTTTTCTGAGGTACTTTCCGAGGTGTCTGATATCTACAGACTGTCCGCCGTACTGAGAACTTGCTACAGATGCAATAATCTGTGTTGTTACAGTACAGGCAACCTGGAAACTCTTTGGAGTTTCAATAAGTTTTCCGTTTATTACAGTACCGTTGTCGAGCATATCTGATATATTGATAAGACAACAGTTGAAAATAGGCTGTAAATAGTAGTCAGAATCATGGAAATGAAGCACGCCGTTCTCATGAGCCTTTGAAATCTTCTCCGGAAGAAGAAGTCTCTTTGTGAGGTCTCTTGATACCTCGCCGGCGATAAGGTCACGCTGTGTTGAAGCGATAACCGCATTCTTGTTGGAATTTTCTTCCATTACATCTTTGTTGGTATTTCCTATGAGAGCAAGAATAGAATCATCGGTAGTGTTTGCTTTTCTGACCAACTCTCTGTTGTAGCGGTAGATAATATAAGTTTTGGCAAGAACAAATTTCTTCTCTGCCATAAGCTTCTGCTCAATAATATCCTGAATCTCTTCAACCGCCATCTCGTCGTTTCCACGGTTCTCAATGGAAGCCAGGATATTGTAAATCTTATCTTCGCTAATTTTTTCAGAAGTCTCAACCTCGTCGTTTGCTTTCTGAATGGCTGAAATAATTTTGTTACGGTCGTAAACTGCATGTCGACCGTCTCTTTTGATAACCCTCTGCATTTGAATACTCCTTTAAATTTATATAAAATGAAATAAAAATACCGATTAATCTCATCGCACTTCATTATATCATTGCAAAATATAATTGTCTACCATATATTGATTGATTATTTTTAAGAATACAACATATTGTAGTGTGAATGTGTGATTTTGAAATTAATAAAAACGTGTAAAATAAGGAAAAAAAACGATTCAGAAGAATTTATAAAAAAATATTAAAAAAATATTAAAAAATGTAAAAATAACAATATATAGATTTTGGGAAGAATAATAACAAGATATAGTTTGTTCTTATTTATAATTATATTAATATTGGATTTGATAATAATTTTATAAAAAAATAGTTAAAAAATGAATTTGCATAGTGACTAAAACGAGAACAACGTTTATAATTTGTTGTGGGAATCGTGCTAATAGGATATTTTATACTTCTTTGTGAGTATTGTTGCGAAAGGTGAGCGACTGTAAGACAGTAATTTGTATTATTATTATTATTAAATGAAATTGTAATAAGCAAAGATATTCCCAATTCATAAATATGTGATACTGAGGAGTGAACAGATGTTAGTTGATTTATTAAGTGGTGTTGTAGAACCATATCAGATTGTAATGATAGGAATTTTATTTGGATGTATATTAACGCTGGCTATGCTGAAATGCGAATTTAAGTTTTTACCACAGGATCAGGGTAGAGCTTTTGCTGTAAACGGCGAATTGTCAAAAGGCAAAATAAGAGGAGTAGGAATAATAATGGTTGCCTGCTTTATTGTTGCTAGCATTCTTTTTGTTCCGGTAACCAGAGAATATGTAATATATATTATTTTGTTATTTGCAATGATGCTCAGCGGATATCTTGATGACATGTCAAAGATTCCATGGAGTGATTACAAAAAAGGTTTGATAGATTTTGTAATCAGCCTTGCAACAGTAGTAGTTTTTATTAAGAATAACAGTACTGATATAACTGTGTTTGGAAACACAATTACAATTAATCCTATCTTTTATGGATTTCTTGCAATAGTTCTTATTTGGGTAAGTATTAATGTAACAAACTGTTCTGATGGCGTAGACGGTTTGTGCTCGTCACTCAGTATAGTTACACTTTTTTCATTTGCATTTATATTTGCGAATCAGCTTGGTGTATATAAGAATTATGTATTTATAATGGTAGGAGTTTTACTTGCTTACCTCTATTTTAATACATCGCCAAGTACTATGCTTATGGGAGATGCGGGATCAAGAGCAATTGGATTCTTTATAGCATTAATTGCAATGAAATCCGGACATCCAATTAGCTTTGTCGGTCTGGCGCTTCTTCTTATAATAGACGGTGGACTTGGACTTGTAAAAGTATTTCTTTTGAGATTTTTGAAAATAAGTATTCTTAAGAATACAAGAACACCTATTCATGATCATATGAGAAAGAACAAAGGGTGGTCTGATACACAGGTTGTGTACAGATTCCTGGCATTCCAGATAGTAGCATCAGCTATATGCTATATATTTATTATGTAATTAAGAGAGTGTAGTTCAAAGAAAATTTGTTTCAAAATGTATACATTATGAAACGTACTTACGATGCTTTCAAAATAACCGTTTCGCATTATATGAATGTTTTCTCAAAACAGTTCGACAATGCTTGAAGGATTATCTTCAAAATAAGCATGATTCTCGTTCGCACAAATTCGTGAGTTTTCTTTATGAAAACTCACTCAAATTGTGCTAAATATCGAGGAACTGAAATCCTCGATATTTAACTTCGAATCATTCTTCTTTTATCAGAATCCTTCTAAGCTTGTCTCAATTG
>JAEEGL011700955.1_pt1 | contig 21010 bp, 8 predicted proteins | sample 9134231 | NCBI WGS metagenome assembly JAEEGL01 (sample SAMN16246548, study PRJNA631951) | gut metagenome | biome: gut microbiome; feature: rumen; material: fiber-attached | host: Bos | place: Iran: Karaj | collected 2018-10 | reverse complement strand
ATCGTTTTTCTTACATTAGTTAAATATATATGGATTTTTCTTTTGCGTGAATCATAAAAAACACTACTTTTGTGCGCAAATATGAACAACAATTTTATTTAATCAATCTTCAAAATTATGAAACAAAACTTACTTAACAAAGTTTGGCTGCGCGTATGGATGCTCGTAGCCATTATGACAACAGCTCTGGCTGGAACGGCTTGGGCAGACACGAAGACGTATGACTTCAGTTTCGAGACGATTGGTTCTACGGGCTGGAGCAACTCTTATGCAGCACATCAGTATGAATATACTGAAGGCACAGTTAAATTCACCGCTGCCAGCAAGCAGACGAGTACTATCACAGTTATGCCTGTCACAAAAGGACAGCCTGTGGAGTTCGTGATGAAAGAAGGCTATACCATCAGTACTGCAAAGTTTACATGTCAGCAGTGGAGTTCAAAGGCTCAAACCATCACATTGCACTACAGCACCGACGGAGGCGAGAACTACACTTCCACAGGTATTACCTCCGATAACTTTACCATTTCTTCGAACGAGTTACCAACAGGCACAAACGCCGTTAAGATTACGTTTAGCTCAACATCTAACCAGATTGGCATCAAGTCTCTTGACCTTACATACACATACTCAACTGGAGGCGGTGGCTCTTCTGCTGTAGCTACTACGACAACCATTGATGCATCAGACATTACGAACACTGACGTTTATACCAGCACAGAAGCAGGCTCTTTGTCTGCAACCGTTGTTGATGCAGACAATAATGCCGTTGAAGGCGCTTCCGTAACTTGGAGCGGCAATAATGATGCCGTAGCAACGATTGATGCTTCCACAGGTGTCGTGACGCTCGTTGCCGCAGGTACTGTCAAGTTCACAGCCGCATACGCTGGCGTGACAAATGAATACAGTCCTTCCTCTGCCACATACGAGATGACCGTCACAGACTCAACACCCTTCACAGGCGGTGACGTGACATTTGCTGCTGCAACAGACCTGGGGACAAGCCCCATAACGAAGAACGGCGTTACTTTCGCCTGTTCGAGTGGTGCTTTGAACAATGGCTCTGAATACAGACTTTATAAGAATTCAGAGACCACATTCTCTCTTTCTGACGACATCATTGCCAGCGGCTATGTGATTAAGAGCATTGCCTTTACCTGCACGGGCGGCAATCCTGCTTCTGGCTTTGCTGACCAAGAAGGCTGGGAAACAGACGGCAACAACGGCACTTGGACAGGTGCTGCCACCTCTGTTACCTTCACCGCTTCTAATTCACAGGTGCGTGCCACAGAGATTGTTGTAACTGTAGGACAAGCTGCGGCTCTTTCTTCCATCACACTCAGCGGCGACTACCCCACCACATTCCATGTTGGTGATGCCTTCTCTCACGAAGGAATTGTCGTGACTGCCACTTACGCAGATGCAACCACAAGGAACGTGACTGCCAGCGCAGAGTTCACTGGCTATGATATGGCAACCGCAGGCGCACAGACTGTTACCGTTAGCTACAGCGAGGGCGAAGTGACAGAAACTGCTACTTACGACATTACTGTCAATGCTCCTGCAACGCTTCTGTCAATCACTCTCTCCGGCACCTATCCCACCGAGTTCGGTCAGGGCGACGCTTTCAGCTCTGAAGGCATTATCGTAACAGCTAACTTCGACGACAACACGACAGCCGACGTCACAGCTGAAGCCACTTTCACTGGCTACGATATGGATGTCCTTGGCGAGCAAACCGTAACCGTCAGCTATGAAGGCCAAGAAGCAACCTACACCATTACCGTTGTAGAGAAGAAGGGTACAGCAACCAATCCTTACACCGTGGCTGAGGCTCGTGCTGCCATTGATGCAGGCACAGGCGTAACAGGTGTGTATGCAACAGGTATTGTGTCGAAGATTGTCACGGCCTTCAATCCAACCTTTGGCAACATCTCTTACAACATTTCTGCCGACGGAACAGAAACAGCAGACCAGCTTCAGGCTTATCGTGGCTTTAGCTACAACGGAGATTGGTTCACTTCTGCCGACGACATCCAAGTGGGTGACGTTGTGGTTGTCTATGGTAATCTGAAGAAGTATAACAGCACTTATGAGTTCGATTCAGGCAACCAGCTTGTAAGTCTCGACCGTCCTGTAGTCACTACTCCTTCCATCACCGTTGACCCTGCTACGGTCAATGCTCCGTATACTGGGACAACTGGCACCATCAACGTAACCTACAACAACGTTTATCCTAATGTTGGTGTTGATACAGAGTGGTACACCGATGCAACATGTGCAACAACCACAGCGGCTCCCAGTTGGATTGAAGTTAGCTATGATACAGAGAACAACGTAACTTACACCATACAGGAGAACGACGGGAGCGAAGCCCGCACCGCTTACATGAAGATATGGAGCTATTCTGCTCCAGAAGTCAAAGAGTACTCTGAGGTGATTACCTTCTCTCAGGCTGCATACGTTGTTGGATATGCTACGCTCCCCTTCTGGTGGAGTGGTGGTAAGGCAGACATCGAAAGCACTGCCGGACTGTCGCAGGAAGGTCTTGGAAGCGACTACAGTAATTCTCCCAAGCTGAAGTTTGACAGCACAGGCGACTGGCTGTTGCTCCAGTTCAACGAGCGTCCCACCAAGCTCTCCTTCGAAATAAAGGGTAATCCAAGCGGTGGCGTATGGGCAGGCACATTCACTGTGCAGACCTCTGAGGACGGTGTGACCTATACCGATCTTAAATCATACACGGAACTTACTTCTGCAGTGAAGAGCGAACCATTCGACAACCTGGGCGAGGACGTCCGCTACATCAAGTGGGTTTATACAGAGAAGGTAAGCGGCAACGTAGCATTGGGCAACATTTACGTTGATACGTACTCTGTTGAACCTGCTATTAGCATCTCGCCCATTACGGTCAATGTGGATGCTGTAGCTACAGAAGGGACATTGGACATTAGGCTCGATAACATCACCATTAGCGACATGGCTCAATTCGAGGTGAAGTACCTTACATCATCATTAGAAAGCACCACCAAGCCCGAATGGCTTGATGTCGTAGTAGCAGAGCAAGACCCAAGCGTCGGGGAAGGCTATGTTGTTTCTTACACCGTTCTGGACAACGATGGTAAAGCACGTTCTGCATACTTCCAGGTTTATGGCCTCGATGATGATGGCAGCACAGAAGCACTCTCTCAGGTTGTCACCATTGAGCAGGCCGCTTACGTTGCTCCCGCTACGGGCGACCAGTATGCACTCTTTACAGGCAACCTCGTTGAAGGCGACTACATTATATATTATGATGGTTATGCAATGAACACAGATGTCGAGAACGGTCGCTTAATGTACGCAGAGGTGACTCCCGAAAGTGATGTGATTACTACAAGCAATGCCGCCATCGTTTGGCACATCGCAAAGAGTGGTGACTATTGGACGCTCTATAATGCCGAGGCTGATGCATACGCAGCAAGTACGGGCGTGAAGAACAAAGCCCAGATGCTGGCAGACGGAACCGACGATATGGCTCTTTGGGAGGTTTCTGATGAATACGAGTTTGTCAACAAGAAAAATTCTGATGCAGGTGTAAACGCTTACTTGCGCAACAACGGCACATACGGCTTTGCTTGCTATGCAGCAACCACCGGCGGTGCGCTGTCGCTCTACAAGAAGGTGGGCGATGTTCCTGTTCTAACCTCTCAGACCGTAACTGTTAGCGCCGCTGGCTATGCAACAATGGTTGCCGCACAGGATCTTGAGATTCCTGCTGGTGTGGAAGTCTTCGCTGTTGAGATTCGTGGCGAATGGGCTCACCTTGAACCTGTCACAGAAGGCATTCCCGCAGGTGAAGCCGTTGTTGTAAGGGCTGACGAGGGGGAATATGTATTCGACTATGCTGCAGAAACAGTAGAAGCACTCACAGTCACCAACGACCTCATTGCAGCTACAGAACCTGTAATTACTGACGGTCGCCAGTACGTTCTTGCTAAGCCTGGAAACGAAGAAGTTGGTTTCTATAAGGCAGCAGGCACCATTGCAGCAGGCAAGGCTTACCTGCAGATTACAGGCGAAGCTCCAGTCAAAGGCTTCACCTTCATCTTCGACGACGATGCTGATGGCATTGAAGGCATCGATGGCTCCGACGCTTCCGAGAGCATATATAACCTCGCAGGCCAGCGCATCCAGAAGATGCAGCGTGGCATCAACATCGTAGGCGGCAAGAAGATTGCGGTTAAGTGAGAATAAAGCTGAGCTTACTCATGCTTTATCGAGCGTGAGCAAGCTCGGCAAAGCCAAGATCCTCAAATAACCTCCCCCTTATAAAATTATAAGGAAAAGAGGGATTTTCAATCCAAGCGACGCACTCATTCGGGTGCGCCGCTTGATATTTTTCATTCTTCGGCTTATGCACAAAGGTACGAAAAACACACACACATCTACAACTCTATTGTGCCAACTATTGTGTTGAATATCAAAATTTCAGTTAATAGTTATTATACATTTCACAGCACCTAAATTGACCCAGAACCTTTATTTTGCAACTTTTGTGCAAGGACTTTAGGGGACTTTAGATCCCTTAAGCCTGCGTTTCGAAACGCAGCACGTTGCGATGGCCATCGTAACACGTTACGTTTGACAACTTAACACGTGTCGTTGAGCAATTACCTTAAGGTGTTGAAGCGAATACCTTAAGATGTTGGGCCAAATATCTACAGATGTTCGGGCAAATATCTACAGATGTTTGGGAGTTGGCTTTTTTTGTAGACATCAAAAGGCACAAAATCGCAGCATTTTACTATACTTTTGCTTAATTAAATAAAAAAACGTGCTACAATTTGCAAATAATTCAAAAAATTGTCTTACCTTTGCGGCTCGAATTGCCTAGTTGCATGCAATACACATTATATATAATATATGTGTGAGTTGCTGCGACTGCAATTTTGCGATGATGCCCAAGCATCCAAAAAGGAAACAGGTAGAAGAATTAACAATTAAAAGATGTTTATATACAGAAAAGTAAGTTTTGTCGTGGCGCTGCTATTCCTGTCCATCGGAGTGGCAATGGGCCAGACAACTATCACAGGAACAGTAATCTCTGCCGATGACAATGAGCCGCTGACTGGCGCGAACATATTGGTAGAGGGTACACAGAAGAAAGCCGTTGCAGACATTGACGGCAAGTTTACTCTGTCGGACGTTAAGCAGAATGCCATCTTGATTGTTTCAATGGTCGGTATGCGCACAGAAAAGGTGAAAGCCCAGAACGGTATGCGCATCGTATTGCAGAGTGCAGAAACACATTTGCAAGAAGTCGTCAAAACCGGTCAACAGCAGATTGACAAGCGACTGTTTACGGGTGCTGCCACTACGGTGGATGCCGAGAAGATAAAGCTCTCTGGTATGGCCGATGTGAGCCGCTCGCTTGAAGGTCGTGTGGCAGGTGTGCAGGTAACGAATGTGAGCGGCACTTTTGGTGCATCGCCAAAGATTCGTGTCCGTGGTGCAACCTCTATCTATGGTAACTCCAAGCCCCTTTGGGTAGTGGATGGTGTCATCTATGAGGACAATGTAGATGTAAGTGCCGACGATTTGGCTTCTGGTGATGCAAAGACATTGATTTCCAGTGCTGTTGCAGGCTTGAACTCAGACGATATCGAGTCGTTCACCATTTTGAAGGACGGCTCTGCTACCTCTATCTACGGTGCAAGGGCTATGGGCGGTGTGATTGTCGTCACCACGAAGAAAGGTTCCAAAGGCCGCGCCAGCGTGAACTACACCGGCGAGTTCACCACCCGCATGAAGCCCAGCTACAACGACTACAACATCATGAACTCGCAGGAGATGATGGGTGTCTATAAGGAAATGTACGACAAGGGTTGGTTGCAGCTCGACAATATGGTCAATGCCCAGAACACCGGTGTCTATGGCTACATGTTCCAGCAGTTGCGCAAATATGACCCGCAGACAGGCACTTTCGGCTTGCAGAACACCGAGGCTGCACGCAACGCCTACCTCCAGGCTGCCGAGTTCCGCAACACAGACTGGTTCGACCTCCTGTTCACCAACAAGGTGCAGCAGAACCATTCCGTCAGCATTGCTGGTGGCACCGACCGCTCGCAGACCTATTTCTCTATGTCCGTCCTTACAGACCCTGGTCAGTTCGTCAACCGCAGCAGCGTGAACCGTTACACTTTCAACGGCAACACCTCCTATGACATTCTGAAAGACAAGAAGGGATGTAGTCTGCTTGCTGTTAGACTCGCCGCTCAAGGCAGCTACCGTAAGCAGGAAGCTCCTGGCTCGCTGAACCGCACAACCGATGTGGTGACGGGCGAAGTGAAGCGTGACTTCGACATTAACCCCTTCAGCTATGCCATGAACACGAGCCGTTGCCTCGACCCGAGCATCAACTACACACGCTTCTACACAAGCTTCAACATCTTCGATGAGCTGGAGTACAACTACAATGACATTCAAGTCACGGAAATGATGTTCCGCGGAGAACTGGAGTACAAACCCGTCAAGTCGGTTCGTTTAAGCGGACTTATCTCTTCGCGTCTGTCGCACACCAAACGTCAGCACAACGTAATGGACAAGGCCAACCAAGCCAATGCCTATCGCGCCGGTGTGGATGCCCAGGACGACAACTCAACCATCCGCTACGCAAACACCCTTCTTTATACCGACCCCGACAATGAATTGGCTCTGCCGGAGTCTGTCCTGCCTCAAGGCGGTATCAAGTATCAGTACGACGATAATATGCGCTCCAACACATTCCGCTTCATGGCCAATTACAACGACGTGTTCAAAGATCTTCACACAGTCAACGGAATGGTGGGAGCAGAATACTCTTCCGTGCGCCGCACGAACACGACATGGACGGGCTGGGGCTACCAGTTCGACAATGGCGGTATCACCTACACACCGTATCTTTGGCTTAAGCAGTATAATGAGGAGAACACCGACTATTTCGGTGAATCCTATACCCTGACGAATTCAATGGCCTATTATGGTCAGGTGAACTATAACTACGACCAGCGCTACACCGTGAACGGCACACTCCGCTACGAAGGCACCAACCGCCTGGGCAAAAGCCGCCAAAGCCGCTGGCTTCCCACATGGAACGTTTCAGGCTCCTGGGACCTCACCAACGAAAAGTTCATGGAGAGAACCAAGTCCTGGCTCTCACAGGTTAAGTTCCGTGGCAGCTACTCCCTGACTGCCGACACAGGTCCTTCTTGGGTAACAAATGCCGGAACTATCTTCAACACACAAAACACTTGGCGACCCTTCACCTCCGCTGCTGAATCGCAGATTTACATCTCTTCTCTCGGCAACTCTGAGCTAACCTATGAGAAGAAGCATGAATGGAACGCTGGTGTGGATATGAGCTTCCTGAACGAGCGTATCGCCTTGACTTTCGACATCTATGGCCGTAACAACTACGACCTCATTGGCCGCACTTACACCCAAGGTGCAGGCGGTGAGATTGCCAAGTATGCCAATGTTGCCGACATGAAGTCCTTCGGTGTGGAACTTGGTCTTTCTACAGTCAACATCGACAAGGCTGGCTTCAAGTGGACATCCGACTTCATCTTCTCCAAAGCAAGAAACGAGATTACCTCGCTGGAAGTAGCAAGCCGTGCCGTCGATTTGGTAACAGGCTTGGGCTATGCGATTGAAGGCTACCCCGTCCGCTCTATCTTCAGCTACCAGTTTGCAGGTCTCAACTCAGAAGGTCTGCCGCAGGTTTATAACGAAGAAGGCGAGAAGACCGTTGGTGACGTAAACTTCCAGGAAACAGAGAACTTGAAAGACTTCCTCATCTACGAAGGCCCGTCCGACCCCACATGGTACGGCTCTTTCAACAACACCTTCAGCTATAAGAGCAAGACCTGGGGAACTCTTTCTGCCGACCTCTTTATCACTTACGCTGGTGGTAACGTGGTTCGTCTCGACCCCGTCTTCTCTTATGCATACAGCGACCTTTCGGCACTTCCCCGCGAGTTCAAGAACCGTTGGATGATTTCCGGCGACGAGAGTATCACCAATACTCCCACTATTGCCTCGCGCAACCAAGTTGACCGTTACGGTTCCACCACTCTGCGCACAGCCTACAATGCATACAATTACTCCACAGAGCGTATTGCCATAGGCGACTTCATTCGTTTGAAGGAAGTGGCTTTGACCTATACCTTGCCCGACAACTGGCTTAAGAAAACATTCATCAATACTGCTTCCCTGAAATTGGCTGCCACAAACCTCTGCCTGCTCTATTCAGACAAGAAACTGAACGGTCAAGATCCTGAGTTCATCAACTCCGGTGGTGTGGCAACACCTATCACCAAGCAGTTTACAGCAACCATACGTTTGGGATTCTAATGGATAATAAAAACATGAAGAATATGAACAGAAATATATACAGCCTCTATGCTATTTGCTTGCTTTGCATCATGTGTGTATATTCTTGCACAGCACTCGATGAGGCTCCCGATAACCGTACTGAAATCGACAACGCAGAAAAGGTTCGCAAGCTTCTTACTTCGGGCTATCCAATTTCCACTCCAGCCGTCGTCTGCGAACTAAGCGGCGACAACTATGTGGACAACAATGTCGTACTGGCTGCCACACACAATGATGCCTATTCCATCTTCCATGATGAAACTTATCAATGGACAGACATCACCAATTACAACACCAGTGAACAGGACACACCTTATCAGGTGTGGGAAGCCTACTATGCAGGCATTGCTGTTGCCAATCACGCTATAAGGGCGATGAAGGAAATGAGCGACGACCCTGCCCACGACCCTGAATTTGCTCACTCATGGGGTGAAGCTCATGTCCTGCGTGCCTACCTCCATTTCGTTTTAGTTAACGTATTTGCTGAGGCTTATAAGGACGATGCTACAAGTGTCAATGATTGGGGCATCCCTTATGTACGTGAGGTTGAGCAGACAGTATCTGTAGATTATAGCGACCCCAAGTTCCGCAAAAATGTGGCTGAGGTGTATAAGATGATAGAAGAAGACCTTCTGGAAGGCATTGACCTCATCGACGATTCCAAGTATCAGGTGCCTGCCTACCATTTCAATCGCAATGCAGCCAATGCATTCGCCGCACGCTTCTATCTCTTCAAGCGCGACTATCAAAAGTGTCTGAAGCACGCCAACGCTGCTTTGGGTTCCAATCCGGCTTCTATGCTTCGCAAGTGGGCTTCGCTCAACACCAACACGATGGACACGCGCCTCAACGACTTCAACGACGAGAAAGCTGCTTGCAACTTCCTCATTCAATCTACCTATTCCCTTCAGGACCGTATGCTCTCCACCTGTCGTTTTGCTATCAACTCGGGTAGCAGCGACTACAACGTGCCTTCTACAGTTGGCATCCTCTACAATGGTGGTGGTCCTAACTGGTCGGGCTATCTTCCCGCATACGCCGGTAACCTGTTCCTCTTCGGCAAGCAGGAGTACGGCATCTGGCTCTTCCGCGTATATGAGTACTTTGAATATACCGACAAGATTGCCGGCATCGGCTATGTCCACATCCTCTATCAGCCATTTACAGCCGAAGAGACCTTGCTTTGCCGTGCCGAGGCTAAGCTATACCTGGGCGACCGTGCCGGTGCTATTCAAGACTTGGGATATTGGACAAGCTCCAAGATGGTTGACAAACCACTCGACCAGGCTGGCATCGACAACAAGTACAAGGGCGACCACACCAACAATATTTATGTCAGCGACCTGCACCCGCAGGACATGAGTGCCACATGGCCTACACTTGCGGAAGACGAAATGCGCGTGCTGCATTGCATTCTCCATTTCCGCCGCATTGAGACTATGTTCGAGGGTCTGCGTTGGTTCGACATCAAACGTTATGGTATTGGCATTTATCATGCCTACAGAGGCCCTGCAGAAGATGAAGTTCATCAGGATTCCTTGAAGTGGGATGACCCCCGTCGTGTCTTGCAGATTCCGCAGAACGTCGTAAAGGCTGGCTATCCCTCCACCGACCGCTCCGTTCCTTCGTTGAACCAAAGCGGAAGCTACGAAACAAAACCCATACAGGCAATCACCCACTGATGCATAACAATTAAAGAAGGAAGACAATGAAAAAGACACTATATATATTCAGTTTGGTCGTAGTCGTAACGGCATTCTCTTCTTGCCGCAACGATGATGACTTCACAGAGTCCATCTTCGATACATCAGTATCTGTTGTTGACCCTAATTCAGCAACGGCACCGTTCGACCAATGGCTCTACGACAACTTTGTTGTGCCCTACAACGTGGATGTGAAGTACCGTTTCGACTTGCTTGCTTCCGACCTGCAATTCCAGTTGACACCTGCTGACTATAACCGCTCGCAGCTCTTGGCTCACTTCATCAGGTATTTGTTCTATGATACCTATACCAAGTATGCCGGCGAAAACTTCATGAAACAGTATGGCCCACGCATCTTCCACTTCATCGGTTCCTCTGGCTACAACCCAACCACAGGTACTGAGGTACTAGGTACAGCCGCCGGTGGTGTAAAGATTACGCTCTACAAAATCAACGAGATGAAAGCTTGCCCAAAGCTTGACCCGGTTACGAATACACTTACTGACCCCTACTCTGAGGTTGATGTGGATGTGCTCAACGAGAACTACTTCCACACCATGCACCACGAGTTTTCCCACATCCTGCACCAAACAAAGGCCTATCCTGTAGCATTCGGTCAGGTAACATCCGGCTCGTATGACCCCATGACATGGCAAGAACGCGACTCCGTGACTACGCATCAGCTGGGCTTTATCACTCACTATGGCTCTTCAGCCACATACGAGGACTTCGTAGAGACATTGTCCTGCATCATCACCGACAACGACGTCCGTTGGATGAATCGCCTCATCAACGCCTGTTGCAAAGGTATGCGTCAAGGCGACAAAGAAGATGTTCTTGTTCTTATTGACTCGTTGAAGATTGTTGGCTTCGAAGACCCCACCAAACCCTGGAACAACTTCAAACTCTTGAAGCAAACCCACGTCTTCAATGAAGACACAAACGAATATGAAGAAAAGGAAGCTTATCTTTTAGAGGCTCATCGCATCTTGGCATCTGTTTACAATGCCAAGACCGGCAAATATGTGCCTAAGTACAAGTACGAGGACTTCCGCACCTTCACCTCCTTCAAGGACGAGTTCCTGCCTTGGGTTGAATATACCACAGCAGACGAGATTGAAGGCATCAACGCCATCCTGAAGAAGATAAGCATCGCTACTCAGTGGTACACAGAAAACTGGGGACTCTACATCTATAAGATACGCGCGGAAGTACGTGACCGTCAAGAGAAAATCAACGACTACATCAAGAACGAAGTCACTATCTTCGAACTGAAATAAGTATGTGTGACTTGCGATAAATGAATAAGAATTAAGGAACTAAAAGATATGATAAAGAACATCATAAACCCGAAGGGGATGTTTGGGACGATACTGTGCCTTGCGCTTTTCGCTTCGTCCTTCACATTCATCAGCTGCTCTCATTTCGAGGAGGACGACCTGTTTGACCAGAGTGCTGCCCTGCGTATCGTAAAATTCAACGAGCAATTGCAGTCGCGTCTGATAGAGCAAAGCCAAGATGACAAATACGGCTGGGTGATACAATACTATGTTGGCTCTGATGACGATTACGAAGGTTTCAACCTCTTTGGAAAGTTCTACGAAAACGGCAAAGTGACTTTGGCTAGCAATCATCGCTTCCTGCGTGACGGCAATGCCGGTAAGTACACAGATTTTACAAGCACTTATGAAATGCTGAAAGAAGAAGGACCTGTTTTGGCATTCAACACATGGAACGACATCTTGACAGTCTTTGTTGATCCTGTTGACCCGTCATCTGCCCCCAACAACATCATAAAAGATGGTGAAGGAATGAGTGGAGACCAAAATCTGGTATTTCATGGCTATGAGGAAGACAAAATCGTGTTCCGTGGGCAGCGCCATTATGCCCGGGTGCGCTTCGTTCCTTGCGACCGTCCATGGCAAGACTATATCAAAGACACGGATAACACCAAGAGCACCATCACAAACAGCACCATTACATCTTATTATGTAGTCAGCGGCACAGACACCCTTTATTTCAAGAACCTGCGCAGCGGCATCATCACTTATTGCGAGCGTGTCAACGACCCGTTGTTCCCCTCCACCATCAACTGTGTGTTCACTCCTAACGGTTTCTCCCTGCAACACAGAAACCACATTAAGGGCACCTCGTTCCAAGACTTCTCCTTGACACCCGATAAAACACGTCTGATGTCTGAGAACGACAGCGTGCAGGTCATTGCCACATGGGACAACTACATTGTCAATGCCCGCAACACCATTTGGAACTTCGACCAGGACAGACTCACAGAGGAGCAGAAGAACTTGCTGACGCAAATCAATGCTGAGTTAATAAAGTTCAACAAGAACTATTCTTTGGCTAAAGTTGGACTTGGACGTTCTTCTGGTAACGGAGCAGTGAAGGGTTTAGTGGTGACCTTCTACACCAATGCAAACAAGAGTAAGAGCAATACTGCAGGCATTTCGCTGACCACCAGTCGTCCTTCTTTCGGAAAGATGCAGATATTGTTTACCGAAGATGAAAAGACAGACAAAAACTTCTCCAACATTGCCAGCAAAACGACCTTCGGGGATTTGGTACGCCAATTTGCAGCAACACTCTCAGGAACATACGACATCATTCCAAACGACTATTTCCTCCCGACTGGATGTGAGTTGCATGCTGTCGGTGGAGGCAATGAATATCTTATACAATAATTACAATAAAACAACCAATTAATTTGACAAGTTATGAAGAAACTGCTACTTCTTTCAGTGATGGTATTGGCCGGACTTTCTGCAAGTGCTCAGTTCAAATCCCAACCATCGGTCAATCAACAGACCAACTCGAAGACGAAGATGGCGAACATGCCACAGTCACAACGTTCTTTTCAGGCAGTTGCCCCGAAACAGGACTTGAAGATGAGACGCTATGCTCCTGTAGGCGGCAAACTCACTCTCGACCCCACTAAGGTGAAGCCTGTTACACGTTCAGAACGCACATTTGCAAAGATGTCCGCTGCACAGAACAAGGTTGTCGCTAACAAAGCTCAGAACCACAAGATGGTTAACCTCCAGCCTACGATGACCGTAAATCCTCAGGCTTCTTCACAGGCAAAGGCCGCACGCAAGACCCCTGCATTTGCAGAGCAATACACAGGAATAGGTTATGACTATTCTGAAAAAGAAGACGTTGAATGGACGATGACACCTACGACAGCAGAAGTTGGAGAAGACGTTCTTCCTGTTTTTGTTGGCATCATACCTCTGCCTGATTACCTTTCAGGGCGTTATCCCGACGGCATTCCCGCAGTGTACTCCATTGACGAAGAAGGCGTTATAACCATCGAGCCACAAGCCATCGCAAATTATGAGAACGAGGAAACTGGTACTACTCATTATCTCACTATCTGTTCTGCTACCAGCGACGATGGCACAATGACCTTGAAACTCGACGAGAATGGAAAGCTCACATTCACAGTCGGCAACTGGATTATGTTGGCAGAATTTGATGGCGTTGAGTTTGACTACGACGAGGACGCTGAAGAGTTTGGCGAGGCCTACGTAGGCTATTGGGAGCTGTTTACCGATGTAAACTTCTATTTTAATATCGAGACGCGTATTGACTATGAATACAATGCCCATGGCATGGACTATTTTGAAGGTGAGGCTGTTAGCTGGACGATGCAGCGTGGTACAAGAGTAACGGATGACGAGGAGACCCACTTCTTTGTTAATATGACTCCTATGCTCGATATTTTCTCCGAAATCTACCCTAATGGTATTGACGTGGAATACACACAGGTGGGTAACACCATTACTGTAAAGCCTCAGGTTATTGCCAGCATTCCTGCCGATGAAGAATCGGAAGCTGAATATATCATGCTTTGTAGTGGAACTTCCGAAGACGGAAGCATTGTACTTACTGAGGGAGAGAACGGCCCCGGCACCTTGAAGCTTGGTGACGACGAGTCCATCATCATCGGTGCATGGAGCACAGATAAGTTTGATTCCTCTTATGACACTTATCTGGGTTCATACTCTTACATTGAGAACATTAGCTATCGTTTGCCCGGTGAGCCTGCAGTAGCACCGAAGAATGTTTCCTTCGAGCCTAACGAACTGGTGCTGTTTGCCGGCTTAGGATATTCAGGTTATGGCTACAATGACAACCTGGCTATGATGGGCGCATTCGCTCCCACAACTTTCCGCAATACCACAACGGACCTTGCCACGGGTTTTGATTGGTCTGTTTTAGAAACTGACAGAGAGGGCGAAGAATCGACCATTACTGGTAACAAAAAGAACTTCACTTTATATACTCAAGGTGATTGTACATACGAGGATTTCAAGCTTATAGCATACAATGAGGAAGAAGCTTCCGAACCCTTTACATGGGGAGTTGGACATTGTCCAAACAATGAAGGAACTGCTCCTCGCTATGAAGCCATCCATGTTTATGCAGGTCAAGGAGCCAGCGCCTTTGGATTCACCGATGGTTCATACGCTGTGATGACCCGTCAAAACCCCGACGGTGACTTAACGTTCTACACCAACTGGGGAACGCCTGACATTTATGAACGCGCCAGCATCTCTACTATTTATTCCTATCAAGGTAAGCCTTCTACCCCGCTCTTTATCACAGGTGTAACTTTGCCTTTGGTAAGTTTCGAGGCCAACGATGACTTCAACCTGCATATCAAACTGTGCAAGTGCACGCGCGACTCAAAAGGTAAACTCACAGTGGGTGATGTAATTGCTGAGGGCGATGCTACATTAGAGAACGTGAATGATGATTACGATGCAGGAATAACAGCTGTTGAGTTCACAGAACTTTATGTAGAAGATGAGTTCGGCATGAGCGAGACCAAAGATTACCTGTTTATCGAAGACGAATTTGTCGTTATCATCGAAGGTTGGGACAATGGCACCTTCAGCGGTGTGCTTGGCAGTCAGGATATTGATGTCAGCAATCTCCCATCCACATGGTTCACAGAAACTGGCGAAGAAGAAGGTACCAGACATTATTACACTTCTTGGTTCCCCCAGCTCTTCATTGGTCTGCTTGATGCCACTTATGGTTATCTCTACACCGAGGACGAAACTGACCTTCTTTTCGCCAAGGAAGGTGGTCAGTCTTCCATCCACGTTGATCCTATGTATTATACAACAGACGAGGAGACAGAAGAGCCTACTTATAGCCTTTACACAGAGAGCATCTTTGAAGATGGCGAAGAGGTTGACGAGATGCCCGATTGGGTTTCCTTCGAAGTTGCCAACGAGGACTATACCACAGCTATTGGCATTGATGGCGACGGCGACGAATATGAGTACTTCGTCAACGGCATTGACTACGACTTGGTTATTAACGTTGAGCCGCTTCCTGAAGGCGTAGAGAACCGCTACGTTAAGGTTGTATTCTTCCAGACAGGTGCGAAGCTGACTGTTACCATCACACAGGACATTGATCCCGATGGCATCAGCACAATCGTTGAAAAGACTCCTATCAAGAACAGCCGTGCCTTCAACCTGGCAGGACAGCCAATTGGCAACAACTACAAGGGTGTTGTTGTGAAGGATGGCAAGAAAGTTGTGGTTAAGTAAGCGATGAATAACGCTTGTTTGTAATCCTTAAATGAGAAGACTCACATTATCTTTAATGGCGATGCTTTTTGGCATCGCCATTTTCTATGCCCGTCCTGCTTATCAAGGAACAAAAAGAGTGACTCAGCCTGATGGCACAACGGTCACCATTCGTCTTGTGGGCGACGAGTATCTGCACTATAACGTTTCTGCCGACGGCTATTCGCTTGTGCGATGCGACGATGGTTCCTACGTCTATGCACAGATGAACGATGAAGGTGAATTGGAGCCTACCGACCAGCTGGCACATGATGCCAAAGAGCGCACGCTGGCAGAACGCAACTATCTGGAAGCTGTAGGACGACTTGTCCCACGGCCTTCAGAACAGATGGTACAGATGCGGCGCCTGAACCGTATCCAGCGTGCCCGCACACTCAGCCAGAATCGTGCTGCCCTCTATGACTATTCGGCATTCAAAGGACTTGTGATTCTCGTCGAGTATAACGATTGTTCCTTCCGCTATAATAACTATTCAGAGATTATGGAAGAGATGATCAATGGTGACAACTACACAGGCAACAACCGTACCAATATGCCCAGCTATGGAATCTATTGCACAGGCAGCATTCGCGACTACTATCGCGACAATTCCAATGGCATATTCGTGCCGACCTTCGATGTAGTGGGTCCAGTGAAGGTTAACCGCAGCCAATACTATGCACAAGGCTGGAAGAATGCTACCCAGTTGATGATTGATGCCTGCACAGCAGCCGACTCTAAGGTGGACTTCAGCGACTATGATGTCGATGGCGACGGCATGGTAGATATGATTTACTTCATCTTTGCCGGTCTTGGGTCTTATATTCAGGGCAACGATAGCCGCTTGCTCTGGCCTCATCAGTCTGACTTGAGCTATGGCCATATTGTAAATAAAGACGGCGTGATGCTGGGGCGCTATGCCTGCTCCAACGAGCTTTTCGGCTCTACAAGCTGGAGTGTGCTCGAAGGAATAGGCACTATGACCCATGAGTTCACCCATGTGCTTGGCCTACCCGACTTATACGATACGGATAATCAATTCGATGGCGATTGCGTGACGCCCCATGAATGGTCGGTAATGGCAAACGGTGCGGATCTCAATTATGGACGTACCCCTTGTGGTCTTTCCCTCTTCGAGCGAACCGCCTTGGGCTTTACAACTCCACAGGAGATTAGCGATGAAGGCTCTTTTAGCCTTGATGCTATCCAAGAGAGCAACACTGGCTATCACTTGAGCACACCGGTGAAGAAGGAGTCGTTCTACATCGAGAACCGTCAGAAAACAAAATGGGACAGCGCATTGCCTGGCCACGGGATGCTCATCTTCCGCGTGGATTCCACAAACACCGCAGCATGGGAGTACTACAATACTGTGAACGACAACCCCGAACATCCCTACTACGAACTGATTCGCGCTGGCGGTGTGAAGTCCGATGGCTATTACGCAGCCACAGCAACGGCCAGCGACCCGTTCCCCGGCACGCAGAAGGTGAAGACCATCAACAACGAGACTTCGCCGAACCTGAAGACTTGGGCGGGCAAGAACAACAATTTCGGGTTACGCAACATCAGGGAAACTTCTGGAGGCATTATCTGTTTCGATGTTTACAACGTGAACGTCCTCTCCTCCATCAGCTTCAGCAGAGAAAACTACAAGCTTAGCATCGGCACACAGTTGCAGCTTGAAGTCGAACCTGTGCCTGATTCTGCACCTTGTCTGTTGAGCTTTGCCAGCGACAATGAGGCGGTGGCTACCATCGATGGCAGCGGCATAGTGACCGCCTTGAGCGAAGGCGTTGCTCATATCACAGCCATAGCCAATGAAACCCTGACAGCCACCTGCACCATTACGGTGACGGAACTCAATGAGGTACCCGACATTGCTTCCTTCTGTGCCATCGATGAGGGAGACGAAGCTCTTCTCACATTGAATGATGCACAGGTGCTTTATGTCTATTCCGGCGACATCTATCTGCGCGATGCAACAGGCAGTCTGATGCTCAGCGGGACAGGTCTCAGCGTCAGCAAGAACGATGTGCTCAATGGCAGCATTGTAGGCAGGCTGACTCATAGCAACCTTATGTCGCAGCTCTCGCCCATCGCAGGCGAGTCCTCAGCAGGAAGCCTCTCCATCAGTAGCAGCAATGCGCCTCTGCCCATTGAACTCTTTGGAGAGCAGCTCACGCCTGCCTACTATTCCAATATGGTGTTGGTGAGAGGACTGACGCTGGTGCGCGACGGCGGAGTCTTTGCTGTAATCGGTGACCGCCGTGTGCGCCTCTGGAACAAATTCCAAATCAAGTCGCCCAAGATAAGCCTGCCCTCGAACATTACAAACAAATACTATGATGTCACAGCCATCTATGGTACAGATGTTGTCAATGGCGAAGTCATCGATGAACTCTACCTGCTCAAATCGCCGGTAGAGGGCGACAGCCCCGATGTCATCAACGCTTCGCTGGCTGAAGAGCCATCGTCCGATGCCCTCTACAACTTGCAGGGCCAGCGCGTGGGCAAGGACTTCAAGGGTATTGTCGTGAGAAATGGGAAGAAGATGATAAATAACTTGAATTTATGAAGACGAAACTAACAATCTGTATTGCTTTCTTTGCCTGCTGCTTAAGTGTTCAGGCCTACAACCTCGAAGCAACTGTGAGCATCGACGAAGAAGCGAAATGGCACATCGACATCAGTTTAACCGACAACGATATCGACTTCACAGCCTTCCAGTTTGACATCATCTTGGACGGCGAAGCAACATTGGAGCGCGACAGCTTCATTTGTAGCAGCCTATTGAAGAAACACACCTTCATGCTTGGAACGCCCAAGGAAGGCTACCGCGTCTATGTTTATAACATGTCGAATCAGTGCCTGAAGGGGAAGGAAGGCCGTCTGCTCAGTTTCGTTGTCGATGGTGAAGCAAAGGGAATCTGCATCAAGGGAATCGCTTTTGTCAAGCCCGATGGGAGCAGAGTTGAACCTGACATTAAGGGCAAAGCCTTAAGAAAAATCAAGAAAGACTCATCAAAGTTGCAAGTAAACGAAGTGGTCTATAACAAGAAAGGCGAGAAAACCTATAAGATAGACCGCCGCGGCATCAGCATCAGGAAGGAGTAGAATTCTACTTCCCCAGAGTGGCTGAAAAACTTAACGTGGGTCGTTGGCAAACTTAACGTGTGTAGTTGGGCAACTTAACGTGTATAGTTGGACAACTTAACGTGTGTAGTTTGGCAACGACCCACGAATGGTAATTCTTAGAAGCCGTTTTCGGCAAGGAACTTGATGCGGACAAGCTTTATCTCCTCCTCGGTGTACTCGTCTTCATCATCGGCAAACTCATCAAGGGCATCCTCTATGTTGTTGTCTTCCGCCTCGCTGAAGTAGTCGTAGATGTCCTGCATGTGGTCTTCGTCCATTACCTCGCGGATGTAATAATCCAGGTTGAGTTTGTTGCCACTATTGACGATGGAATAGATTTCATCGAGCAACTCGTTAAGGGTAAGCCCCTTCGTCTTAGCAATTTCCTCCAAATCCACCTGCCTGTCAATAGCAAGGATGATGCTGACCTTGTCAGCACTCTTGTTGACGAGGGTACGGACGCGGAAGTCCTCGAAGCGGTCTATCTCGTTCTCTTCGCAGTAACGGGCAATGAGTTGGCAGAACTCGGCACCGTAACGGTTGGCCTTGCCTTCTCCAACACCCTTGATGTTCTTCAGCTCATCCACGGTTGTGGGATAGGATGTAGCCATATCCTCGAGCGACGGGTCTTGGAAGATGACGTATGGTGGCAGGTTCTTCCGGCGGGCAACATCGCGGCGGAGGTCCTTGAGCATAGCAAAGAGCGTCTCGTCGAGCACGGATGTGCCCTCGCCGGCAACGTCGTTGTATTCGTCGAACTCGCGGTCTTCCATGATGTAGAACTCCTCTGGCTCTTTCATGTAGCTGAAACCTTGCGGCGTGATGCTGAGCAAGCCGTAGTTCTCAATGCCTTTCTCTATGTAGCCGGAAATCATGGCCTGACGGATGACGGCGTTCCAGAACGGAGCCTCATGCTCGTCGCCACAGCCAAAGCAGCTGAGCTGTTCGTGGCGATGGGCGATAACATCGTCCGTTTCGTTGCCAAGAAGGACATCGATGATATGCTGTGTCTTGAACCCTTCCTTGACGGCATTGATGACACGCAGCACGAGCAGCAGCTCGTCGGCAGCCTCTACCCTCTCGCGCGGATGCAGGCAGTTGTCACATTTTCCGCAATTCTCCGGCTCATATTCCTCTCCGAAGTAATGGAGCAGGAACTTGCGTCGGCAGACAGATGTCTCGGCATAAGCAGCTGTCTCTTGCAGCAACTGACGCCCGATATCCTGTTCCGACACAGGCTTACCCTGCATAAACTTCTCCAGTTTGCGCAGGTCGTGGGGCGAGAAGAAAGTGAGGCAAATGCCCTCACCGCCGTCGCGTCCGGCTCGTCCTGTCTCTTGATAATAGCCCTCAAGACTTTTGGGAATGTCGTAATGGATGACGTAGCGCACATCGGGCTTGTCGATACCCATGCCGAAAGCAATGGTGGCCACGATGACATCTATGCGCTCCATGAGGAAGTCGTCTTGTGTCTCAGCTCGCTCTGCCGACTCCATGCCGGCATGATAGGCTCGGGCGGAGATATTGTTGGCACGGAGCATCTCTGCCAATTCCTCCACGCGCCGACGGCTCAGACAATAAATGATGCCGCTCTTGCCCTTGTTCTGAAGCACGAAGCGCGTTATGTCTTTATCCACGTCCTTCGTTTTGGGACGTATTTCATAGTAGAGGTTCGGGCGGTTGAAGGAGCTTCGGAACTCCGCAGCATCGGGGATGCCGAGGTTCTTCTTAATGTCTGTGCGCACCTTGTCGGTCGCTGTTGCAGTCAAGGCAATGATGGGAGCCTTGCCTATCTGCTCAACAAGGGGACGGATGTTGCGGTACTCCGGGCGGAAGTCATGGCCCCATTCCGAGATACAATGCGCCTCATCGACGGCATAGAAGGAAATCTTCGTCTTCTCGAAGAAGCGCATATTCTCCTCTTTCGTCAGCGATTCAGGTGCTACATAAAGCAGTTTGGTGCGTCCATCGATGACATCCTGCTTCACCGCATCAATCTGTGCCTTGGTGAGCGAGGAGTTCAAGTAGTGTGCTATGCCATCATTGTCGGTAAGCTGACGAATGGCATCCACCTGATTCTTCATCAATGCGATGAGTGGAGAAACCACAATGGCCGTGCCTTCACTTATGAGTGCCGGAAGCTGATAACAAAGGGACTTGCCACCGCCAGTT
>JAEEGL011527298.1_pt1 | contig 21010 bp, 17 predicted proteins | sample 9134231 | NCBI WGS metagenome assembly JAEEGL01 (sample SAMN16246548, study PRJNA631951) | gut metagenome | biome: gut microbiome; feature: rumen; material: fiber-attached | host: Bos | place: Iran: Karaj | collected 2018-10 | reverse complement strand
TCGGGGAGCGCAAATTCTTAATATATAAAAGGGAATTTGCGCAGCACATTTCTTTATGTCAAGCTCATTTTGCCCTAAAGGGCAAAACAAAGTGCAAGAAAAATCATAAAAGCTATTATTTTCTTGCACTTTGACAACTCAGAAATGCCTTTAAAAAGCTCTATAAAGGCATTTTGAGTTGTTGAGCAGACATTAAGTATATCATAATTTTACACCAACAGAGTCACATTGTCAACGTAATTGAACCAATAAAGCGACGTGTTCACAAAAAAATTACATTTTTGAAAATATTCTGTCAGAATTATACTACAGGGATAGTTTTTCTCCGACAAAAAGCCGTTTTCTTACACATTTATAATATAGGCAATACCGCACAAAGATTGTGCTGAAGATGCGCCGTTGCCTATAATATTTCGCGCTTGGGGCTTTTTAAGATTTAAGAATTAGTTAAGAATCTGCGCGGAAAGTTAAAGACTTGTTAAGAAATTCCATGCTATAATCTATCCATAGAACACAGGGAGGTACAGATATGTTTCTAAGAATACTAAAAAACGACCTGAAACGCAGGAAAACTATGAACGCCATAATGCTGGTATTTATAATCCTTTCAACCATGTTCGCCGGCGCGAGCGTTAACAACATCTCGGCTGTTACCGGCGGAATCGACCACTTCTTCGACGAGGCAGGCATTCCCGATGTCGTGGTGACCTCCTACGACGACGAGGGCAAAGCCAAAAAGGAGATAGAAAAAATCGACGGCGTAAGCGATGTATGGGTAGAGCACAGTCTACAGGTATTCTCGCCCAAGAATTTCAAGTACGACGGCAAAAAGCTCGATAACTTCATCAATCCCGCGCTTCTCATCTCCGAAAAAGAATTCGGCATAAAATATTTCGACAAGAACAACGAAGTGATAAAAGGCATCAAAAAGGGAACCTTCTACTGCTCTTCTCCCTTCATTCAGAATATTGACGTAAAAGAGGGCGACAGGTTCGAGCTCGACGTTGAAGGCGTTCATCTCGACCTCGAATACAAGGGCATAATGAAGGGCGCTATCACAGATACAGCAAGCACAGCTTCCCCGTATCTGCTTGTGAACGACGAGGACTACGAATACGTTAAAAACGGAATGGGCGACGAGGCAACGGTATACCAGTCCATTTACATCAAGACCTCGGACGTTGACGCTGTAAAGGCATACGCCGAAAATGACCCGCTTCTTTTCGCATCAACAAGAGAAGACGAAAAGGGCATCTACCTCTTTGATATGATGGTAGCGTACGTCATGATGGGCGTGAGCATCATCATCATGGCAACGGCATTCATCGTGCTCCGGTTCACTATCGGCTTCACGATACAGGAGGAATTCCGCGAGATAGGCGTTATGAAGGCTATCGGTATCCCGAATATGAGCATTCGCGGGCTTTACATCATAAAGTATTTCGTAATTGCAGTTGTCGGAGCGTCAATTGGCTTCTTCTGCTCGATACCGCTGAGCAATGTGATGCTCAACACCGTATCACAGAACATGGTGCTCGGAAGCGAGAACGGAGTTCAGCTCGGCATCATCAGCGCAGCGGGAATAGTCGCAGTAATAATGCTGTTCTGCTACCTCTGCACACGCAAGGTAAGAAAGTTCTCACCCATTGACGCCGTAAGAAGCGGTCAGACAGGTGAACGCTTCCACAAGAAGAGCCTCATGCACCTCGGCAAATCAAAGCTCCCGACAACGGGCTTCCTCGCAGCAAACGACGTCACAAGCGCACCTAAGCAGTTCCTCGTTATAACGCTTGTGTTCACGCTCTGTATGCTGATGATGACTACAATGGCGGTCAGCGCGGATACTCTCAAGAGCGAAAAGCTCGTCAAGTACTTCTGCGTAAGCGAAGAAAACGATATCTCGTTCCTCGAAACAGACCTGCTTGCCGGTATGTTCAGCTCGCCCGACGGATACAAGGAGTCTCTCGAAAAGGCAGACAAATTGCTCGAGGACTGCGGCATCGACGGCGATTGCAGCATGATGTGCGGTACTTCCTGCGATACAGTCCACGGGGACAAATCGGCTTCAAACATTTTCTACATCTATATAAAGGGAGAATCGCCCTTCAAGCTTGAATGCAACGAGGGAAGCGCTCCGCAGAAAAATGACGAGATAGCAATGACCCGGTACGCACTCGATAAGCTCGGCGCCGAGATAGGCGACAAGATAACAACTACTATGGGCGATAAGGAGTACGAATTCATCATCACCGGAACCTTCTCAACATACATGGGCAGCGGCTATGGCGCATTCCTCTATAAGGATTTCGACACAGTAGCAGCACAGCTCAAGCCTATGGGAACTGCCGGAATACAGGTAAAGCTCAAGGGCGACTCCAGTGAAGCAGCAATTCAGGACGCTATCGACAAGCTGAAAATCAAGCTCGACTCTGATAAGGTATACACAAATACGGAAATGGTCAAGACAATGACACAGGTATCAGATTCGCTCAACGCAGTAAAGAAGCTCATGATGGTAATGACTATCATACTCGTGTTCCTCGTGATAATGCTCATGGAGCGCAGCTTCATCTCGAAGGAAAAGAGCGAGGTAGCTCTCATGAAGGCAGTCGGAGTTTCCGGCAGGAGCATAATCGGTCAGCACATTCTCCGCTTTGTTATCGTAGCGATACTCGCGTGCATCATCTCATCTGCGGCAGTAATGCCTCTGAGCGCATCAATGCTCGGATTTGTAAGCAAGATGATAGGCGACGTAAATAATATATCAGTAGACTACAAGCCCGTTGAGATATTTGCGGTATGCCCTGCGATACTTCTCGCGGCGACGGTGATAGGAACCTTCATAACAGCTCTCCACATGAGAAGAATAAAGGCTTCCGACACAGCAAGCATCGAATAAGCACGGCGGAGTACCTCCGCGGGCAGCTCACGTTGACGCTCGCTTCGCATCGCCCGGTCAGCAAAGCTCATCAATAATCTCTGCGCAGGCAGAAATTATATAAATCCGCGGGATATCCGCGTGGGACGCCGAATACGGCGTTCCGCCGCCCCGCACCAAGCGCAGACAAAAGAAATGAAAATAGACCCACTCAGTTTCAAGGAGGAAATAATCATGGGAATGGTATTACAGACAAAAAATCTTTGCAAAACATACATCGTTAACAAGCACCAGAACAACGTGCTCAAAAATATCGACCTCAGTATCAGCGAGGGCGAAATGATAGCTGTTATGGGACCTTCCGGCTCGGGCAAGAGCACTCTGCTCTACTGCGTTTCCGGCATGGACAGATTCACCGCGGGAGAAGTCCTCTTCAACGGCAAGGAGACCTCAAAGCTCAGCGATAAGGAGCTCTCGCGTCTCCGTCTTGACGAAATGGGATTCATCTTCCAGCAGATGTACATGATGAAGAATCTCTCGGTACTTGATAATATTATCCTGCCGGCAGTGAAGTCGAAGAAGAACACCGAATCACGCAAAGAGACCGAAGAACGCGGACGCAAGCTCATGCACAAGCTCGGCATCGACGACGTAGGCGGCAACGATATCAACGAGGTATCCGGCGGACAGCTCCAGCGTGCGTGCATATGCAGAAGCATGATAAACTCGCCGAAGATGCTCTTCGCAGACGAGCCTACCGGAGCTCTCAACCGTTCGAGCTCTGACGAGGTAATGAACGAGCTTCTCTCGCTCAACCGCGAGGGAACTACCGTAATGTGCGTAACTCACGACCCGAAGGTAGCCGCAAAGTGCAGCCGAGTGCTCTATCTTGTGGACGGCAGCATCGTAGGCGAGAAGAACATGGAGCACTACAGCGGCAAGGAATCCGAGCTCCGCGACCGCGAGCGCAGTCTCAACAACTGGCTCATGGAGCAGGGCTGGTAAACGAAAAGCGGCGCTGTTTATCGCCGGTACTCGTACAGAAGATTTACACCGTATTATTGAGGGAAACCCTTTTGAAAAAGGGTTCTCCCTCAAACTCCCTTCCTAAAACTTTTAGCTCCGTTTTTTCTGCAAGGGGTACCCCCTTGAAAGAGAAAACGGAGCTATTTTTGTTTGTATGGGGGTACCCCTTGCAGAAAAAACAAAGTTGGAAGTCTTTGGAAAAGGGTCTGGGAAAGAACCTTTCTTCAGAAAGGTTTTTCCCAGTGATAGGTATAACCTTCTATATGGGTACCGGCGATAAGTGCCGCTGTTTTTTTATATCAATTTGCATATCCGCAGAGCATATCATACATCGACTTCATTGAATTCTGTCCGGTGATGAAATCTGCATTTGTCTTGGTGCCGGTGTATTTTCCTCCGAAGAACACATAGCATTCGTCGTCGCTGCCGGTGGGTACGAGGTCGATAGACACCGTATCGCCGGAGCTTCTGGTATACTTGGCTGAGAGCACCGTATCCGCGAGCACAGGCTCGGCATCGAGGTCTATGCCGGATATATCGACGTATGAGAAGCTGTTGTAGAAATTCTCGAGCATATTCTTGACCTCGGTCTTTGAGAGGTCGAGACTTCCGGCGCTGAGTGAAGCTGTGTTGTTCTTCATGTCGACCTTGAAGGTGTCTGTCATTTCTGAACAGCTTATCTCGAATCCGGTAACGTCATAGATGTTAGCGCTTTCGACGCTCTGCATTATGAGGTCGTATATCGAGTAATCGGTGAAGCTGATATCGGAGGTGTAGAATGTCTCGACAAGTCCGGTATTCTTGAGCAGGGCGTGAGTAGTTGTAGAGGCGTCCTTGCCGTAGCGGCTGAAGAGCACCGTACTCGACGAGCCGTCACTGCTTTTGACCTCGAGCTCTGCATAGGGCTTATCGAAGCCGTATTTTGCGAGGTCGGTGAGGTTTTCCTCGACTATCTGAGTTGCTTCAAGTCTTGTGAGGACTGTGAGTATGGTCGAGGGGCGCGTCTGGTTTACCGTGAGGAGCGAATACTCGTCCGGGAGCTTCCAGTTGCCGGTAGCGGGGTCGCGTGAGAGGTCGTATGAGACCTTTCCGTCGCGCTTCACTGTTATCTGGTTTATGTCGGTCTCGGCGTAGGGGATTATCTTGGGGTCGATGAGCTCACTGCGCGAGCAGGTGAGCGTATTCGCGTCGTCGGCGAGGATAGCGTATATCTTGTCCTTGCCGTCAACGGTCGCGTAGTAGAATCCGCCTGTCGGACTTGCGTCGCCGATGTTCACGGTGTAACTTTCGTTTCCGGCGGTGACGGTGAGCACATACGGGTCGGTAAGACCGTATTTCTGCTTGGATTCGTCAGTTATCCTGCCGTAATTCTTGTACGCCTTGAAGGCTTGGAGCACCGTACAGATACCCATTGGCTGATTCTGGTTTATGGTGAAATCGTTGCCGCTTGAGGGGTCGTTCACCCATGTCTCGCCGTCGAGGACGAGAGTATAATCGCCGTCGGCGGAATGTATCTGTATTTTTTCGATCGTGTTGTCGGGGATCTTTGCGAGCTCGTTTTCGGCGAGCTCGGCGTTCTTTTTGGCATTTTCCCTGCTGTCCTTATCCTTTACAGCGAGAAAGGCTCCGATAGACAAGCCCGATGCCGCGATGAGCGCGGCAACTGCGATGATACCTTTTTTCATTAAGCATATCTCCTTTTGAGCCATACTGCAAGTCCGGCGAGAGCAAATACCGCGGGAATGATGAAGAACAGTCTTATTGTGCGGGCGGCTTCGTTTGAATCCTTGAATTCGAGCGTATCGTATGAGTTCGACTTTGCGCCGATGCCCATGTCGATATCGCTGTTGTAGAGCCATGTATTCGAGAAGAGCGTGAGCATTCTCGTACCGTATGTAGCGATAGTGAGCGTGTTGTCGTCGATCATCTCGTCAGAGCCGAGAACGATGAGCTTAGCGCCGGTCTGCTTGTTGTAGGAGTAGTATCCCATAACAAGAGGCGTATTCGAGAGTCCCTTAGCCTCTGCTTCGGTGGATTCGTCGCCGCCCATAGGAGTGCTTATGGTGGTGTACTTACTGCTGTCCTGCTCGAGAGTGAGGTTCTCGATGATAGAGAATTTCTCTATCATAGCGCTGTCGGAAACGAGCTCGTAGAAGCTTCTTGAAGCGTTGACATATGGGAAGTATGTTCCGTCGGATATTTTTTTGTTGATATCAGTTGTGAGGTCCTCGGAAGCGTCTTCGGTGGGGTAGGGGTAGGATACCTTGATGTAGTTCTCGAGTATCTCTGTGAGGCGCGGGTCGTCCTCGGCGGTGATATCAGCGGGTATCATGTTGCTGATGAGCTTAACGCCCGGGTGGAGCATAGCGCTCTTCTCGGTGACCTTGTTGTAGTTCATGCCGAGCTCGAACATCGCAAGCAGTGACTCGATATTCTTGAATCTGCCCTTTGTCTCGCACGGAGGAAGGAGCATCGAGATAGCTCCGCCGTTTGAGATATAGTTCCTGAGCTTCTCGCAATCGCTGTCGGAGAGGTCCTTCTGCGGAGCGGCAAGGTAGATGATAGCTGTATTGTCGGGTACCTTGTCAACAGCCGAGAGGTCGAGCTCTTCGACGCTGTAGTTGTCGGTCTTTATCTCGTTTGCGAATGTTGAGTAATTCTGCTCGAGAGTCTTGTCGTTGAGACCCTTGAGGAAGTAGACTGTGGGGAGGTTTCCGCTTGCGCAGACCTTGATAGCTCCGGCGATGAGCTCCTCGCCGTTGTACATGAGGATATCGTTTGAATCGGTCGGGAAGCAGCGGATAAAGTCTATCTTTTTGGTGGTATCGCCGCACTTTACGAAGATATCAGCCGTTTTTACTCCGAGCAGACCTGTGGGGTCGAGGGATTTTGCGAGCTCGGTGTCCTTGTCGGGGTCGAAGCAGGTGAGAGTGATATTGTCGCGCTCTTCAAGAGCTGTGAGCGTGTGATAGAGCGGGAGATACTTAGGCACTTCCTGAAGGTCGAGGAGATTCGAGAGGAAGTAGATGTCTATCTGCTTGTCGGAGGTCTCGTCGAGGAGCTCCTTTGTTATCGGGTTGAGTGTGAACTGACCTGAGGGAGTCATGTCGAAAACCTTGTCCTTGTAGCCGAATATCATGTTTATCGGCACGAATACGGCGAGTATCAGCAGTGCGAGCACGAAGGCAAAAGCACCGGAAAGGTCGAATTTTTTCTTTTCCATTTCAGGTCACCCCCTTTTCCAGCGGCGTCTTTCGATCGCGATGTAGTTCCATGCAAGGCAGATGATTATCGCCGAGAGGAAGAATACGAGGTCTGAGAGCCTGATGAAGCCCTGCGAGAAATATGCAAATCTCGGCTGAGCTGCGAATGCGTACAAGAATGATTGGAGCTTTGGATACTGCGCGATGAAATCGGTCTGGCTGAAGTTGTCGATGAAGAGGAACATGAACATGACTATCTCTCCGAGTACAGCCGCGATAATGGAGTTTTCGGTAAAGCTTGAAACGAGCATACCGATAGCGATGAACATCGCTCCCCATGCGAAGAAGCCTATGTAAGCGCAGACGAGCTGGCTCATGATCACGGTTCCGTGCATTGCCGTATATATCGGGAAAACGGAAGCTCCGGCGATCATGAAGATGAATACCGTGAGGTTTGCGAGGTACTTGCCGATTATCATCTGCCATACGTTTATCGGCGACGTCATGAGCAGGACTTCCGTGCCGAATTTGCGCTCGTCAGGGAAGGTCCTCATGGTGAGGATAGGTATGAGGAAGATGAAGTAGAATACTACGTTGTAGAATATCTCGGGGAATGTGAACTGTAGCATCGGCTTGCTGAGGTCACCGAGTGCGATATTGAACATATAGGTGAACAGGAACATGAACAGTGCTGTTACGATGTACGCGAATGGCGTATAGAAGAACGACTGGAGCTCCTTTTTATAGATAGAAAACATTACTTCTCGTCCTCCTTTTCATCGTCTGAGCCTTCCTCTGCGGGAGCCTCTCCTATTTCGTCGAGGAGCTCCTGCAAGCCGCCCTTTGAGGTCGGACGGTTCATGAGGTCTACGAATACAGCCTCGAGGTCGGGACGGTCGGAGAATATCTCGGATATCTGTATGCCGGCGCTGATGAGCTCGGACATGATATCGTTCTTTACATCGTCGCCTGCGCCCTCTTCGAGCTTGACGGTGAACGAGAAGGTGCCGTCGTCGTTTTCGTCGGCCTTGACGAGCTCCTTAACGCCGCGTGTGAGCTCGATGACAGAGGAAGCCCTGTTCTTGTCGCCCTTGACGCTGATGTGGAGCATAAGGCTGCCGCCGTAGGTCTTTTCGAGGTTTTCGATAGTGTCGATAGCCTTGATGTCGCCTTTGTTGATGATAACTACTCTGTCGCAGACCGCGCTCACCTCAGAGAGGATATGCGAGCTGAAGATCACGGAGTGGTCTTTCCTGAGGCTCTTGATGATATTTCTTACCTCGATGACCTGATTGGGGTCGAGTCCGACGGTGGGCTCGTCGAGGATAAGGAACTTGGGGTCGCCGAGAAGCGCCTGCGCGAAGCCGACACGCTGCTTGTAGCCTTTCGAGAGGTTCTTGATGAGCTTGCTGCTTACGTCCTCGATTTTGAGGAGCTTCATAACGCGGTCTATCTCGTCCTTTTTCTTTGAGAAGGGGATACGCTTGAGACCTGCGCAGAACGAGAGGTACTCCTTTACCCGCATATCGGGGTAAACGGGAGGTATCTCGGGGAGGTATCCGATGTTTTTCTTTGCGGCAACGGGGTCTTTGGTGATGTCGCTTCCGCAGATGCTGACAGAGCCGGCGGTCATCGGGAGATAGCCGGCTATCATGTTCATGGTCGTTGATTTTCCGGCACCGTTGGGACCGAGGAAACCAAGGATCTCATTATCGTTTATTGTAAAGCTTATATTGTTCACGGCGCGGTTGCTGCCGTAATACTTGGTCAGTTTATCAATAGTGATCATGAGCGACTCCTTTCTATTATTAATAGTATAGATAATACGGCGCCGCAGAGGACGTCATATAAGAGGGTACAATATTACATCATACTTTCCTATTATCGCAGAATTATATGTATATATTATGAATAAAATATGAATAAATTGTTAATTCAACGAGCCGCACCTACTCGCTGAGGCGCTGTCATATGAACCGATTTTATCCGATATATGTGTAAGATACGTGAAGAATAATTGTGGGGAAGATGAATCATAAGACACTGATTGAAAATAATGATTTTATTAATATTACGTTCATAAATGCTGTCTGGAGCTAAAATCACGAATGGACAAAGTGTACAAAAATGGAACAGGCAATGTGTGCATTGCAACAAAAAATCAGAGGGCAATTCTTTAAAATAGTCTAAACTGTTGACACGGTCTGAAAAGTGGAATATAATTGAGAATGAAAATAGTTTGAGAATTGTGTGTTCGCTTCGTGAAGCGGCGCACAGTGTACGAAGTATTTTCGTATGCGTTTCCGTCCGGAGAGGACGGAAAAGTTTCTATCCATTTTTTAAACCAATATTATTATGAGAGGGGTTAAAAAACAATGATAAGCAAAAAGACAAAGGCACTTGCTTCCGGCGTTCTCGCTGCTGCAATGTCTGCTACTGCTGTTCTCCCGTCATTTGCATCTGCTGCTGAAAACAAGTATGCAACTGAGAACGGCGCAAACCAAAGCTACGCTAAGATGTTCGAGTCACTCTACGCTGACGTTATCACAAACGGTGAAGAGAATGGCTATCTCAGCAAAAACAACAACGGTTCAGGCTCTTTCGGTATTCCTTACCACGCAAGAGAGACTTTCGTAGTTGAGGCTCCTGACTACGGTCACGAGACAACTTCCGAGGCTATGTCATACATGGCTTGGGTAACAGCTATGCACGATGTTCTCGCTAAGAAGGGCGCTATCGACGGCTCTGTAGGCGACCTCAAGAAGGGCTGGAAAACTCTTGAAGCTCTTATCCCTGGTTACTCCGTAAACGCTAACGGAAGCGCTAACGGCGATATCGACTACGGCTCACTCTGGAAGCTCGATAAGGTAAAGGCTGATACTACATACGAGATGGACGATCCTTCCGGTTACCCTGCTGAGCAGAACGGTAAGGACGCTCTCAACCCGATCTTCACAGACTTCAAGTCTGCTTACGGCAGCGACGAGGGCTACTACCTCATGCACTGGCTCGCAGACGTTGAGGACTGGTACCAGTTCGGCGGAAATAACGGTAAATTCACATTCATCAATACATTCCAGCGCGGCGAGCAGGAGTCATGCTTTGAGACTGTTCCCCAGCCTTGTATCGAAGACCTTAAGTATGGTATGAAGCTCACTTCTGATCCTCACTACAAATGCACAGGTATCAAGGCTATCATCAACGGCTGGCAGAAGGAAGGCCAGATCGCTCCTCAGTACAGCTTCACAAACGCTCCTGACGCTGAGGACCGTGCTATCCAGGCTATCTACTTTGCAAGCCAGTTCGGCGTAGACTGCGGAGATATCTCAGGTCTTGCTGCTAAGATGGGTGACGAGTGCCGTAACGACATGTTCGATAAGTACTACAAGGCTATTGGCTGCCAGGACATCGGTGCAAGTACTGCCGGCCTCGAGTCACAGCACTTCCTCATGGCTTGGTATACTGCTTGGGGCGGATCAACATTCCCCTGGTATGCTGAGAACAATCCGAGCAACAACTACGACTGGGCATTCCAGATCGGCTGCTCACACTCACATCAGTTCTATCAGAATCCTCTTGCTGCTTACGCTCTCGCATACGATCCCGTACTCAGCAAGGAGATGAAGGCTAAGAACGCTGTAAGCGACTATAAGAAGTCTCTCCAGAGACAGATCGAGTTCTACCTCTGGCTCCAGTCTGCTGACGGTCCTTTCGCAGGCGGTTGTACAAACTCCAAGAAGGGTTCATACGCTAAGTATGATTCTTCTGACCCGCTCTTCCACGATATGGCATACGTTGAGCACCCTGTATACGCTGACCCGGGTTCAAACCACTGGATCGGTAACCAGGTATGGTCAACTCAGCGTCTCGCAGAGCTCTACTACTATGTAAAGACAAACGGCGACCTTTCTAAGGGCACAACATACGGCGGACTCTCACTTGAGGAAGCTCTTGAGGCTCTCCTTTCAAGATGGATCGACTGGTTCATCGAGAATACAGAGTTCGATTATGTTGACAAGGACGGCAACGAGATGGCTTATGCTATTCCTTCAAGCCTTGACTGGAACGGTAAGCCTGCTACATGGAATGAGAGCTACGATCCCGATGCTAACAATGGTCTCACCTGCACAATCACAGGTTACGGCCAGGGCGATATCGGATGCGTATCCTCACTCTGTAATACACTTATCTTCTATGCTGCTGCTAACAAGACACCTGCTTCTGCAGCTTCAGATCCTAACGGTTCTGACCGCGGAGCTAAGTGCCTCTACCTCGCTAACAAGCTCATGAGCACTCAGTGGAACGCTGCTCGTGACGAGGTTGGTATCGCATACGAGGATTCAAACGGATCACTCCACAGAGTATTCGATCAGAAAGTTTATATTCCTAATGGATTTGACGGCGAGATGCCTGATGGCTCACCTCTTAAGCCCGGCGTAACATTCTCTGATATCCGTCACGTATATGCAAGCGATCCTATGTACAAGGAAGCTAAGGCTGTTTACGAGAAGAACAAGGCTGCCGGCGCAGACGAGGATCACCTCATGGACGGCTACAAGTTCAAGCTCCACAGATTCTGGCACATGGGCGATGCTCTCATGACAACCGGTACAATGGCACTCCTCTATCCTGAGGTTAGTCCTCTCAGCCCTGATCCTAATCCTACATCTTCAACTGGCGGCGACAGACTCTGGGGCGATGCTAACGAGGACAACGATGTAACTATCGCTGACGCAACAGCTATCCTCCAGGCTATCGGTAACAAGGATAAGTACAAGCTCGGCACAGAGGGCAAGCTCAACGCTGACGTTGTTGATAACGGCGACGGTATCACAGGTACAGATGCTCTTGCTATCCAGATGATGGATGCTAAGCTCGTTAAGCAGACTGATTTCCCGATCACTTCTGCTCAGCTCAAGGCTGCTAAGTAATTAATAAATAATATCTGCTCATACGAAAAAAAGAGCACCCGTGAGGGTGCTCTTTTTTGACGCGTAATTAATCTGCCGGAAAGCGGAACTGAACAGCCCGTCCCCTCTGTCAGCTTTGCTGACATCTCCCCACACTGTGGGGAGTCACCTCCGCAGGTAATTTCGCAATATACCGTGAATAAAACGGAAGAAACCGCCCGGTAACCATACCCGTATATAACGTTGAGCGCAAGCAGAGTAGGTCTTTTGTACAGAGTAAGCGAGGTTACGAGCGGCAACGTGGATTGGCGGTGGGGACACCCCGCTGTAGGGGCTGGCTTCGGCAGTCCGCAAATAAGAATGATCCGGAGACATGAATGGAATTGGACGGGCGCACGGAATGCGCCCCTACAGAAATTTTTCGGCGACATGATTGAAATGGCACGGACGCCCAAAGGGCGCCCCTACGGAAATTGATTCACAGTCGCTGTTTTGGAATTCGCGGGCGCACGGAATGCGCCCCTACAAATTGTTCCGGTAACCATACCCGTATATAACGTTGAGCGCAAGCAGAGTAGGTCTTTTGTACAGAGTAAGCCCGTGAGTTGGGTTGCAAGGGGCTATGTCCCTTGCCGGGGTTCGGGGCAGAGCCCCGACAGGGTGCAGGGACGGCGTCCCTGCCGGATTGTTAAGGCAGAGCCTTAACCAGAGTCCAGAGACAGAGTCTCTGGCGGGTCAAGGGCAGAGCCCTTGCGGATTCCTAAGGCAGCGCCTTAGGCGGATCGTCAAGGCAGAGCCTTGACTGGGGTGCAGGGGCAAAGCCCTGCCGGATTGTCAAGGCAGAGCCTTGACCAGTAAAAAAGAGAGTGAAACTATTGCATTTTTCTGCCGGCTGTGTTATAATAATATAATAGCACAGGTATGCTCTAAATTATGTATGAAAGCAGGCGATACGGTGATAAAAAGCATGACGGGCTACGGAAGAGCTCAGAAGATCCTCAACGGACGCGATATCCTCGTAGAGATACGCTCCGTAAACCATAGATATTACGAGTATTCATCAAGAGTCCCCAGAGCTTTCAACTACGTTGACGAAAAGCTCAAGGCGCTCTTAAAGCAGGGCATCTCCCGCGGCAAGGTCGAGGTGAATGTCACTATAAACAATATCGAGGGCAGAGATACCGAGATCGCCCTCAACAAGGGCGCGGCTGAGGGATATGTAAACGCGCTGAGAAGCGTTTCCGCCGAGCTCGGACTCGAGGACGACCTCACGCTCTCGAAGCTTATCAAGCTCCCGGATATCTTCAATATCCAGAAAACTCCCGACAACGAGGAACAGGTATGGGACGACGTTGCTGCGGTAGCCGGCGAGGCTCTTGATAAATTTGTGTCAATGCGCGAGACCGAGGGCGAAAAGCTCCGCAATGACGTTCTCGAAAAGTCAGACCTGATACTCAAAATGGTCGGACAGGTCGAGGCGCTCTCGCCCAAGACCGTTGAAAACTACCGCGGAAAGCTCTACCAGAAGCTCTCCGAGCTGCTCGAATCCAAGGACATCGACCAGCAGCGTATCCTCACCGAAGCCGCTATATTCGCGGAAAAGATCGCAGTCGATGAGGAGACTGTCCGCCTGAGGAGCCACGTTTCACAGCTCAGGGATATGCTCGATTCCGCAGACCCGATAGGCAGAAAGCTCGACTTCATCGTTCAGGAGATGAACCGCGAGGTCAACACTATCGGCTCGAAGGCTCAGGACCTCAACATCACGAAGATAGTCGTCGACATGAAGGCTGAGATCGAGAAGATACGCGAGCAGATCCAGAACATCGAATAAGCCATGAAACTGATAAATATAGGCTACGGCAACATGATATCGGCGTCGAGGATAGTTACTATCGTGAGCCCCGAATCTGCGCCGATTAAGCGCCTCATTCAGGAGGCTAAGGACGACGGCAGAGCCGTTGACGCTACATACGGAAGAAAGACCCGCGCGGTCATCGTTATGGACAGCGGTCATGTGATACTCTCATCGCTGATAACCGATACCCTCGCGGCAAGGATAAATGGTACAGGAGGTCAGGAAGAAGATGAATAAGGGCAGACTTATCGTATTTTCTGCGCCCTCGGGCTGCGGAAAGGGTACGATGCTCGCGGAGATACTCAAGGACGAGAGCTTCCGCTGTTCAATCTCAGCCACAACAAGAGAGCCCCGCGAAGGCGAAGCTGACGGCGTGAACTACTACTTCATCACAAATGAGGAGTTCGAGCAGAAGCTCAGCGAGGACGCCTTCCTCGAGCACGCAGGCTACTGCGACCACTACTACGGCACTCTCAAATCAGAGGTTGACCCGTATCTTGAAAAAGGCATAAACGTTATACTTGAAATAGAGGTACAGGGCGCGATGAAGGTACGCAAGCTGCGTCCTGACGCATTATTTGTGTTTATCGCTCCTCCGTCGGTAAACGAGCTCCGCCGCAGGCTCCACAAGCGCGGAACTGAGTCCGAGGAAGTGATAGAACAGCGTGTTGCGGCTGCCCATGAGGAGCTCACATACGCTGATAAATACGATTACGTTATAGTCAACGACGCCCTTGAGGACGCGGTAAGCGATTTCTTCGCGGTAGTTCGCGCAGAACAGCTCACCGTCAAGGCTCAGAGCGAATTTATAGATGAGGTGATAAAAAATGCTTAGACCCGCAGTAAACCAGATAATCTCAAAGAATGAGAGCTGCTACTCACTCGTTATCGCTGTTGCAAAGCGCGCAAGAGAGATATCAGAGGAGCTCTACGAAAACGGCGAGGCTCTCGAAGAGAAGCCCGTTAAGACCGCTGTTGAGGAGCTCGCAAGCGGCAAATGCAAAATTGTAAGCACTGACGAGGAATAATATGTCTCTTATCGCGGAAACCGCTGTCAGCGGAACGGCGTACTCGTTCGATATGCTGTTCAGCTATACTGTTCCGGAGCATATGAAGCTTAAACGCGGGTGCAGGGTACTTGTGCCGTTCGGCAGGGGAAATACCCGCAGGATAGGCGTAGTAATGCGGCTCAGCGAGGGCAGCTCTGTCCGGCTGAAGCCTGTTGCGGCACAGATAGACGAGGAACCCGTCGTTTCTGAGGAACTTCTGCGGCTTGCGGAGTATCTCCGCGAGCAGACCTTCTGCACCTATTTCGACGCGGTGAAGATAATGCTCCCGCCGGGAATGGGCGTGAAGGCAAAGGAGAATTTCCGCCTTGTACGCGGTTTTGAGAACGTGGAACAGCTCACGCCGGAGGCGGACGAGCTGCTTGAAACGCTCCGCCATGCCGAGAATGACAGGGAAGTTACCGAGCTGCTTGAAAGCTATATCGCTGAAAACGGCAGGCGGCTCCCCGATGAGCTTCTCGACGCGGGAGCTCTCGATTCCAACAACGTATTCCGACAGAACGTCGGCGACGCTTCCGTCAGAATGGTGCGCCTTTCCGACGAGTATCTCGCCGACCCTTCAAAGTTTGACCTGACTCCGAAGCAGAAAACTGCGGCGGAGTTTTTGCAGGAATACGGCTCTGCCGCTGTAAGGGAGGCTGCATATATGTGCGGCTTCACCGAGGCTGTTATCAAACGCCTCGCGGCATCGGGAGCGGCTGTCGAGTACGATATGGAGGTGCTCCGCGGAGTCGAGGACGGCTCGGAGGAGCGTATCGACCCGGATTCGGTAGTGCTCTCGGACGAACAGCAGGCAGTCCGCGACAGCGTTTACGCACAGATAACTGAAAACAAGCCCGCAGTCTTTCTGCTTCACGGAGTTACCGGAAGTGGAAAGACCTCGGTTTTTGAGAAACTGATAAACGATACGGTAAAGCTCGGAAAACAGGCGCTTCTGCTCATTCCGGAGATAGGTCTCACCCCGCAGGTATTGCGGAGGTTCAGGTCTCTTTTCGGCGAGCGTGTCGCAGTTATCCACAGCGGATTATCGCTCGGTCAGCGTCTCGACGAATACAAACGCATAAAGCGCGGCGATGCGGATATCGTTATCGGCACGCGGAGCGCGATATTCGCGCCGCTTACGGATATCGGGCTCATCGTCATCGACGAGGAGGGCGAACGCTCGTATAAATCCGACAGCTCTCCGCGCTACATCGCCCATGATATAGCCAAAAGGCGCTGCGCCGAGCACGGCTCTGTGCTGCTTCTTGCGTCGGCGACTCCCTCAATCGAGAGCTACTACCTCGCAGAGAAGGGCTTGTACCGGCTGCTCGAGCTGAAAAACCGCTACAGCAGCAACCCTCTGCCGGAGGTAACTATCGCCGACATGAACGAGGAGCGCATGAGCGGAAATGTCTCGGAATTCAGCCGTATCCTCGCGGACGAGGTCAATTACAACCTCAAAAACGGCGAGCAGAGCATTCTCCTGCTCAACAGGCGCGGCTACCATACTATAATAAGCTGCTGCGACTGCTATCAGCCGCTGTACTGCCCGAATTGCTCGGTCCCGCTGACGTACCACAAGAAGAACGGCAAAATGATGTGCCACTACTGCGGCTACGCGGGAGAGCTCCCGAAAACCTGCCCCTCGTGCGGCTCGGAGCGCCTAAAGAACATGGGATTCGGCACTCAGAAGCTCGAGGAGGAGCTCAGCAAGCTATTCCCGACAGCGCGGATACTGCGAATGGACGCGGATACCACGTTTTCGCGGTACTCCTACGAGCGCAGCTTCAACGACTTCCGCGAGGGTAAATACGACATCATGATAGGCACTCAGATGATAGGCAAGGGACTCGATTTTCCCAATGTTACGCTTGTCGGAGTGCTTTCGGTCGACAAGGCGCTCTACGCCGGAGACTTCCGCAGCTACGAGCGGACGTTCTCGCTTATCGCGCAGGTCGTCGGCAGAAGCGGACGCGGTGAGCGCAAGGGCAGGGCGATATTGCAGACCTTCATGCCCGACCACTACGTCATGAACCTCGCTGCCGCGCAGGACTACGCCGGCTTCTACCGCGAGGAGATAGCTATCCGCCGCGCGATGATATTCCCGCCGATATGCGATATGTGCATTTTCTGCTTCGCGGGAGTTTCAGAGCTCGACACGAAAAAAGGCGCGGACGCGATAATCGCGCTGATGAATGTCCGGCTCCGCGAATTACAGCCGAAAACGCCTATCCGCGTGCTCGGACCGGTAAGAGCCTCGTATGGCAGGCTCGGCGGGAAATTCCGCTACAGGATAATTATGAAATGCAAGAATAATGCCGAAATACGCGGCTTTATAAGTAATATCCTCACCGAGGGAGCGAAGCTCCCGGAGATGAGAAATGTGGCGCTTTACGCCGATATGAACGGCGATGTAGGCGTCTGAAAAAGAAAGGATAGAAAAATGGCTTTAAGAAAAATTTTAACTGATAAAGACGAGGTACTCCACAAGGTTTGCAAGCCCGTTGACAAGTTCGACGAAAAACTTGCCACTCTTTTGGACGATATGCACGAAACTCTCGACAAGGCTCAGGGACTCGGTCTCGCGGCTCCGCAGGTCGGACTTTGCAGACGTCTCTTCATCATGCACCTTGAAGAGGGCAGCTTCGAGTGCATAAATCCCGAAGTTTCGCAGAAAGAGGGCTCTCAGCGCGTACAGGAGGGCTGCCTCTCGTGCCCGAATGTGTGGGGATATGTCACACGTCCGATGAACGTCCACCTCAAGGCTCAGGACAGGGAAGGAAACTGGTTCGAGCGCGATTTTACGGGACTTGGAGCTCAGTGCGTTTGCCACGAGAACGACCATCTCGACGGCCACGTTTTCACTGAGATAGTTGAGGAATTCTTCGTTCCCGAGGAGGAATAATATGAAAATTGTGTTCATGGGAACTCCTGATTTCGCGGTCCCATGCCTGAGAAAGCTCGCAGAGAGCGGGCACGAGGTCGCGGCTGTTTTCACTCAGCCCGATAAGCCGAAAGGCAGGGGCTACAAGATGATACCCACTCCGGTCAAGGCTGCGGCGGAGGAATATGGCATTCCCGTGTACCAGCCGCTTTCGCTCAGAAAGGGCGATGACGCTGCGGAGTCGATGAAGATTTTGAACGATATTGCTCCCGAGCTGATAGTCGTTACGGCATACGGCCAGATACTCCCGAAGGAGATACTCGACCTGCCGGAGCACGGCTGCGTGAATATCCACGCGTCGCTGCTCCCGAAGTACCGCGGAGCCGCTCCGATAAACTGGGTGCTGCTCAACGGCGAGAAGCAGACCGGCGTGACCTCAATGCAGATGAGCGAGGGGCTCGACACCGGCGATATGCTCATCAAGAAAGTGACTGATATCGGCGAAAATGAGACATATGAGGAGCTTTATGCCCGCCTTTCCGAAATGGGCGGAGAGGTGCTCATGGAGACCGTTTCCGCAATCGAAAACGGCACTCTTGCTCCCGAAAAGCAGGACGATTCGCTCTCGTGCTATTCACCGATGATACGCAAGGAGATGAGCGCTCTCAACTTCTCGAAAACTGCTGCGGAGGTGCATGACACTATCCGCGGAGTCACCGGATTCGCGATGCTCGGAGGCAAGAGGATAAAGGTGTATCGTTCGGAGATTTCGGACAATATTGCTCCCAATGCCGAGAACGGTTCAGTCGTTGATACGAAGCGCTTCACCGTGAAATGCGGCGACGGCAAATGCGTGACCTTCCTCGAGGTCCAGCCCGAGGGCAAAAAGCGCATGAAAACTGAGGATTTCCTCAGAGGCAGAAAGCTTGCCGAAGGGGAAAAGCTCACCTGACGCGGAGGTCGAAAAATGGGCTATATCTTGACAAGTGTCGATTCGAGGACTCTTCTGTTCGATATTGCGCTCCTGTTTGCGATGCTTCTTCTGCCGCTGATAGGAATGATTATCGCGAAGAGCACCTTCACCAAATACAGCAAAATCAACAGCTCGCGTGGGCTGACCGCTGAACAGGCGGCCCGGCAGATACTCGACAACAACGGGCTTTTCGATGTCCGTATCGAGCACGTAAGCGGCTCGTTCGAGGACTGCTACCTGCCGAATGAGAGGGTCGTGTGCCTTTCGGATTCGACCTACGGAAAGACCAGTATCTCGGCGATAGGAGCTGCCGCTCACGAGTGCGGACACGCCTGCCAGTTCGACGAGGGCTACGCTCCGACTGTGCTCGGCGGCAAGCTTGCTCCGGCGATGAATTTCTGCTCGAGGACGTGGTACATCGTGTTCATAATCGGCTGTGTACTGACGTTTTTTCCGTATGTGATGTACGCGGGCGCAGCGATGTTCAGCGTTGTGCTCATCTACCAGCTCGTGACGCTCCCCATGGAGTTTGACGCGAGCCGCCGCGCTCTGAGAACGCTCAGGAGCGACTCTATCCTTGAGGAGAACGAGATAAAGCCGGCGAGAAAGGTGCTCACGGCGGCAGCGATAACATATGTCGCTTCACTCGCAGCTTCCGCGCTCCAGCTTATCCGCTTATTACTGAGGGCAAGACGATGAATGAACCGAGATATCTTGCTGTAAAGCTGCTGAATAAGACCTTCGGCAGCGGCAGCTATTCAAATATTCAGCTCAGCGCAGGACTTGATTCTTCCGACCTCGACGAGAGAGGAAAGAAGCTTTGCTCTGCGCTCTATTATGGAGTTATCCAGCGCAGGCTGACGCTCGACCACGTTATCGCAGGTCTTTCGTCGCGCCCGCTGAACAAGCTCGACGACGTAATTGTAAATATATTGCGGTGCGGAATTTACCAGCTCGCGTTCATGGACAGCATTCCCGATAACGCTGCCGTGAATGAATCCGTTGCTCTTGCGAAGAAGTTCGGCAAGACCAGCGCCTCCGGAATGGTGAATGCTATCCTGCGCAATTTTGTCCGAAAAGGGAAGAAAATATGCGAGACCGGAAGCGGCGATGTGAAGTTGATGTCCGTTGAGTTTTCGTGCCCCGAGGAGCTTGTGAGCGAGCTCATAAGCGACCACGGCGCAGAATTCACGTCCGCATTCCTGAGACATTCACTCGAAAAGCCGGAGATATACCTCCGCCGGAATCAGCTCAGATGCACCGCTGAGGAGCTCGCAGGAGCAGTCGGCAAGGCGGAGCTCACGCCGTTCGGCGAGGAGCTCCCCGAATGCATGAAAGTCCGGACAAACGGCGATATCACGGCAACTGAGGCTTTCCGGAACGGTTGGTTCCATGTTCAGTCGCTGGCGTCGCAGTTCTGCTGCATGGCTCTTGCTCCGACTGAAAACGACCTCGTGCTCGACATCTGCGCGGCTCCGGGAGGCAAGACCTTCACCATGGCGGAGATGATGAACGGCGGCGGTGAGATATACGCATTCGACCTTCACGAGAAGCGTGCCGAGCTCATCAGAAAGGGCGCGGAGCGTCTCGAACTTACAAATATAAGAGCGGCGGCAGGCGACGCAACAAAGTTCAATTCCGAGCTGCCGAAGTTCACGAAGATACTCTGCGACGTGCCTTGCTCCGGATTCGGAGTTATCGGCAAGAAGCCGGAGATAAAGTACAAGAAGCTCACGGACTTTGAACGGCTTCCGGAAATCCAGTACAATATTGCTCAGAACGCGCTGACCTATCTTGCGGTCGGCGGAGAGCTTGTCTACTCGACGTGTACGGTACGCAAAGCCGAGAATGACGCGGTCTGCGAGCGGCTTCTCCGCGAGCACCCCGAGCTCGAACCGGTCGGACTGCCGCATATCATGGGCATATCCGGCACGAGTGCGACTCTGTCGCCGATGAGCGGCTTTGACGACGGATTCTTTGTGGCAAAATTCAGAAAAAAGGGTAAGCAACGTTTTGAAGGTCGATGTGAGCATGGTATAATTGGCAATTGCGAACGTCAGTAGGTGAAAAAGAAAGAGGTGAACGTGATTGGAAAAAACGGATATTCTCAGCCTTGAACTGCCCGAGCTCGAAGCGGCTCTTGAAGCTGTCGGAGAGAAAAAATTCCGCGCAAAACAGATATATCAGTGGCTTCATGTTAAAAGAATTTTCGATTTCGACAAAATGACT
>JAEEGL012231805.1_pt1 | contig 21012 bp, 10 predicted proteins | sample 9134231 | NCBI WGS metagenome assembly JAEEGL01 (sample SAMN16246548, study PRJNA631951) | gut metagenome | biome: gut microbiome; feature: rumen; material: fiber-attached | host: Bos | place: Iran: Karaj | collected 2018-10 | reverse complement strand
TAATAATTATAAATAGTTAGTAAAATAATATAATAATTATAAATAGTCAATAAAATAATATAATAATTATATTGAAGCATTTAAAATATTGCAATATCTCTCATAAATTTTAAACTAAATTTTATCTATTTCTAAATTTTATTATTATTTTTATATATTATTTTTATTTAAAATTCATTATAGAAATTTATTTTTCAATCAAATTCAATATTTAATAAATAACATATTGTTAGTTTTATTTTTAATTTTAAACAAAAAACATCAAAATATTTTCATAATAAAAAAATAGTTTCAATAATCTTAAAATATTATATTAATCTTTTACATAATTTTTCAAATTAATTTTAAAACAATTTTAGTTAAATAAAAATAAAATAAAAACTTAATCAATGGAAATTAACATCCTAATATTAATTTAAGACAATATTCAAAATATACTATAGGAAAAATATATAAAGTGAAAATAAAAGAATAAATTTAATAGATTTATGCTCAAATAACAAAACCTTTTAAAAAAAATTACCAATCAGTAAAAGGAGCTTCAGAAGGTGAAATAGAATCAACATCATCATCATCATCTTCATATGCATAAAAATTTTCACAATCCCTCACTACCACTAACTTTAGGAATATAAGGAGCTTTAATTTTTTCTTTTAAAAGAGTATTCCAATCCATATTTTTAAAAACCTATGATTTTTAATATCATTAACACCTCCTTTTAAATTACCATATCTTTTACTTAAATCCTGAACCAAAAGATGTTTAACTTACTTTTTAGAATTTGAATTAAAAGAACTAGGAAATTTAACTTTACCTTTTAAAATCTTTTGATAAATAACCATAGGACCTTCATCATTAAAAGGATCAATATCAGCTAACATTTCATAAAGTAAAACTCCAAAAGTCCACCAACCAACTGATTTACCATGACCTTTATTAAGTAAAATTTCAGGAGTTAAATATTCTGTGTCTCACATAAAGTAAAGTTCTTCCTTCACAAATTTTAGCAAAACTTAAATCTGTTAATTTTAAATATCCTTTTATATCAATTAATATTTTTTCTGGTTTTAAATCACGATATATTATATCTTTTGAATGTAAATATTCAAACATTGAGACTACTTGAGCTGCATAAAAACTATTTTTTATTATTTAATTATTTTATAATTTTTTTTTAAATTTTTTTTTTCTTAAGTTCCTTGATCTAATGGGAATTTAACTACACTTCTTAAATATGTGAAAAGTTTTCCTCCTTTTACTAATTGTAATACTAGGTAAAGATATTTTTCATTTTGACAAAAACCATCTGTGAAAACCTTTAATTTTTTATATTATTTTTTATTTACTAAAAATGGATGTTTTATTATTGAAAAAATTTTTATTTAGTTCATTATGTGTTCTACTTGTTTTAATTTAATTAATTCTATTTTTTTTAATATTTTTATTGCCCAATATTTGCCTGATGTTTTATGTTTTGCTAATTTAACTCGTCCAAATGATATTATCTTTTTCAAAAGATAAAGAAGAAAAAAATGAATCTAAAAAAAAGGAAATCACAAAAATAGTTTTAATAAAAAATTAGATTCTAAAAAACAAACTAGAAAAAGTAAAGAATAAATATTATTAATTTTTTTAATATCTTAAAAAAATTTAAGAACACTCAATTAATTATAAAATTTTATTTAAAAAAAATGAATCCAAACTATGTAGGAGAAAAGCAAGCAATAGATTTAATAACAGAGTTTAACAAAATAACAGAAATTCATCTAAAACCAAATCAAAAGAAAGATGACCATCCAATAGTAATTCTCCCTGAAACTCATACAGAACAAATAGAATGTATTTCTGTATTTCCAGGAGGAAAATATTTTGTATCAGTAGGAGATGATTATACAATTAAAGTTTTTAATTCAGATGGAACATTATTTACTTCAATAAAAAATGAACATAAAGATGTTATTTCAAGTGTTGTTGTAATGAATGATTTTAAATTTGCTACTTGTTCATGGGATAAATCTATTAAAGTTTGGAAAATGAAAGGAAAAACTTTTATTTGTGAATGTACAAGAACTTTTGAAATTACTGAAGAAACTACAACTGAAGAGAAGGAGACTAAAGAAGTTAAAGTTGATAATGAAAATGTAGAAGAAAATAAAGAAGAAATTATTCCTTCTATTTTAGATCCTTCAATGAATGATTTTCAACAAATTTTATTTTATGAATTCTGGAAAAAAAATGAAGATAAAAAAAGGAATGACAATGATAATAATAAAAAAGATGCTTTCGTAACTGCATCATTAACAAATAGACATAATTATAATCCAATTACTATTTATTCAATAGGATATGATCAATCATCAGGAATCAATTCTTATGGAAATGTAAAATTTCCAAAAGTTTCAACAATAGATGAAGTAGATAAAAATGAGAACAGTCATGATGATAAAATTCAAAGTATTTTTCAATTAGATGAAGAAAGATTAATTTCTTCTGGTTTAGATAAAAAATTAAAAATTTGGTATATAATAAGTAATCCACCTAGTTTTGTAAGAGGAGAAAATAATGAATTTAAAGTTGATGTTATTGAAGATGTTGAACCTGCTTATTATCAAGGTGCTATTGGAAAAATTGATAAAGATAGAATTGTTGTTGGAAGTGATAATAAAATTCAAATTATTAATGTTACTTCTAAAAATAAAACTAATAAATTTGTTAATGAGCCTTGTTATAATATGCTTTTATTAAAAAATAATTTACTTCTTGTTACTGATAACACTGATTCTATTAAATTATACAGTACTGAAAATTTAACTAAAATTGAAGATATTAAACCTTTGAAAAGTGAAGAAGATGATGAAAAAAAAGATGATAAAAAAGATGATAAAGAAAATTATGAAGGATATCAATGTATTGTTCAATTGAAAGATGGTTCTATTATTACTTCTAATCATGGAACAATTAAAATTTGGAGTTTTTAAATAATTTTTGTTTTAAATTGATTTCCAGAAATTCAAAATGAATTTTATGTGTATTATAATATTTTTTTTCGAATTTCCTATTTCCTAATTTACATTTATTTAAATAAATTTCAATCTAATTAAATTAGGGAATTTGACAATACTTTCAGAAATAGCTTTCCCTAATTCAATATAATACTTTTTTCTCCTTTTTTTTATTAATTAAAAACATTGACATCTTGATTTATATTTCCTAAGACATACTAATATATAATTAAAAGAAAATAATATTATAAATTAATGAAATAATTAAATAAACATCAATTCAAAGAGTTATGATATTAAAATATTTTATCTTTTTAATATAGTTTTTTTGTAAACATAATAATATAATTTAAATAATTGTTCAAAAACATTAGATTTACATGATTTATAAATTCTAAAATATTCTAAAATCATTACTTCTTTTTTTGTACTTCTTTTTTTCACATAATTTTAATTATTTCTTTTAAAATCAAATTAATATAATTTTTCTTTATTGATTTTAATTTTTATAAAAAATAATTAAAACATATTTAATAGAAATATTATATGAATAAAATTCTGAACAAATAATTTTTTTATGGATTTTATTCGATGGGAGTTTTTTATTTAAAACGATTTTATTTTTTTTATTTAAGTTTTTAAATTTGAAAAAAATATTTATTTATATTTAGTATTTTTTTTATTGCTGTTGAGTAACATTTTCTGATTTTTCTTCTTCTTGTAAAATGATATTAGGATATTTTTGGAAAATAGAATTATTAGGATTATCTAATTTATATTCAGGATTTAATTCAGGATGAAAAGAATATAATTTTTTTTCTTTTTCTTCTAATTGTTTTAAATGTTCTTCTTTAATTTGTCTATCAAAATATAATTTTTCATAAATATTCTGGAAATCATTTTTAATATCTTTACTTTTTTTATTAATCAAAGGATGAAAAGTTTCATTTTTATTTTTTTCATTAAAAACTTTAACATTTTTTTTTTTTACTTTTTTAATTATATTTTCTTTATAATCTGAATAATTATTTATTGTTTCAGGGTTATTAAATTCTAAATTTTTTTGTTTTCTTTTTTTTAAAGCTCTTTCAGAAATTAAATTAGTTTTGGGAAAAAAATTAAATCCTTTTATTTTTTCTTCTTCTAAAAGTTTATTTTGTAAAAATTTAATTTTTTCTTCTTTTTCTTTCTTGAATTTTTTTCCTTTATCATATAATATATCACCATAATTTATTTTTTTTTTGTTTTTTGAATTTTTATCTTCTTTTATTTTTTTATTTTCTTCAAAATTATTGTTTTTTATATTTAAAAATATTTTTTCAAATCTTTTATCATATTCTTCTTTATTAAATTTATTTCTTTTTGAAAAAATTTTATCTTCTGATTTTTCAAAAGAAGAAAGATTTAAAAGTTTTGAATTATATTTTTTGTTAAAAGATTTATTCATTTTATTATTATTTTTTCTATTTGATAAATTAAAATTAATGTTTGAAAGATTTCTTGGAGTTTTAGAAACAATAATTTGAAAAGGAAATAAATAATTTCTATTTCTTCTATTATTTACTGATAAACTTCTTTTACTAAAACTTCTAAAGGAATTATTTGATTTATTATTATTTTTATTTTTTTCTTTTATTGAATTATATTTTTTATTAAATTGATTTTTTAAATCTTTTAATTTTTTATAATCAAATTTTTTAAATAAACAATATTCATAGATGTCTTTGTCTGGATTTTTTATATCCTTTATTTTTATTAATTCTTTATTTCCAGAAGAATCTATCACTTCCAATTCTGCCATATTATTTTTTATTATATTTTTCATAATTATTAAGGAAAAAGAATTAAAAAAAATTAATAAATTACAAAATAATAAACAAAAAATAAATATTTTATCTAATTATATTATTTTTGAATATATTTTGAATTATATAATACATTTTTCTTTATTTTTAAATATTGGTTGAGATTTAACTTAGCATTTAAAAGAATAAACTTAAAATAAATTTAAATTTTTAAAAGTACAATTTATTTTATATCTTCTTCGTCTTTTAATTACTTGGTTTCATTGATTTTAAAATTAATATTTTTTTCATAAATTACTTCTGATAACAAAAATGATTTTTTCCTTCTTTATTTTTAAATTCAAATAATTCAAATGATAATTGTTTTTGAGATGAAATATTAATTATTCTTATTAATAAATTAAATTTTAAATATTAAATAATTTCATTTAAAACATTATATTTAATTTATCTCTAAAAAATAAATAATATAATCTTTAAATGATTTTCCGATTATTTTAAAATAAAATTTATTTAATATATCTTTAGATTATTTCTATACTAGTTTTATTAATATATTAGGTAATTTATATTAAATTAAAATTTTAATTTTAAATAATTATTTTGAATTAATTTTTTTTTTGAAAATAATTTTTTTTATTTTTCAAACCAAAAAATAATAAAGAAAAGCAAAATTATTTAAAAATGTCAGAAGTATTCATAAATTCTATTCTTCAAATATCAGTCCCATCATTTTCAGAAAAATTTATAAATCAGAAAAAAGCAACAACATATCTAATATCAGTTACAAATTTATATTCAAATAAAAAATGGACAATGGAAAAAGAATATGAAGAATTTGTAGAATTTCATAAGAATATTTCATCAATTCTTCCAGACCCTCCATTAATAGAAGGTCAATCAGTTTTTAAAGTTACTGCATTTGATGCTTTACAGAAAAGGCAAAAAATATTAGAAAAGTTTTTACAAAAATGTTGCGTTAGAAAAGATATAATGTCAAATGATTATTTTAAAGAATTTATGGATTTAGAAAATCAAGCTCCTGAAATTTGTTCTTTAAAGCCACAAAAATTAAGCGAATTTTCAAATGTTTCTTCATTAGGAGTTCAAAATTTCTTATATTTAAAAGAAGAAAATATATTTTTTCTAATTTGTTCTGATATGGAACTTTCATCAAGAGTAGATGCATATATAACAAATGTAACTTTACCCTGGGAAACAAAAAGTGAAAATCATATTTCAGTTGGATCATTTATAATCTATAGAACAAATTTTGATATGAATAAAGGATTAAAATTTAAGAAAATTTATGCTCAAAGTTATCCTCAACAAACTGGATGTTTAAATTATGATTATGAATCAAATAGTATTAATATTGGTTTAGATAATGGAAGAATTATTTTTTATAAAGTTAATCCAGATTCTAATTTCAGTCAATTTGAACCTTATATTGATTTTAATCCTCATAAAAAAAGAGTCACTGGAATTGCATATGATGCTAAAACAGGATATATTTATTCTTGTTCTTTAGATAAAAAATTTTATGTGACTGAAATAGGATATTTAGATAATCCTAGTGAAATAATTGATGGACCTTCTGGATTTTCTAATTTATTTTATGATAGAAAGAATCAAAGAATTTTTCTAACGAATGAAAATGGAATGATATATATTTATGATACACAAAATTTTCCTCCTACTTTATTAAACAATATTCAATGTTCTTCAGAAGAATGTATAAGAGGTTTTGATATTAATTTTATTAAAAATTATATGTTTACTACTCATGTTGATGGTCAAATTACTATAATAGAATTAAATTTACCTGGAAAGGAAAAATTAATTAAGGAAATTTCTTATTTTGGAGTTCAAACTAAATTAGAATGTGTTATTTATATAAGAGAAGAAAATCAATTAATTACAGGCGATGATATTGGAAGAATTTTAATTTGGAATTTAAAAACTGGAAAAGTTATTTACGCTTGGAAAGCTCATGAAAATTCTATTACTATTATAATAATGATAATAAAATATTAATTACTGCTAGTAAAGATAAATTAATTAAATGTTGGAAAATTCCTGATAAATGGTTTAAAGATGATATAAGGAAATTTGAAGAAAATGAAATTAAAAATATGAATGATACAATGGCAATGCTTAAATTACAAAAAAATTTAAAAGAAGATGAAGATTATAATTCTGATGAAGATAGTTTAAATGGATGGGATTTTAAACCTGATTTAGAAGAATATTAAATTATTTAAATTATTTAAAAATTATTTATTTAATTAGTTATTTTATATTTTGACTTTAGATAATTTATTTTTTTATTTTTATTTAAATTTCATAATATTAACTTAATATGGCTTTACTTTTATTACAAAATCCTTTTTATTCAAGAACTCAAAATAAATTATCTTTATCTGAAAATTTTTTTAAGCATAGATCAATTTCTCTTCTTCCAAGAAAAGAAAAAGAAACTTTAATATTATATGAGAAAAAATATAATTCAAGTAATAATTCAAGTATAATTCAAGAACCAAATAAATTTCGTAATTATAATATTTATACTCATAAAACTAAATTAAGATCAAATATTGATGAAAGTGTTTTACCTATTGTTTCTATTGATTTAGATGATAGTTCTACTTTGAAAAAAGAAGAAATTGCTAATTTTAATAATAAATTAAGTGATTTATCTATTGAAAAAATTAAATTGTTAAAATTAACTTATATTAAAGAATTAACGAATTTAAGAAATTGTATTGATAAAACTTTGGAAAAATTAAATAAAGAAAAATAAATTTTATCATCGATTAAAATTATAAATATTTATTTAATTATTATAAAATAAATAAAAATTAAATATATATTTAAAGATTGAAACAATTTTTTAATAAATAGAATAGTTTAATTGAAAAGAATTTTAATATAAATTTTTTTAATGAAAATAAAAAGTTAATAAAAAAAAAAAATAAACAATTAATATAAATATCTATAACCGTAAAGAACAAATAAAAATAAAAAATGGATAACTTTGATCAAGATGACACATATAGTCAAGATAATTTATATGTAGAAATAAAAACTGAAATGGATGAATTTATTCATGTTTTAGGAACACTTCCAGCGTTAGAAGAATTTAAGCAACAAGTAGAAATAATGTTTCAAGCCTTAGACTCTCAATATTCAGGAGTAAATTTTATTCAAAGACAACTTTTAGATATAAAAACAAAATTAAAAACAAATGTAAAAAACAAAACAGAAGTGACTAAAAATATTGAAGATGATTTAGAAAGATATGAATCATTAAAAAAAGAAGTAGAAAATTATAATTTAAAAATAGATCAAGTTAAATTTGATGAAGAAGAAAAAGAAAAAAAATTAGCAGATCAAAAAATAGAAATTGCAAAGTTAAGTCAAAAAAAAGATGAAGAATCATTAGCAAATTTTTCTCCTGCGGATATAGCAAAAAAACAAGATTTAATAAATCAAAGTGAAGCATTAGAAATGGATTATAAAGATCATTTTGATAGAAAACAACAATATTTTGAGAAAACAAAGGAAATAACAAATGAGAAAAATCAATTAGAAATTTTAGGAGAACAAAAAAGAAAAAATGTTTTAGATTTAGAAAAGAAAAAATTAGAATTAGAAAAACAAATTTTAGATGCAAAAAGTAGTAAAGATAAAAATGATGCTGAATTTAAAAGATTAAAAGAAGAAAGTGCAAATAAAGAACAAAAAATTGAAGAATTAACAAAAGAATCTGAACAATTACAAAAAGAATCAAAAAATTTAACTATGAAAAAAGAAGAAAAAGAATCTAATCAAAAAGATATTAAAACAGAAATATTAATATTACAAAGTAAAAAAATTCCTCAATTAAATCACGAAAAAATAGAAAATGAAGAAAAAAAGAAAAAATTATTAGAAACAAATAAAGATTTATCAGAAGAATTAGATTCAAAAAATAAAGAAATAAAAGATATAAATAAAGAAACTTGGGGAATAAGAAAAAAAGCAAATGAATATGAAAAAAAAGTAAAACAATATGAACATTTATTAAAAGAAATAGAAGAAAAAATGAAGAATTCAAGAGAAGAAGGATTAAAATTAGAAGATGAAATGAGAAAACAAGAAAATTTATTTTTACAAAAAAAAGGTGATTTAACAAAACAACAAAAAACTGATGCTTCAGTAAATCAAAAATTAGAAAAATTAGGAGAACAAGTTTATGAAATAAAAAATCAAATTGTAGCATTAAATTCATCAAATAGAAGAATGGAATTAAAAATTAGAGGAATGAAAAATGAAACATTAGAATTAGATAAAGAACAAACAAATGCTGAAAAAGAAAAAAATTTATGTGCTAAATTAGCTTCTGATGCAAATATGGATCATACTCAAAGTTTAGAAAAATTAAAAAAATTAAATGAAGCTATTGCAGAATTAAAACAAAAAAATATTGATTCTGAAGCAAAATTAAAACAGCAAAAAAAAATATATGATGCTTTAAAAGCAGATTCAAAAAAATTTGAAAAAAAATTTATGGAAGCTCAAAATGAAATTCAAGAATTAGAAGAAGATAAAATAAAAAAAGAAGCAAAATATAATGCTTTAAAAAAAGATTTAATAGGTAAACAAGATGTATTAAAAAAATCAGAAACAAAATTAGAAGAATATCAAGATGCAGTTGAAAAGCATTTAAAAGAAAGAGATGATTTAAAAACTGAATGTGCTAATTTTAAAGAAAATATTGAAAAATATGTTGATAATATTAATAATTTACAAAAAATGATTTCTCAAGCTGAACAAGATTTACAAAATCAAAAAAAAGAAATGAATGTTGTTTTAAGTGAAAGAGATTTTTTAAGTGAACAATTAATTGAAAGAAATGAAGAAATTAAAGGTTTATATGAAAAAATTAAAAGTTTACAACAAGAAGAAGTTAAAATGCATAAACAATATGAAAAATTATTACTTGAAATTGAAGGAAATAGGTCAACAAGAGATTATTTAATTGAAGAATATGAAAAAACTGAAAATATTATTAAAAATATTTTTGATTTAAAAGTAGTTAAAATTAAATTAGAAAAAGAAGTATTAATAGCAAAAAATAAAGTCAGAAGTTTAGAAGATGAGACAAAAAAACATTTAAATATTCATAGATGGACAAAATTAGAATACTCAGATCCTGAAAAATTTGAATTAATTCAACAAATAAATTCTCTTCAAAGAAGATTAAATGCAAAAACTGAAGAAGTGAGTAAAAAAGAGGATTTAATTCAAGAAAAAGAGAAATTATATATTAAATTAAAACACATTGTTGCAAGACAAAGTGGAATGGATATGGAAGAACCTTTATCAAAATTTAAAGCAAAAATAAAAGAAGAAGGACAAAGATTAAAAAAATTAAAAGAAGAAATTAAAAGTCATCAATTAGAAATTAGAAATTATGAATATGAAATTAAAAGGATTGTTAATAATACTGATAAATTAAAACAAGCTTGGTTTAAAAGATTAGATGAACAAGGTTTTAATCCTAATTTAATTAATGAAGATGAAGATGAAGAATATGATGAAAATGATGAAGAAAATAATAATTATAATGATGGAGAATATGATGATGGTTATGATGATGGTAATGATGGTAATGATAATTATGATGGTGATTATGATCAAGATAATTATCAAAATGGAAATAATAATGTTCAAGGAAGAAAATTTAATTCTGCTTAATTTTTTTTTCTTTTTTTTCATATCTGGGAAATTTATTCTTCTTTAAATAAGTAATAATAAGATTATATTATATATATATATATTAATATTTAAATCACATATCATTAAGTATTTTCTTTTTTTTTAATTAGATTTTTTTAATTAGTTTTCTATTAGATTTGTAATTTTCAATTTTTCATTTTTTTTCTTTTTAATAATTCCAATTTTGTTAAATAAAAATTTTCTGAATTTTTCATAAGTATATTTTTAAAGTTTTTGTGTTATATTTTTATTAATTTCTTTATAATAAAAAAATTGCAAAAAATAAATTGAAATATTTATCTTTACTTTATATATATAAAATTAATTGATATAAAATATTTATTATACAAATCTTATTTATTTATTTATAAAAATAAAATTTTAAAATTTATATCTGAATTAATTTTCCAGATAATAATAGTTAAACTACCTTTCCATTTTGATTTTTATATACATACAAACTATTTTTTTCTTTACCCTTCATAATATTATGATTAATATTCGGAGTTTTAATTTGATGAACAATCATATATAAATTATTTGCTGTTTCATTTGTTAATTTATATGAATCGAATGTTTTTAAAAAATTTATTCCATTTTTAACAGCTTCTCTTAATTTTTCTATTTTTTCATTTGTAAGATCATATTTCTTAGTTATTTTTTGAGTTACACTTATTGGATTATCATCTTCAAATAAACAATAATTGATATCTTCATTTTCATTTAATTTAATTTTTAAATTTAGATATGGAATATTTTTTTTAGTAACTTTATAATTTATTTTTGGAGGGTAATTAAGGATATCAGACATTAATATATATTTTTTTTCTTGTTTATTTACATTTTTTTCAATCGGATTTTTATTTATATTATTAAATCCATTTTTTTTTTCATTGTAATTGAAATTGTTGTTATGAAGAATATTATTTAAATTATTATTTATTGAAAAGTTTAATCCAATAATTTCATTATTTATAATTGTATTTATATTATTATTTTTAAAACAACTTTGATTAAAAATAGGATGATTAAAAAAATTAATATTACAATCTAATTCAGTATTTTGATTATTTAAATTATTCGAATAATTATAATAAATTTGATTATTATCAAAAATTAAATTATTATTAAAAAATACTTTATCTTTATTAATTAATTTAGAAATATCTTTATTTGCATTACTTCGAATAAATTCATTTTTAAAAGAATTACTAATTTGTTTATCATTATTTTTATAATCAAAGAAATTAAACATATTTTCTTTTTTCTTTAAACTAAGAACACGCATATTACTTTGTAAATCCCCTATGTTATAATATGGAACATTCATATTATTTATTTCATTCAATTTTTCATTTGATTTCTTTACATCATTTAATTCGTTTCCATTTATCATAGGAGAATTTATATTTTGATAATTAAAATTTAAATTTTCTTCTTCTTTAAGATTTCCTTTATTTAATAAAGTATTATTTTCTATTTCATTGTCTTTTTCATTTAAAAAATCTTTTGAATAATTATCATTTAATTGATTTTTATTTCTTTCAAATTTGTTTTTTTGAGAGATTTTATATATTTTATTCGTTGATTTCTTTTTTTGATTTTCATTCTTAATTTTTTTCTTCTTCTTTTTATTTATTTGATTCTTCTTATCAAGTTTTTTCTTCTTTTCATTTTTTAAACTTGATTCATTTTTATTTTTTAAATTAGTTTCGTTTTCTGTTGATGAAAAATTTATATTATCTTGAAAATTTGGAAATAAAGATATTTGATATGATTTAAAGTGATTCTTAATTTTCATATTTTCATATTCAGTATTATCAACTTTTTTAATATTATCTTCTGAATCCATCATGAGAAAAAGTTTTATTTTTTAAAACAAATAAAATTTTTTTATGATGTATTTTGATTTTCACCTTGAAAAAAATAATTCTTAATTGTTTATTACATTGAAATAATAAATTTTATATTATCAAAATATGTGGTTCATTCAAATTTTTTTTTCAGATTTTTTTTTAAATAAAATTATTTAAATAATGTTTACTTCACGAATTTCCTTCGTTAAAGACAAAAGAAGAGAAATTGTAAAAATGGGATTTTTAGAAATTTTTTTTTAAAAAAATATTTTTTAATTTTTATATATACTATTTTAACCATTTGAATTATGTTTTAATCATCTTTCAACGAAATATATTTTTGAAAAAATAAATACGGTAAATTATTTATTTTACCATTTTACAAAAAGTTTTTTTCTCAAAAGATATAATATTTAATTAGATTAATTTATGTGATTAAATTTTATTAATTTTATTTTATGAAAAATAATGAAAAAAATCATATGGTTTCATTTTAATTAAAAATAATATAAAATAAAATTTTTCAAAAAATAAAATAAATAAAAATATTAAAAAATAAATTATTTAATATATTAGAAGGGGATGTAGTTATAGAGAATATATAAATATTTTTTCTGGACAAAATGCATAATATTATATTCTTTTTAAGTATTAAATTCTATTTTATTGGTATTTCATAAGTTTAAAAGATTGAAATTTAAAAATGGGAAAAATAAATTTAAATCACATGAAAGAAATATTTGTACAATATTATCAAAAAATGGAATAATATCATATTATTTATATAAAATTTTATCAAAAATATGAATTTGATAAACTAACTTTTAAAAAAAAAAGAAAACATTATATAATAAAGAACAATAAGAAGAACAAAATAAAGAAATTTATATAATAGTATATTTTGACTTGAAAAAATTTGATAAATCCCTTAAAAATACACATTTTCATTTGAAATGGAATTTTACATAAATAGAAGGGCCAAAAAGAGATTTTAATTTCAATTTTTAGATTGACTTTCAAAAATATTAAAAAAAATGATAATAAATATGATTATATGAAAGAGTAGTTACTTAAGAATTTTAAAACTAAAAATTAATCTTTAAAAGAAAGTAATTACTTGATAAAATTGGAAAAATTGAAATGAGTATTGTTAATGTGTCTAAATCACTTTAGAAAAATTAAAATTTTAAAGATTTTTACTGAAAAATAAAAAATATCGATTTTTATTTCTATAATAGTCTTTTTATGGAATTGAAAATGGATTAGATAAATCAAACTTAAATGATAAATAAAAGAGTTGATATTAAAAATAATAAAATTAAATTTCTTGAAGAAATATTTATATATAATATGAAAGGAATAACTGATTAAACCAAGAAGATTCTTTTTTGCTTTTAATTGTAGATAAAAAAATTAATCTTTTGTTTAACAATTATTTTTAATCATTAATTTAAAATAATGAAAATAGAAAATAAGATAATGATTTATTTAATATATATAATAAAAAAATTTGACTTCTTCTGGAGTTAAAATTATTCTTTGTATGGAAGAAAAGAATATTGTTTTATTAAAAAGTTGAAAAATATTATAACATTTTTGAAAACACAATAATATAATATAAATATTTTTTTAATTTATATTATTTTACATAATAAAAAATTAAACTATCCTACTTTTATCTAGTCATAAAGATTATACAATGAAACTCTGACTATTATATATATATCTTTCAGAATTAAAACGATAATAATATTAATTGTTTTGATAAAATAAAATTTATTTTATATATACACTTTATTTTATTTTGTTAATCTTCAAATTCATATTCTTTGCAAAGATATTGAATAATTTGGGAGAAATCAAATCTTTCAGATTCTTTTTCTTTAAGCATATAATTAATTAAAGTTTCAAATTTTAAAGAATAAAAATTATCATCATCAAGAGTATTTAAAGGATATTTAAAATAATCTCTGATTAATGACTTAACTTCAACATTAGATTTTCTTGAAATAAAATCTTTAAAAATATTATTTAATTCATTAGTTCTTGTCATAGTATAAATAATACATAAACCAAGAGAATAAACATCATTTTTAATTAAATTAATTTTTTTATATTTCTCTTTATTTGTATACAAATGATATAATTGAGGACTAATAAAATTATTATCGTTAGGTATAATATTAGGGTCTTTAATATATTTAATATATTCAAAATCACTTAATTTATAAAAATGGTTTTTAAATACAATAATATTTTTAGGATTTATATTAAAATGACACAAGTTTTTTTTTTGAAGAATTTGTAATGTAGTACTAATTTGATAAATTATATTAATTAAATCTTCTTCAGAATAAAATTTCTTCATTTTTTTCATTGTTGCAATTTCACTATTCCAACAATTAATTCCTAATTCTTCAAGAACACTAAATTCTTCATTACTATAATTAATACTATTAATTTTAGTAACATTTGTATCATTCATTAATTCATATTGTAATTTATAAGAATATAATAATTTATCTAAATCACTTTTTTGTGTTAATACTTTTTTTTTCATTGCATAAAATTGATTATAATCACTTTTAACACAAAAAATTTTACTTTTTTTCCCTTCTCCAATTTGAGAAATTATCATATAACCATTTGGTTCAAAATAAGGAATAATATCATTTGAAATTATTTTTTTTTGTTTTTCTTCATCATTGAAAGAATTTTTTTTTTCTATTTCTTCTTCATTATTACTTTCTCTTTTATTAATAATATTTTTAGGATCATCAAATTCATCTTCAGAAGAACTACAATAATTATCTAATTCTTCTTTTCTTATTTTTTTAGTTTTAATTACTAAAGAACGAGAAAATTTCCTTTTATCTTTATTTAAATTATTAATTATATTTTGAGCAATATCTGAATTATGGTTTCTAAAATGAAAACTTTTTTTTTGTTTAGGAACAAAAAAAATATTATTATTAGTATTATTATCAATTTCATTATAAGAATCTTTATTAATATTTTCAGTATTAGTAGTATTTGCATTACTAATACCTGAAATTAATTTTTTGTCAGGTGAATAAACTAAACTTTTAGTAGAACTATAAAATTTTTTTTTCTCATTTTTCTCAGTTTGACATAAATTAAAACTACTTAAAGCATTTCTTGGAGTTTTTAATTTAATTTCACTACTTTTAATATTAAAACTTATTTTCTTATTAATTTTTGGAGTAGAAGAAATAGAAAATTCTTTAAATTTATCTTCTAAATTTTCCTCATTTCCCTTAATTTTTTTTCCGCATTCAGGACATTCAAAAATAAATTTATCAAATTTATTCATTGCTCTACATTTAGAACAAATAATCATTTCACAATTATTTAATTGAGTGATATATAATTTACCACTACAATTTTTTTTATGAATAATATTTTCTGGATTATGACCACATTGAAGTCTTTTTGGAACAGCAGAAATTTTTTCAAGAAGTCCTTTTTTAATAGCATTAGCATAAGGTTTAAAAATATAAGGATTATATATTTTAGCATTAGAATAAAATTTCTGATTACATTTAATACAATTCCATTCTATATTTTCTGCTTCGTCACTAAAATGGCAATTTAAACATATTAATTTATCATTTTGAATATCAATATATAAAGTATGATTACATTTTGGACATAACATTTGTTGATTTATTATTATATTACAATGATATTTTTCCCATGTTGCTGGTTGAAAATTATTATTTGCATTTTCATTAAAAGATAATATTCTTGTATAATATGGAATTTTGCAAAAATTACATAATAATTTTATATAATTTCCTTTATATGCTTTTAAACAATTTGTACATATTATTGCATCAATATTTTTATATTCTGATAAGGAATTTCTCCTTTTTATATTTTTTATTTCGTTTATTCCTGTTGAAAATTCAGTTAAAACTGTTACAAAATTATTTTTCTCATTACACATATGTATTGGAATGTCTTTTTGATATATACAATGCTTTAAAAAAGAAAAATTTTGACCATTTCCTATAAAATCTTTTCCTTTGTATTTTAATACTTTTGTTAATTTTTCTTTATCCATTTTTAATTTTACATAAAATTCTCTCTCTTTTTTTTTTATTATTTGAATTAATGTTGAATTTTTCATTGCATCACTTGAAAAATTATCTTCAATAACAAATTTAGAATTAAATAATAAATTATCCATAAATTCTTTATCTGATTTTATTAAAATGTCTTCAAAAAGTTCATTAAATTCTTCTTCAAAATATTTTGTTATTTGTGCTTCTAAATTATTTGGATTTTCTAATAATAATAAAAAATTATTATATTTTTTAAGAGATGGATTCATATTGTTTAATAATTTTAAAATAATTATTAAATTAAAAACTTAATAAACTTAATGAATGATGTTAAATAAAAAAATTTAAATTAACTAATTATTCTTTAATTATATATAATTATTTAATGTAGTCCAAATACTAATAGAATCAGTTAAAGTAGGATAAATTTCTTCAGAAAATTGTTTTAGATTATCAATAAATTTTACACAATTTAAATTAATTATTCTATTTAATTCATCTTCAATCATTTGATTACTATAACTTAATTGTTTATGTAAATTTTCTAAATGTAAAGTTTCTTTTGTACAAATATTTTCCATTGCATAAATTTTATCTTTTAATAATCTTTCTTCATCAATTGGATCATAGCTTCTTTGAATTTCCCATTTATTTATATCTTTTAATAAATATAATTTTTCCTTTTTTTCTTTTAATTTATTTCTTTCTAATATATATATTGATTTCTTTATATTTCTATTTACAATTAAATCTGCAAATGTTAAATTTTCCATTTTTTGGTATTTGAAAAAATCCTTTATTCTACTTTTTATTATTTCATTTTGATTAAATAAATTTCTTTTCCAATTTTTAATAAAAATTGAAAGTTCTTCAAAGCTTTTTACAATTTCATCTTTCATACAAATTTTTTGATTTAATTTAGTTAAAAGATCAAAGTCTTTTTCAATTGCATCTAAATTTTTACAAGCAGCAGAAATATTAACATAAAAATTTTTCAAATTATAATTAATCTTATTATAGATTTGACTTTGTAATTGAAAATAACAATAAAGAGTTTTAAAATAAGTATCATAATCAACAGATTCATTATCATAAAGAAATAATTTTCCATTTAAAGTTCTAATATCTTCAACATATTGAGAAGGATTAAAAGAAATCATTTCGTTAATTTTATTATCATATTTATTTCTATCTTCAAAAGATAAAAAAGCAATAATTACTTCTGAAGTTTTTAAAGTTTCATTAATCATAATATTATCTATAAATAATTGTAGAAAAAACATTCTTTTTTGTATATAATCTTGATCAAATCTTCTATAACCTATTTTTTTTCCTGGAAGAGGAGGAATTAAAATATTCGGAAAATGTTTTATTAATATTTGTCTTAAAATATCAAAATCTGAATATCTTCTATAAACTAACCATTTCATTTCTTCTGTTATTATTTCATATGTTATATATGATTTTTCCCATATATTTTTATTTGATAATTTTGGGTTTTTTATTTTTACTTTTATTAATTTATCGTTTAATTTTGTTTTAACTAATTTTTTACAATTTATTTCTTTGCAATATATATTTTTACTATATTGATTTTTTGGAAAGATAATATTCATATTTGAGTTAATTATATTGTCTGCTGTTATTTCCTTATTTAAATTTTGAGAGTCTAATGTCTTTATTTGTGATTCATTTATATTGTTAATTGATATTTTATTTTCTTTTTCTTCTTTTTCTTTATTTGAATTCAAAGAATTTATAAAATTAGATATTTGAATATTTAATTCCAATAATGACCAATTTTGTATATCATTTCCATTTTCTTTTTGCTCTGATAGATATTTTAAAAATTGTTCTTTATTATAATTATTATTTTCTATTTCTTCTTTAATTATTTCTTCTTTTAATTTTAATTGATTATTACTATTTATTTGAGCATTTTTATTCATTTTTCAAATATATATATTCCAATTAGAATCAAAATTTAATATTATTTATATATATTTTTGTTATAAAAAATTAATGAATCATTTTACCAAAATTTTTTATATTATGAATAAGGGATTTCAAATCAAAACTTGACAAAAAGTCTTGTTATATATAATTAAAATTGTCAATAAATAGACAATATAATTCTAAAAAAATTTAATTAAATTTTTGTCAAATACTTTTAATTTATTTTTCTTATTTTTAAAAAAAAATGAAAAAGATAAATCAATATTGTTCTTTAATGAATAAAATAAAAACAAATAATAATAAAAAATCTAAATTAAATAATAACGATTTAAGTACAAAACTAAATAAGACAAATATTTATAATTATAAAAAAAAAAATCCAAAACATTTATATTTAGAAATAAAAAATACATCAAAACAAAAAATATTATCAAATTCAAGATATAATACAGAATATAAAAACCAAACATCAAAGTTAAAAAATAATGAAGAAGAAGTTTTAATTAATTCATACGAAAAAAGTATAATTTCATTATTTGGAACATTAAAAAATATAGTAGAAAAATCTCAATATGAGAATTTAAAATCAAAATTTCAAGAATATTTTGAACAATATTTAAAAAATAACAATGAAAAAAAATCATCTTCTTTTATAAATAATTCAAATTCAATTAAAAAAATAATAGATGAAACTATAAAAAAATATAAAAACATTAATAATTCAAATAATATTTTATTAAATATAACTCCATCAATAAAAATAAATAAATTAACACATAAATCATTATATTCTCTTTCTCTTTATGGAAGAAGAATAATAACTCAATCACCAAATAAATTTAATCAAAATTCAAATAATAGTATTGTTAAAAAGTATAATAAAGTTTCAAATAAAAATTCAAAATCAACTCAAAATGGTTCTAGTTATTTATCAGGAAATAAAAATTCTAATTCTAGACAAAATTTAAGTAAAGAATTATCTTTTCCTATTTGGAATAATACTTTTCAAAAAAATAAACATAATAATATTATAACTAATATTATTAATGAAGGTAATTGTAATTTAATTGAAGAAATTAATAATGTTAATAAAACTGTTGATGATTCTATTGCTAATAATGATTTATTAAATAAAATTAAAAATAATTTGGATGATAATTTAAAAGGAATTTTCGCTTTTTCTTATCAAGATTTTTTAAATAAATCAAGTGATAGATTAGATAAAAATAATAATTAAAAAAAAATGATATATTTTTTCATAATTTAAAAAATGATTTAAAAATATAATAATATTATTAAAAATATATTTCCAAAAAAATAATAAAAATTGAAATTTAAAAAATTAATAAAAAAATGGTAAAAGTAGAAAAAGTTTTACAATGTGATATATGTCATAACAATTTTGACATGAATACTCATAGACCTTTAGTAGCAAAATGTGGTCATACATTTTGTAAACATTGTATTTTATGGAAAAACAAAAATATAATATGTAGTTCTTGTCCAATAGATAATATACAATATGTTTTAAATATAGAATCATGTATTCCAAATATTAAATTAGAAGAAGTAATAAAAATTATATTTAATATTGATTCACCTAAATTAGAACAAAAACAAATAGTTTATTCAAAACCTGAAATTTTAAGAAATAAAGCAACTTCAAAAACTAAAAAATTAAGTATTAATGAAGAAAGTTTTCAAGAAAAAGTTATTTCATTAGATAAAAATAAAATGAAAATTTCTAATCAAAATAAATTTTCTACTGAATATAAATTTGTCCATACTGAACCAATGTTATTTACTAACACAAATACTAATTTATTAACTAATAAAATGTGCTTTGATGATGATAAAATTAATAATGATAATATTAACGAAACTTTAGATGCAATTCCAATAAATGAAGAAAAAAGTATATTAAATGTTTCTTTTAAAGATGAAATGAATTCTCTTTTTAGAAAAAATTATGATAAAAAAAATTCATCAAGATTATCAAAAAATCTTCAATCCAAAGATACTTTAAAAGATGATATTAATAATGATATGAATGATTCTTTAGATAAAATTTCTAAAATTGATGATGAATTTTTAACTATTAATAATACTAATAATGATGATATTTCTTTACTTTCTAATAAAAATTTAGTTAATGTTTTACAGACTAAAACAATTTCAAATGATAATGATAATAATAATTATTGTAAGGAAAAATTGGATAAATATAAAAAATATACTAAAAATATTAATTTAAATGTTATAAAAAGAAATAATTCTTCTAAAGATAATATTAAGAAAATATCATGTAATAGTGATAGAGATACAGATGCAAATAGTAATGGAATAAAAGAAAAATCAGATAATTCACCTAATAATAAACTTCAAAACATTAAAATTTCGTTAATAAATAATAATGAAAATTTAAAAATAGAATCAAATTATAAAACAATTGATGATAATAATAATGATAAAATAGGAATAAATATATTTAAATCACAACAAATTATTAAAGAAAAGGAAAAAATAGATAATAAAGAAGAT
>JAEEGL011312121.1_pt1 | contig 21012 bp, 20 predicted proteins | sample 9134231 | NCBI WGS metagenome assembly JAEEGL01 (sample SAMN16246548, study PRJNA631951) | gut metagenome | biome: gut microbiome; feature: rumen; material: fiber-attached | host: Bos | place: Iran: Karaj | collected 2018-10 | reverse complement strand
TTGCAGGCGGTCAGTACGACCAGTGCTGCAAATGCTGATAGAATCTTTTTCATAAGTCACTAATATTTTTATGTTGTTAATAATTATCGAAACAGCAGTTTTCCTTCGTCATGTAACTCTGTTATGTCCATTTCTCTATGCTCTTTTGGCTACATTCATTTAAATATTAAGGGCAAAGTTACTTATTTCTGCCACAAAATCACTGTTTTTGCAGCAATTATTAAAATAGTTTAGGAAATTTATATGGCACATATTTGTGAAAACTGCAAATTCATTTTATACTTATCGAAATTATTCCAACATATATCCTTCTTCTACACTTCTTACAACCGAATCCCGTTTCTCTCCAACATATTTGACACATTTCGCAAATGGGCTGAACATTTCTGTAGGATAGACAAATGAATATTCACAAGGAATAGTGGTACGATAGCGGTCACGAACTCCGACGAATCGCATCTCCTTGCCATCAACTATCTCACTCCGCTGAATATACATATATCCCTTATGATGGCTCAATCCTACATTGGTATAGTTCGCACCCCTAGCTCCTTCAGTACTCTGATAGACATTGTAGCCTAAAGAGACCGTGGGAAGCAAGAAAGCAACCATTACAAATGCCAAGGCTGCAATTAGAATATGCCTTGTTTTGTAAGCCATCCAACAACAGACTGCCAAGATGGTAACAGCACTTACGAGCAAATACATGATGCGATCATTATCTATTTGGTATTGAGCCTTATCGAAAATGTACAGTCCAACAAAGAGCACCAAATATTCTGTCCAATGAGGTTGTCGTCCGATATGACGGTTCCAATAATAATAGCAAGCTATGGAAAGAGCTATCAAAGCAAAAAAAGATAGGTTCTCCTGCATTTCATAACCTATCAAATAGGCAATAGCCAGCATGAATGCCATGCGCAGGAATGTTCTACCTACCCTATCCTTAAACATTATTCCTCCAATGAAATAATACCAGGGGTAACCCTTGCTTTGTCTTGACTTACAAGCATACTGAACAATATATGCACCTATTGGCATCAGACATATCCAATAAATCACACCATGCATAATTGCCATACCAATAGTATTTCTTTGTATAACCATATGTTCAGTTCGCATTGCTGGAACAGAATTTGAAATAACGGACAGGAATTGCCCCATATTCAAGACTGTGTTATAGAGCGCATCAGAAAAGATTACGATTCCAAACAGGGCGAAAAACACCAATATCGGCCATACCACCATCTTCTCGTAACGGTAGAGCAGAAATGGGATAACAATGCGCAATAGCAAAGCGACATCAAGCATAGTGTCGATGATGAAATTCTCTCGGAACATAGTATGCCCTAAAGAGAAAAACAGCAGTGCAAGCAGCACCATGTCAAACACATAAAATAATTTTCGTAACGTTTTCATAGCTCACCCTCCTTTCCTTCTTCTTCATTCTTGGGAAAGCTGATAGCAACAAATGAATTGTTGACATCAGCAACACCGATAACGCCCTTAGACAATAATTTCTTCATATACATTTGATATTGTTCAACCTCATGATTATATAGATATGTCATTATTCTAAAATATATCAGCATGAAACCGACGGAACTTTCCTTTTTGTCTGGAGTAGAAAAGAGACCAAACGAATTGCCATCATAGTACTCCATCAACGCGGTGCAAATGGTTTGACGACCTCCAAGTTGTCGTTCATTAAACAATACACCTCCAATTCATCATTATCTTCCATCCCATATCCATCTTCGTCAGCAAAATAACGACCATCAGGATAGAGTGTCCAACACAAGGTTATTAGCCCATCTGTGCAATCGTTCCAACGGCTGATGCCCCCATATTGCAACAACCTTAAACGGGCATTGCGACTATTTTCCAACTTTTCTATAGCCTCAAGATCAATTTCCTCATCAGAGAAGCCAACCAGTTTTCCTGGTTCAGATATCTTTCTTGATTTACCAGTAGCCTTATTCACCAGATACCTGCCGTCTTCTTCATCCACAACCAAAAGCAGGTTTTCACCCCATGGATAACACTGACAGCCTTCAAGTTCTTTAATGCCGTGAATGAAATAATATTCACCCTTTGATTCTATCTGTACCATATTTTCTCCTTTAATTATTACTTACTCAGTTCGTTGATTCGTTTCTTACGCTCTTTAAACACCTCCTGAGACATCGGCTCTTTACCATCTTTCTCCGTTTTGAACTGATAGAAAGCATTAAGCACACGCATAATCTTATTTGTGTTTAGACCAATCTCTTGTCGGTATCCTCTGATTACAGGCGGTTCAATGCCCTTATCTGCTGCATAAAACATCCAGTAAGTACATAATGCAATATCCGTCCTGTGAAGCCCCATAGCACAGGCAATATAAAAATTGCCCTTGTCTATCAATTCGCAAAATTGCGGAAACAGCTCCACCATCTGAATTACCGTCTCCTTAGCATTATCAATAGGATAATGGAAATAACCAAGTCCATACTGAGCACACAAGCTTGGCAACTTATCCGACTTATCCGCATCCCGCAAGTCAATCACCCTTTTCACTCCAGCCTCCACAATTGCAGGCCAAGCATAAGACTGATGCCTGGAAGACATGGTTCTACCTCTGACACCGCCATATACTGGTGCAATGTCGGGAATATGTGTCATTTTTATACGTTCAATATCCATTTTTGTATACTAATTCTATATCTACTATCACCTTAAAATTTCTTCGACTCGTTATTGTCACTTTAAACCTTGTGCCCAATATGTTACTATAGAAAACAAAAGAAGTTTCTCTACCGCGTCAATTTTTGATCCCCACCTCAAATTCTTCTTTCATGCCTTTATAATTAACCGTTAAAGCATACTTACCTTTCAGTAAAGGTTTTGTAGAAAACTGACATCTTGCAGTCTTTGAATATCCAGAAATTCCCTCACCAGGATTATCTACATTACTGAGATCATATGTAAATCCTCCTGAAAAATTATTCTCATCCTTGTAACTGATGTATACAATGCTCGCATCAGAATCAACATCAACTTTAAATTTATTCCTCGGAATCATAAAATATAAAATTGCCATTAACGCTATAAGCGAACATGCCAGTACACCTATACCCCACTTCTTAGAGAATCCATGTGTAATCTTGGAGTATCCGTGTATTTTCTTTGTTCGATGATTTTCACTATCATGAGGAATTATCACATCTTTTTCACTATCCTGCCCGTCCCCATCTATTACCCCATTGAAATCTTTATCTCTTTCAGATCTTCCAGAATTCATTTCGCACACAAAATCCTTAACACTAGTGGGCCTGTTGTCTTTTAATTTCTCCATTGCATGAACAATGGCATCCTTTGTTTGGTTAGAAACATACTTTGGAATACTTCTCCTAATTATATCCTCATTGATTTCTGTAGATATTATCGGGTCTTTTCCCGCCAACATATACAATAAGGTTGCACCAAGTGCATATATATCTGCCTCTGGTGAGAAAGAAGTAATGCCTGCATATTGTTCCATTGGGGAATAACCTAGACTGCATCCTGCAGCCTTGATTGTTGAGGTTGGGGTACCCTTACTACTATAATGCTTGGACAAGCCAAAGTCAATTACTACAGGGGCACCATTCTCACGAATCAGAATATTGTCAGGCTTAATGTCTAAATGGGTCACCATGTTATCATGCAAATAGCCTATTGTTTTTGCTACTGGATGAAAAAGCTGTAAGGCATCTGCCTCCGAGAGTCTCCCCTGAGGTGAATGCTTAACATAATCACGAAGGCTTTGCCCTTTGATATATTCCATCACATAGTAGGCTGTACCATTTGCACGGAAACTTTCATTTACACGGACTATGCCAGCATTCTTTAAGCTTAATTTGTTTAAGCGTTGAGCCTCAACCAAGAAACTATCAAGACTCTCCTTGATTTCCTCAGTATTATTCACATTGGAAATAGACACAGATGTTCCCTGCCGTTCATTCATCGAGGAAATATAATGCTCCTTGATGGCAAACTGCATCACAGCAGGTATATTCCCCACCTGAATAGTAGAAGTGGCGAGATATGTAATACCGAATCCGCCCTTTCCAAGAACGGACTCGATTTTATACTTTCGTACACCACTATCCAATATAGTACCAATTGGTAATGATTCATTTTTCATATTCCATTAATACTATTTAGCTTTTGAGTAATTATTTATCGAAATGAATATCATAGTCATACCTTATTTGTTTTCTATATCAAAAAGCTTTCATAGATAGCCTTAAATTATTAAGAAACCATTTTCCATACATATATTCATCTCCTCCTAAAACTTTTTTCTTTAATGCATATGTTTCTGCTTCAGCTAAAAGAGTCTTTTCTTGGGTTGGATAATTTTTTGCAGCCTCAGTATAAACATGATAAAGATAATCACACACAGAAGCTTTTGCCAGATTATTTAAAGTATCTCCTTTTATAAGTAAAGACAACTTCTTTAGGGCTTGAGTTGAAACAGACACGTCATTGCTGTTCGATAATGCCATAAAGTATAAAACTTCTGCAGAAGCATTATCCGCAGATGCTTTTTTTAATACAGGTATAAATTTGGGCAAAACAGACCAAATATTGGGATTATCTTCATTGAAATCAAAGCCCTTAAAAGTAAGTATGCCCTGACCATTTGGATCTCCATATAGTGCACTTAGTATATCCCAATACTCTGCACATTGTACATTAATAGCTGTACCTAAGCCATATCTATAACAAGCTGCTAAGCGATGCATAATTCCACCAGATTGGCTGTCTTGTGCTTTTATAAAAGCAACGACATCATCTTCATCTGGATTTAGGCATGCGAGAAATAAATATTTAAATGCTAATTCATTATCCTTACTAACAAGATTTCCGTCATAAAGATATTCTCCAGACCGAGCTTGAGAGATAAAATCACCGCCATCAGCGGCTATCCTAAAATACTTAAGCGCTTTCTGATAGTCTTTTATGGTTTTTTCATAATATAGCCCAAGAAGCCGAGAAGCATCTAGATTACCATTATTTGCTGCGACATGATAAAGTGACATTGCTGTTGACTTTTCATTTAAATCCAAAAAATTATCGACACCATCCACATGCCTCCAAAACTCCCCCATGTCAAATATTTTAGATAATATTTTCTTCTTGTAGTCGGAATCTTTTGAATAATACAATGCCCCTGTATAGCAATTTCCGATGGCTGTGGCCAAATCCATTGCTTCCCCTTCGCTAATACTTTCATTTTCGATTCCGTTTGCAAGCATTTCCTTCTGAACATCCCCCATCTGTTCCCGAGCAAGGTTATTTCCATTCTTAACAGCTAACTCGAACCATTTAAGAGCTTCATCATTATCTTTCTTTATAATTTTTCCGTTAAAGAATAAATTCCCTAACCCGAAAGCAGCCTCTGCATCTCCTTTCTTTGCTGATGCTTTCATTTCTTTTACAAGTCTTTTGGTTGCTGCTCTTTGCCATTCATCTTTTTCAAGGTAAGTTTGCCCCCATAAAACAGATGGAACAAACAATATGATTAAGAAAAGGGACTCTGCCATAACTTCTATTTTTAGATATTGGAGTCCAATAAATTTAAATACGTTCTTATATCCACTCACTTTCGCCTTTTTAAATTCTTCTAACGGCATACACATTGCATTTTCTTCTTTCATAATTAAAAAAGTATAATAGTTTAATCAATTAACACATGATTTTTTTCAGACAGTAGTACGCTTTTATCATTTTTTCTCTTGCTAGGCAATGCAAATATCACCGCAAAAAGAAACAATATGAAGGTCACAAATATTAGCCAAAACGCCCAAAATTTGCAGCGACATAGTAAGTAATACTACAATAATTGGATAGACCGTAACCGGATTAAACTCAAACCAATAATGACCTCCTCCTATGTCCCATTCAGAAATTACAACATTAATATCAAATAAAGTAATCAAAAGTATTATGATAAGAGCATGGAGAAGAAAAATCCACCAAAACTCAGAGCGCGAACTTCTACCTGTAAAATCAAACATCCTTTTAAAAGCGACTCTAATTGCCTCTATTGGATTTTTGACAGCATAGCCCTCCTCCAAGGAATGATTTAAACTCAGTTTATTCAGTCGCTGAGCCTCAACCAAGAAACTATCAATGCTCTCCTTAATCTCATCAGTATTGTTCACATTTGAAATGGAAACGGATACTCCCTGTCGTTCATTCATCGAGGAAATGAAATGCTCCTTGATGGCGAACTGTCCCTCCAAGGGAATATTATCAACATATACAGTAGAGGTAGCAAGATAGGTAATTCCAAATCCGCCCTTACCAAGAACAGACTGTATTTTGTACTTGCGCACTCCGCTGTCTAATATTGTGCCGATTGGTAATGATTCGTGAAAAAACATAAAACTCTCAGTTCTTAGTATTATTTAATTGATTGAAGATGCTTGATGAGGATATTATAATGGCCTCTACTCATATCCGTATTCTCGAAAGACACCTTGTTGTCTAATCCCTCACGCACGGCGTCGTAAACAGACTTATGCTTGGCATCCTTGTCTGCGAGAACCTTTAGCGACTCAGCCACAGCACTGCGCATCTGCTTGCGCTGGGCATTCTCCTGCATATCCTTAATCTTGGTGAGCTGGGCTATCACATCGTTGCGGGACTTCAGAATAGCATCCGCTGTCGATTTTGCCTGGTCAGCAGCAGCCTTTGCCTTATCAGCGGCCTCCTTAGCCTCCTTGGCCATCTGCTCTGCCTCACTCATCGCCTTCTCAGCAGCACTCTCTTTCTCCTTGGCAGCCTTCAGTGTAGCGTCAGCAGCCTCCTGCTTGGAGTTAGCCACATTGCCCCACATAGCATTGATGGAGTCTTCGAGAGCCCGAATGCGATTGCCTCGCTTTTCGATTTCCTCTGCCATACTGTCAACCTCTTCCATATTTACTGGCGTATTAGTCTTGAAATACAATACTAAAGCAAGTAGACCTATAGGCACTAAAAACCATTTTACACTAATTCTATTATGCCCCATCAGAGTCAGGAGATGAGTCTTATTTACATCTATGGCCAGTTCTTCTTTTCTAGTAATATCTCCATCTGTATGTACAAATAACACTGAAAATAACGAAGAAACTGAACGAATTCGATTCTCTTTTAATTTAGCCATCGAATGAGAAATGGCATTTAATGTAGAGAGAGTTACCCCTTGTGGAATTATATTCTTAATAATTGTTTCATTGATTTCTGTTGCTCCCATTGGATCTTTACCAGTTAGCATAAAGAGCAAAGTTGCGCCAAGTGCATATATATCTGCTTCTGGTGTAAAAGTAGTAAGACCTGCATATTGTTCCATTGGGGAATAACCTAGACTGCATCCTGCAGCCTTGATTGTTGAGGTTGGCGTACCCTTACTACTATAATGCTTGGAAAGTCCGAAATCAATAACAACAGGGGCACCATTCTCACGAATCAATATATTATCCGGTTTGATATCCAAATGAGTCACTCTGTTATCATGCAAGTAGCCTATTGCCTTTGCTATTGGATAGAACAACTTCAAAGCATCGTTTTCATCAAGTCTACCCTGTGGTGACTGCTTGACATACTCCCGAAGACTCTGACCTTTGATGTACTCCATCACGTAGTAAGCTGTACCATTCGCACGGAAACTCTCATTTACACGCACAATTCCTGAATGATTTAAACTCAGTTTATTCAGTCGCTGAGCCTCAACCAAGAAACTATCAATGCTCTCCTTAATTTCCTCAGTATTATTCGCATTTGAAATAGACACAGACGCACCCTGTCGTTCGTTCATCGAGGAGATATAATGCTCCTTGATGGCAAACTGAGCCACGACAGGAATATTATCTACATAAATTGTAGAAACTGCAAGGTATGTTATTCCAAACCCACCCTTGCCAAGAACAGACTTAATCTCATACTTGCGTACTCCGCTGTCTAATATTGTGCCAATTGGCAATGATTCGTTTTTCTCCATATTTTTTACTGGGCTTATATCATATCCCCTTATTCATTATCTTTCATAAACTTATTATACCAATAATCTGCCAGTTCTGGGTTTGCATCTTGCCCATACAGACCTTCTTTATAGATAGCATAAACAATCGCTTTTGCCGCATGATTTCCCATTTGTGCAGCCTCCTCCAATGCATTTACACTTTGTCCTCTGCGGTAGCACATTGCAAGTTGGAACATTGACTCAGCATCGCCAGAAGATGCTTTCTCTATGAGTTCTCTTGCTTTGGGTTGACTGGCTTTTAACGAATCCAGAAAATGGGTTAGCAAGTCCTCTTGGGCATCTATTGGTAGAGCTAAAGTGATTAGTAAAAATGATAAAAAAATAATTTTCATTAAGCTAAACCCTATTTCGTGTCGGGTACAACTATAAACCAATGTAAAACTTTAAAACCTTCTATATTATTATAAAATTTCTCTATTACATTTATTCAACTTATGTGATACATAAAAGACTAAGTTCAAGCACTATTTAGGTAATGAACTCTTTATCTTGGCAATCTCCTCTTCAATCTGCCTTTTCTTATCATTACCATATACCTCGGCCAACCTTTCAAATGCCTCTGCAGAGTTCAAATTGGCTTTCACCCCTTGACCATACCTATAACAATGGGATAAAGTAAAAAAAACATCTGAATCATGAGACACCGTTGCAGACTCTGTTAAATATAGAAAGGCCTTATCAGGATCCCTCTGAGTGCCATACCCGTGATAATACATGTAACCCAAGCGCCCCTTTGCATCATATAATGTAGATTTGTTGATATAAGTATTGGCTGCATTAACTAAATAATCATATAATTGGAATGCATAATGCTGGTTCTTGGGGGTCCCTAATCCTTTCTCATTCATTAAAGCAACTTTATAATATGCGTCATAATATTTGTTCTCGGCAGATTTAAAATACCAACTATAAGCGTCTTTATCATTTATCGGAATACCATATAATCCATATTCACAAGCTAGCCCCATAATATAATAGGCTCTTACTTGCCCAAAAGTCACAGCGTACTCCAACCAATATTTAGACATTTCATTATTATTAGTTATAAACTCAAGAGCATAAGACGCATTTCCTCCTCTCTTTAAAAATTCCGAGAAATACTTCTCCGATGGGATTTGACTATCACTATTCCCATCCAAACCAAGATAACATATTCTATGCATCCCGGCAGCCGCTCGAATCTCCGCAACTACATTCCTTTCTTCATATGTATTATACTTCTCATACAAAATAGTTTTATACCATTGTACTGCTGCTGAATAATTTCTTAAACTATCATAACATTCAGCTAAACGCAACATTTCATCTCTGATTGGCGAGCCCCAACAATCACTTTTCTTCGTTGGTTTATTTGCTGACAGGAATCTATCGTACCAATAGGCTGCTTTATTATAGTCTTTCTTTACACCCATACCTTCCTTGTAGTACTTTCCTAAAAGCACCCAAGGATAACCACCTCCTGCCTTTTCGCACCAAACTGCAGCTTCTTTATAATCTTTAATACGATTATAGAACATTGCCAAATCAAAACATGCTTGCTTAAAATCTCTCATGGCAGATTCTTTATACCACTGTAATGCTTGAATAGTATCTCGATATCTCATCAAAGATTTTGCCAATTCATATTGTGCTTTTGCATCTCCACTATGCGCCTTCTTTTCTAATTTAGGATCTATTTGACTAAAACAAGAAATAGAAATAAAGCACAAGAAAATGAATATGATTAATCTATTATACATAACACCCCTTTTATTTTTATTCAACTACAGGTTTGCCATTCACTAGGAAACCATATTTCTCAAGAATATCCATCACATATTTTTTATCAGCACCAGAAGCACGTTGAGCCCAATAATATGCCTGCTTATGATTCTCTGATGTCGCTGTTGATGTAACGTAATGTTTTGCTAAAGCACCACTTGCAGCCGTATAACCTTCGTTTGCCAATTTACGAATTGTAGCCCAATCGCCATCTTTCAATGCGCGATTGTATTTTTGTTCATTTGTTTCTTTCGGTTGAACTACTATTACCTGCTGTTTTACAGGTTCCTGCTTCACCTCTTTTTGAGGAGTTGATGGATCTGCAACTTTTTTTGGCTCATTTTTTGGTGTATCAGGACTTACCTCAGGCTCGGTTTGGGGTATAACTGGATTAACTAATACGTTATCAGTATCAGCAGGAATGGGGTCTGACACCGGTTCTGTTTTCGCCTCAGGGATCATCCAAACAACAAGTATAACAATTATGACAATTGCACAAACCACTGCCAATCCTATTTTCTTCCAAATATTGGAATCAGGGTCTGGGTCGGGAACAGGAGGATGTGGTGGTTCTGGAGCCTTAGGTTTTTCTATCCTTGAACCATCCTTCACCACAATATAGTATGTCCCATTGGCCTTAAACACTTCATGATTATGACTCGTATCTGCTACATGGCTGTTATTGCCTATATCAAGTCCTGTTTTTTGTCTTGACAACTTTAGGAACACTATCAGAGCCTCTTCGTTTGGATATTTCTGTTCTACCGCCGAGTCTTTTAAACGTTGGTGTATTCCTTTTACATAATACTCATAAATGGTATAGTTGGCTTTCATCGTGGCATTGGATAAAGACTGTTCTCCAGTATACCTTGTCGCCTTATATTCGATATAGCAATCGCCTTTCGACTTCTGCCCTATGATCTGATAATCTGCATATCCACCTTTAACGATTGTGCCACTAACCAGTTCTTCCTTTAAAACTTCTACTGTCTGATTAATTTTTCCTGTCTTCAATTCTGAGACAAATTCTTTAACTGTTTTTGTCCTCTCATGTGCCTGAACTTTCAAGGCATGCACGAGGGCGGTCCTTGTCCTTTCACTAACAGATGATGGTAATGCACGCTCTACATCATTCGGCATTCTTTCAAAAGCAGACTTAGGTTCACGACCAACTATCAAATAGAACAAAGTTGCAGCCAAGGCATACACATCCACTTCAGGCGAAAACTTACTTATGCCTGCAAATTGCTCTTGGGGAGCAAAGCCCTTGGATGCCATTGCGTCTTTATGGGTTGTAGTCAGACTACCACTATTAGTGAAATGACGTGAAACACCAAAATCTATCAATACAGGAATCTCTTTTCCTTCCTGATTCTTTCCAACCACGATATTCTCTGGCTTGATATCCAGATGTAGTATATGCTGATTATGTATATGCTCAACTGCTTTAGCTACCTCACATATTATATTAACGGCCTTTTTCTCATCTATGCCTTTATAATTGCGCAAGTCACCACCTTCTATATATTCCATAATGTAATAGGCGGTATTATTTGCTGAGATTACTTCATTCACATCTACTATGTTGGGACATCCTTTACATATCTCGGCTAACCGTTTCCCCTCACGTAAAAAGTCCCTCAAACTATCTTCAACGTCGTTAGCAGACGCTTTGGAATATTCCATGCTCACACCATCTGCACCACGATAGCAATGTCCTTTCACAAAGTGTTCTTTCATGGCAAACGTCTGACGTTCTTTCAGCCAGATATTTCCCATCTTCACACGTGATGACACTTTATAAGTAATACCAAAGCCTCCCTGTCCTAAGACTTCATCAACTCGGTACTGATATCGTACACCATCACTACCAGGCATAATACCACCCTGTATAACAGTTCCTTTAGCTAATGCGTATTCGTACATATATTACTAATTATTTAATACCCAAAATTTCCATGGCAGCTTCATCGTTATATTCTGCTGCTTTAGCCATATAAGAATCCGCTTTTGCTGTGTCTCTTCCGATTCCTAAGCCGTATCTATAGCAAGCTGAGAGTTTTCTCATAGCACCAGGAATAGGATTATCACTGTTTGAAGCTGCCTTCATATAGTACTGATAAGCCTCATTATACTCCTTCTCTTTATATAGGGCCTCACCCTTTTCAAATTGCGCAATAGGCAAATTATGTTTAGCTGTTTTTTTATTAGCTCTTACTGCACGCTCCAGCCAATATATGGCTTTATCATAATCAATTGGGAAGCCACTTATACCTTTTAAATACCAATTACCCAAGTTACTTTCAGCTCCATGCTCACCCTTATTTGCAAGATCTGTTGATATTTTTATAGCCTCTTCATGCCTTCCCAAGTGTACATATGCAATCGTCAAATTGAACAGCGCATCCATATCCCCCTTTTGAGCTAACGGCAATAGATACTCCACAGCCTTATCATATTTAGGCAGACGGCTAGAGGCATATAATGCTCCTAAATTTATAGCAGCATCCTTGTCTCCTGCTTTATAAGCTTCTTTATACCAATATTCAGCCATTGGAAAATCTTGGGAAGTACCCCAACCGTATTCATAGCATAAAGCTAAATTATTCTGAGAAGGTGTATATCCTTGTTTGGAAGCTTTCTGAAAACAAGAAAACGCCTTGTCGTACTCTTTACTGTGTAGGTATTCCACTCCTGCATTATGTAGAAGTTTCACGTCGAGTATGTTTGCATTAGAAAACAATGCTGTTTCATAACTCTCTCGAACTTCGTCAGGAGTATAAGTGATCTCAAATGTTCCTCCTGCAGGTGTAACATATCTCTCTTTCATTCCTGCCTTTGCCGCTACTACTTTACTTGCAAAACCTAATATCGATGGCAATTGAGTTAAATTTCTCAGCAAATTAGCTCTGTGTTCCACTGTTCCATAATACGTGTCCAACTGTTGGCTGTTTAACTTCAAATTGACATAAACTTTGTCTACTACATAACCATCCTCATAGGCAAAACTAAGCATTGTGATAGTTTCGTTTGCCTTAATTGGGCATTCTTTGTTCATCAAAGCAATCTCTTTCTGCAGCTCTTCAACTTGTGCATTTGCTCCTATACCAAACATCAATAAAAAAAGAGTGACTAATGTTTTCATTATAAAAAACTTTTATGTTCTGTCCAATAGTTTTATTCTTTCAAATTGTTTCCTCCCTATTTCCAAATTATTTCTCTAACAGTTTCAAAAGGCTAATAAGATTGTTATTTGCTCTTTGCTTATCCAACTTCTCAACTCTCTTCTCTGCATTGTTCAGATCAGGAAGGATATTGAGCTTCTTCTGATAGCATTCGGCTAAATTCTTGGCTGACTGAGGAGTTAAATAGTTTTGACTTTCGGCCGCTAAATAAAGTTGAGCAGCCTTGGTCATATCCTTGGGGACACCATTGCCCGTCATATAACGATTCCCCAAATTACACTGAGCTTTAGCAATGCCGACATCTGCTGCCTTCTGCATTAATTCAATAGCCTTCTTCTCATCTTTATCTACTCCTGTTCCTGATTCGTACATAGATGCCAGGTAATAGGTTGCAATATTACTGTTCTCAGATGCTTTGGTCAAGGTCTTAATAGCCTTCTTGAGATTCTGTTTCTCATACTTCTCGTTAGCCAGACATACTCCCATCATCGTTGCACCTTCTGGATTCTTTGCTTTGTCTACTTGCTTAAAATAATCGTATGCTGCTACATAATCCTTATCAACGTAATATTTGCGTAAGCCCATGAGATATTGTGAGTACGTTCCCTCGTTATCCTCTTTCAGCAACTCATTCATCTCCTTTTTATGAGTCTTTGGTGCGACCTCTGCAAGCCACTGAGTAGCAAAATAGTAGTCGACAGCAGTACCCTCGCCTTTCAGATACATATTTCCTAATTCCCATTTGGCATTCCCATTTCCATGAAGAGCTGCACTCTTTATATATTCAAATGCCTTGTTCACATCCTTCTCAACCCCATTGCCATCACGATAAATAAGTCCTAACTGGTAGTCAGCCATTGGGAAGCCCAGTTTTGATGCCTTGGTAAAGCAACTGATACCAGCTTTCTTGTCCTGGTCTATACCCATTCCATTAAACAATTGGTACCCATAGTAATAGGTGGCTCCAGCATGTCCTTGCTTAGCTGCCTTTTTGAACCATTTTACAGATTCATCTGACTGTTTATTGTTCAAATAATGGAGTGCAAGAGAAAATTGGCTATCCAAATGTCCACCTTCTGCAGCTATCTTTTGATAGTCTAACGATTTGACTAAATCTCTCTTTACGCCAATACCTTTGATATAACAATCTCTCAACAAAAGACTACTGAACACACTTTTCGTATTCTTGACAATAGTTTCATGCTGAGGGATAACATTCTTATTGCCTTTTTTTATTGCAGCTTCATATAAACTAACTGCCAACGCAGAATCTTTTTCAGTTCCACGCCCCAATTGATAGCACATAGCCATATTTGCAATAGCATCAGTATTTTCCTGCTTTGCAGACTTTGCCCACCATTGCAATGCCTGAGCATAATCCTGTTTAATAGAATCTTTTCCTGTGTAGTACCATACACCAACAGTGTTTTGAGCATTGGCATCACCTGCCTTTGCCTTTTCCAAGATAGCAGAAGTACTGTCAACGGCTACAGGCATAGAAGCTTTCTTAGGAGGTTGAGCACCAAACACCAATGATGTTGCAGAGAACAACAAAATTGTGGATAAAAATATCTTTTTCATAATTTTTCTATTTCAATAAATTTTTAAACCAATTCCATATACTATTACCTGAGTCTGGCTGAATTGACTCAATTTCTTCAAGATTTTGTGAAGCTACTTTTATCTTTTTAGTTTCATGTGTATCTTCATCTGTAATTTCTGCATTTTCCACTAAAGTAGGATCATCATATACTTCCGCTACGGAAATTAAATAGGCCGTATTGTTGTCTTCGCTATTTTCACTCTTCTGCGCTATCAGTCGCATCTTATCTTCATCGCTGGCTTTTGATGTCAGAATCTCAACCAGTTCATCGTCAGAAACTTTGTGAAGTACACCATCAGAACACATAAAGAAATAATCTCCAGCAGCCACATCAATAGTCCTCATCACCGTAGCCATACACCGATACTCATCAGACTCAACAGGTCCCATATAACGCGTAATCACATTGTTTTGTGGATGATTAAGTCCCTGTTCTGGGGTTAACACACCATTATGGACCATTGTATTTACCATCGAATGATCATTGGAACGATATATGATACCTTCAGATGGACGAATTTGATAAATACGACTATCACCAATATGCGCCATTGTGCAACCTCCGCCATGGAAACATACAAACGTCAAAGTTGTTGCCATTTCACGATTGGATTTATTAACTTTGCCATCAAGAGCATTGTAAGCTGCATCCAATACTTGATTGAAAGATGTATTCGCGAAATCTTCGGAGAAATCAATATCTGACATTGACTCTTTGAAAGACTCGCATACCGTTTGGCTGGCAACTTCGCCTTTGTCACATCCACCCACTCCGTCACAGACAACAAAAAATCTTTGATTGATGTCTGGAACATCCAAGTCGGGATAGCGAGCATCCTCTTGATATTCTCTCTGACCAAGTTGATGAAACGAATATGCCTGATTAAGTCTAATGTCCATCATTTGTCATTTCTTTTAAATGTAAGCGTCGTATTTCCAACCAAAATGGTATCTCCATAATTCAAATAAGTACTACTACCTATCGTTATTTCCTGACCATTAACCAACACGGGATTAGAAGCATTTTTTACTGTTATTTTATACTGGCAACCACCTCCTGCCTGAGGAAGAACCTCCAATAATACAGAACGGCGACTTACATAATCATCGGCTATCATGATATCCGACTTGATTTCGTCATCATCCCTGCCAATATAGTATTCACCTAAATGCCTAATTTCATAGACTTTACGCCTTAGGATATTGCCCCATACAAATTTCACATTAGGTTTACTGAATTTAACAGTGCCAGCAGATTCCTTACTCTCTTTTTTTTCTTTTAACTCATTTTCTTTGCCTGGCTCTTGTGTTTCAGAGTTATTGTGCTCTTTCTCCTCATTTTTATCAGACGCAAAGCGCTGAGTTGGTACCGGTCGACTTGGATTTTCTTGTCCTTTATAGTAGATGGTCGCACCGCAATTTTTACATTGAATCTTATTCAGCTTAGCAGAAGATGCCTTGATCAAAAGATGCTTACGACATTTAGGACACACTAAAGTATATACAAGCCCCACTATTGCACGGTCCTTCACCACATAAGAGTCGCCTGCCTTTTGAGGAATCCCTAATATTGGATGAGCTATTTTGTTATTGCTACTATTATTGTTTTCCATTTTTCAGATATCTTTATTCGTCTTCTACTTCATCCGCGTTCTCTTCCTCATCAGACTCTTCTTCCTCAGGGTTATCAACTTCAATGACACGAGATGTTTCATCTTCTGTTTCATCATCAATTAGCTGGGCAAGAAGATCTTCGTCCAGTTCTTCTTCGTTCACTTCCTCCGATTCAGTTAGTTCTTCACTTACCATTGTTTCGCTTTCATGTTCCCATGCTTCATCCATTCCACCAATATAGCCTCCTGAATCATCTATGGCTTCAGCAAGATCGCTTTCACTTACTCCAGGTACTTCAGTCACGTAATTACCATTAATATCAAAGATATCTCCATACATACCATCTCCGTCCAAATCAGCCAGAATATATTGAGTTCCATCTGGAGTATGACCTATAAATACCTGCTGTTGCGTACCATCGGGCAAGAATGCATAATCATAGCTATCAACAGTAATGACATTTTCAGTATCAATATCATTGGGGTCAATTTCATGAGCTATACTCTGTGCTACATCTTTCGGATCAGCAGGTTCCTCCGTAGTACCGGCGTTTGAATTACCGCCTGTGTGGTTATTGTCCATTGGCTGAGGTTCGGTAATTTCACTCTGTGGAGTTTGTTGCTGTGCAGTTTCCTGTTGCGATTCATTTAAAAGATCTTGCACTTCCTGTGGAACTTCCTCCTCAGTTACAGTCCCTTCTTGAACAGTTTCTGGTTTTCTACCACTGGCACCAATAGCAGCTCCAGCCAGTCCTCCCACTAAAGTAAAGCCTACTTTAGACAGAATTCTTCTCTTAATACTTTTTTTCTTTTCTCCATTGCCATTTTCAGGCCTGTTGATTTTGATGCTAAATTTCTTCGTTTCCATAATAATTGAATTTTAATTGTTTTGTTGATGCAAAGATAGCTAATCTGATAGCTGATTCCTAATTTTAAAAAACGTACTTGACGAACCTAACATGTTTTTTTGACGAACTGAAGTGGTTCGAGGACGAAGTCTGTTACCACTGCGTCAACACATTTTTTTTCATCTCTTCACTATAAGTTCCAATCAGCTGAGGGTGTTGCACCTGCTTAGCATTCTTTGTACGATAAGTTACGTCATTATACACATAACGGAAAATCTCTCCAAGCGTAACTTGCTTATCCTTATTCTTATCTGACATACCACGCAAAGCTTTTAAAAGCGCTTTGGTGAAATAGCCATGTCCAACAAAAGAATCCTCTGTGGAAAGTTCCGTCGCATCACTTGCTGTTATGAAGCATATACGTGGATTAGCATTACCAATGCCAAAATTGTTATTAGCGATAGATTTTACACTTCCTGACATACATGCATCTATAAAGCAATAAATGTATTTTGCTTTTGTCTTCTTAAAAATATCAACCAATTCTTGATAATTAAATAAGGTTCTATCATAAGGAACAAAACCTCCCGGAGTTCCATGTCCTGAAAAATAAAAGATTATCTTATCATTGGATTTGGCAAGTCTGACAATAGCATTCAATTTGGTCCTGATATTATCACTATTTGCATTCTTACTGGTTATTCTTGCTACTGTGAAATTTTGATTCACGAATACCTTATCTAAAGCCTTCACATCTTTGGTAGTATTATACAAATTAATGGAATCTACACCATAATTTGACACGCCAGCTAAGAGGACATAAGTTTTTTGTGCCTGCATGCTAATTGCTACTAGCAATAGCATAGAAATGATTGTTGTTAACTTTTTCATAATTTATAGTTTTTGGGTTATTTCTTACATTTTGAACATCTCATATTACGAATTTCCTTAGAGGTTTGTTTATTTGAGCAACAGGGATTCGGACAATGTGAAAACTTCTCACGGAGACCCTTTAATTCATTTTTCTTGTCAGCTGGATTATAAAGCCATAGGAAAAGCAGAGAAGGTATAACTGTTCCTAAACCCCTCCCTATCCATGCTTGACTTGTATTGTCTGGGAATATAATCATTGTTATAGTCAGCATCAAAACTGGGAAAATCGCTTTTATTGCACTTTGCATTTTCGCAGATTTCTCAATTTGCTTCAACTTTTCATCGAACTCTTCATCCTTCTGAAGGAGATATTGTCTTTCTTCTGAAAAATCCCCATAATTATCTGCCTGCTTAGCAAAAAAGCTGCAACCCTTTGAGTTATCGGGGCCAAGAACGATAAATGTCATCGGAGTGATCATCCTCTTTCTTGTTACAGGTACCAACTCACCTGTATTTTCATCTCTGACGAATGTCCCATTGGAAGAACCGAGATCTTCCAAATACCAGTCATTATTATCAGTAATAGTAATTTGAGCGTGAACCCTACTTACCCCTTCTACATCTTCTTTAATTGGAAAAGCCTGATTACACTTTTCTTTTTCTCTCCCTAAAATAATTGTTCTCATGATTTATCTTCTTTTATTTGAATACTTTTGATAGTTGCTGTCTTATACGATTTTAGTATCAACTTGGGTAGTTTTATCCGTACTTCATTTTTGTCGCCATCTGAAAGTATGAGTTGTTGTTTCAACACATCAATCTTATGGAGAAAAGAATGATTAATAATAATGCTTCGTCCTAAACGAATGAAACGGTTTTTCTTGCTATTGTTTGACCTCAAGATTGTCTCAAGTTTGGAAATACCACACGTCAACATCACTTCCCGTTTAGTAATGTATATAACACGTGAATAATTGCCATTAGCCTGTACAACAGCCACTAAATCAGTGTCAACACAGGTTAATTCGTCTCGTGAATCGAAATACAGTTTAGCCATATCTGTTTTATTACAAATTATACATACGCAAGAAAATTTACAACGTCTGTCTATTGGCTGAACATTGAGGACTTTCGTTTATATCCTTGCAATCCGTAACGTTCTTCTATGCCGTTAATCGCAAGTGGAACATCCATATTTTCTCTTTGTTTTAGGTTTTTTACTCTTGTAATAGCTAAATCGGCTCTCCTCTACATAGAGGATGCACTGACTACTAACATACCTCCATTTGGGATTCTCACAGCTCCTTGTTAACCATGGATGATTCTGCGATACATGTACACTCCAATAGAGATTTGCCTTTGCTCTTTTTACTCGTTTTGCGAGGTGCTGATTCGGAAGACGATTTGAGCAAATATGTCTTTGTACTCTCTTTCGAGAAATACGCTTGCAAAAATAATAAATTTTGTGGAATCGAAGAAACAAAATGCTAAAAAAAAATGACAACAAAAGCATTTTTTTTATTTCAGCTACAAAAAATGTATAAAAAGGGAAGATAAAAAGCAGAATGTACTACTAAGAGTCTAAATACGCTTTAGCCTCGCTTCACTCAGCAGACACTCGGCTTCCAAGGTGCTTCTACCCCTTGGGAAGATAATGGTTGTAATGACAACTATTTATGTTGAAAGGGAAAGTATGCCAAGTCAGAAGGGAAAAGGACATAATATAATTGGGATGTGTCCTTAAGGCGGACGGTTGGACGGCTTAGGGCAGACGAACAGACGGCTTAGGGCGTCCAATGGTCCGCCTTAAGCCGTCTGAAAACGAAAAGTTATTTATTAATCTATTTAGGGATCTATCAGTTCAAAGATGATGGAATGACCTAATTTGCGCTCCCTCAGCAAACATGAGCCACTGCAACACCACTGGCGGAGTTTTCTTGTGGCTGCATATTTCGACAAGCCACTATAGAACATAAAACGCGCTACTGTCGTATAGCCACCCTCGGCATGAATACTTTTGTATAATGCTTTCAGCATGGCTTCCTCGTTGGCAACCAACAGTGTGGGGTCGGCCTTATGAACAAAACGAAAGCCTTCACTCTTAACTTTCAATTTAACGCCTTTAGTGAACTCAGCAGACGGGCGGAACTCTATGCCCTTGAACTCTACATCATCGTGACGGACTTCACGGGGGTTAGCGACCTTGCGTTTCATGCCCAATTTTAAGGAAAACACCCCTATAGGTGTCTGAACACGATAGCCTTGCGAGAGCCACCGGGTGCATTCATCCATAAAAGCATCAAAACTTCGTTGCAACTCCCCTGCCCTAACAGCGTTGGAAACATGAAGCCATGTTTCCAATTCCTTAAAGTCTTTGGTACGATTGCTCTGTGGCACAGCATAGAGCATAACATTTCCTTCCTCGTCAGCCTTGGGCGAACGATGAACTTCAAATGGTATTCCGTCAGTCTTGCGTGGCATCTTTTCACTCCTTATTAAAAAATCGGAATGCAAAGATACAAAAATAAAAGGCCGATTGCAAGTGTTTTTGCATTTTTCAGCCAATCATTTGTATTCCATCTAATTTATGTTCTTTTGTAAACATGGGAAATTATACCTAAAAGATCTTCCATTTTGTCAATGATATAATCGGCTTGTGCCTCTTTAAGTTCCTCTATCGTTCCATTGCCCCAAGTCACGCCACAAGTCTTAACTCCTGCATTGGCACCCATCAGAATGTCCACGCCCATATCTCCGACGACAAGTGTCTCGTCTGCCTCAAATTGCATGGCATCAAGCGTCTTCAACACTGGTTCTGGCTTGGGCTTCGCCTCCTTCACGTCATCTGCCCCAATTAAATAAGAAATGTAGTCGGCTATGCCCATTTGGTGAGTCAACTCTGTGAGGGATTTGTGTGAACGTGACGAAGCGATTGTGAGTACGAAACCTTGTTCCTTCAGAGTTTTCAAAGTTTTGACGACACCAGGAAAAGCTTCAGGCGTAATCTTCTGCATATTCTCATTGAAGATCCTGCGATAAGTCTCTGCACAACGGGGAATGAGCCCTTCCTGAA
>JAEEGL016486852.1_pt1 | contig 21014 bp, 15 predicted proteins | sample 9134231 | NCBI WGS metagenome assembly JAEEGL01 (sample SAMN16246548, study PRJNA631951) | gut metagenome | biome: gut microbiome; feature: rumen; material: fiber-attached | host: Bos | place: Iran: Karaj | collected 2018-10 | reverse complement strand
CCAGTAACCATTACTTTCATTCCATCTTGAGGAACAAACTTTATATTTTTAGTATTAGAAGCAAACATAATAGCATTAATTCTACTATTATCATCCTTTAAAGTAAAATAGAAATGCCCTCTACTATGAGCTTTAAAATTACTAATTTCTCCCTTTAAAAAGACTTCTCCTAAATTAACATCATTATCTATTTTATATTTAATATAACGAGTAAGTTGTGTAACAGTAATATACTTATCATTCATCAGTCTTAACCTCTTCATGATATATTTTATCTAATACTCCATTTATCATCTTAGTAACCGCTTCATCACTATAAACCTTACTTAATTCAATAGCTTCATTTATAGCAACAACACTAGGAGTATCGGTAAACATTAATTCATAAATACCCAGAGATAAAATAGCTTGATCTACTTTATTTAAACGATCTAGTTTCCAATCATTTAAATATTTATTAGCTAACTTAACTATTTCTTTTTTATGTTCTATAACTCCATTAATACAATTATTAACAAAGTCATTTTCAACCTCTAATTGTTCATGAATTAACTCTTCTATATCATATTCAAGTTTAGTGTCCTCAAGAATATCTATTTGATATAAAACTTTAATAATAACTTCTCTTAATTCACTTCTATTTTTCAAAGGACATCACCTCTTTAATTTTATCATAAATATCAATATTTTTAAATATTAGATAATATTTCTTATAACTCCAAATAAGATTAATAAAATGGCATAAGTATAATAAACCCAATTAGGAATTTTCATTAACCATGATTTAATATTTTTAAAATTAGCATATACTAAATTAACAAATAAAATAATAAATATAGGTAAAGAAATAAAAACAAATTGATTATAATAAAATGCTTTTATAATATCACCATTTATAAGTGCTTTAAACATCCTAGTAGTTCCACAACCAGGACATAAAAAACCAGTAAGGGTATGAAAAGCACAAGGTATAGAAAACCCTGTAATATTACTGAAAATAATATAAAGAATTACTATCAGTAAACCAATAAACAGAAAAACATTCTTCTTCATAAAAGAAAAAGCACATTACTGTGCTTGAGGAGCAACACCATTTCTTGCTCTAGTAATCTCATTAAGATCATTTTGAACAATAGCCCAAACAATAATTCCAAAACCAAATAATTCTAGTATTAAATATAATATTGAATTATCTTTAGCTGGAAGATTATTAAGTTGTTGTGCTCTCTCCATATTCTTTCCTAACTTGTAAGCCCAATAGATACCAAAGATACCACATGTAACTAAAGTTAGTAAGAAAGCAATACCTCCACTAAACATTTCTGCATCATTACTATATTCTTTAACATCATCACTTAGAACTATGAACCAATAAATTCCATAGATTCCGCATGTAATTAAAGTTAAGACAATAGCTAATGCTAGATTTCTTTCTTGTTTCATGCTCTTCACCCTTTCTTAACTATATTATATAAATAATTGTTAATCATTACAATATTATTTTTTATCTTTTAAATCTTTATTCAAATTATAAAGTAAAGTTAACGCTTCCATCGGACTCATTTCAAGAGGATTAATCTCTCTAATTTTCTTTTCTATTTCATTTTCTTTCTTCTCTTCTAAGTCACTCATATCAAACAAACTAGTTTGCGTAAATACTTCTTTCTTTATACTCTTCTTTTCATATACATTTAATATATCATCAGCTCTATTTATTAAAGATTCTGGTAATTTAGCTAGGGCTGCTACATGGATACCATAACTCTTATCAACTGCTCCATTCTTAACCTTATGTAAGAATGTAATTTTTCCATTATCTTCAACTGCTGATACATGAACATTTTTAAGTCTTTTTAAATCCTTATCTAGAGAAGTTAATTCATGATAATGTGTAGAAAACATTGTCTTACATTTAATTTTATCATGGATATATTCTAGAATAGCTTGGGCTAAACTCATACCATCATAAGTAGCAGTACCACGTCCAAGTTCATCAAATAGAATTAAACTATTAGGGGTAGCTTCACTAATTGCCATATTAGCTTCTTTCATCTCCACCATAAATGTAGATTCTCCACTTACTAGGTCATCACTTGCTCCAATTCTGGTAAATATTTTATCAAAAATAGGCATAGAACAGCTCTTACAAGGAACAAAGCAGCCAATTTGAGCCATGATAACTGTAATAGCACATTGTCTCATATAAGTAGATTTACCAGCCATATTAGGTCCAGTTATTAGTAATATATCTGTAGTTTTATCCATAATAATATCATTAGGAACATACTTATCCTTCATCACTTGTTCTACTACTGGATGACGACAATCAATCATTTTAATAGTTCGATCTTTAACAATTTCAGGTCTTACAAATTTATATATATCAGCACAAACACTAAATGATTGCAACATATCTATTTCACTAATAATAGAAGCTACTTTCTGTAATTTAGAAACATATCTTTTAACTACTTCTCTAACATCCATAAATAATTTATATTCTAAATTAATAATCTTTTCTTCAGCACCAAGAATAATATTTTCTTTTTCTTTTAATAATGGAGTAATGAATCTCTCAGCATTAGCTAAAGTTTGTTTTCTTTCATATCCATATTCCTCTTTAACTAAACCAAGTTGTCCTTTACTAACCTCTATATAATAACCAAAGACTTTATTAAAACCTACTTTTAAATTCTTAATACCCGTACGTTCCTTTTCATCTTTTTCCATTTCTAAAATAAAGTCTTTAGAACCACTTGATAATTTCTTTAATTCATCTAACTCCTCATTATATCCAGCTTTTATTAATCTACCTTCATGCAAAGTAAACGGAGCATCTTCAGATATAGCTTTATCAAGCAAAGAATATACTTCTGGCAATGTTTCTATTTTTTTATCATATTTAATTTCATTAAGAATTCTATCTACATCTGGTAATACTGAAAGAGAAGTTTTTAATTGTAATAAATCTTTAGCATTCAAATTACCATAAGTAATTCTACCAACTAATCTTTCCAAGTCATAGATATTATTTAATGCTTTTATTAAATCATCTCTAAGTATAAATTCAGTACTAAGCTTAGTTACTAAATCATAACGTCTTTCTATTATCTTTTGATTAGTTAAGGGATTTTCAATACTTTTCTTTAAGAATCTACTTCCCATAGCTGTCTTACATTTATCAAGTAACCATAATAAGCTATATTGTCTATCACGATTACGTATAGTTTCCACTAGCTCTAAATTCTTTTTAGTATTAACATCAAATTCTAATATATCACTACTTTTAAGTACTTGGCATTTTTGTAGATGATGTAAATCTCCTTTTTTAGTATCAATAATATAATAAAGTAAATGTTTAATTGTATCTATTAATCGTACATCTTCTAAGTCTTTATAAATATAATCATATTCGTCACTTTCTAATGTATCTTTAGTAATAGTTACTAATACATCATAATTAGTTCTTAACTTTTCTACTAATTCTCTATCACATTTATCATTAACAATAACTTCTCTAAAGCCATATCTTATAACTTCTTTAATAGCTTTATCCAAATCTCCATCTATTAAAAGAGCCGCTACTTCACCAGTAGATATATCAATATAGCTCATACCATAGCAATAATCAAAATCATATAAATTAGCAATATAATTATTACTTTTAGAATCAATATCTTCATCTAATCTAGTACCTTTAGTAATAACTTGAACAACTTCACGTTTTACCATACCTTTAGTAAGTTTAGGGTCTTCTACTTGTTCACATATGGCTACTTTATATCCTTTATCTACTAGATTATTAATGTAAGAAGCATAAGCATGATGAGGAATACCACACATAGGAACTCTTTCATCAAGGCCTGCTTGTTTACCAGTAAGTGTAAGTTCTAATACACGTGAAGTAAAAATAGCATCATCAAAAAACATCTCATAAAAGTCTCCCAAACGAAAGAACAAGATACAATCATCATATTGATCTTTTATATCCATATATTGTTGCATCATAGGAGAAAGTTTTTCTCTATCTACTTCACTTCGTCTCATCTAAATCACCAATTTTATTATATCAAAAATACTAGAAAATAAAAAGAAAACCGAAGTTTTCTTTATTATTATCCATTACCATTACCATGATCATAACAATCATGTGGGCAATGATGTTGTTCTGGTCTTACAGCTTGTTGCGTACTCCAATTAATATCGATACTTTCTCTATACTCAGGATAATCACGTTTAAATACAAAATTCGCTAGACCTTTTTGTTCGTGACATGTATTTGGTACTAAAATAGCTGTTTCATCTTTAAAACCAGACTCATCCAATCCATATAGTTCAAAACAATAGTTATATTTTGGAACATCAACATGACAGAATCCACAGAAATTAACAGCATATTCTCCAACAATAACCATCCATGTTCCAACATTACTTGCTTTTCCAATATATTTATGTTTACCAGTACAACTACCAAACCAATCTGTTCCGTTTCTTGTATTTACAACATAAACTCCACCATATTTCTTGGCATTATACAATTCACAAGCACTTTTGCTTCCATAATTTACTTTATGAGCAGGTTTTACATAACCATATGCACATTTAGTGTAATTAGCATCCTTTTCTTTAGCAACATAGTTATTCCTAATTACATTCATATAACAATCAGAAATTTTACTACTTCCAGCATTTGAATTTTTATATCCATTAGGGCAAGCATTTAATCCTTGGTCAGATGAATCATTTTTATTCCATTCACCACCTGGACAATAATACTTAGATAAACATGTTTCACAAGAAGTTCTACCTTTAGGTAAATACTTTCCGGCAGCACATTTGATTTTTCCAGTATTAGTAATTCCATTTTTACAAGATTGTGATTGATGCCTATATACATATTGAGTATCTGTTTTACATGTATTAGCAGTTGTTCCATTACAATTAAGTTCGTTATAAGACCAGTCACTCCAATTACCCCAAGATGAACAGCCACATTTAGGACAACTAGTATTATATCTTTCACAATTACATGAAGAATTTCTACATGATCCAGGGCATTGCTTTATACAAGTGACATTAAATGCATCATCCTTTATTACATTATAGTTAGTAGTAGTATATTTGCCACATTGACCACTATGACAATGTTCATAACTCCAACCACAACAATATGTACCACATACTGCAGCATTAGTACAACTTTCATAAAGATTACATCCTGCAGAACTGCAGCCACTACAAGCACTGCATGAAGCTTTTCTCCATTGCATATCACGATTAATAGTAGCACTACAAGACACACTGTTTCCTGCGACATCAGTAACAGTATACTTAGTTGTACTCTTTAATCCGCTTTTTTGAGTATTGGTACTATGAGCACCTTTCTTAGCATCTCCACCGCATTTATCTACACCGCTAGTTAAATCTTCACAATATACTTTAACTGAAACTCCAGAATTCTTACATTCATTAGAATAGTCATCTAGGTCACATGCTGGATTAGTTTTATCAACTTTTAGAATTAATTTATAATCTACAGTATTTCCAGTATAATCTTCTACTCTTATTCTTTGTAATATATAACCATCTTTAGTTATGTGATTTTTTGCTGTATACTCAGCTTTATTACTATCACCTTTTGATGTAACTTTATTCTTGGCATTAGTTATAGAATTAATATCATTATAAGAATCACTCTCAGTCCAAGCAAATGTTTTAATTTTAGAAGTTTCATCATGAACTGTTACATCTAAATATACTCCATTTGGATAATTAGCTTTATTTAACCATGTAGTATATGTATCTTCTTCTACTAAATCAGGTTTAGCAGTTTGTCCTTTTACTGTGTATTTTTTCTTTACACTTCCACCTTCAGAACTTCTAATATTTAATGTTATATCTGGAGTTGTTCTATCTATATATGTTGTTACTGTACATTTTCCATCTTCATTAGCATTTCCAGCATTATCTTTTACTTTTATTTTATGAGTTTTTCCATCAGTAGTAAAAGTTTTAGTATATGAATTCTTCTCACATCCAGAACCCTTACCATCTTGATCATCGCATCCTACTGTTACTGTTATTGGTCCTCTGGTCCAACTCTTAATTCCAGTTATTGTATTAGGTTTATCCTTAGGATCAATTATACAAGTAGGTGCTACTTTATCATTAAAGTTTCTAACAAATACTTTTGATTTAGTTTCACCTTTAACATTAGTCGCAGTCATTTTAACACGCATTTTTGCATTACCAGAAATTGTAAATTTAGATAAAGAAACTTTCTTAGTTAAAGTTGGCTTTCTATAAGGAATATTCCCACTATTAATAATATCTTCAAACTTTTTTGTTTCTTCGTTAAATACTGAGATTATATAACTATAACTTAATATATTAATAGATTCATCTATAGAGTCACCTTTAACAGTTAGCTCAACATAAGAAATAGCTACATCATTATTATCAGTTGGCCAACCAACGGCAAATCCAGGACCATCACCATGTGTTTCATCAAGAATTTCACTGCCATCACAACTTAAATGAGCAGTATATGAATATTCATTTTGATCATATTTAAAAACTATTACCTTACTTTTATCAGGATCACAGGGTGTTCTCCCATCATAGGCAGTTAAATCTTTTTTTAAGAAATTACTAGCTCTTAAAGTACTTACTTTTACCTCATTTTTCTTACCAACTATTTTGGGTAATTCACTTTTATTACTATTCATATAACTTTGAGCAGCTAAAACTACATTCTTCTCTTGATTTTTATAATATTCAAGATGAGCTTTATGTAAAATATTAGTTACACCTACTATTGCAATACCTGATAATATGGCAAGTATTGTAACAGCGGCTAAAAGTTCTACAAAACTAAATCCTTTATTATTTAATCTCATAACTTCACCTCATTTTAGATTATTAAGTAACTTATCAAAATCATTTCCTATTATTTCTTTGCAAAAAACCATCCCATCATACATTCTAAAATTATACTTAATAATAATATTTTTATTATCAATTAAACTCTTTATATAATCTAATCGATTAGAATCAATTCTATCTCCAAAATAAATATTTATATTATTAGAATCAATATAAATAAATGCATATTCTAATTGTAAAAAATGATATGCTAATTGATTAATATTAGTATCTAAACTTAATTTCATAAATATAGGACTACTAGTACTCTCTCCAAATTTTAATAAATCACTAATATTATTAAAATTATACTCCTTATTATATTTATCTATTAGAATGAACTTTCCCACGTTTTTTTCTCCTTACACTTTTATTATCGTTATTTAAATAACTACTTATTATTGAAATCATTTCTATAGCAAAAATAGCCAAGAATATTTCAATACCAAAATAATAAGCTAATATAAACAATAAAACATTAATAAATATAGATGAATAGAAAATAATATCATGTAATATATTAGAAATCTTATCTTTTCTTTTACTTAAGAATCTATATCTAAAATATCTCATTAGACTATACCCTAAAGCAATACAAATAGTCATAATAATAGTTATAATAGCACTACGATATTTATTTAAGAAATTATCTCCTTCATATACTTCTAATATTTCAGAATCAATACCATAATAATTACATAATAATTTATAAAAAGCTGTATAACCATTACTAGTACCATCATCCCAAAGATCATTTTTATAATATCCAATCATATATTTTTTTATATATTTATCAATAATAGAATCAGGAATAATCTTACTAAGTTTACTTCCCACATGAATATTAATAGTCCTATTATTCTTATCTATAACCATCAATATTCCTTTATCAGAAATATGATACCTATCATATAAATAGTCTGTATAATTATCAAAGTTATCATATTCTTCTTTTGTAGTAATAACTGCATAATCTATATTTAATTCATCTTTTAGGTAATTCGAATACTCTAAAATATAGTTTTCTGTGTCTACACTTAATATATCGGCATTATCAAGGACATATTCTCCGCGACTAATAGCTTGAACATTTAATACTACAAAAAATAGTATTATGATTAACAAATACCTCTTCATATTCTCACCATAATTAGTATATCACATGCTAAAAGTTAAAAAAAGATACATAATGTATCTTTTTTAACCACATGAACTCGTTTTATGTCTATAAACCACTCGAGAAGTTCTATCACATTTATTCTTACCATATCCAGCACATGAATTATTTACAGAATATCCACCAAAGTCATTCCATCCTTCACAGCCACAATCAGCACAACTTGTATTATAGGCATCACAGCCATCAACATATGTTGAAGATGTATAACAACATATTGAACTAGTATTACCAGAGGCTATATTACAAGTACTAAGTGAAGTAGTCCAATATCCAGACTTACAACCTTTTTCAGCATATGAAATATAATGATCAGTTACTGTAGTATAGTGTGGAGTTTTACAACCAGCAGCACTACACTCTTCACAATTCTTACAAGTTCTAATTGCATATTGAGTATCGGAATAAACGACAAAGTCACATGTATTAGAATTACCAGCAGTATCATATACATGATATGTTTTAGTTTCTTTTCGACCAGTTTTATTAGAAGTAGCTGAAGTAGGACTTGATTTATCATCACCAGCACACTTATTAACACCACTCATGGCATCTGTACATGTTACTGTTGCGCTAACTCCACCAGTCTCACATTGATTACCATAATTTCCCAAACTACAATCTGGATTAGTTCTATCCATCTTTGTTTCGATATTGATATAGATGGTATTTCCAGCAGCATCCTTTGCTGTTATTCTACCATAACGATAACCAACAGCAGACAAAGAATGATTATAATTTTTACTAGTTGTAAAATTACCAGTTACAGTACTTAATGTATCAGTACTACTCCCCCCATTCAATGTTCTATAACCGCTTGCGCCATCTCTAATTCCTGATGTATTCCATTCCCACTTTTCTGAAGCTAGAGATACATTATCAGTAATAGAAACATCATAATATAGGCCATCTGGAAAATCTTTATTGAACCAGCCATTGTTATGTCCAGTAATATCACTTGAGTTTAATGTTTTATTACCCGAAGAATCATTAGCTGTTATATCTGCTCTAGCAGAACCAGACTTTCCTCCAGAAGATGACCTTTTATATGGCTTTATATTAATCGCTGGTTTAGTCCAATCAAGTTTCAATGTTCTTTGATCATTATATCCCAAAGTATTTCCAGCTTCATCAAAGCTTCTCCATTTTATATATGAGACTCCTTGAGCTGCAACATTTCTAAAAGTTGCTTTGTGATCTTCATTATTTTCTGTTGCACCAGTAGTTGTATATTGATAATATACTCCTCCTGAGATTGAATCTGTTACTGCACCCGGCCACGTAAATACTTTTAATAATGTCCAAGTATCATTAGAATAACCTGTAACCAAAGCTTGTCCTTTAGCTAGTGTATCTGGTTTTGTGCTGTTATTACTCCATTTTTTCATATTATTACTTGGTTTATTTGGAGGTGTTCTATCTATTTTAATATCCATTTTTAAAGTAGTAGAATTACCATAATCATCTTTAATATTAAATTCAGCATATCTATGTCCTTCTGCTGTTAAAGAATGAGTATAAGTTTTTTTACTAACATATTTATTAGTAATATATTGTCCTGTGTTAATACCCAAATCAGAAGAAGTTCCTCCATTTAATGTCTTATATCCAGAAGCATTCTTAGGTTGATTTGCCGTATTCCATTTCCATGTTTTGTTTCCAAGAGCTAAATTATCTTCTATTTGAAAAACAAAACATACACCATCTGGATAATTATCTTTATTTAACCATCCATTAACATTATCTAAAAAGTTACTTGATGACCAATTTGTATCTGTTGTTGCTGTTATTTCAGCTACTTTTTGGTTTGTATCAGCAGTAGTAGATCCTGGCTTACATTTATAAGCAGTTGCGACTATTTTAGGTTTTGTTTTATCAATATATGTTGTTACATAACATTTTTTACTTTCTCCTGCATTATCTTTGATAGTTATATAATCTTCTATATTATCAGCAGTAAATGTTTTAGTATAAGACTTTTTCTCACATCCAGAACCATCACCATCATCACAACCTATTGTTATTGTTCTTTTATCATTTACCCATGGTTTTTTTCCTGCTGGTGTATTAATAGTATCCTCTGGCTTTATTATACAATTTGGTGCCACATCATCTTTAAAGTTTCTTAAGAATACTTGGCTTTTACTAACACCATTTATATTAGTAGCAGTCATTTTAACTCTCATTCTAGCATTACCTTTTATTGTATATTTAGCTAGTGATACATCTTTAGTAAAACTAGGAGCACGATAAATTTTTATTCCACTATTTATTATATCTTCAAATTTTTCTTTACTCTCATTATATATAGAAATAGTATAACTATAACTCAATAAATTAATTGGATTATCTTCATCTCCACCATTTACTGTTATTTTTACATAAGATAAAGCTACATCTTTATTATTAGTGGGCCAATTAACAGCAAACGTCGGACTAACATTAGCTGGATCTTTATAAGCGTCTTTATCTTCTCTTTCACAATCTAAATATGCAGTATAAGAATAATCGCTTTGTCCATATTTAAAAACATTGACAAACGAATCCATACAACTACCTTTATCGTTATATGTTCTTATATCTTTCTTTAAGTAATTAGCCTCTTTTAACTTATTTGCTTCAACCCTTACTTTCTTACCAACTACTTTAGGTAACTGACTCTTATTTTCATTCATATAAGCTTGAGCAGCTAAAACAAGATTTTTTCTTTCGTTATTATAATATTCTTTGTGTGATTTATCTAAAATACTAGATACTCCCACAATAGCAAAACTAGAAAGAATAGCTAGTATAGCTACTGCAGCTAAAAGTTCCACAAAGCTAAATCCCTTATTATTAAGTTTCATAGCATCACCTATTATAAAGTATAGCACATAAAAAGCAACAAAAAAAGAGCAATGTTGCTCTTTAGGTAAGTTTCTTTTGAAAATTTCCTCTAATTCCAACACGATCTTGTTTAACAACAAAGGCTGACGAATCAATCACACTTAAATGTCTTTCCAATCGCATAAGTTCATATTTAGATAATACCGCATAGCATATATAAGTAGTAGTTTCATCATGTGATCCTATACCATGCCACCAAGTAACATCACGATCTAATTCTGTTTTAATAAAATCTATAATCTTCGTTGGTTTTTTCTTAGTAAATATGATTGCTGTTGAGCAAATATTTTGTTCATGTAAATTATCAACCATTAAACTAGAAATAGCAGTATAAATAATAGAATAAATCATAATTTGAATACCATATAATAAACCACATATAGTATAAACAATAACATTAATTGATAATCCTATCTTTCCTACAGAAAGGTTTCTATTCTTTAAAGTTAGAAGTACTCCAATAATATCAGTACCTCCACCAGAAGCAGCAGCAGATAATATTAATCCTCCACCTACTCCACCTAAAACACCACCAATAAGTACAGAAGTAATCATTTCATCTACTAATGGTAATTCAGGTACTGGAATAACAGTTAATGCAATAGTTTGAATTACTACACAAAAGACTGTTCTATAGAAAAACGTTTTACTAATATGTCGATAAGCTAAAATAAACAAAGGTACATTAATTAAAAAGTTAATAATACCAGCAAAGTCAAAGGATACATGAATATTAAATACATTAATTAAGAAAGTTCTAATCAATTGCGAAATACCAATTATTCCTCCATTATATAAACCAAATGGAACAATAAATAAGTTAACTGCTAATGCAAATAAAACTTCACCAAATAAGGCTTGTCCAGCTTGTGACCAAGTCCACTTAAACAACTCGTCTTTTTTCATAAATATTGCCTCCAACTTATATTATAGTTATTCTTTATTTTCTTTGCAATTAATATCATTAATATTATTAACTATTTTCTTTACATCTGAAACAGTAATCTTAGAAGATTGTATTCTAGTTGGTTCATTACTACCTTTTTTTAGTAAATACATATCTCCTACTCCATACAAATTAACCGCTTCATTATTACCTAATATAGCATAAGACTCATCATCATTATTTACTTTAAAACTAATTTTAGTCTCTATAACACCTTTAACTATATTAGAAAAAGCGACTGGCTTACGACTAGATAATATTAAATGAACTCCTACTTTAGGACCCATAGATCCTAATACTAATAAATTCTTTTCAAACTCAGCTTTTTTATAATTAAGTAATTCAGAGAAATCATCAATTACAAATACTATATAATTTAATTTATCTTTCTTTTCTTCTTCAAGTAAATGGTCTTTATTCCAATTATCTACTTCTTTATTATATTCAATAATATTACGATCCATATTAACATCTAATAAATCATTACGATGATATATTTCATCTAATACTTCATTCATTGCTTTAAAAGCATCATCCTTATCAGTTATAGAACTACATAAAGAATGTTCTAAATCATTATATAAGAATAATTCATTACCTTTTGTATCAATACAAATTAATCGTAAATCATTAGGAGTGTTCCTACTAATTAAATTACAAATTATATTTTGTAAGAAAGTACTTTTACCACTACCAGTAGCTCCTCCAATAACAATATTATGAGCTTCTTCTATATCAAACAATTCATAATCACCCATTAAATTCTTACCTAATTCAATAAGTAATTTTTTCTTAGAATTTTTGCTTTTTAAATATAAGAAACTATCCTTAAAATTAACTTCTTTAATTATATCATTCTTAACGATAATACCAATAGTATTAGTTTGAAAAGGTATAATAAAATCTACTCTATCACTATTAAATATATTAGAATACTCATCCTTATACTTAGTAATATCATCTATTAATTGTCCATTATCAATTTTAATTTCAAAAGTGCTAACAATACCGTTTTTAAAATAATTAATACATTCACATTTTAATTTCTTTTTACTAAAGAAATCATTTAATTTATCAATATTATCTAATATTATTTTTGAAGAAGACTCATCTTCTTCATTTGTATCAAGTAAATTTTCTATATCAGGTAATACATAATTCTTATTAGTAATATTAAAACTATTTAAAATTTTAGAAGTAGTAATCTTCTTATTTTCAGTCTTTTCACTATGCTTTTGTAAAGTATCTTTTTTATTCTTAGATTCAACTAATAATACCATAAAAAAATCTACTAATAAAAATATAACTACTATTGTACATAATAATATTACAAACATTTTCATAGCCAACCACTCCTATTATATATAGATTTTAACACATAAATAGATCAAAAAAAAGAGTTATTTTATAAACTCTTTATATAAATCAACTCTTTCTTTTATACGATCTTTTCCTAGTATTTTCATAATACTAAATAAATCAGGAGATTTAGTTCTTCCAGTAATCATAACACGAATAGCTTCACATATATCTCCAACATGTCCTTTATAATCATCAGGATTATTTTTATATTCTTTTGGACTAGCAGCATAATTATTTTTAAGAGCAAATTCTTTTACTCCATTAAACCATTCATTATTATCTACTTCTAAATCTAAATAATTATCTATATAATCAAGAACTAAGTCTGTATCATAAATTTTATCACTAGTATTTTTACTATACTTCTCTTCTATAAAATATTCATCTATAGCATAACTAAATTCTTCTTTAACTTCACTATATTTAGAAATATCTTTACGTGGTCTATCTCCGTCTTTTTCAATATTTAAGAATTTAATCATATCTTCTTTATTATCTTCTAATATTTTTGAATATTCTATATCATGTTTCTTAGCCCAAATAAGTGTTTCTTCATAAACATCTTTAGCACTCTTTCTCGAAAAATATGTTTTAGATATATTATTTAACTTATCTAAATCAAATAGAGTTCCACCAATTGCCATCTTATCAAAAGTAAATGTGAAATCACTTATTGATTTATCAGAATTTTGTAAATACCATTCTTCAAAATTAGAATTTAATATAGTAGCAAGATAAAGCTTAACAGCTTCTATTGGAATACCAACTTCATCATAATATGATACCTTAGCTTCAGGATCTTTTCTCTTAGATAATTTTCTAATATTTCCATCTTCTTTTTTAGTAATAGCAGCAGTATGAACATATTCTGGTCTTTCAAAACCAAGAATTTCAAACAATTGAATGTGAAGAGGAATACTAGATACCCATTCATCTCCTCTAATTACATGTGTAGTATGCATTAAATGATCATCTATTACATGAGCTAAATGATATGTTGGAGTTCCATCTTTTTTTAATAATACTATATCCATATCATTTTCTGGGAATTTAATTTTTCCTTTAACTAAATCAGTCATTTCAACTTCTCTTCTAGAATCTCCTGGAGATTTTAATCTTATTACATATTCCTCTCCAGCAGCAATTTTTGTCTTTACTTCATCAAGTGATAAGTCTCTATCTGCAGCATATACTCCATAGATACCTAACTTAGTTTTATTAATTTCTTGTTCTTCACGTATTGAAGCTATTTCTTCCTCAGTCATAAAACATGGATAAGCTAATCCTTGAATTATTAAATCTTTTACATAGGTTTGATATATTTCAGTTCTTTCACTTTGAATATATGGGCCATATTCTCCACCAACTTTAGAAGATTCATCTGGAATAATATCAAAAGCATCTAAATCATTAAAAATACCTTCTATACCATTCTCTACACTTCTCTTTTGATCAGTATCTTCTATTCTTAAAAAGAAAACTCCGTCAGTTTGTTTAGCAAAAACACTATCACAAAAAGAACCAAATAAACTTCCCATATGAACAAATCCAGTTGGACTAGGTCCAAATCTAGTAACCATTGCTCCTTCTTTTAAATTTCTTTTTGGATACTTTTCTTCATAATAATCTCTACTATTTTTTATATTAGGAAATAAAATTTCTGCAAGTTCTAATCTTTCTTCGTTAGTCATAATTCCACCTCTTTTTTAAGCTATTAATATGATACACTATTTTACAAAAAAAAGGAAGATTAAATCTTCCTAGCTAGCAAATTTAAATTTATCTTGTGATAAAGCAAATTTCTTGATTCCGTCTTTTCCAGCATCTCCGTTATCTCCAGGAGCAAATGAAGTTGAACCTTGTTTAGCACTATCAAGAATAGTAGTTAAATCAACAAAATCAGCTTCTGTAAATAGTGAATAACTGGAATTAGCAGCAGCTCCTACAAAGGCAGCTGAATCAGTTGCTTTAGAAACATATACATACATATATTTACCATCTACTTGAGTATAAACAGCGATGTATTTTCTTCCACTAACTGTTGCTTCTACTTTATCTGCTTGATCTGGATATTCTGCTTTAAAAGCAGCAAGATAATCGTCATAAGTATGAGAATAATCTACATTAATTGAATACATTATTGAACTATTATACATAACTAGTCCTAATTCAGCATCTTCTTCAGTTGCATATCCATCAGGAACTGTAAATGTAAAACCTCCATAAGTAGCTTTAGAAGTTGTATCTGTACTTACTTGACTTGTAGTTGTATCCTCTTTAGCAGGAACACTTTCTTCTACATCTTTTCCTCCATTAAATACTAAAAAGTATACTACGGCTCCAATAATACATAATACCATTATTACTAAAAGTATAATTGTTCTTGGCGTAATTGAAGAAGACTTTTTAGGTGCTTCAGTTGTAGCAGTAGTGTCTGTAACTGGAGTCATTTGATCTCCTCCACTAACTACTGGCATTCCTCCATCTACTGGTGGCGCTACTGTTTGCATTCCAGGAGCTGCCATTGGATCAACTGGTGCAGCTGCTGGTGCTGCTGGAGCAGCAGCCATTGGGTCAACTGGTGTTACTACAGGCGCAGGTTGTACTACTTCAGGTTGTACAGGTGCAACTGCAGGTGCTGCTTCTGGAGCTACAGGTGCTACAGGGGCAACTTGTGGTTGTGGTGCAGCAACAGTTGGATTTGCATTTTGTACTGGATTACCACAATTAGGGCATACTGTTTCAACGCCAGTTAATTGTGCTCCACAATTTTGACAATTCATATCATTACCTCACTTTATCTATCATATTTTATCTATTATACATTAATGATAACATACTTTTTTATTAAATTCATCATTATTTTTTAATTTTATTATTTTTTTATAAAAGTACCATCTTCATTAACACTTCCAGACCATTTTGGTCTATTTGGTGTATAACTAAATATACTTTCAAAATTATTTACATTATCTATATTCCAATTATTAATACCAGATAAGTTCTTAATTTTGCAATGACTAAAAGTAGATTCCATATTTACTACATTAGAAGTATTCCAATTCTTTAATGGTGTTGTATCAGTAAATGATGTATAAGCAAATAATTCTTTCATTGAAGTTACTTTATCTACTTTAAAGTTTTTTAACCCTGAAATATCAGTTAACTTTCGATCATTAGAGAAGGTACTATCTAATTTAGTAAGCTTCTTTGTTTCCCAATTTTCTAGTGCTTTAACATTACTAATATCAGTATATTGAAAAGCCCCATCTAACTCTTCTAAAGAGGAAGTGTTCCAATCCTTTAAACCATTTATATCACTTAATTTTAAACAATCAGCTAAGAAAAGACTTAAATCTTTTACATTCTTAACATTCCACTTACTTAGTCCATCAACATTTTCAATATCAGTATTATAAAAAGCCAAACTTAAACTTTCCATATTTTCAGTATTCCAATTTTTTAGTGGATTTATATCTTTTATATTAGAATAAGCAAATGTAGAAATCATACTTTTTATATTTTTTGTATCCCATTCACTTAAAGGCATTAAGTCATTCACTTCAGACTCATCAAACATACTATTAATAGAAGTTACTTTAGATACATCAAAGAATCTTAAAGCTTTTATATCACTTACACCACTCCAATTAAATAGATTATCTAAATCTGTAACCTTTCTTGTATCAAAAGCTGCTAAAGAACTAATATCCGTTAATAATTCACAACGAGAAAACATATAACTTAAACTCTCAATATTAGAAGTATCCCAATAAGATAAAGCTCTAATATTATTAAGATTTTTATCATCAGAAAACATAGAACTTAAAGATTGTGCTCTACTAACATCCAAATATTTTAAATCATCAATATCAGTTAGATTCTCCAAATGAGAAAATAAACTATATGAATATTCAAAAATACCTATAGTATTTTCACTATATAAATAGATATTACCTTTTTCATACCACATATAAATAGGTTTAGTTGATTCTTTAGTAGAAACAATATATTCATCTTTTTTATAATTAGGATTAATCTCTTTAGCTATTTTTATTGCTTTAACATTCTTATCATTACCATCACTCCAAGTTAATTTCCTACCATTAGCAAGTTCCATAATACGATCATTAAAAGACATTTCATAATTATTAACATATTGATTAATATAAGATACATTTTTATTTTCTTTATCTTTGAGAGTAAAAATACCATCTAATTTCATAGAACCTTTCTTGTTATTTACAGATTCTAAAGTAAGTTTATAATTTTTACTATCCTTACTATTAAGAGTAACACTAGCTATAACATTATCAATATCATCATGAATAATACCTTTATGAATCAATTCATTATTATCATATAATTGATAAACTATATAGTCAGGATATTTATTTAGATTAACATCAGTAAAAATAATATCTATATCTTTTTTATCATTAGAATCATTAATTACTTTTATATTTTGACTATATACTTTATCTGTCTTTAGTTTAATAGATGAATTAACTTTATTCTTTTGCATATAATTAAGTTTAATGGCTTTATTTTTAGTAATAAATGCCAATAAACCGATAATAAGAAAGATTAATAATATTGATATAACAGAAATTAATAATGTTATTTTTTTATTTTTAAATATCATCATATTAACCCTCCTTAATTCATTTTAACTACATCAGAGTAGTATGAATTACCAGCAACATCTTTAATAGCAAATACTCCATAATAATCATATTTACTATTAAAATCTTCTGGAATTAGTTTAATCATATTAGTAGCAAAATACATACCAGTATATATACCATTACCATTTTTCAAGAAATTTCTATCAAATTTACCATTTGCATCAGTTATCTTATATGATTGATTAGCTACCTCAATAAAAGTAAAATCAGTAAGTTTAATAGCACTAGATGAGAAGAACTTAGCTTCTCCTTTTTTATCTTTACTAGTAGATACAATTGATTTAATAAAGCCATTAGGATGCTCTTTATCAACTCTTACAGTAATATTAACAATCTCATCATTCTTTAAACCTTTTTTTAAGATAGCAATTACATTAGATTCTGTAAAATCTTCCCCTGAATTTTGTTCAATTAATTGTAACCACTCACTAGTATCTTCATATTCTATATCAGAAATTCGTAACATCTTACCTCTAACTTTAGCTTTTAATTTATTACCATCTAAATATGGACTAGTAGATACATATACTAATTTATGATAACCATCTTTCATATCAACAAATACAAAGCATGAAGCTTTAGCAAAGTTATTAACTTGATCAGCAGTTAAATCAATTTCGAAGTCAGCTCCACCTTCTTTAGTAGTTTTAGCACTACCCTTTTTCATAGAGAATGTATTAAATGAACTAACTTTAGTAGTATTCTTCATATTATAAAAACTAAATAATAAATCACTATAATTCTTAGAAGCTGTTAAATTAGGATATTTAGTTAAGAAACTAGCAGAATTATATGGAAAGTATATAGATAATCCATTTGAATAGTCATTATTTGTAGAATTATATACAACAGCATTATTAACACTATTAATTAAAGATTTAGCATTAGATGAATACTTAGTTAAACCATTAGCTAAATTAATTAAATCAACCATATCATATTCATCAGCATCAGTTAATGGATATTGTTTTAGACTAGCTCTTACTTTAACAACGTCATTATAATTAGAAGCTAATTTTTTATTTACATCTAGACTAAAAGTATCTAATTCTTTATTAACAGCATTAATCTTACTTAAATCAATAATTGAATAAGTAAAATTAACACATAAATTTTTATCTAATTCTACTTCTTGTTCAGCATTACATGCCGTAGTAACTGTTCTTGTATAACAATCAATTTGTTTTCTTCCAAATACTTCAGGTTTATCAGTTGGTTTAATTTGATTGATAAAACCTAAAGCAGAATCAAATCTTGATCCAACAGTTACTTCTTCTGAAGCAACTAAATATTTTCCATAATCTTTTAATGTATTAGCAATCTCTAGTGTAGCATTCAAACAAGTTCTAAAAGAGATAACTTCTAATTTATTATTTCCTTTAAAAGGACCATTTTCAAAAGCTTGTTTAATTTCTGGAATAGATAAATTATCACTATTATTTAATTCATCATATTCACTACCATCAACTGCTCCACCATGATTCCAAAATATAAAATTATATTTACTAGTCTTATAGTTATCATGGACATAATTTAAGAAGTATGATAAATTCTCACTATTTCCCATATTAGTAAGTTCATGATTATCGACTATCGTAAAACCATTAGGTCCTAATTCATATATAGCTGTTTTATTAGAATCAATATAAGTATTATGCCAACCTTTAGAGCCACCAGCCATTAATACTACTTTTGTATTATTAGCATTTATTTTCTTATAATCAAGGTCTAACAAATCACGAGAAGCTAATCCTGATCCAGACTCTAAATCAGCTCCAACCATATAAATCATAATAGTTCTAGTTTGATTTTTGAGAACTATTGAATAACCAATATGACAAACAACGATTAAAACTATTACTGCAATAACTCCAATTATTATTTTATTAATATCAAATTTAAATTTATTTTGTTTAGTTGAAACAACCTGATTATTATTAGTAACATTAGTAACTGGAGTACTACTAATAACAGGATTACCACAACTAGCACAAAATTTACTATTTTCTAAAATTTTATTACCACACTTACTACAATACATAAACAACTCTCCCTATTATCAATAAAATTATAACATACCAAATAAACAAAAAAAAGAAATATCATTTCTTTTTTTCATTACCACTAAATACCTCTTCTAATGAAGATTCAATATAACCATTACCAATAAGTTCTAAATAATCATTAAACATATTATCATCTACTCTCATATAACCAGCAAATAAAAGTTCGGGATAAGCTATATTCATAAATTGTCTATATGTTAAATCAATCAAGTAATAAGTATTTTCATCACCCATAACTAAATTAAATTGATGTTCATAAGGTAAATTATAATCAGCTGTATTAACTATTCTGTTGATAAGATGCATATTATTTAATACTTCTTTTAAGTGACTACTATAAAACTTACAAGTTTGATCAGTAGTTAAATCTCTTAATTCATACCTAGTAATATCAATTGCATCTATTATTCTTTCTTCTATAGGTCTACCATCTATATTTAATACATCCATATTATCACCATACTAATTATAACACACAAAAAGAAAAAAGCTAACAATGTTAGCTTTTATTCATATCTTTTACGAACTGCCATTCCGATAAATCCGAATGCTCCAAGAATTTCTATGAAATACATAATTCCATCATTTGCCTTAGCTTCAACCAAAGTGTTAGGTGGAGTAATCTCTGTATGGTTAAGTGTATTTGTAATTGTAAATCCATCAACCTTAGAGATATACTCTGGAACACTAACTTCTTTTAGTGTATAAACAGCTTCTTCTCTTTCAAAGTATTTAGTAAGTTGAATTACATATGTCCAATTTTCAGCTGCAGTTAATGTAACTGTAGTATAATATTTTCCATTTGCATAAACTTCAACATCAATACTATTTGGTCTATATCCATATTTATTATCTTGGTCATCCCAAATCTTAGTTATCTTTTCGAAATAAACTTCAGTTCCATGGATGTTAGTAATTGTAGATGTAATATTTCCACTTTCATCTGCATTAGTATCAATTTCAGT
>JAEEGL015483737.1_pt1 | contig 21014 bp, 23 predicted proteins | sample 9134231 | NCBI WGS metagenome assembly JAEEGL01 (sample SAMN16246548, study PRJNA631951) | gut metagenome | biome: gut microbiome; feature: rumen; material: fiber-attached | host: Bos | place: Iran: Karaj | collected 2018-10 | reverse complement strand
ATCGCCTTTGAATATTATATGTCTATGTTTAATTTTTAAATATCTATTTTTATGCAAAATGAAGTCGGTCCGATGGGTGTAACGTGGATACACGTCAGTCACAAGCATTTCAAAAAGGGTTGCACTAGAATATTGGGTGAAGTTGACCTCTTCCTTTTGAGCGAACTACCTGTTCAAAAGCTCTTGGATTTACAATCTTGTCCGACAGATAATTTCCTTAATACCTTTAAGGACATTTTGATCGAAATTGGGCAAAATTGGGTCCATAGGTTGGCAAACAATCCGCTATATACGCTCAATCATTACAAAACGGCTTCCAAAGCCCTATCAGAGCGAGAAGCTATTGCTTTCGCCGTTGACCAGGCGTTTATGTATCCTATTTCTGAGGTTTGGGATGATGTTGCTGTTGACGACAATGTGATGAGGCGTCTTCGCAGGCTGTTAAAAAAACAGCTGACCGATCAAAAAGAGAATGTGATGTGCTATTTGTATGCCATTCTGGTGTATGCCAGATCAATCTTAAAGCAAAAGGGCGGACAGTGGCACAGGTTCTATCCGCGAATGTAACAACAAAAACACCGCCTTTGAAGGCGGTGTTTTTTTTATTTAATCATCACGTACATTAAACACCTGTTTTCCGCACAAAAACGATTCTATTTGACAATCTCTTTTTTTTTATGTTACTTTATTTTGGAACGAACTTTGGAGAAAAGAAATGCTCGGACGCTATACTTACACATTAAGTACCTTAACTCCCGACGAAGAAATTATTCTTGTCGGACGATTGCACTATTTTGCACTCATTATTCCTTTTTTCTTAACAGCACTTTCTTTTATCTCGCTGTTTTTGGCCATTGCCTCTACCCTGCAACATCGCGACGGAAATATTTTAGAGTTTTTTCAAGTATGTGCTTTTTGGCTTGGCTTTTTGACCTTTTTTATTTGCACTATTGCCTCTTGGCTTAAGCGGAACCTGATTGAAATGGTTTGCACGAACAAACGCGTTGTCAGAAGAACCGGTATTATTAACGTTACGACGGAAGAACTTAATCGTGAGCGAATCGAATCGGTTGAAATGCGTCAAAGCATTTTCGGGCGCTTATTCAATTACGGCGATATTTTATTTTCAGGCACGGGAACATCAAAACTTGTTTTTCACTTTATTAATCAGCCGAAATTAATGAAACGAATCATAGATGCTGTTATCAGCGCACCGCAAGAACTGCCTGACGCTCATTAAAAGATTTAAAAAAAAGACCTCGAAAAGAGGTCTTTTTTTATTTTACTTAGATTTTTCTTTTAAGTCTTTAATCAAATCATCCAAACCGCCGGGTGCTTTTTTGATATATGCCGAATATTCATTACGCGCCGTAATTGCCAGCGAAACATTTTCAATAATAATGTCAACGATTTTCAATTTTTCACCGTCTTTGACACGCCAAACAACTTTGACAGGTGCACCCTCACCCATATCTACCGACGTGTTTACAAAGAGCTGACCTTCCGAATTGGACGGTGTTGTGCCGTGAAAATCGAAATGTTTGCCTTTGAATTCGTCAAAACGCTTTGACCACGTTTTGATATTAAATTCACGATATACTTTAATAAACTCATCTCTTTGAGTCGTTTTGGCCGTTTTCCAATAACGACCTAAAACGAACTTGCCGATATAATCAAGATCAAGATAATCGTTAAACAGTTTTTCAAAACGCGCATCTTTTTCTTGAGCTGACACATCAGCATTAATGATTTCTTCAATTCCTTCCGTTGTTACTTTTCTGACAAAATCTTCTGCCGCTTTGCCGTCCAAGGCACTTGCCTTAAACGAAAACACACAGGCAAATACAGATATTAAAGCAATTATTTTTTTCATTTTTTTGTCTCCTTCAATAAAATTAATCTTCTTCCTCATCTTCAAAATCGAAGTCGTAACTTGTCGCCGAGCCGCCTTCATCAGCTTTTTGAGCACACAAACTTTGAAATTTCTGACGGTTTTGTAAAAATGCCGTTTTGATTGTTGCATAATAATCAACCGAACCTTCTTCCAAACTATCAAGCAATGACATATTTTCGGCTCTCTTATTGATATATTTTAAGGCTGTTGCACCATAACTTGTTGCCACACCCCAATCTTCATCCTGCTTGTCCCATAATGCCCAATACATCGGATCAGCCATTGCATCGACACCCCATCCGATAAGATAACGCGGCGTTGACGGACCAAGAATCGGCATCACAAAAAACGGTCCGTCCGGCGTACAATACATCGCCATCGTTGCATCAAACGAGTTTTTCTTTTTTTCTATGCCCCAACCTGAAGCAACATCAAACGTACCAAGCAAACCAAGCGTCGAATTGACTGCGAACCGAACAATTGATTTACCGCTATCTTTAATTTCACCCTGAAGCAAGTTGTTGACGGCGTATGCCGGTTCTTCCAAATTGTTGAAGAAATTTGTTACTCTGTTTCTGATACTCTGCGTTGTTATCGCTTTATATCCTTTAGCAATCGGTTTTAAAACTTTTTTATCAACCTGATAGTTAAAGTTAAACATTGCTCTGTTATAGACTTCCAATTTTGATTCTTCGTCACTTGCTTTCATTTTTGTGCCGTTCGGATTGGTTACGCACGCTGCCGTCAAACACAAAAAAGGTATTAAAAATAGAGCTTTTCTCATGTGTGTTCCTCTTTTTTGATTTGTCTTTTAGAATAATATAAACACAAAAACATATCCAATCAAGCAAAATTCTAATATTATAACGAATCTTGTTTTAAAAAGGTTCATTTTAATGTTACAATTAAGAAATGAATTGTGTTTTGAACTTCAAAGCAAAATAACATATTATCTCGTCAGTTTTTAACTTTAATAAAGGAAAATGAAATGTCTTATCAACCTTCTAAAATGATTGGTATTTTTGACTGTGCCACTTCTCAAAAGGTTATCGGTCAGGAAAAATTTTTGGAAGCTTTTAAAACAATTTTGAACCACGGTGCTTATTGCCAAGGTCCCGAAACAAAAGAATTAGATCAAAAATTGGCCGAATACTCCGGCACAAAATATTGTTCGACTTGCGGTTCCGGCACAGATGCTTTAACTCTTGCCTTAATGTCTTGGGGCGTAAAACAAGGTGATGCCGTATTTGTTTCATCGTTTACATTCGTTGCTTCGGCCGAAGCTCCTGTTTTGCTCGGCGCAACACCGATTTTTGTTGATTCAAAACCTGATACATACAACATGGATCCTGAAGATTTGAAACGTGCAATTGCCGAAGTTAAGGCTGAAGGCAAATTAAACCTTAAAGCCGTTATTCCGGTTGATATTTTCGGATCCCCTTGCGAATATGATGAAATCATTAAAATCGCACATGATAACGGCATGAAAGTTTTATCTGACTCTTGCCAATCTTACGGTTCTGTTTATCACGGACACAATGCCGGCTCCATTGCCGATATGACAGCCACCTCGTTCTATCCGACAAAGCCTTTGGCTGCTTACGGTGACGGCGGTGCCGTTTTCACAAACAGTGAAAAAGAAAATGCTTTGGTTCAATCTTCCCGTGTTCACGGCATGAGCCCTGAAGATCACTATGACAATGTAAGATTAGGTATGACCGGTCGTATGAACTCTTTCCAAGCTGCCGTTTTAATGCAAAAATTGACGGTATTTAAAAAAGAGCTTCAAGATCGTTATACCATTGCTTCTCGTTATGATAACGAACTTTCGTCATATTTTGGAAAACAACGCGTTTTGGATAATTGTAAATCGGCTTATGCACTTTACACAATCAACTGTGAACATCGCGATGAATTGATGACTTATTTAAGAGAAAACAACATCGGCTGCGGTGCATATTATCCGAGACCTGTTAACACACAAACAGCTTACGCAAAATGGAACACCAGAAAGCTCCCTGTCTGCGAAAAACTTTCAAAAACGGTTTTGAGCATTCCGATGCATCCGTATTTGACAAGCGAAGAGCAAACTTACATCATTTCAAAAATGAATGAGTTTGCCGCACGCTATGCGACAAAGGCTGCTTAAAGTTTGGTCCTTTTTATAAAAAAAGCGGGAATATTTCCCGCTTTTTTATTTTTTAGCCGTCATTAAATCAGGCATAAACTGTTCATAAATCAGCCAAACTGCCGATAATCCGACCAAAATATATACGATGCGTGATAAAATACTCATCTCTCCGAATATCGTTGACACAAGATTAAAGTTTGCAATACCGACGAGCCCCCAATTCAAGCCGCCGATAATTACGAGCCAAAGAGCCAGTTTTGAAAGATAATACATATATGTTTCTCCTTTATAAAAAAATATTTTCTTTTTTTTCCAAAATGATATATTACCCTTAAAATATCTTTTCAAGGAGCGCTTTGATGTATAGCGAGAAGTTTTTGAAGTTTATCGAAATGTGGGAAAAAGATTTTGCCATATCCCGCACGATTGATGAAAAAGTTTGCATCGATCGTGACGGAAACCCTATCCCGTGGTACACTTATCCAGCCATTGAATATTTATCGCAATTTGATTACTCAAATAAAAAAGTATTTGAATTCGGTGTCGGAAACTCTTCTCTTTTTTGGGCGGAGCGTGCTCAAAAAGTTATCTCGATTGAAGATAACATCAAATGGTTTGAAAAGTGGCAGAAAGAATTAAAGCACAAAAATCTGACTGTTTTATGGCGTGATGAAGGCGAAATTTACGAAAATGCCATTTTGGAAAAGCGTGAAAAACAAGATGTTATCATTATTGACGGCAAGCGCCGTTATCAATGCGCCGAAACAGCCTTAAAACGTTTAAAAAAAGGTGGTATGATTATTTTAGATGACTCTGATCGCATCAACACCAGTGAAGAATATAAAAAGGCTGTTGCAATTTTAAAAAGTGCCAACCTGTTGCAGGTTGATTTTTACGGCTTTTGCCCGATGAACAACTACACCAAAACAACTTCCGTTTTCTTTGACAGAACCTTTAACTTCAAATCAAAATTTGATGTTCAGCCGATTAGCGGGCTCGGCAATCTTTGGTCAATGAGCCGAAAAAAACGCAAAGAAAGATATAACGAGCAAAAATAAATTTTATATCAGCTTAATCATCGCCTTAATCATATTGTCTGCGCCTTCGCACACTTCTTTAATTGAGCTCGCCAACATATAAGCCGGCGTTGTTACAACTTTTCTTAATTCGTCGACGCAAACATCCGTTACTTCTTTGTTTTCATGGACTGCGCCCGTGCGTTCAATTGCCGCGGCAACACCTTTATCATTACCGATGGTGACATGCACACCTTTCTCGCCCAAAACTTTTGCGATAACAACAGGCGCAATACACATTGCCCCGATGACAACACCGTTTTTGTTGCTCTCCAAAATCGCTTTTCGGATACTTGCATCAACATTGCAGCTCACTCCCGAAACACTGAAATCACACCAGTTGATTACCGCGCCTAAGCCTCCCGGAAAAACGATTGCATCATAATCTTGCGGTTTATAATCTTTCAGGTCTAAAATATTGCCGCGTGCCAAACGAGCCGATTCGACTAAGACATTCCGCTCTTCATCAACTCTTTGCCCCGTTAAATGATTCACAACGGCGGCCTGTTTAATATTCGGAGCAAAGCATTGATAGGTCAGCCCTAAACAATCAATGGCGAGCATTGCACACGTCGCTTCGTGTATTTCCGAACCGTCCGCCCTGCCGCATCCTGAGAGCACAATTGCAAATTTCGGATTTTTTTTCATGTTTATAATCTCCTCTTTAGCTTTTAATTTTGGTTGATTTATCTTATATCAGCGATATAATGCTGTCAATTGACTTTTTAAATAGGACCATAAAATGAAATATCAAAAAACAGTTTTAAAAAACGGACTTCAAATCATTACAAGTGCCCGCCCCGAAATTGAAACCGTTTCGCTCGGCATATGGGTCAACACGGGCTCTGCGTATGAAACTTCTGATCAGAACGGCATTTCCCATTTTATTGAACACATGGTCTTTAAAGGCACGCAAAAGCGCAACACGCTTCAAATTTCGGAAGATATCGAAAATGTGGGCGGTCAAACAAATGCTTATACTTCTCGCGAATTTACGGCTTTTTATGCCAAAATGCTCAAAAAAGATATTGAGCTTGCCATTGACGTTATCGCCGATTTTATTGTTGCACCGACCTTTGATGCCGCTGAAATGGCTAAAGAAAAAGAAGTTGTTATTCAAGAAATTAAACAAGGTATTGACACTCCTGATGATGCCGTTTTTGATTATTTTCAAGAAGATGCCTTTAAAAATCTGCCTCTCGGACGCACAATTTTGGGTCCTGAAAGCAATATCAAAAAATTTAATGCCGATGCCTTGCGCCGATATATGAAATCTCACTACGGGGCCGATAATATGGTTGTGGTCGCCGTCGGCAATTTGGATCATGACATATTCGTTAAAATGGTTGAAGAACGTTTGGGAAACTATCAAAACAAAGCCTCTTTCTCAATTGAACCGCAAGAATATGCCGGCGGTTTCACCTACCAAAAACGAGATATTGAGCAAATCCATCTTTTGCTCGGATTTAAGGGCGTTAACTATAAAAGTCAAATGTATTACCCCGTTTCCGTCTTTTCGACGATTTTCGGCGGCGGTATGTCCTCCCGCCTGTTTCAAGAAATAAGAGAAAAACGCGGACTTGTTTACACCGTATACAGTTTCACAAATTCACACACTTTAGGCGGCCTTTTCGGTATTTATGCGGGAACAACCGCCGAAGAACTCAATCAGCTTATTCCCGTTGCGGCAGATGAAATCAAAAAAATCTGTCAGGAAAAAGTGACGGATAAGGAACTGGATCGTGCCAAAACCCAGCTCAAAGCGAGCATGCTTATGGCTCTTGAAAGCTCTTCATCAACGGCAGAGGTTATCGCAAGACAAACCTTAATACATCAGCGAATTATTGATACGGACGAAGTGATTGCCAGAGTTGATGCCGTTTCCAAAGAAGATATTCAAAAAGCGGCGCAAATGCTTTTTACTTCGAATCCGACTTATACCTTACTCGGCAATGTGAACCAATATCCGTCGTATGAAGATTTAAAGAAAACTCTTAAATTTTAAGTCTTTATTATCAAAATTGTATTATCATGGTGCATATTGAAGAAAGGAAAACGATATGTCACGCGCTGAAGATATTTTTCAAAAACTTATTTATTTCGGTGAAGATGCTTTAGATGAGTTTATTTTAAACATGCAATCCGAAGAACTTTTTTTGGATTTCAAACAAGCCGTTTCGACCGGAAAAAATAACAACACGCTTCATAAAGATGACCGAAAGAACCTCGCTAAAGCCATTTCGGGTTTCGGCAATTCCGAGGGCGGCGTTATCGTTTGGGGTGTTGTTTGCTCGCGCGATCAGGAAATCGGTGATGTTGCCAAAGCCAAAGTCAAAGTCAAAAATGTGCATCGTTTTTTGAGTTGGCTTGAAAATGCCATTTCCGGCTGCACCATTCCGAGCCACAACACTGTGCGCAATCATATTATCAGCGCCGATAAAAACGGGGACGGCTACGTTGCAACTTATATTCCGAAGTCAGAAATCACACCTTTAATGACAACTGTCGGTTCAACGATTTATATTCGTTCCGGCTCAAACAACGTGCCGGCGCCTTATGCTGTTATCGCCGGTATGTTCGGTAAACGCCCGCAGCCGAATATTGAACTTTTACTTGAAGATAAAACTTTAGAAATTCTCGACAATGCGGATGAAGATATTCTTTATCCCAAAACGATAGACAATCCGCCTGAAAAATATGTTAAAATCAGCTTTTCGGTTATTGCCGACAACCAAAGCAATGCCATTGCCAAAGAACTTTATTTTTCGTGTTCGACGGAAGATACGGGAAGCGAATATAACAAAGTTCGGTTTTTAAATTATAACCAAATGGATTCTTTGAGTTCTATTTCCGGTCACTTTAATTTAATGACAAAACCCGAAATGCGTTTGCCTCCTCGCGGCAAGCTCAAGTTTACAAACATGCAAATCATTTTATCTCCGTTTGCCGAAACTGATTTTTGCATCAACGGGGTTATCGGTGCCGAAAACGCCACACCGAAAGATTTCCGTATTTTTATGACGAAAAACCAGCTCCGTTCTTTTGTAGCTAAGGTTTTAAAAAATGAAGACGAGAAAGAAGCCTTGCTCTCCGAATTTTTCACCGAATTTTTAAGGAATGCCTGATGATGTCTCCCCGCGTTGAAATATTCACAGACGGTGCTTGTTCCGGCAATCCGGGGATTGGCGGCTGGGGGGTAATTCTTCGTTACAAAGACAAAGAAAAGGAGCTTTCCGGCGGTGAGCTTCACACAACCAATAACCGTATGGAACTCACGGCTGTCATTGAGGCCTTAAAAGCCCTTAAAACAAAATGCAACATCACGCTTTATACGGATAGCAAATACGTGATGAGTGGCATCACCGAATGGCTCGAAAACTGGAAACAAAACGGCTGGAAAACCTCAAATAAAAGGGGAGCCGTTAAAAATATCGATTTATGGCAGTCTTTAGATCAGCTTGTTTCAGCTCATGAAATCCGCTGGGTTTGGGTTAAGGGACACGCGGGACATATCGAAAACGAACGTGTTGACACTCTTGCGCGAGCCGAAGTTGAAAAATTAAAAGGATAAATATATGCCCAAATTCAGCATTATTATTCCTGTTTATAATGCCGAAAAATATTTAGAACAGTGTTTAGATTCTGCCTTAGGGCAAACTTTGTCTGATATTGAGGTTATTTGCATCAATGACGGTTCGACAGATTCTTCTTTATCAATTTTAAGGGCATACGCTCAAAAAGACAAACGAATCTTTTATCTAAGTCAAGAAAATCAAGGTCTATCTTGTGCGAGAAACGTTGCTCTTAAAAGAGCTTGCGGAGAATATATTTTATTTTTAGATTCCGATGATTATCTTCAACTTGATGCTTGCGAAATTTTATATCACCAAGCAACACGATATTCTTTAGATATGCTGTCTTACAGTGCTTTTGCTTTTGATGATTTGACAAGTCAATCCATAAATTTTCCGTATTATGATTTTACCTATCTGCCTCACGATTTTAATACAAATGTTTTTAACTATAAAGATTGTTATTCTTTCATGCATCAGATGGCCGTTACAAGCGGGCTGACCGTTTACAGACGTGATTTTATTGAGTTTCATCATATTTCGTTTCAGCCTCATTTATGCTTTGAAGATAATTTGTTTTTCTATCAAGCTTTCACAACAGCGGAAAGATGCGGTATCATCACCGATAAACTTTATTATAAGCGTTTTCAACCATCTTCCATCACACACATGTGGCATGAATATTATTTGGATTATCTTAAAATGGCTCAGTTGCTGTTTGCTTATTTTGAAAGCATCTCCATGGAAGAAAAATATATGCATGCTTACAAAAATTATTATTCATCTGTTGCCTTGCAAAAATTTAATTCTTTTGAAAAGAAAGATCAACGACGTTACCACGGCTCGACACTCAAATATCTTTGCTTACATAGCCCACACTTGATTTCTCAGCTCCCGTGTCCATCTTTTGGGCGGCATATTTTCTCTTATTATCAGACAAAGCGAAAAATTTTTCTTATCCTTTTCGGCTTTCGCTTTTCTTTTAAAAAAAAGATATAAAGTTTTTGCCTTTTTGTTTGTATATCTTTTATTTTTTATAAGACTTTTTATTTTTTCTGTACCATAATTTAATCAAAGAAAATGTATTATCTTATTTTTGTTTTCACTTTGTTATTTTAAAAGGAACAGATAATGTCCAAAATTAATCTTCTTTTTTCAAAAAAATATCAGTATTTTGCACAAAATTTACTTAAAGAAAACAAAGATTTTCAGCCCATTGACATTAAATCCGAAACGTTTCCCGACGGCGAACATCATTGGGTGATTGAAACACCGCTTAAACTTAAAGGAAAACCTGCCGTCTATATTTGCGGCACAATTGATGATGAGTCTATTTTCGAACTTTATAATGTCGCTTCAACGATTGTGCGCTTACAGTGTTCGTCACTTCATATCGTTGTGCCCTATTTCGGTTATTCAACCATGGAGCGCGAAACTGTTGAAGGGGAGGTCGTTACGGCTAAAAATGTGGCTCGTATGATTAGTTCCATCCCCCTTTCGCCGCAGGGCAATTTTATTTATATGGTTGACCTGCACTCTTTCGGCACGCAATATTACTTTGAAAAATCGATTCATCCCATCCACCTTTCATCTTGGGATATCTTGAAAAAAATGATTAAAGATTGCGGCAAAAATTTGGTTCTCGCCACCGCAGACATGGGACGTGCCAAAGCGGTTGAAAAGCTCGGCGACTCGCTTAAATTAAAGACTGCTTTTATCATGAAACGCCGTTTAGACGGAAAGAACACGACGGTTGAAGCCTTAAATGCGGATGTGAAAGGTAAAAATGTCGTCATTTTTGATGATATGATCCGTTCGGGAACTTCTATCATAAAGGCTGCCAAAGCTTATAAAAATGCGGGAGCTAAAGATATTTATGTTGCGGTTGTTCACGGTGTTTTCACCCCGACAAGCATTCAAACAATGAAAAAATGCGGATTATTTAAAAAAATTCTTGTCACAAACTCGCATCCGAATGCTTTAAAAAATAAATCAGACTTTATTAAAGTCTATGATATTTCGTCTGTAATTAACACCGGATTGGCGCTGTAAGCCTTAGCGCGACAGTTCGCCTTCGTGTATTAAATTATAAGCCAATTTTTGGCGCACAAAGAATTTGCGTCCTTCTCTGATACAATCATCGCAAATCGGAGGAGCCTCTGAGTGTTTTCTTTTTAAACGAGCTCTGGTTAAATCCGTAAAGTCACCATTCATACGTTGCTGCATAATGCATCCCTCGTTTGTGCAATGCGTGCCTAAAAGTTCTTGCGTATGAACGCGTTTTTTGTTTGTTAGCCCTATTAAATGCCCGAATTCGTGCATCAAAACGGTTTTAAAGTTTTCCAGGTCAAGCTTATTATTTTCATCTACAAATCTTGCCGTGGAAACGATTGCAAACTTATTTTCCTGCGAAAAACCAAGACAATAGTTCATACCGGTGGCATATAAATCGTGTTTTGTAACAAAAACGGACCATTGCGGAATTGTTTTCGTATAAGGATCCGAGATTAAGTCGCTGCATAACTGGTTAATTGAAATTTGCCCTGTTTTTTGAAAACGTCCCTCATTTTTTGAACAGCGTTTAGCGCGTGCAATATACCAATCCATACTTTCATAAGGCACTAAAACCTCATGACCTTCTTCGTTTATTCTTTTGTAACCCTTATTTTTCCAATTGCCTAAAATTTTAATCGGATAATCGTCTTTGTGCTCAGGAAAGTAAGACATAACTTCTTCCAAAGCATCTTTAATATGCGGTGCCAGGGCTTCCAAGCCCTCTTCACAAAGAATAAATATATTGCGCACCTCGGACATTTGTGCTCTCCTTTTTATGAAGAGTATTCCACTATGTGTTTAGTGTATCACTTTTTTTTAATAAAATCAAGCATTTTCGACATAAAAACGTCAAATATCCGTCTTTTTGCCGTTTTCGCTTTATTTTTTTAATCTAACATATTGTTTTCACATATTTTTATAAAAATCAAGATCCACCTCCCAAACTCCGAAATCCCGCTGCTACCGACAACTCGTGTGGACGAACAAGAAAAAATATTGGCAATTGGCGATATATAATGTTATGTTGTCAGATGAAATTTTGTCGGATATACTCTCTTTGAGGCTCAAATTTAACAGATATGTTCCAAACCGTCAAAATGAAGCGTGCAAAACCTGAGGCTGTGAAATGAAAATAATAGAAAAATATTATGATAAAAAGAACAAACGCCATATCATAAAAATTTTTGGCATGAACATAACATTCACAAAAAAAGCAAAAATAAGAGAAGAGCTTAAAGAACTGCGCGAAGAGGTAGATACCTTACACACCATTATAAACATGATGCTTAATCCCGCGGATGCCAAACCCATTTCAGAGCTTCGGTCAGACCAGTTAAAAGTTTTGGAAACCCTCAACGTCATTGATCAAATATGCCATGATAATAACTTGCAATATTGGCTTGATTTCGGAACGCTTTTGGGGGCCATACGTCATAAAGGCTTTATTCCGTGGGATGACGATTTGGATATCTGTATGCTCCGAGAAGATTATGATAAAATTTGTCCCTTGCTTTCAAAACACTTTGAAAACAGCCCGGAATGGTTTGTCAGAAGGTGCGAATTTTTCCATTTTCAAATCCGAATAAGACATAAAAATATGAATCTCGGATTAGATATATTTCCCGTTGACAAATACAATCAAGAAAACCTTACGCCGTCTGTTAAAACAGAACTCTTAGATAAAATGGAAAGAGCAAAGAATTACTTTCACAAGAAACATCCTAAAAAATCGTTATCGGAAGATCATATTGATTATATTTTAGCTGAATTACTGAAAGCTCAACAAAAATTCGGTTTACGTTTGCCAAAAACTCAACACCTGCAAAAACCGATTTTGTTTTACGGGCTTGATTATCCTCATTTGTGGGAATATAAATGTTTTGAATATGATACGATTTTTCCCTTAGAAAAAATCAAATTCGAGGGCAAATTTTATCCCTGCCCGAACCAATATTTGAAACATGTTACTTCTATCTACGGTGATATTAACAAGTTTCCGAAAAAGCTGGGCGCACATTTTTAGATGTTATCAGATATGTTCGCCCCTTTTCACCAATAAAAAACCTCCCTTTCGGGAGGCTTTTTATTGGTGGTCTTCGATAAAGATCGGTCTTGAAAGCTTTCAGCTTTCTTCGGTCACTTGTTTTGTAACAATGGAAAACTTCGCTTGCCCGCTCGTTTTCCATTTAACAAAACGTCGCCATCTGCGCAAAAAACAACATTTTGAGGTTGTTTTTTGTTTGATGCCCCTCCACGTCGTGTCGGACTGTTCGTCCCCTCATCACCAATAAAAAAAGCACCTCAAGGGTGCCTTTTTTATTGGTGGTCAGAGAGGGGATCGAACCCCCGACACGAGGATTTTCAGTCCTCTGCTCTACCAACTGAGCTATCTGACCATTTGAAAATCTAAGCCCTTATAATAGATAAAATTTCAAATGTCCAGCATTAATTTTCATTTTTTACATATTTTTTTCAAATATTTCTTTAATCGGCTTATAACTCCTGCGGTGCTCGGGCGTAATACCGTATTTTTTTAAGCCCTCAATATGATCTTTCGTTCCATAGCCCGCATTCTTTTCAAAACCGTATCCCGGGTATTTTAATGCCATTTGTTGCATTAAGTGATCACGCGTCACTTTTGCCACAATTGAGGCTGCAGATATTGAAAAACTCAATGCATCGCCCTTAATCACACATTTTGTGTGGCAACAAAAGTCTTTCGGCTCTCTGTTGCCGTCGATTAATGCCGTATTCGGCTTAACCTTAAGCCCCTCAAGCGCGCGTTTCATCGCCAAAAACGAAGCTTGCAATATGTTTATTTCATCAATCTCGGCAGCGCTCGCTTCGCCCACACCATAACACAAATTGCCTTTCAGTGCTTCTTTTTTGATGATTTCAAAAAGCTCTTCACGCCGCTTGGCTGATAATTTTTTGGAATCGTTTAGATGGTTTAACAAAAAAGGATCAACAGCGCGGTTTAAAAATACTACTGCACCGGCCACGACGGGCCCGACCCAAGGACCTCGTCCAGCCTCGTCAACCCCGGCAACCAAACCTTTACATTCATCTTCAAACTTAAAATCGGGCATTATATGTTCTCCATATAACACCCTTAGCATACACTGCCTTTTATTTCAAAGTTTTTTCATCAGTTCCGCACAATCGGCACACCTTCATAATCGGCCTCAATCATTCCGCCAATGACCACAGCCACGTTATCATACCCGCATTTTTCAAACATTTGCGCGGCTTCAGAGGCTCTTCCGCCCGAAGAACAGATAATATTGATTGTTTCGTCGCCTTTTAGCTGATGTTCTCTGATAAAAATTTCAGGTTTGAGTGTTTGTAAGGGCTCAAAGACATGATTGTAGGCCAAACTCTCTTCTTCATGCTCATGTTTTTCTCTGACATCTAAAATAAATGATGTGTCGCTTAAATCTTTCGGTTTGATAAATTTCATCTTTAAACTCCTTTGGCGCTGATATAGAAACGATTTTATCTCGTTTCAACCACGCCTATCGGCTAAAAAAAAGCCCGGACAAGATGCCCGGACCTTTACGCTTACAGAGTTAAATTATCTGATCATATATTCAATTTTGTCTTCGCTGACATCGAATACATCAATTTGAATACCGTGAATATCAATATTTTCATCACAAACAGAGAATCTGATTTCTTCATCATCATAACCCTCTTCTTCGTATGTGAAGATCATTTCATAACCATCTCTTGATAAGCCGTCGAAAGTGATGCCGTAACCCGAAGAATCGCCGACCGTTTCAACACGTGTGTTAACAACCGGAACCATTCTCAAATCTTTCGGCGTTACGTAGAACTTAGCGCTCAAAACAGCCAAACGTCCGTCAACCATTCTGCCGATATGTTCATAAAGCTCACCATCACCCGTTACAAGCAAGATGTCGTTGCTTTTATCTTGGCGAACCAACATATATGTTTCACCATCATGCGTTACTTCGCCGAATGCATTATATTTTGCATTTTTTCTGATTTTGATCGGAGAATAAGCCGAATCCATTTCGCCGTTCTTTGTCGGCTTAACCGTTTCGGTGCTGTAATAATCCGTGCGATAGCTCTTTGAAGAAACCATTTTTTCACCGGCTTGCGTAATCAAAACCTGACCTTTTTCAAGTTTGTCTTCCGTAACCGTCTTGCTTTCTGCCAAGAACTCACCGTTGACATCTTGGTCATAATAAAAGATTTTATCTGTTTGCCAAATGGTGAAAACTTTGTTTCTGAAAGGCAAAAAGTTAATACTGTTGTTAGAATACGAGCAACCAGCTAATATACTAAGCGATAAAAGAAAGGCTAATTTTTTCATTTGCATATCTCTTTTTTTAATGTTTAAACATAATCTAAAAGGGATTATAAATGGATTTAGTAAACAAAAAGATAACAAAGCAAAGAAAAAATGAAAGATTCTGAGTCAAACACAATTACCCTTACTTTTCAAGCTTTTGAGACGATGCCCGAAAAGCTGAGCGATTTTTTAGACGCCTATTTTGAGGTTTCCGCCCTTAATTATACCAAAGACAACAAAGAGCAATATGTTGCTTATGCCACTTCAGACTTTAATGAAAAAGATTTCAAAAAAAGTGCCCAAAAAGCAGGTGTTTGTCTCCCCTCATACAAAATCGAAACTTTGAAAACGAAAAACTGGCTGACCGCAAATGTCATTAAGTTTGAGCCTCAAGAGGTGGCCGATTTTTGCGTTTACGGCATTCATCAAAGGAAAGCCCCGAAAACAAAAAAAATTCCGATACAGGTTTATGCCGCAACGGCTTTCGGCTCGACCCACCAAACGACGCACATGTGTTTAACCGCAATTTCCGATCTTGCAAAATTTGAAAAACCTTTCAAGCGTATTTTAGATGTCGGTACAGGCTCAGGAATCCTATCAATCGCCGTTGCCAAAAAATTCAAAAAATACAAACCTTCCGTTTTAGGCGTTGACATCGATCGCGAATCGGTCAATGTTGCCGTTCAAAATGCTTTTACCAACAACGTTGAAGACTGTATGGATGTTTTTTACAGCGACGGATTTAAATCAAAAGAAGTTCGTTCACGGGCCCCTTATGATTTGATTTTTGCCAACATTTTAGCCCGTCCGCTCATTTTGATGGCCAAAGATATGGCAAAAACGATTTTCCCCAAAGGGTTTATCGTTTTATCGGGCTTTACGGCAGACCAGTCTGATTGGGTTTTACAAACCTATCAAAAAGCGGGGTTTAAGCTCCTCAAGCTTTATCAAAAAGAGCATTGGCGCGCTGCTTTAATGCAAAAAAAGGAAAAGCTTTCCGACATTCAACAAACTCTTTTACCTTCGCAAGCAATTTTGTTAGAGCGAAACAATATGTTTTTGGGTGAAGATATTTTAGACTCCGAGAACAAAATTTTAGAGCTTTCGGGTTTTACGGGCTCTGCCGGCATGATGCTGATTTTGAAAAACAAAGCTTATCTCTTTGTTGACGGGCGCTATTCCATCCAAGCCAAAAAGGAAGCATTGAAAGAAATTTCGGTCATTAACTCTCAAAATTTCTTTTCTGATGCGGTTCAGCTCTTTAAAAAACATAAACTCAAAAATCTTATTTTGAATCCATGGGCAGTTTCGTCTGCCGAGACAGACTTTTTACAAAAAGAAAATATCAGCCTTGTTTTTGATGAAAATGCACCGATGAGTTCTTTTTGCGGCGTTCAAAAAGTTTTCAAACAGCCGCTTTCTTATGCCGGCCTGTCAAGCGCTCAAAAAGCTTTTGACATTTGCAAAAAAATGAAAAAAAAGTTTGATGCTCTGCTTATCTCTTCTGCCGAAGAAGTTTCATGGCTTTCAAATTTGCGTGCGGTTGATTTGCCCGACACGCCTGTTTTGCGCTCTTATGCGTTGCTTTATCAAGACGGCAAGCTTAAAGTTTATGCTTTTGAAAAAAGAAAAACGCTTTTGGAAGATTTGAAAAAGTGCAAACATGTTATTGTCCGCCGCTCTCAAACACCCGCTGCACTCTTAGAGCAACTCAAAAATGCCGAAGACATCGGGTTTGATGCTTTAACCAAAGCAAAACTTTCAAAAAATCCGACCGAATTAAAGGGATATATTAATTCCCATATCAGAGATGGTGTTTCGCTCGTCAAATTCTTCTCTTGGCTCGAACAAAATGCCAAAGGCTTGACAGAGCTTGATATCGTTCAAAAATTGCACGATTTTCGTGCACAAAACAAGCTTTATTTTTCAGAAAGCTTCGGCACGATTGCCGCCGTTAACCAAAATGCGGCCATTGTTCATTATCAGCCCACCATAAAATCGAACAAAAAGCTCTCGCAAAACGCCGTTTTGCTTCTTGACAGCGGCGCCCAATATTTTGACGGCACGACGGATGTGACGCGAACCGTTGCTTTCGGGCGCGTTAAAAACGAGGTCAAACAAGATTTTACGCTTGTATTAAAGGCACATATTGCCCTTGCCTCTCTGCAATTTAAGCGCGGCACACCTGCAAATGAGCTTGATAAAATTTGCCGAGCCGTTTTGCTCGCTCAAGGCAAAGATTTTAAGCACGGCACGGGGCACAGCGTCGGTCATTTTTCAAATGTGCACGAAGCGCCTTTTGCCATTAACCCCAAGAACACGACGCCCGTTTTAGAAAACTATGTAACGTCTATTGAGCCGGGTTTTTATAAAGAAAATGCCTATGGCATCCGAATCGAAAATTTGGTTTATACGGCACCTTCTTCAAAAAAAGGATATCTGCAATTTAAGCCGTTAACGCTCTGCCCGATTGATTCAAGACTGATTGATTTAAATCTTTTAACAAAAGAAGAGAAAAAGTGGCTTAACGCCTATCATTCAAGCGTTTTTGAAACATTGAAGCCTTATCTTAAATCAACAGAGCGCAAATGGCTCGAAAAAGCCTGCCGCAAGCTCTAAAAACATTGACACATCCCCCAAAATAAGCTATAATGAACATACCAATATAAATTATGTATGAAATTATGGATTATAATTCTGAAACTACTGTTTTCGGTGCTTGTTCCATTGTTTTCCATAACATGATTTTGAGGCCAAACAAGTTTAATCTTTAAATTCAGTATAGTTATGAAAACCAAGAACAAAGTCAAAGCCACCAACATCAACAAGGTCAACAGCATCAATGCCGAGCCCACATCCGAGTCCAAGAAGGAAAGCAACCTCCAGGGTATTCTGCCCCATGTGGTCATTCTTTTTTTCTTCGTTTTGGCGATCATTCTTCGCCTCAACGGCAATGATGCCGATGCGTACTATTTTTTGAGCTGGGCGGTACTGTATACCATCTTCTATTGGATGGACCGAGCCCTTTCTGCTGAAAAAAAGCTGGAAGAGCTCACGAAATCCAAGGAGGGCGAGCCGGTGGAGGTGGAAACAAAAGAAGAAGAAGAAAAAAAAGAAGAAAAGAAAAAGCCTTACGATCCGAAGAATGGCTTGGTCTTAGCCATTATCTTCTTCGTCGTGTCAGTCGTATTGATTGCCTATCTATTCGGCTTTTATTATTCTTCTGACTTTGGTTTCATCATCTTCGGCACAGAGGATAAGGTTACCCTTTGGCTCGGCTTCATTCTTGCGGGGCTTTTCTTTTTTCTTTCCGTCCTTTTCGGAGTGGAATACGTTGGCGAAATCAACCCCCGCTTTCGTGCGAAACTCCCCAAGAGATGGCAAGAAAGGATTGAAAAGACCCTCAACCGTGAACCCGAAAACAAGTAAAACTTTAGGTGTTGCAGCTCGCAAGAGTTACAACACCTTTTTTTTATATCAAACAAATTGTTTTATAAAAAGGCACTTTTTGAAAAAAAACGCTTGCATTTCATATTTTTGTGTGTTAAAAGCTTGAACTCGAATAATGGTTTTTATGCATGAACTTATTGTTTCCGTGGTAAAAACCGGTGGTTTTATCCGCTTTGCCTTGCAAAGCATAACAAATTGAAGAAAGGAATTTTGCCATGAGACATGGTGACAAACAAAGAAAATTTAATATGCCGAAAAGTCAACGCCGTGCATTGTTTGCTAACTTGACCAACGCTTTATTATTACATGAACAAATTACAACAACTTTGCCTCGTGCAAAAGAGCTTCGTTCTTTTGCTGACGGCATGATTACTTTTGCTAAAAAAGGCGATTTGAACAGCCGCAGATTAGCCGCTGCTTTTTTGCGTGATGATGAGGTTGTTGCAAAACTTTTCTCTGTTCTCGGTCCTCGCTATGCTAACCGCAACGGTGGTTACACCCGCGTTTTGAAATCAGGTTTCAGATATGGCGACTGTGCACAGATGGCTATTGTTGAGCTCGTTGACAGAGACGTTACGGCAAAAGGTGCTAAAGATTTAGCCCGCGTTAAACTCGAAAAAGAAGCTCAAGCTGCTCAAGAAGCTGCTGCCAATGCTCCTGCTGAAGAAGTTAAGGCAGAAAAGGCCGAGAAAAAAGCACCGAAAGCTAAAAAAGAAACAGCTCCTAAAGCTGAAAAAGCTGAAAAGGCCGAAAAAGCAACAAAAACAACTAAGACAGCCAAAACAACAAAGACAGCTTCAAAAACAACAAAAACAAAAAAAGCTGAAGCTTAATTTTAATTTCATAGTAAACTCCTTTAAAAAACGAACCGAAAATTCGGTTCGTTTTTTTTCTTTAATGTCTTATGCTAAAATATGGCAACGATTTTAAAAAAACCGCTTGTGTTTTGGTGGCTTGTCATATAGAATGGCTATTGCTGACAAAGGAATAAAACGATGAAAACACTATTAGAATTCTTAGACGATTTAGAAAAACTATATTAGCTCAAAAAAAAGGGCGGTTTAACAGATGATGAATTTCAAAACGCCAAAAAAGAGATTATAAATTCCATCGTTTCTGACGATATGTTGGGTGCAAAACACCTGAAGCTTGCGCACGATTTGCTTTCTAAAAACGTGCTAACTCAAGAAGAATATACACAAATCAAATCGGCGGCTTTGAAAATAAAGCTCCCTCAAAAACCGGTGTTAAAAACAAGTGCGGACAACTCTTCCGCTTCCGTCAATTTATGGTGGGTGTTCGTATATATTTATAAATTCGCCTTGTTTTGCGTATCTTTTGTAATTAAGCTTTTTTTGGGAATCATCAATTTCTTTGTTATTAATCTTGCAATTGATGATCTAAAACGCAAAAAATAATGCAACAGTAAAAAACGAACCGAAAATTCGGTTCGTTTTTTTGTGGGCTTATTTGTTGCCTTTTGCTCTGTTATGTGTTTTACACAGCATTTGACAATTGCTGATATCCGTTGCCCCGCCCTTGCTCCATGCGGTAACATGGTCGGCATCCATTTCCGATATCTGCCAAATTTTAGATTTATTGGCATCGTGCCCCAACGCACAAAGCGGGCAATTTGAAATGCCTTTTACTTCGGCTTCTTTCTTTTGTTTGTCATACACACGGCGTTTTGTTGCTTCATCAAAAATGCGAATATCAAGTAATTTTGTATCTTTGCAACCACCTAAAATATATTCAAATATACCTCTTCTGTTTTTTACATAAGGGTCTGCATAAAGCTTTATCACATCTTCATTAACTTTTCTTATGTCATAAGAATTTTTATGAAAACGCTCATAAAGTTCACCCCATTTCAAACCGCACATTTCCGATTCAACACATTTAAAAACGGTAGAAACCCACTCAATCACACTGTTAAAATAAACTTTGAGTTCATTAATATTGTCATCATATCGATGTTTACTCATGTAATTATCAATATTTCCTTTGCTTACCCAATCCAGTGCAGCCTCAAGGATAGCTTGCCTTTTAACATTTCCCTTTATGTACGCGCTCCATTTTTGAACGTTTGAATTTTGACTGTTACTGAACTCTTCTTTGGCTTTGGTTACAAACGGACCTGAATAAATGGCATTTAAAAGTTCTTGCTCAACAAGAGGTACGCCTGCGATATTGATTGTTTTAAACCACTCTTTAATTTCCGCTTCTGTTCCTTCACATTCATAAACAAGAAGTTTTGTTTCATTTATTTTTTTACGAATGTTTTCATCCAAACCATCAAAATATTGTTCCATACCATTAGCATCTTTAATAGAAAATTTGTGGGTTTTAAAACGCCCAAGAGATGTAATGCGTTGTTGTCCGTCAAGCACTTCAAATTTATCTTCGGCAACTTTCGTAAAATAAATCAACCCTAAAGGGTAACCTTTAATCACGGATTCTATAACCGGTGCTTCTCTCTTCGCTTCTGCATAAATGTAGTTACGTTGTTATTCCGGTT
>JAEEGL014926689.1_pt1 | contig 21014 bp, 17 predicted proteins | sample 9134231 | NCBI WGS metagenome assembly JAEEGL01 (sample SAMN16246548, study PRJNA631951) | gut metagenome | biome: gut microbiome; feature: rumen; material: fiber-attached | host: Bos | place: Iran: Karaj | collected 2018-10 | reverse complement strand
CCGCTATCTGGAAACATATCGCCAACGGATACACATCAGTGGCCTTGTTGGTACGTTTGTCCAACACTAAAGTCAGCGAACAGTTGTCCACTTTGCTGCACTTGATAGATGTCTTTAAATCCTTCATAATCATGGTCTGTTGCTATACCTCTGAGCGGTTTGCGAACAATTTGCGAACAAAATGCGAACAAAATACGTACTATCGCAAGTTGCTGATTTCTCTTTTTGCTAACACCGTGCGACACCGCACAAATGTGTGCGAATACGCACAAAATTGAGGTGTTGGGAGGAATAGAAGTAATTTTGTTGGGGAAAGTGTGGGGTGTATGGAGATTTTTCCTTATCTTTGCCATCGAAAATTAAAAAAGAATGAAAGATGGAAGATAAGAAGAAAGGCAAGGTGCTCGTCATCGATGACAACGAGGACATACTCTTTGCGCTAAACCTGCTGCTGAAACCACTGGTGGAGGACATCCGCGTAACGAAACAACCCGAGCAGATAGATAAATTCTACGACCTGTTGCATCCCGATGTGGTGCTTTTAGACATGAACTTCCGGCGCGATGCCATCAGCGGCGAGGAGGGCTTCGAGTGGTTAGAGCACATTCTGCATCGCGATGCGCAGGCGGTGGTCATCCTCATGACGGCGTATGCCGATGCCGACAAGGCGGTGCGGGCGCTGAAGAGCGGTGCCACGGACTTCATCACGAAACCTTGGGACAACTCCAAACTTTTAGCCACGCTCTTCGCTGGCATCGAACTCAGCCGCGAACGCCACAAAAACCGTCTGTTAGAGCAACGCATGGAGGTGGCGGCATCGCCATTCGGGGCGACTGCCGCTCCGACGATCATCGGTGAGAGTCCTGTCATGCGGCGTGTCTTGCAGACAGTGGCCCAGGTGGCACCGACGGATGCCAACGTGCTGATACTCGGTGAGAATGGTACGGGCAAGGACGTTATCGCCCGACAACTCTGCGCCCAGTCAAGACGGGCGACTAAGCCCTTTGTCAGCATCGATCTGGGCAGTGTGCCAGAACAACTCTTCGAGAGCGAACTCTTCGGCTACGAGAAAGGGGCTTTTACCGATGCCCGCAAGTCGAAGGCGGGACGCATGGAGACGGCTTCGGGCGGCACGCTGTTTCTCGACGAGATAGGCAACCTGCCGCTGCTTTTGCAGGCGAAACTGTTGGCGGCATTGGAGCGGCGAGAAATCTCGCGCCTTGGCAGTACGCAGGTGACACCCATCGATGTCCGTCTGCTCTGCGCCACGAATGCAGATATCCAAACCGAGGTGGCCGAGGGACGTTTCCGCGAAGACCTGCTCTATCGCATCAACACCATTGAAATAACCATCCCGCCCTTACGCGAACGGGGCGAGGACATCATCCTACTGGCCGAGCACTTCCTCACCACATACGCGCATAAATATAACAAGGTGGTGACGACGCTCAACCGCGATGCTCGTCAGCGACTATTGCGCCATTCGTGGCCGGGTAATGTGCGTGAGCTGATGCACGCCGTGGAGCGAGCCGTATTGCTGGCCAAGGGGCCTGCCCTCTGTGCCCAGGACTTTGTGCTGAAGGAGCCGACACGCCGTGCGTCACAGACGCAGACGCTGAACCTGGAACGGCTGGAACAGGAAGCGATTGAGCGAGCCATGCAGATAGCCGGAGGCAACGTCAGCCGTGCTGCGGAGCTATTAGGAATCACAAGGTTTGCATTGTATAGGAAGTTGAAATAAATGAAAACATATCTGTTGTATATCATTGGTGTTGTGGCCCTTATGGCCATATTGGCCGTCAGCATCCAAACCCACCTGCTTTGGCCATCTATCGCACTCGTCGTGATGCTATTGTGGCTTTGCGTCTCGCTATATGGCCGCGTAGACCGTCTGCTCTATGCCTACCGCGAAACGGAAAAGGAGAACGAGCGGCTGCATACGCGGCTGTCAGAGGCTGAGAGGCAGTTGCAGTATCTGCGTCAGTTGACCGAGAACGTGGACACCGCCCTCTTCGTCTGCTCCACCGACGGACGCATCGACTGGATGAATCATGCAGCGAAAGAAGCACAACAGGCCCTCCCCCAGCCCCTCCCAGAAGGAGGGGAGTTTCTGCCTCCCCACATTCTCCAGGCCATCGCCGACCACGCCGAAGTGGTGGACGGCTGTGCCCTCTCCACCGTTCTGCTGCGCATTGACGGACAGCGGCGTCTTGTGGTGGCACTGAAGGATGTGTCTATGCTGATGCAGCGACAGGAGATGGAAGCATGGCAGCAACTCATCCGCGTGCTGACCCACGAAATCATGAACTCTCTCACGCCCATCATCTCCATCAGCGAGACACTGGTCGGCGAAAACGAGGCCTTTGCCGTCATCAACCGCCGTTGCCACTCGCTGCTCGACTTCGTGGAAAGCTACCGCCAACTGACGCGCATCAAAGCGCCCGAGCGGACAACCTTCCCCATCAGCGAACTCTTTGAGCATATAAAGGCACTGTTCCCAGAAGTGACTACTCCCCTCCCTCACAGTGAAGGAGCGGGTCTGGATGGTCTGCTCTTTGCCGACCGTTCGCAACTGGAACAGGTGCTCATCAATCTCGTCAAGAATGCTTACGAAAGCGGCGCTACGGAAGTGACACTAACCGCGCAGCCCTTCCCCTCCCATGTAGGGGAGGGGTGTCCGAAGGGCGGGGTGGGGTCAGTAATCCGTGTCCGTGACAACGGCTGCGGCATGTCGCCCGATGTCGTTGACCACGCCTTCATCCCCTTCTTCACCACCAAGCCCACCGGCACCGGCATCGGCCTCAGTCTCTGCCGGCAAATCATCCTGAAGCACGGCGGCACCATCACCGTCGATAGCGAGGAAAGCCGCGGCACCACCTTCACCATCAAGTTGTAACCCTGTGCCTTTTCGCACACTTCTGAGCGGATGCGCACAGCATCACCAAAGCACAGGTTCTTGTATCTCTTTGGTTTCCAGTGTTTTCATGTTTTGGCACGGTTGTTGAATATAGATAGATGTAAACAATAACATCAAGTCATTAATGAAACAAGCATTCCGAATCATTACCCGGATGAAGGGCTACACAGCACTGTCGCTGCTGGGCCTTATCATCTCTCTCAGCGGCACCGTCATCATCAGCCGCTACCTGTATCAAGAGTGGACCGTCGACCATTGGATGCCCGCACATGACCGCACCTTCCTTTGCTGTGTGCAATACACAGGCGATGCCGACTGGATGACGATAACGACCGACGACCCCAACCATCAGTCGCATTTCGTCTCGCCCGTCAAGGGACAGAGCGACGTGGAGAGCTGGACCAACGTGTACCTGCGCTCCATGTACTCCGTCAAGCCCGAGCAGGGCGAGACCTTCTATCCGTCTGCAGTCAGCGTAGACTCTATGTTCACGCAGGTCTTTCCACTGGAAGCCGTTGAGGGAACGCTCATATTAAAGGCCAATGGCCAGTGCATCGTGAGCGAGGCACTGGCGGCGCGGCTCTTCCCTGGCGAGAGTGCCGTGGGCAAGACCGTCACCGTGGGCGAAGAAGGCGACGTGAATAACGTCGTGGGTGTTTTCCGCCAGCCCAGTACCAAGTCGAGCATCCGTTTCGACATTGCCGACTATGCAGGTGAGGACTTTTATTCCCCTTCGAACAGCGTCGGCATCGGTGTCGTCCGTTTGCACGAGGGGGCCAGCGTACACGACTACAATCAGCGTCAGCCTGAGCAGCGGCTCTCGATGTTCAGCGACAAACCCGTGCGCTATGGCCTACAACCCTATACGCAGGAGTTGCAAAATGAATGGGGCAAGGGCTATCGCCATTGTGATGACTTTGCCTGCTTAGTCCCCCATGCCTCGCCCGGCCATCTCTGGATGCTGCTCTTCGTGGCCGTATTGTTGCTCTTCGTGGGACTGTTCAACTTCGTCAACCTCTTCGCCGTGATGCGGTCGCACCGTCGGCACGAACTGCACGTGCGCCGTCTTTTCGGAGCCACGCGCTGGAACATCTTCTGCCAGCTCTACGCCGAGACGTTCCTGCTCGCCGTCCTGACGATGATTGGCGTGTGGTCGATTGTCGAACTGGCTGAACCCATGCTCGCTACCTATTATAATATAGAAGTGTTGTCGCAGTGGCGGTTTGATGCCCTGCTAACCGTCGGTATAATCTTCATGTTGCCACTGCTTGCAAATGTAACCACTCCCTCCCTCAAAGGGAGGGCGGGGGGAGGGTCTGCTTTCCTCTTCCTCCAGTTCTTTATCTCCCTCGCGCTGCTCAACGTCAGCATCTATTTCATGCGGCAACTGCACTTGATGATGGGCACCGACCCGGGCTTCCGCACCAAGGGGCTGCTCACCGCCGTCATCTATCCGCCATCAAACCGAGGCTGGTGGTCGATGGAAGAGTTTGACGCTATGATGAATAAGAATAAAAGCAATACCGAGGTGGTGAAGCAGCGGTTGCAGGCGTTGCCCTACTTGAAGGGCATCACCGTGGACAGGGGCCTCTTCGACACCGATGCCAACGTAAAACTCGCCAACGGCGATAACATCGACATCATGTATATCACAGGCGACGCAGTGCGGATGTACAGTCTGACGCTCGTAGAGGGCGAACTGCCAAGTGATACGCTGTCGATGGATGACTACGTCTGTGTGGCCAACGAGGCGGCCATCCGGGCACTGGGCATCAAGAACATCGCGACCGACCAGGTGCAGTTTGCCGACCGTATCTGGTGGAGCTCTGGCATCGACCCCAACTACAATCCGCCATACCGCATCGTCGGTGTCGTGCGCGACTTCAACAACGGTCGCCAGTCGGAACCAGTAAAGCCCCTGCTACTGATGATCGACAACATGCCGAAAGACTTCGAAATCTTTAACGCCTACCAGATGGAGGGGCGAGACTACCTGCTCGACATCGTCGAGGGCCACGAGGATGACATCATCCGCGACCTGAAGGACCTTGAGAAGGAACTCTACGGTACCACCGAACTGAAGTACCAGTGGGTAGAGGACAAGCGGCTCGACCTCTACAAGGAGGACCAGCGAACCGCCCGCATCTTCGTCACCTTCTCGCTCTTGGCCATCGCCGTGACGTGTCTCGGCGTGCTGGGCTTGATGCTCTTCGACGTGCGCCGCCGCTACCGCGAGATTGGCCTGCGCAAGGTCAACGGCGCCACGTTCCGCGACATCGCCCTGCTGCTCTCGCGCCGTTACCTTATCATCTTCGGCGTGGCAGCCCTGGCCTCACTGCCCGTTAGCCTCATCATCATCCACCGGCTCATGGCCTCCTACACCATCCGCACATCGTTTGCCTGGTGGATTCCGCTTGTGAGCATTGCCGTCATCCTCGTCCTCTGCGCCCTCACGCTCTGGCAGCAGGTGTGGAAGGCCACACGAATCAAACCCTATCAAGTGCTCAAAGAGAACTAAACAACGAATTACACGAATTTCACGAATTACACGAATAAAACGGATTGCTATAATATGATTAAGACAACCAACCTACAGCGTGCCTTCCAGACGGAAGAGGTGCGCACCATCGCCCTTGGCGGCGTGAATCTCGACATCAACGACAGTGAATTTGTGGCCGTTATGGGTCCCAGCGGCTGTGGCAAGTCCACGCTGCTCAACATCCTCGGACTCCTCGATGCCCCCACAGGTGGACAGTACCTACTTGGCGGCCAGGACGTGAGCCACCTCAGCGAGCCACAGCGCGACCGACTGCGCAAAGGTCTCATCGGCTTCGTCTTCCAGAGTTTCAACCTCATCGATGACCTGACCGTGGAGGAAAACATCGAACTGCCGCTGCTCTATATGCGGATACCGAAGGCCGAGCGCCGCCAGCGGGTGCAGGAAGCCATGCAACGAATGGACATCAGCCACCGCGCCAAACATTTTCCCCGTCAGCTCTCTGGCGGTCAGCAGCAGCGTGTGGCCATCGCCCGTGCCGTCGTTGCCCGTCCCAAGCTTATCCTGGCCGACGAGCCGACAGGCAACCTTGACTCCAAGAATGGACGCGAGGTGATGGAACTGCTCAGTCAGCTTCACGACGAAGGTGCCACCATCGTCATGGTCACCCACTCCCAGCGCGATGCCTCCTACGCCCAGCGCATCATCAACCTTTCAGACGGGCAGGTGGTACAGGAGGTGGAAATGTGATGTCCTTACTATAGCACGAAAATCCCTCAATAAGTGACGATTTCCAGGAATTTCTCACTCATTGAGGGATTTTTTGCTGATTTTCTTGTGCGTTTCAGTATTTTTGTTGTAACTTTGCACCTGAAATACCAGACATAGATTATGATTGACTCATCGTTACTTGCTTATCAGAACGAGCAATTACGCCGTGTACCGACCGTTTTCCATCGGTATATGTATCATCGCCTCCCTTGGGAGAGCAGGATGGTTGGCCTTGTCGGACCGCGTGGAATTGGCAAGTCTACTCTGTTGTTGCAGCATATTGCTGAGAGTGCAGACAGACAGCAGAGTTTGTATGTTTCGGCCGATTCCATATATTTCGCCACACATTCGCTCATAGATTTGACAGACGATTTTGTGAAATATGGTGGTGTCCATTTATACATTGACGAGGTGCATAAGTACAAGAACTGGTCTCGCGAACTCAAGCAGATTTACGATACGCACCCCTCGCTTAAGGTCACTTTCACGGGTTCATCCATACTGGATATTATCGACGGAGAGGCAGACCTGAGTCGGCGGGCAGTGATGTACTCCATGCAGGGATTGAGCTTTCGTGAGTATCTTGCATTGTTCCACCAGATAGATACGCCTGTTTATCCTTTGGAACAGATACTGGCCAACAAGGCTTATATTTCCAAAGTGGAGCACCCGCTTCCCCTGTTCAAGCAGTACTTGCAAGAAGGATATTATCCTTTTAGCAACGAACCAGACTTCCCGCTACGACTGGAGCAGATAGTGCGTCAAACCATCGAGTCGGATATTGCCCAGTATGCTGACCTTAAAGCTTCTACTGCACGCAAGCTGATACAGCTCTTAGGTGTCATCTCTGCCATTGCTCCCATGAAGCCCAATGCCGACAGTTTGTCGCAGGAAATAGGAGTGAGCAAAAACAATATTCCTGACTATCTGGTCTATTTAGAAAAAGCAGGGATGATCGGGTTGCTGCGTGACACGACACAGGGCTTACGCGGTCTTGGGAAAGTGGAAAAAGTGTATATTGACAATCATAACTTAATGACAATGCTGGCATACGGCACACCTAATATAGGCAATCTGCGGGAGACATTCTTCTACAACCAAATGCGGGTGTACAATAAAGTGTTGGCATCGCGAATGTCAGACTTCACAATCAGTGACTATACCTTTGAAGTTGGTGGCAAGAAAAAGGGCAACAAACAGATTGCAGACATAGCCAACGGCTTTGTGGTGAAGGACGATATAGAATATGGCTTCGCAAACACTATACCCCTTTGGGCTTTCGGCCTGAACTACTGATGATGAGGAAGCGTGACTAAGGAATAGTTACTGGGGCTTTCTATTCCATCTATGTGCGGAAATGCACACGAAACGTTCGGAATCGCACGAAAGAGGATAAATGGAAAGCAAAGCATATCATTGTAATTCAACGAAATAGGCGTTTGGCACGGATTTTGACGAAAGGAAAGTGTCAAACCCTGTTTCGAGATGAATGTAAGATTAATCCTTCTCTTCATTATCAGCGCGACCATGGAGACGGCAGCGCAAGGAGACTCCCTGCGGCTGACACTCGGCGATGCCATAGCCCTGGCACAACGGCAGTCGAGCGATGCCTTGGCGGCGCGTCACACCTTGGAGGCTGCGGAGTGGAGTTTCCGCTATCACAAGGCCAATTACCTGCCTGCCGTCTCGCTGAGCAGTTCGCCCTCGCTGAACCGGCAAATCAGCAGCATCACCCAGCCCGACGGTACCAATATCTTTGTGCGGCAGAACCAGCTGTACACCGACCTGTCAGTGAACATCAGCCAGAACATAGCATTGACTGGCGGCACGCTGTTTTTGCGCAACAACCTGCAGCGGTTAGATGAGTTCGAGCAACGGACACACGACTACAGCAGCGTGCCTTTCTCCATCGGCTACCAGCAAAACCTCTTCGGCCACAACAGCCTACGGTGGGCACAGCGTACGGAACCTTTGCGCTACCGTATCGCCCGCAAGCAGTATGCCGAGACGATGGAACTGGTTGCCTCGCGCACAAGTACCTATTTCTTTATGCTCGCCTCGGCGCAGACAAACTTGGAGATAGCGCGGCAGAACTATGCCGTCAGCGACACCCTGCTGCGCTATGCCCGTCGCCGCTACAAACGCGGCAGCATCACGGAGAATGAGATGCTACAGTTAGAGGTGGGCAAGCTGACTGAGGAGACGAACCGCCTGAACGCCGAGGCAGAGGTGGAGGATGCCATGCAGACACTGCGTTCCTATCTCGCTATCAAGACGCAAGAGCCGCTGACAGTAGTGCCCGACACCCTCATCAGCAATGACGTGATAGACGCAGACGAGGCCCTGGCTTTGGCCTTGGAGAACAACCCCGACCCTGAGCAGCTACGGCTGAACGTCTTGGAGAGCAAGAGCGCGCTGTCGTCGGCTAAAGCCAACCGTGGCCTGAAAGCAGACCTCTATATGCAATTCGGTCTCTCGCAGAAAGGCTCGACGCTAAAGGAGGCTTACACCCGGCCACTGGAACAGGAGTATGTGAGCCTGACGCTGTCGCTGCCACTATTAGATTGGGGACGCGGCAAGGGGCAGGTGCGCGTGGCAAAGTCACGATTGGAACTGACACAGACGCAGAGCGAACAGGCGTTGCAGGACTTCCGGCTGAACGTGCTGAAGATGGTGCGACAATACAACCTACAAGCCTATCGCGTAAAGATTGCCTACCGTACACGAGAGACAGCCCTGCGCCGCTACGACGTGGCGAGATGGCTGTACGTACAAGGACGTACGACGCTACTGGAGTTTAATACGAGCATCAACGAGAAGGACAATGCACAGCGAGCCTTCATCAATGCGCTGCAAACCTACTGGAGCCTGTATTATGGATTAAGAAGTCTAATGGGGACTCACCCCCTGCCCCTCTCTTAGGGAGGGGAGAATATACCTTAAAGTATTATGGATATAAAGATACCGAAAAGACCGTGGTACGTCAGGTACCGCATATATATCATCGGCGGGATCATACTCGCTGGGCTGCTCGTGTATGCCTTGGTTCTGCAAATCGGCCCGAGGACGCTAAAAGTGGATATTGCTGACGAACAGATAGCAACTGTCACCGAGGGCGAGTTCTTGGAGTATATCGACGTGAACGGCGTGGTATGCCCAGCTACGAGTATGCGGGTGAACGCTACAGAAGGTGGTACGGTGGAACGTATCTGCTGTCACAACGGTGACGTGCTGCGGCGTGGCGACACCATACTCGTCCTGTCGAACCCGAAAGTATTGGAGGAGATGGCGGCAGAACGGCAGAACTACGACCTGCAACAGATGCAGCACCGCCAGCAACTCATTGAGATGCAACAGAAAAGCATCACCCTGCGCAGTCAGGCGTTGCAGGCAGACTTCGAACTGAAGAAGATGGAACAGGACTATGAACTGGCAGAGGAAGAGGCGCGGATGGGCGTGAAAAGCAAGGCACAACTGAAGGTGGCAAAAGATGAATATGAATACAACCGCCGCCGAACGCTACTAAACATAGAGAGCCTGCATCAGGATTCCGTGCTGAACGTCATCGGGCGTCAACTTATTCAGCAGCAGATGGCGATGGAGGCACAGAAACTGGAAAACAGCAACCGCCGCCGCGATGCCCTCGTCATTCTGGCTCCTACCGACGGACAGATTGCCAACCTCAATGCTACCATCGGTGCGCAGATATCAGCAGGCGAACAGATTGCCGAGATAGGCGTCCTGACCGACTATAAGATTACTGCCCGTCTCAACGAATACTACATCGACCGCGTCCAGACTGGACTCCCCGCCACCGCCATACTCAAAGGACATCGCTACGCCTTTGAGGTCAGCCACACCACACCGCAGGTGCAAGAGCATAGTTTTGCTGTGGAATTGAAGGGAGAGTCTGCAGAACTGCGCTCTGGTCAGACGCTGCGCCTGCAAATCGAACTCGGCAAGCCTGAACGGCGACTCATCATTCCCCGTGGCAGTTTCTACGCCCAGACGAGCGGCCAATGGGTGATGTTGGCTGATGATACAAAACACCGTGCCCGTCGTGTTCCCATCAAACTGGGCCGCCAGAACACAGAGCAATATGAAGTCATCAGCGGTCTCCACATTGGCGACCGAATCCTTATCAGTGGCTACGAAGCCTTCGGTGATGCAGAAATAATAAAGTGGTAAGCATTGGAGAAAGCACTCAATAAACTTCTAAAACGAAACGAATATGAACAAGCCAAAACAATACATAACGGAGGTTCCGTTTAGGTATGACGAAGCCTCCGTTGTAAGCCGCAAAACGATCCTGCTGCTCACCTGATGACCACTTTCTTGCCGCCGACAATGTAGACACCTTTTTTTGAAGGTTGGTTCTTCGTCTTGCGGCCGTCTATGGTGTAATAATCGTCGGTGGTCAATGACGGAATGTCGATAGTATTGATACCTGTAAAGTCGCCCTCGCTAAGCAAATAGTTCATCGTTGCAAAGTCGAAGACAATGCTATAGGTCTTATCCACATCTGCAGAAGGAATATGCCAGGTATTGCCGTCATTAGCAACAACAAATAACCCAGAACCAACCCCCGCTTCACTATTGGCTGGGCATACAAAGTCACCCTCCCAGTCTATGGTGCTTGACGGGGCGGCCTTGAACCAGTGGTCCATGCCTGCCGGCTGTATAAAGGTGAATCTGAATTTACCCTCTTGTTCCTTGACGAATGGCATGGATTTGTCTGAGGGATCCCAGGTATTCAAACTTCCAACATAGTAATAGGCATCAGCCAGATGGTACTTCTCCTCTACCTTGACGATATTAAAGGGCTTCGACTCAGTGTAGACGCGCACTCCGTTTTTGTCGCAATAGCCGCGCAGCAAGGCCTGGACGGTCGTTGTTTGCCTATTGTTGCTCGCATCGAAACCAACCTGACGATTGCTCATTTTGCTTATGATGTTGGCCAATTGCTGCTTATTAACCGTGCCGTCTGCTGCGACCTGTATTTTATTATTTTCCAACAGTAGATAGACAGATGCTATTTCTTGGCTAGCCGCATCAACCACTTGAACGGTAGTCTCTGCATCGTCAGTATTGAAAGTAATGTCTCTTGCATCAATCATGGCATAGTCGGTATTCAGGTACATACCGTCGACAATGTGTTCCTGACCTTCAGCAGGCAATTCACCCGTAGCGGCATCAAGAAAGAGATAGTCGCCAGTGATGTCGTTGAAAAACACCACATAGTTGCCAGCCTCCACACGTATATTTGCCCCGTCCTGTATGGCCTGTCCGTAAGGGAAGTTTGTTGCACCCCAGTTTACTGTCCAGTCGTGGTTGGCTCGGAACTTTAGTTCTGTCTTCTCGGTCAATGTCAGTGTGGTGTACCACGAATGATTTACGCCGCCAACAGGCGTCATGTCTATATCACTGCCCCAGCCGGTCAACTCGCCGCAAATACCGATGGTGGAAAAGACGGGAAGATTGTCGTCCAGAAGCTCATAATTGAGATAATTGTACACGCCATCATAATGCACAGTAAGCGTGTAGTTGCCCGGTGTATCGAAACGCAAATTATCCAGACCTTCATTAAAGACGTAGTTGTTGATATCTTCAAAGTAAGAACTTATCTGCTCGTCCCAATTGCCCAGTGTACGTATCATCTTGAATCCCGTAGAGTTGAAATAGCCGGAGAAGCGGAAGGTGTTTTCATCAATCACCCCCAGCGGAACACACGATGGGCCAAGCCCGTTGATGCTGTTGTTCCAGCCGCCGTCGCCGATGGGAGAACCCAGGATATACCATGTGTGGGGCACAAGTGCCAGTTTACTGCGGCATACGGTAAATGAGACGATGGAAGAGGTTACCCCATGACACTCTACGCGAGCATACATATTAACATTCTCACCATCGGCAATGCCCACGCCTCCTAAATAATCATAAAGATATGAAGTATCGAAGAGCACCTTCTCCACATTCTCGGCCTTTATATATGCAACGCTGCCCCTGAATCCAGCGTTAGCCGACAGTTCCACAAAATAGGTAATCGGCTCGCCAGCATCGAAGTTTGTGGGACGCTGCCAACTAAACCATAATCCCTGAACCTTGCGCAGGTCAACGGTTTCGGCGGCAAAGGCTGGTTGATTCATTGACAGTCCTTCTGGTTTCTTGCCGTTGTCCTCATAGCCAGGGTTCTGCAAGCAGTAGGGGTTTCTCAACAACTCATAATCAGGTATAGGCAGCAGGTCGTGTACCATCGCACCTTTGCCATCCCACATATACTGGTTGCCATTATACAGACCGAAGCGTATCAGGTCACTACGGCGACGGCCCTCAAGGTAGAATTCACGCGCCCATTCGTCGGCCAGCGTCTCTAGGTTGGCACTTTTGAGTTGGGTGGCATGGGCCCGTTGTCGCAGGGTGTTCAAAGCCTGCAAGCCGTCGGATGAGCATGTGCCGCCATTGAGACGGGCATCTGCTTCGGCCAGAATCAGGTATGCCTCGGCATAGCGCAAAAGCGGAAAGTCCGTGTCGGCATGTGAACCGTCAGAAACTTTTACAGAGCCATCAGAACATATATTGGTGTACTTCACGCAACTGAAGCCTTCGTTGAAACTGTTAAACGGTGCACTGCCGTAGGGACGATTTACGCCATAGAACAGGCAGCGGTCGTCGCCTGCAGCCTGTTGTATATCGGTGGTGGAAGTCGACGGGCAGTTGTCGTTAGGGAAGAATTTCTGAAGCAAGCAGCGCCTTACCACCTGTCCGGCCCAGTACTGGTTTAGACCGCATGAAGGCATATTGTTGTCACGCGTTGATGCTATGAGAAATGTGGTGTTACCCCAGTTCGACTGATTGGCACCATCAACTACCAGCGGCCATATAATTTCACGCTCGGCACTATTCGTGTCGTTGTCACCCATGAACAGAAGGGCATAGTCGCTACAGAGCGAATAATCACCCGAATCAATCAGTTGCTTTGCCTGCTGTTTGGCTTCAAGCCAGCGGGCGGTGCCAGTGTAAGTCTCAGCATTCAGATACATGCGTGCCAGCAATAGGAGAGCTGCTTTCTGGCCCGGCTTGCCGTAGACCGTGGCAGAGGATACAGGAAGAGCAGTCATGCAGTCTGTGAGTTCACCTACGATGAATTCGAACACCTCGGTGCCAGTATTTCGAGCCTTCCTCTGCGATTTGTCGGATGTGGTGTAGAGGGGCACACCTCCCCAAAGGTCAAGGGCGATGCTGTAGAAATAGGCTCGTAGGAAGCGCGCCTCGGCACGCTGCTGCAACGTGGCATCATCTGTGCCATTAGCGTTCTCAAGGAAATAGTTACAGCAGTTGATGCCATAGAACAGTATAGACCATGTATCGGCTACCTGGGGTTGGTCAGACTTGAAAATGTTGCGGTTGATGTCCGGCAGGCCACTGTCACTCCACCAGCAGAATATCTGGTCGGCCGACTCATCGTTGAGCACCACCATGTTGCGCACAATGTCGAGCGACGAGTATTGAACCCCCACCTCGCCAGATTCATCGTAACTCACCTGCAACAGCGAGTACAGCCGCTCGTATGCCTGTTGCTGGTCAAACACGTCAGCAGCCGTCATGGTTTGCATCATCACTACGGCAATGGCAAGTAATAACAGTCTTGTTGTTTTCATAGAATTATTGATTTGAATTGTAAAAAACGTGGACAATTTAACTTCGTCTACCTTTACTATAGGCTGTTAATGGCTTCAATGGTGAGGCCTGTGTATTTGGCTATTGTTTCGGCAGGCAGGCCGTCGGCCTTCATGCGGCGAGCGTTCTCGCGCTTGTTCTCCTCAATGCCTTCTGTCCGGCCTTCCACCCGGCCTTCTGCCCGGCCCTTGGCCAATCCCTTGGCCAAACCTTTGGCGGCGGCGGTGCGAAAGGCACCGTCCAGGTCGTAATAGACTTTCTCGCTCTCGAAATACTTGGCATACTCCTCCTTCGAGAGGTTGGAGGTCTGTGCCACGTCGAAGAACTTCTTGAAGATGCGCTCCTGCAGGGCTGCCGGACGTTCCAAGAGGCGAGGCAGGTTCTTCAAGGCATAGAGCCACTTGTCGAAGAGCGACTCCAGTTCGTCCTCGGTCTTCTTGAACTTCGGCATCTCAAGGTAGATGTAGGTCAGGTTGTCGTAAAAGACCTCCTTTTTCTTCACGTCCATCAATTTCACCACATGATGGTAGTATTTCTCGTCGTCCTTGTCCTCGTCGAATACGAAGTCGAGGATGCCAATGGTGTAGACGGCCTTTAGGCCAAAGCGCCAGCGGCCCTTTTCTCCCTGCGAGCGGATGGGGAACGACGAATAATAGACCGAGCAATCCTTGAAATACTGCTGGTCGGCCTTTTGCATCTCAATGATGATTTTCTCGCCCCGCTCGTTCTCAGCATATACGTCGAATACGGCGCGGCGGTCTTCCTTCGTGTCACCCAGTTGTTCCGACGGTATCAGCGTCAGGCTCTTGATGACTTCCTCGCCCCGCAGCAATGCGTTGACAAGTGCAAGCGTGAACTCCTTGTTAGGCTCGGTACCGAACAGGTACTTAAACCCGTAGTCGGTATAGGGATTAATATATCTGCCTCCAGTCTCTTCCATGATTATCAGTATTTTGTGGACAAAGGTAAACAAAAATGCCGAAAGCGCAAAAAATTCGGTTGAAATTATTCAATGATGATTTGAAAATATCATTTTTCCTACAAGATTGCACCGAATATGCAGATTTCTTTGTATCTTTGCAATTGAATTTAAATTAGAACGATATGAACGTACAGATAGAGGAGTCGTGGAAGAAGCATCTGGCACTGGAGTTTGAGAAACCTTATTTCGAGAGCCTGACAGCAAAGGTGCGACAGGAGTATACGGCCGGCACCTGCTATCCACCGGGGCGACTGATATTCAATGCCTTCAACCTGTGTCCGTTTGACAAGGTAAAGGTGGTCATCATCGGACAAGACCCCTACCATGAGCCGGGACAGGCCCACGGGCTGAGTTTCTCGGTGCAGGACGGCGTGATGTTTCCACCATCTCTGCAGAATATCTTCAAGGAGATAGAGATGGATCTGGGCACGCCCGTGCCACAGAGTGGCGACTTGACGCGCTGGGCCGAACAGGGTGTGCTGCTCCTTAACGCCACGCTCACCGTGCGGGCTCACCTGGCCAACAGCCACAGCATGCTGGGTTGGCAGTCGTTCACCGATGCGGCCATCAAGGCGCTGGCCACCGGGCGCGAGCACCTGGTGTATATGCTCTGGGGCGGCTTTGCCCGCTCCAAGGCGTATATGATCAACAAACAGCGAAACCTTGTGCTGGAGTCGGTACACCCCTCGCCGCTCTCGGCTAACCGTGGTGGCTGGTTTGGGCAGCACCAGTTCTCACGCTGCAACCAGTATTTACAGCAACAAGGGCTGGAGCCAATAAAATGGTAGCCCTCCTCCAGCCCCTCCCTGTGAGGGAGGGGAGTATATAGACTTAAAAAACATTTATGATGGATAGTCATCTTCCTCCTATTCTACAGATTGGTGATATATTGATCTCGTCGGACATCCTGACGGAAGAGTTTTGCTGCGACCTTGAGGTGTGCAAGGGTGCCTGTTGCATCGTGGGCGATGCCGGTGCACCGGTGACGCTTGACGAGGTAATGGAGATAGAGAACAGCCTGGACGATGTGTGGAGCAGCCTGTCAGCCTCGGCACAGGCGGTCATCGACAGGCAGGGCGTGGCCTATACTGACCAGGAGGGCGACCTCGTGACGAGCATTGTCAACGGTAAGGACTGTGTTTTTACTTGTTATGATGATTTGGCGCTTGCCGACGGGAAAACCGTCGGCCATTGTTGCCTCTGCGCTTTAGAGAAAAATTATAGATTAAAATCTCACCCCTCACCTCCCACCTCTCACCCCTTCATCAAGCCCATCAGTTGCGCCTTGTATCCCATCCGCGAGAAGATATTCAGCGACGGTACGGTGGCGCTGAACTATCACCGTTGGGATATTTGCCAGTGTGGGCGCGAAAAAGGGAAGGCTCTTCACCTTCCCGTCTATCAGTTCCTGAAAGGGCCCTTGGTACGCCGCTTCGGTGAGGCATGGTATCAGGAGTTGTGCGATGTTGCCGCCCTCTTCTAAAATTGCGGTTCTTTTCAAAAATTGCCTTTCTCTTCCCAACGTAACAAAAAAAAGCCACCTCTGTTCGGGTGGCTTTTTACTTTCGAAGTTTTCACAACTTCCAGAAAGTGTTGTCTTAATCTAAAAATGAATGTTTAATATATAGAGAAAGCATAGAAATGTATCATTCCAAATAGCCGGTAGGCTTGAACAGCGAGTCACGTTTCAGCGAGTCCTCTGCCTGGTCGTAGGCTATGGCAGGCTCGTTGCCTGTGGGCTCACACCTCAGCGCATAGTCTGACTCGTCGGCCCAGGTCTTTTCGTCCTTGAACGACTGGTTGAGGGCTGTGCTCAGCGTCAGAAGGATAGCCACCACGGCGGCAGCGCGCATCAGCGGGCGCAGCCGCTCGGCTATGCTGATGGTACGGGCTTTTACCTGCGGACGGTCTTCGGTCAACTGCAGGATGCGTGCATCGAAATCATCGCTCAGCACCTCCTCTGGTTGCAGCGAGGCAAAAAGGTCGCGGTAGGGGCGCAGGCTCTCAGGCAGTTCCTCTTCGCTCTGCTCGAAGAATGCCTTCAGAATCTGCTCCTCTTTCAAGGTCGTTTCGGCCTCGAAATAGCGATCCAGCAATTGTTCGATGTACTTATAGTCCATATTTTTCCAGTTTTGAATACTCTTGTTTTATTGTCTGCCGCGCACGGAAGATATTAATCTTCACCTGCTGCTCGGTGATGCCCATCACGGCGGCGATGTCCTTATAGGCTTTGCCCTCCACGTCGCGCAACTGCATGCAGGTGCGCTGTTTCTCGGGCAACTGGTCCATCAGTCTTCTCACACGCTCCACCTTGTCGCGCTGTACGGCGTGCTCCTCGGGCGAGGCGGTGGCCGACAGGTGAGAGGTGACGGTAACCTCCTCTTCGAGCGACACGTTCTGGTTCTCCATCCGCTTTTGATGGTCAAGGGCCAGATTCCTGCAGATAGTTATGCAGAAGGCCTCCATCGACTCTATCTGCTCCCACTGCTCGCGCCTGTTCCATACTTTGATCATTGTTTCCTGCACCACGTCCTCGGCATCGGCCTTGTTGAGAGTGATACGAAGTGCCAAGCGGAAGAGTTCGTTCTTCAGCGGCAACACGTCGGTGCTAAAACTGATCTTTTTCATCCTCTCTATATGTTAAGACGACTGAGTAGATGGAAAGTTACAGTATGATCGGAAAATTTCTTATTTTTTTAAACTGTAAGTTCATAGCAGTTGGTGTATATGGTCTATCATTTCCTGTGGCAACGTCTGTCGCGGGTCGTCGTTGTGGGCATTGATAGCCTCTAAGAAGTGGGGCAGTTCATCTTTGTAGACCTGACGCATGTGCTTGTTCATCACATCGGAGCCCGAACAGGAATAGGTGATGTTGGCCAGTCGGTCGGCCAACTTCAGGAATGGGGCGTAGGGTGTCTCGCGGATGCCGGCATAGTAGTGCTCGCCGGCCCGCTCGGCCCTGGTACGCCCTTTGTCGTTGGTCAGGGCGTAGACCATCTCGGCGGCCATATATGCCTGGTCGTCGTTCATGAAGAGGGCGGCACCCTTCTTCACATCGTTATAGGTCATGCGTGCGTCTTCGATGCTGTCGTGATAGAAGGCGCCGAAGAAGAGTGGCAGCACGTCATCCTCGCGCTGGCATACCAGGTGGCCGTATTTGAACACGGCATCGGCCACCATGTCGAGATGAACGCTATAGGGATGGTTCATGTCATAGCGTTGGTTCACGCTGTCGTGAAGCATGTGGGCATGCTCTCTCATCTCCTCGATGTTCTCGCGGTTGGCATCAACACATTTCTGAAATTCCTCTTTTGTCATGATATTGGAGGTAGTAATGGGTAGTAATGGGTAGTTAGGGGTAGGGAAAGTTATATCACTTTGACGTTGACCTGATAGGTGCAGCGGTAGTATTTGGTAGCGCCTTGCGGCTTATAGCGTATGCCCTGACGAATAGTGTAGGTCTTGCCTTTTGTCAACTTGCCCGGGTACTGACCCACCTTGCACTTGAAATCAGCTGGTGTAAACTCGGCATAGATGCGGGCGTTGCCGTCGTAGTTGCACACGTTGCCCGAGGCGTTGAACCAATGACCGAAGACCGTCGATGAACTGGTGCTCGTCGTGGTGGTATAGGTCATGCTGCTATTGTTGCTGTTGATACCCACGAAGCCGGGGTTGGCACTACTGCTGCATTTCGTGGCCTTCAGTTGGGCGGTGGAGAGTCCGAGGCTCTGGCTGGCCGCTGCGATGTCGTAGGAAACGCTCACCGACGAGTAGTTGTAGGCATCGTATGGCAGTTCCACGTCGATGACCACGGTGGTGTCGCAGCGTTCGTAGTCGGAGGGGTATTCGCCAAACTCGCCGTATTTGTCGGTGGCTTCGAAGGTTACCTCGTATGGCCACTGTTCGTCGTTGGCGGCATTGTCGTCCCAGGCGTGGCGCCAGTGTGTCTTCGGTGCGCCGGTCACTACGAACCATACCTTCTCGGTGCCCTCGGGTACGACGAACTCGGCTGTGCCGTCCGGGGTGCTGTAGGCCGTGCCGTAGACGCGGGTGCCGGAAGTTCCAGGATTTCCGGATACCCCGGAAGTCCCGGGATCTCCGGATACCCTGGAATCCCCGGGAATATATGCGCAGAAGCCATAGCGCCAGCCGGCCTGCGCTACGTTGTATTTCCTGTAGCCCTTCTCGCCGGCCAGCCCCTTGAAGTGGGCTTTGATGGTGGTGCCGGCCTCGGGGGTGTTTACACGGATGATGTTATAGCCGTAGTTCTCTACGCAGTGGGCGGAATCGACGCGCCAGGTGGTGATGCCCGAGGCTGACGCCTCGGAAACGGCGGCTTGATGTACCCAGGCGGTGTGGTTGTCTATATACTGGCGACCACGCTCGCGGATACCATCGATGTCCCAGGTGCAGACACGCTGGGCGTAGTTGAAGATCTCGTCGTTGAACTGCTCCTGCGTGATGCCCGTCAGCCGTTTGTAGGCCTCGACGGGATCCTCCGGCTTCTTCGACTCGCGCCATAAGCGGCCGATGAAGTCTATGCCGTGGAGCATGCACCAGTAGTCCTGGATGAAATAGTTGGCATAGCGCCAGTCCTCGTGCAGCAAGTTCTTGTTGCAGCAATCCAGGTACTGCCACGTATAGTCGTTGGAGAACTGCTGCTCGGGATATACCTTATATCCCTGCCACTGCGCACACGACTCCCACCAGGCGCAGCCGCCGCTGGCATCGGCACCGAAGCCGTAGCGCCAGCCGTGGGTCAGGCCGAGGTCGCAGGCCACGAGGTACTGGAACGAATGGCCTATCTCGTGGGCAATGGTATGTCCGCCAGCCGCCTGCAGCGCCCAGGGATTGCACCACAGCGCGCCTATCTTGTCGTCGTAGCCAGAGCCGGTGGCCAGCCATTCGGTCTGGTAGAACACGAAGATCTCAATCTTGTATTTATCGGTAGACTTCGACTGTCCGGGAACAACAAACCCCAGCGTGTTGGCATAGAAATCGAAGAGGTGCTCGGCACGCTGCAGCATCAGGTCTACGTCGAGCGGGTTGTCGCTCTTTTTCGGGTCGAGGCCGAAGCCGGGTTCCCAGAACACGATGAAGTGCTCGCTCTCCCTACTGCGCTCAAAGCACCACCGGCTGCTGCTGTTGTAGAAGTCCATGGTACTAAACTCGTTGGGCTTATAGATAATGCGGCCGGGGTCCTGGAAGGTGTAGTAGTCGTATTTCTTTGTGTTGTAGGCATACTGTGCATACTCGTTGGCCTTGCCCAGTTCGGGCTTGTAGTAGGCAAAGAGATACGATGACTTAAACACCAGCGAGTCGAACTGCGTGAGGTCGATGCGCTGATGGGTCGAGAAGCGGTCAATATTGTGAAACCACAGTGTTTCCTGGGCTCGCGTTGCAGTTGAAAGCAGCGAGGCGAATAAAAACAAAAGCAATCGTGTCTTCATCGTCTTTGAATCTTGAATGATGAATTACCTATGCTCACGATATAGACCCCCTGCTTTAGCGAGGCCAGCGAGACGGCGGTGATGCCGTTGCTCATCGAGGTCTTCACCTGTACGTGCTTGCCGTCGGCCTTATAGACGGCCACCTGTCCTGCTGTACGCACAAAGAGTGTCTCGCCGTCGATGGTCTTGTCGATGGTTTTCAGTTCGCCGATGCCTGCGGGGTCGTCGGTTTCGCTGATATAAAAGCGGCTGATGTCGCTGAAGGTGTACTGGTCGGCATTGACCTTCACCGTGTTCTCGCCAAAGGTCATCACCGGGAATTTGTTCACGTCAAGCAGGTAGTACACCTGCGTCTCGTTGGCCAGCACCAAAACCAAACTCTTGGCATTTACAGTAAATGCCAAGAGCATGGTACAGGTTATTATAAATAATCTCTTCATTATAGTCCGTGTAAACCGTGGCAATCAATCACAGATCAGGCACTCGCCGGTCATATCCTTTGGCTGCTCCAGTCCCATGATATGCAGGATAGAGGGAGCCACGTCGGCCAGTCGTCCGTCCTTCACGGTGGCGCTGTTGTTATTCGTCACGTAGATGAAGGGCACGGGATTGAGCGAGTGAGCGGTGTTGGGTGTGCCGTCGGCGTTGATGGCATTGTCGGCATTACCGTGGTCGGCAATGATGATAGCCTCGTAGTCATTGGCCTTGGCAGTCTCAATTACT
>JAEEGL012952792.1_pt1 | contig 21014 bp, 14 predicted proteins | sample 9134231 | NCBI WGS metagenome assembly JAEEGL01 (sample SAMN16246548, study PRJNA631951) | gut metagenome | biome: gut microbiome; feature: rumen; material: fiber-attached | host: Bos | place: Iran: Karaj | collected 2018-10 | reverse complement strand
CCATGACGAGCCAGCGGTTCTCAAGATACTGTCTGCGGGCATAGGCTGTATCCGACAGCTCCTGTCCATCCAGGGAGAACCTGACGGAAAGCTCCAGCACACCCATATCGTTAAGATGTACACCGGGGTCGAAACCGGTGAGAGGGATCACGGCATAAACCGTACTGGTAACGGCATTTCCTTCCGCATCCACGGTCTTTACGGGAATAACGTCAAGCCTGCTTTCACCTATGTCTCCCATTTCTTCCACTTCGCCGTCAATCTTCTTAAGAGCCGTAGCTGTGGCGACAAGATCGTGTCCCTCTGCATTTCCTATATTGGTCACAGGTATGCAAAGCACCTGGTCACACTGCTCATAATCATCTGACAGAGCCCAATCCCTGACAGCCATCATGAGTTCATCCTGAGTATCCAGGAATTCGGAATCGGGATCATATATTCCCGGAGTTCCGAAATCCAGGAGCGTACCTTTCTTCGAGGTAACGCTGGCCTTGTCGTCACCCTCATTTCCTACGGCCAGATCCTGATCTTCATCATCCAGCTCATCCACCTGTACGCTGACTGTCAGTTCGCCGTTTTCGCCAACCACATAATCCTTTTCGATATCCCACACATCGCCGGGGTAGATGGTCAGATCCTCATCCTCGCTGCTTTCCCACCTTTCTTTCTTTCCGTTGACTGTCAGATCATACCTGTCTGCAGGAGACAATCCCACGTTCTCCACGGAGATATAGGCGGTTACATTTTCTCCGGCCACAGGATAATCATCCGACAGCCTGATCTGCCTTCGGGCTATATTCAGACTGTTTCCGGGGATGAAATCTATCTCGGCCAGTTCATGTGCTCCATATGTGAGTTTTCCGTCTTGATCTATTTTCTGGGAATAAAGATTACCCACCAGCACAGCGGTCTTATCCTTATCCACAGCCACAGTCAGCTCGTCGATGACCTTTCCGAAGTCGGTAAGCTGCACCGCATCGCTCCAGCAAGGTTTTTTATCCTGCCGGTTTCTGTAAAGAGCTGCACCGTAGAGTTCCCGTCCGTAATCCTGGCTCATACCGTCACCGTCAGGCACGGTCCAGAACAGGTAAAGATTTCCGTCATCTCCCGGAACCAGCATATGATCGTTAAGACACATTCCGGTATGATCTCCCATGCTGTCGGTAAACCCATAATCCTTTGACGCTCCTGTAAAACGGCTTGATGCGAGGGCGAAAAGGGAACCGTATTCCTCCCTGACCTCCTCGGTATAGCCCAGGGACTGGATCGGCAGCTTATTCCATCCGAATTTATCTATCTCATTGCTGCTAAGGCTTCTTATCCTGTTTATGCTCCTGGTCTTTGAAAGATCCTTTTCGCCATCCTTATAAGCCCCATCGACAGTTCCGTTCTCATAGTCAAGGCCTTCAAAGATAGACCGGACGCTGACGGTATTTATGACCGTATCATCCGAAAGCCAGGTCAGATAAACATCATCGCCAAGTGTTGTAACTTCGGGATCCGTGATATTTTGTCTGCCGGCATCAACCAGAATGGGATAATAGTCTCTGTCGTCTGTAACATTCGTTATCTGTGCCCAGACCTCCCGGTCACTTGTGGTCGTATCATCTTTGTCTGCATCAATACCATAGAACAGGATCCTGTAATCCTTTTTATTATCCTCAAGATCGGTATATGTAAAATCTGCGGCCTCAAGATCCAGCACCATGGGATCATTGATCTCAGGATGCACAAAGAACAGCAGTTCCTCATAGTGATTAACGCCGGAAGTCAACTGCTTAAACTCCTTCTTTTCAACATCCCATACCTTTCTTGCCCAGGTATTGTAATTGCCCTCGAAATCCATCAGGTCTTCAATGCTGTCGGCATCGTTCAGCTCACGTTTGAAATAATACAGGGCAATATCGTCTCCTTCCCTGGTGAGCATTACATGGGAATTGATGAATTCATCGTGGGTGACTTCTATCACAGTTCCCATGGTATCCGAAGCGATATCATAAACCGCCATATGGATATTCGATGATCTAAGGGCAGCCTTTGCCTTATCTATATCATCGGCGCAATCTGCTGCGGGAGAAGCGTTGGTCCAGGCGATATATACCTTGTTACCGGCCTTTATGGCGCTGAGAGTACAGTCTGCCTCATTGTCATCCTCCACTGTCTTTGAGACGATATTGTGTTTATCATCCCAATCCCAGTCGCCGTCAGCCTTTCTTATTGCATACTGCAGAGTGGAGGCGTTATCCGCATTCCTGCCGTTTCCTTCCCTGTTTCTCAAAAACAGCAGCATCAGCCTGCCATTTCCAAGCTCCAGAAGCTGAGGCCTGATATTCTCCATGGCGCCGCTGATAAGGGTCTTCTTTGCTTCGGGCAACAGTGTGCTTTCAACCTGTGATGTTTCCCTTCCCAGGGATAATGTCCTTATGGTCAGGCTCTCATCCGGATCTCCGTCCTTTTTCTCAGTGGAATTATACTTGGCAGGATCGAATACGCCTGCTTTCCAGCCGACGATATCAAACTTGAACTCAATGGAGAACAGCAGAAGATTAAAGCCCACGCCTCCTGACAGATTGCCCATGGTACCATTCTCGGGGCCTTTTTCCACAGTTCCCAGCACGCCCCTCACTGCGCCGTTGAAAGCGATGATACCATGGCCGTCAATTACTCCGCACAGACCGATGCCGGGCTGACAGGTCAGTCCCAGGCCCAGCTGCATCCAGGGATCTTCCGATCTGATCTTGTCTGTCAGATCATCATAATATCCCAGTTCCTTTGCCTTGATCCGTTCCTTTTCGGTGGCATAGCGCCCGTCCAGCTGGAGCGTCATGGTTCCCTTCACATTGATGAAAAGAGGAATACCATAAAGAAACCAGTACCAGGTTTTTGTCACATTCGTAGTACCGCTTAAGAGATACTGGCCTCCTGAATAGAAATGCTCGCGTTCAACGGGATCGTAATCATATTCGAGCTGCAGAAGCACCTTGATGGTCAGATCCGCTTTTGCATCACCGGACTTTGCAATGGCATCCTGCTTGGCAGCCGAAGTGAAATCATCCCTGTAAGCCTCCTTCATCTCAGGATGGGAATTGAAATAGTCCTTTGCCTCAGCATCGGAAGCGTTGGGATTATAGTATTTATACTGGTCTACGAGAAGCTTCTGATCCTGTTCGTTAAGATATTTGAACACATCACTTTCATTATCCTTGATCATATCGTCCCATTTTGCTTTTCCGGGCGCAGTATTCCCTTTTTTGATGCCTTCCAGGGTTTCCACATCTTCTCCCAGATCCTTTGAACTCACTGACAGAGTGACAAGAGTTGCATAAGGACTGACACCGGGATTGGCTGGATCCGCATAGATCGTCTTCCAGCTTAATTTGCCGGAATCCACGCTACTTGTCATATCGCCCACAAGAGGCAGATCCTTATAGGGAGTCGTTTCTATGTTCTGGTAACTGAAATACTGTGAAGGAGGAACATCCTTCGGAGTATACATTATCAGTCCGGTATCCATTTTGGTGTACTCGATCTTACGCTTGCCGCCCTTGGGCGTACCAACTACATGCACATAGAAGCGGTCTCCGTCTGCCAGGCCTCCGGCTCCGATCCTGAAAACATATGAAGCCGTAAAAGAAGATGATGCGCTTTCATCAAGCACTGCCTCAAATTTAGTTTCCTGAAGATTTCTGCTTACCAGGGTCACCCACACCTTATCTATAGCGCCCTCATTTTTTTCAACTGTCATGGTGATACTAAGTTCATCATTATAGATGGGGATACCGTTATATCTGGGATCAACAAAATTATTCTTGTAAGCGTAGGTCAGATGGCTGACATAGGGACTGTAGAAGGTCCTGATGGGCATTTCTATCCTTCCGGAATTATTCACCACACATTTTTCGGAAAGAGTATTTACCGTATTGGTCCCTGTCTTTTCATCCGCAGTGATCACATCGATTTTATCATCCCTTATAAATTTTTCATCCCCGGGATCCTGAAGGGTGATATAATCCACCTGCTGGATATCATTGTTGTCGATCTTTACGGAAATGGTATCGCCGGGGATGGCGTAGATCCCTTTTACCGAAAAGTCGCCGTTCCTGTCAGTAAGCGCTCCCTGACGGTTGGACAGTCTCATCAGCTCCTTCTTATCATTGTACATAAGTGCCGACGAACCGCCTGCAAATACCTGAGCTCCCATGGCCGGCACATTGTTGACAGCTCCGGAGCCGGCAAGCAGAGGATAAGATGAATAGATCACAGCTCCGTCCAGGCTGAAATACTTATATTTTTTCTGATCCACCTTCTGGGCGCTGACCTTTATCACATTGTTCTCAGGCAGAGCATCTGCCATAAGATCGGCGGCAAAGCCGTTTATCTTTTTCCCTTCTTTTACCAGCTCTATTACAGGTCTGTAATTTCCTCCGTTTTCTTTGGTCTCATCCAGTTCCACAGTATAAGCCCGTCCCGTCACCGGCACGAAATTCTTTCCGCTGTCGTCAAATTCGTCAACGATGGCCAGTACATTCTCGGCTTTTCCTTTAAGCTGGGTATCCTCCAGATCCTCGGCCGTAAGCAGATTTCTTACCGTAAAATACTTTTTCGCATTTTCATCCAGCTGTACCGAAATGAAATTCGGGAGCGAAGAAAAAATGCCTCTGACCTCGCACTTGGCACCGGTGATCAAAGGTCCCGGAACAGTGCCCTCCACCACGGGGATGGTACCGGATTCCTGCATCTCGTAGGAGGCATCGCCTTTATCACGATAGATGGCCCTGTAAAACTGACTGAAATAATGACCCACTGCATCCGTCTTCATGGAAAGATTCAGCTTGTCGCCCTGATGGAATTTCCCGTCACCGGAGGTCTTCCCTTTCGCAATATCATCCAGATCCTTATCCTCATAGGTGACCGTTGCATTATCAGGCAGTCCCTGGGGTGAAAGGATCTTCACCTTGGCATCCTTGTATTTGTACACAGGCTGGATGGTGATGGTGGTATATACGCTCTTATCCGTTCCGTTGGGAAGAGAACCTGCGACCTCGTATTTATCGGTGTTCATGTCTATCTTTGCGATCAGATCTTCATTCATCACCAGCTGTGGCGTTTTGGTGGGATAGAAAAAGCTTTTCCCGTTAAGAGGCTTTATCTTATAGCCTGTCAGCTCTCCCAGGATCATGCGGTTTCCATCTGCGGGAGCTTCGTCGATCTGGATGGTCTGACCGTAGAAACAGGTGGTGTTCGACGCGCAGTTCACCTTGGCCGGTTTCACGTTGATCATTTTTGCCTTGCCGTTTTCCAGTTCCCCGCTTCTGAAGGACATTTCTTCGGGGTCCTCCACCTTTATCCTGAATTCCTTGTACAAAAAGACCAGACCGTAAACGTTCGCCTCGGGTTCCGTACAGCCGAAATCGGTACGGTCAACACAGACCCAGATGGAGGATGAAAGGTCCTTCTGCCTGTCCTCGGTCAAAAGAGGCTTCAGATCATCTCCGCTTTTATTGTAAAGGCCGATGGGGAGCCTCATATCCCTGGAAGTTTTTCCTCCCAGATCCGTCCATACGGTTCTCGGGCTTCCGGTGTTATAATATTTATCCACTGTGAAAGCGTATTCGGTTTTACAAGATGGATATTTGGAAAAGGTCTGGACATCCACCATGGTGGCGCGATAACGCGAATACGAATAGGGGAGCTTGAACTCGCCTCCTACCCAGCCATAGTGATAGGCAAGCGAGCTGTAAAATTTAAGCCACAGATAGGGAGGAACACCGTCTTTAACCTCACAGTCTTTTTTACCATCGTCTCCGCCTTCCACCTTTTCATAGGCGTCAGCACTGGATGCCACATACTGTCCCACGCAGGTCTGTCCATCCATGATATCGCCGATATACGGATGTGTTCTGTCGGCATACATCACACTATAATCGTTATTGTTGATAACTATCTTTGAGGGATAGGCGGCGCCCAGAACGCTCTCCTGTTCAAAGTCCTCAAGATAATCTCCCTCATTTGAAAAAGCATTCAGGGAAGGGATATGGACAGTGGCTTTCATGATCTCGCCTGCATCCGGCCCATGAAGTTCACTGATGTTAAGCTCAAAGGTCTTTTCTTTTTCCTTGCATCTTACGGGAATATCCAGGACAACCTCTGTTTGAAAAGGCTGGAAGGCGACGGTGGTCTCCGTCTTCGCATAGTTTACACCCTCTTTGGCACTGCCATCCGCAGAGCTCAGGACTACGGTTATATATGAATATACCGCTTCTTTCCTGACAAGCTTTATGGAAACGGCATTCTTTTTTGCATAAAAATCCGCATCCGCAAAGCTTACCACCGAATGGAGAACGGGTTCGTCATCCTCAATGATAAAGCTGACAGAACGCTTATTTTCGCTTATAACTGTATCATCATCAGAAGAAAGCAGGAAATTAAAAATCTCCTGTCCTTCGCTCTCATCATCCTCAAGAACTCTGAAGGAAACAGTCTTTTCCTTTTCTCCGGCTTCAAAATCAAGATGTGTGACGGAGCTGCATTCCACCCGGGCAGTGGGATCAAAGCCAATCTCATTCTCAAGCAGATCCCTGATGGGAAGAAGATCGGGTTCATCAGTCGTTTCCCTTACGGGAAGTCCGCTCTGGGCAGCCTTAAGCTCTGCCAGGGACATCTCATCCGGATCCTTTACACCTTTTGACGTCGAGGCGTTCTGGGATACCTTTTCCTCATCACCGGCGCCGGTGAGCACACGGTCGGTCACCTCTTCCAGAGCTTTCTTTGCCTGTTCGCGTTTATCCTCAGTGGCAGCCTGCATCACCAGAGTGCCGTTTGTTTCAAGGATCTGAGTATCGAGGCCCTCACCGCAGATCTCATAATCCTTTCCGTAGGAAGCGGACACATCCACAGTATTCAAAAGAAGCTGCGATCCTTTGCTGAGATCCCCGCTCCTTTCGATGGTAAGCTGATACTCTCCCCTTTCAGGAAGCTTATCCTGTGTGGTCTTAAAACCGACCACAGGCACTCCTGCCTCCCCGGATGTGCCGGATGTTTCCTGTGTCTCATCCTCTGCCTGTGAGACCGCCTCTTCTTCCTGCTCAAGAAGCTGCTCATATTCGGCTTCGGTCTCTTCGCCGGCATAAATGCTGCCACTCATGGTGCTCATGATCAGCGCCGCCGACATCAGACTGCATAAACCTCTTTTCAAAATACTCTTTCTCATGGTTACCTCTCTTTCAGGCTTCTTTTCTTGCCACTATCCCATTGCTGCCTTCAGGTATCTGCTTATGGTTTACCCCCCTTCACTTCTATTTTATTCTCATACATCTTACCGTCCGCACGGTTATATACCTTTCTGAAGATTCTTTCTTCTTTTGCCTTTTTCAGATCGTTCAGGTCAAAATTTACGATGCCGAATTTTTTCCTACTCTGTATGAGCTGCTCAGCAAGCTCGTTCATCTTAAGTCTGTTGAACACTCCCGTCATAATATCCTCATAGGCCAGCTTTTCCAGGGCCTCGTTCTTCGCCTCTGCCAATGCGGTCCTCTGCTGAGTATTAAAGAAATCTATGATGACGGAAAGGGCAAAAACATACAGCCCTATCAGCATTATACTCTCAAAATCCTAATTTTGTACATTGATATTCAGGAAAGCTCAGTTCCCGAAGGTCCGTGTCATGATACCAGGTACCGTTCACATTCACGTCATACAGCTGTGTCTGGGGCAGCATGACGGTCTCAGGCGTCTTCTGCTTCATCAGAATGCACAAAACGACCAGCAATATCAGAGAGGATAAACCCGCAATGATACTGATGATCGTCATTTTGCTGTTTTTATAGCTTACAATACTCAATCTTACATCTCTTTGATTTTTGGATCCGTTTTTCAGATATTTATTATAACTCTCTTATACAGGCGCCGGAACAGGACCGCAGTGGTGATCATGGACATGATCTCCGCGATCGGAAAGGCCAGCCAGACATAGTTTATATTTCCAAGGCGTGACAAAAGAATGGCCGCGGGGATGAGCACCACCACCTGTCTCATAACGGAGGTGATAAGACTGTAGTATGAAAAGCCCAGGGCCTGGAATACGGATATGGTCACTATGGCAAAGGAAGCTATGATAAAGTGAGTGCCTATGATCCTTAAGGCCGGTACGCCTATGGTCAGCATCTGCTCTGAAGCTTCGAAAAAACCGAGAAGCTGTGCAGGCAAAAGTTCAAATAACAAAGTCCCGATGAGCATAATGACAAAGGAATAAAACCAGGCCATTTTCCAGGTTTTCATGATCCTGTCCCTGTTCCCTGCCCCATAATTATACGCCACGATGGGTACCATGCCGTTATTCAGTCCGAATACAGGCATGAATATGAAGCTTTGCAGTTTAAAATATACTCCGAACACCGCAACTGCGGTTGAAGAAAAGCCCATGAGTACCCTGTTCATGATATAGACCATCAACGAGCCTATAGACTGCATGATGATGGAGGGTACGCCTATCTTATAGATCATTTTTATTACCTTAAGATCAGGCTTAAAGCTGAAAGGGAAGAGCTTCACTTCGCCGTTGAACTTTATGTTGAAGATAAAGGCCAGTACAGCCGCCAGTGTCTGTCCCGCGACCGTGGCTATGGCGGCGCCGGCAGTTCCCATCCTGGGCAGGCCGAAGAGCCCGAATATCAATATGGGGTCCAGTATGATATTTGTGATGGCTCCCACAGTCTGGGTGATCATGCTGTAAAAAGTCTTACCCGTGGAAATAAGGAGCCTCTCCAGCATGATCTGGAAAAACACTCCAAGGGAAGCTATGGTGACGATGGACAGATAATCCACGCCGTACTTCACTATCTCCGCATTATCGGTCTGGCCCAGATAAAAGGGTCTGACACAGGTAAGTCCTATGACAAGAAAAAGGATAAAGCTGGCAAAGGACAGAAAGATACCGTTCTTTGCGGTAAGAGACACCATTTCGTGATTCTTCTCCCCCAATGATCTTGAAAGGACTGCATTTACACCCACACCCGTTCCTATGCCTATGGCGAATATCATGGTCTGCAGCGGAAACGCCATGGATACAGCGGTAAGGGCATTTTCGGATACCCTTGCCACGAAAATGGAATCCACCACATTGTACATGGCCTGGACCAGCATGGAGATGACCATGGGCAGGGAAATGCTTATGAGCAGTTTATTTATGGGATCGGTTCCCATCCGGTTTTCTTTTTTTGTTTCTTCAGCCATTTTTTAAATTAACACTCCGGATCCGGAATAGATGGATCAAAAAACCAAACATTTGGTTGCTTTTTATTCAAATATATGTTAAATTATAACAAATCGAACAACAGTTTGAAAGGGGTAATCATGTCTGATAAGATCACAGCGAAACAGCAGGCAGTCCTTGACTGCATAAAAGAAAGCATCCTTAAGCGAGGCTTCCCGCCTTCGGTCCGGGAGATATGCCAGACCGTAGGACTTAAGAGCACGTCTTCGGTTCACGCCCATCTGGAGACCCTGGAGAAAAAGGGACTCATACGCCGCGATGCAGCCAAATCCCGCACCATAGAGATACTGGATGAGGGGTTTGCACAGGTGCGTACCGAGGTGGTTTCCCTTCCCATAGTCGGACAGGTGGCAGCGGGCGAGCCCATTCTCGCCGAGGAAAATATCGACGGATATTTCCCCATTCCCACCGATATGATGGTGGACGGCGAAGCATTTGTCCTGAATGTAAAGGGTGACAGCATGATAAACGCCGGCATTTTCTCCGGCGACCGCATTTTCGTCAAGTGCACGGATACCGCCTCAAACGGCGACATGGTAGTCGCTCTTGTGGACGACAGTGCCACGGTAAAGACCTTCTATAAAGAGGACGGGCACTACCGTCTCCAGCCGGAAAATGACACCATGGATCCCATCATCCTGGATGAATGTCAGATCCTCGGCCGGGTATTCGGTGTATTCCGTTTTAATAAATTCGGACTTTGATGTTCCTCACTCACCATCCGGGGCAGGCTACTTAGCCTCTCCGGATGCCTTTATCTTATCTATCTTTGCATTCAGTTCAGCGATCTCGGCTTTTATAGCCTCTATCTGCTCATGATTCTCATTTATCCAGGTAAGGAACTGGCCTGCCTTCTCACTGTTCTGAGGCTGCATCATACGGCCTGTCAGATCATCGGTATTTTCCTTGATCTTTGCGATCCGCTGCTGACGTCTGGTGATGGCACCCTTGAGCTTCTCGATACCTTCCTCATTACGTCTGGCCATCTGTTCCTTTTTCTTTGTCCAGAAATCATCCTGGGCGGCCTTGAATTCATTCCAGAGTTCTTCCGAATTCTTCTTTCCGGAAAAGCCGATTTCCTTCCACTGCTTGCTCAGTTCCTTGATGCGCTCGGTATTATCCTTTCCGGTATCCGCGGATTCCAGGATTTTTTTCGTCTCATCGATTAGGGCCTGTTTCCTTTCGCGCTTTAATCTGAACTCCTCATCCTGCTGTTTCCTCAGCTCGTTACGGATGACAAAGAAGGGCTCTCTGGCCTGATTGAACTCCTCCCACAGGGCGTCGTTGATTTCCTTGTCGGCAAAGCCCGCCTGCTTCCAAAGCTCAAATATCTCATCCAGGATCTCGGTATCCTTCTGATGCGACTCGGCGGAAAATTCCATGGAGCGCACTCTTTCGATGAGGGCTCTCTTTTTCTCTGCCGCCTCCTTGCGCTTTTCATCCATTTCCTCAAAATGCTTCTTCCTGTTATCAAAGAACAGATTGCGGACAGCCAGGAATTCCTGCCACAGGCTCTCATTTTCCTCTGCGGCATAACCGGACTTTTTCCAACGCTCCATCAGTTCCTTCTGTTTTTCAGCGGTTTCCTTCCACTTGTTGGAATCGGCTAAGGCTCTGGCCTCCTCTATGAGGGCACGCTTCTGTTCCTTGCTCTTTTCGAATTTCTCGCGCTGTTTCTCGCTGTAGGACTTACCTTCACCGTCATTTTGTGTATTATCGGCTGTGGTCTCTGCAGTTTCTTCGGCTGCTTCTTCCTGAGGTACAGCCTCCTCGACAGCTTCTTCCGCAGGTGCGGCCTCAGGTGTTTCCTGTTCAGCAGTTACGGCCTCGGTTTTCTCTTCTGCTGTCTCCTCAGCAGGTGCGGCCTCTTCTGCTGCCGGTTCTGCCACTTCCTCCTCTGCAGTTGTTGCTGCAGCCTCAGCAGTTTCCTGTTCCGTCACTGTCTCCTGCGCAGTCTGTGTAGTCTCTTCCTCTACTGTTTCCACACCGTTTACTTTCTCTTCCATCTCGTCTTACTCCTTAAGCTCTCTCGCTGATCGTTACTCTCCTGCCTTCGCCGATATGATCCATGGGGCAGGCTGGTTTTCAAATACATTTTTAGAGGTAAGTTTGCTTACCGCTATCTGTATTACGGTTATATCGTGAATCCCGAATCTCTCCAGGATATCCCTCATGGATGCAGCCACCTTAAAATCAAGGGTATAGATGACAAATTCCATGTTGGGGTTTATCTTTGTCAGATATGCAAGCTCCTGCTCCAGACTGGCTGAAGCCACCAGCATGGTAGTATCCGGAACCGGAAGCTCATCCATGGTATCAGGTCCCACATGATCCACTATGGTCACATTGCGCAGGCCGAACTGGTTAACATTTTCCTCCATGGTCTCCCGGTCACGCTCTTTGTACTCCACTGCGATGACAGTTCCTTCTCCGGTGATCATGGCTGCTTCCACTGCAATGGACTCTTCCGAGATAATGCAGAGGTTCTTGCTCTCATGGATCTGCATCTTCGACAGAAGCACCGAACGGATCTCCGATCCCACATATTTTACGCTGCCCGAAGCAAATTTTTTGTTGTCCATACCGAATTTGATGGTACTCCTGGCATTCGGATTAAGGACTATCATGCCTGCGGATGCGTTGATCCCGCGGTCGATCATGGCTGAAACCTTGTCCCGCTTAATGGGGCCCACCGGGTCGGCGCCCTCGTTATATATGATCTCGCATTCACCCAGGCCCACATCCCACATTTTGTAGAATATGTCCTTGTCACCCGCCTCGGTAAAGACAAGCACACAACGATGTGCCTCCACCGCGGGTATGAGATTTTTATTCTTTCTGGTGATATCCAGTATCTTTACATGCTCCAGATCGATGTCGGTATTGTCCGAAAAATACTGCAGCCATGATAAGATATGAGAATTTGTGAAAATCTGTTTCTCCATATACCCCTCCTCTCAAGATTCTTCCTGTTGCTTCGCAACCCCTCGCCATTCGTCATAAGGGGTACCACGTAGTGGTGAAAGGACCTTACTCTGCCTTCTCAACCTGTGCAATAGCGCTCTTCTGCATGGGGATGCGGCAATGCTTATCGCTTCCGAACTCCACTACCACCGTATCCTCATCCATATCTATCACGATACCATAAAACCCGCTGGTGGTGAGTATGGTGTCTCCCGTAGCAAGGGAATCAAGCATGGCCTTTACACGATCCCGCTCCTTTTTCTGGGGACGCATCATAAAGAAATATGCAAAAGCGGCGAAGATGACTACGTAAACTATGAGTATGGTCATGCTGCCTCCCGCCTGTCCTGTCTGTGCTGCAAGTAAAACTCCTGATAAATCCATTTCCAACTACTCCTTTCAAAAACCTTGATATAAATATTTATGATCCGTGGGATCGATCGTCATTGACATTTTGCAAGAAGCACTTCCCACTTCTTATCCACATATTCCTGAGCAGCCTCTATGGTCCACTCGTTGCCCTTTGCAAAGCAGTGCTTGAAACGGCCCTGCTTCGACATGAATTCCTCCACAGGCAGCTTTTTCTTCGGCTCATAGGTAAGCCTGTACTCACCCTCCACCACTTCATAAAGAGGCCACACACAGGTGTCGATGGCCGCCTTGCATATGGCGAGAAGCTCGTCCGCAGGATACTGCCACCCTCTGGGGCAGGGGGTCAGCACATTCACAAAAGTGGCTCCCTGTGTATAGATCGCCCTGTGGGCTTTCTCATGAAAATCCTTCATATTTCCGAACAGCGTGGTCTGGGCCACATAGGGTGAACCATGGGAAACCACGATCTGGGTCAGATCCTTCTGGGTCTGTTTTTTGCCCACAGACTCCGCCCCCGCAGGTGTGGTGGTGGCCGATGCAAAACGGGGAGTCGCAGATGATCTCTGGGTACCTGTATTCATGTATGCATTGTTGTCGTAACAAAAATATGTATAGTCGTGACCTCTTTCCAGGGCGCCGGAAAGGGACTGGAAGCCTATGTCATAGGTGCCGCCGTCTCCGCCGATGGCCAGGATCTTAATATTCTCGTTTTCGGGGATCCTTCCCTTTTTCTTCATGACCTTCATGGCCGCCTCTACTCCGGAAGCAGTGGCCGATGCGTTTTCAAAGGCCGTATGTATGTAGGAATCCTCCCATGCGGTGTAGGGATACTGGAAGGAGGAAACCTCGAGACACCCCGTCGCATTACAGATGACAGCCCGGTCTTCCGGGTTCACAGCCCGCATCATGGCGCGGCAGACTATACCTGCTCCGCAGCCGGCACAAAGCCGGTGGCCGGCATGAAACCGCTCGGGTTTATTCATTTCGTTTTTTAAATTGTATGCCATTTCATTCTCCGATTTTACTTTATTGTTTTGCCCGGTCTTTCAAGATCCTTCCTCGCTTCGCTCGTCAGGATGACAGAAGGTTGGATTGTCAGGATGACAGAAGGTTGGATTGTCAGGATGACAGAAGGTTGGATTGTCAGGGTGACAGAAGTTCAAACTCTCTCCCTCTGCCCCATGTGTGTGTATACGTTGCCCACCTCACCGCCTTTGGCGATACCTTCAAGTCTGTCGTAAACGGTCCTTGCGGCTTTCACGGTGAAATCCCTGCCTCCCAGGCCAAAAACTATATCTATCATCTTAGGCCGCACATCACAGTTTATGAGTGCTGCGCTCACCTCTCCGAACAGCTGTCCTCCGCAGCCGGAAAAGCCTTCGCTCTTATCCATCACGGCCACTGCCTTACAGCCGCTCAGGGCCTTCATGATCTCCTCCGCAGGGAAGGGGCGCAACACCCTGATCTTGATAAGTCCTGCCTTCACTCCCTGTGTCCTTAACTCATCAACAGCGGCTCTGGCGGTACCCGCACTGGATCCCATGATGACCATGGCGATCTCGGCGTCCTCCATCATGTATTCTTCTATGAGACCGTATCTGCGTCCGAAGGTGTTATAAAAATCCTCAGCCACATCAAGGATCACTTTCTTTGCGTTGATCATGGCATGGGCCTGAGCCACCCTGGCTTCCATGTAATAATTGGATACGCCGTAAGGGCCCACTGCCAGGGGATTTTCTTTTTTCAAAAGATAATTCTCGGGGTTGTACTCGCCCACAAAGGCTTTTACCCTGTCATCATCCTCCGTCTCTATGTTTTCTATGGCGTGGGAAGTGATGAAACCATCCTCGCAGACCATGAGTGGAAGCCTTACGTCGGGATGCTCGGCTATACGGTGAGCCATGAGGTAATTGTCATATACCTCCTGATTGTTCTCCGCATAAAGCTGTATAAAGCCACTGTCCCTCTCAGCCATGGAATCCGAATAATCATGGTTGATGTTGATGGGACCTGTCAGGGCCCTGCAGGCTACAGCCAGCACTACGGGAAGCCGGAGGGATGCCGCCACATAGAGGACCTCATTCATGTACGAAAGTCCTGCGGAGGAAGTGGCTGTGACAGCCCTTGCACCCGCAGCCTCTGCTCCGAGACATGCGGAAAGGGATGAATGCTCGCTTTCCACACAGATGAATTCCGTGTCCACCAGTCCGTCAGCCACATATTGGGCAAAATACTGGGGGATCTCCGTGGAAGGAGTGATAGGGAACATGGCGAAGACATCGGGATTGATCTGCCTCATGGCAGTGGCGATGGCTTCATTGCCTGATAATCTGTCTCTTTTGCTCATTATTCCTCCCTCCACTTTATGGCGTCAAAAGGGCAGGCCTTGATACAGATGCCACAGCCCTTGCAATGGTCGAAATCAAAATCTTTTCTCCTGCCGTCCTCCACGGGAATGCAGGCATCGGGGCAAAAAGGAGCGCAGAGCACACACTGCTTGCACTTTTCCTCCATCCATTCGGGAGTCCTGGACCTCCACTCGCCGGTCATGGTGAGGCGGCTGGTACCGGGCTCATATATCTCACAGCCCGTAGTCATATCCTGCCAGGCTATACGTTCATTTATCTCGCTTGCTTTCTTCATTTCTTTCCTCATGTTTTAGCCTTTTTTTCATTTTATCCCATTGTCATCCTGAGGAGTTTACGACGAAGGATCTTTTCTTTCCTCAAGTTTTTTATATTTAAACTATTTCAAGATTCTTCGCTTCGCTCAGAATGACATAAAAGCAAATTCGCTCAGAATGACAGGGTTTTGCATTGGGACATCTATCCTTTAACAGAATCCATGGACAGACTCAGGCACTTAAGGTTTCCTTCAATGACCTGAGGCTTTTTGGCAAATTTATGTCTGTAGGAGCCCTCCATATCCTTCAAAAACTGTTTTTTATCCACGCAGCCGCTGACAGCCACCACTGCGGCCAGCATGGGGGTGTTAGGGAAATATGCACCCAGACACAACATGGATATCTTCCTGGCATCTATGGTACAGATCCTCCCCTTATAACCGTTCATTTTTTCTTTTATCTCATCGGGAGTCTTGGAGGTGTTCACTATCACGGCGCCTGCCTCCTTAAGCCCTGCGGTCACATCCACACTTTCCAGAAGGGTCTCATCCACCACTGCCACATAATCCGGATCATATATGTTTGAATGTATGCTGCAGCGCTCATCCGATATCCTGTTGTATGCTGTAATGGGCGCTCCCGATCTCTCCGGTCCGTATTCCGGGAAAGACTGTACATATTTGCCTGCCATGAAAGCGGCGTCCGCCAAAAGCTGGCTGGCTGTCTTTGCTCCCTGACCGCCTCTGCCATGCCATCGTATTTCAATCATCGGCTACTCCTTTTTACCAAAAACCGTATTTTATAAAAATCAAGCAGGAGGTCAGTCCAAAAGACAGTCTACCCCCTGCTTAACAATAAGTATTCTTTACTTGACTACTCTTACCCTCAGAACCCCCTCGATGGCATTGAGTTTTTCGACGATCTCGTCTGTTACGGGTGAATCCACATCGAACATGCTGTAAGCATTTTCACCCTTTGATTTATTATTAAGCTCCGAGATATTTATACCCAGCTCACCGAAGGCTCCGGTAAACTTGGTGATCATGTTTGCCACATTTTTGTGGAAGACAACGATCCTCCCGGCGGTCTGGCAGAAGCCCATGTCACAGGCGGGGAAATTAACGGAATTCTTGATATTACCGTTTTCCATGTAATCCCTGATCTCCTTGACAGCCATTACCGCACAGTTATCTTCACTTTCCTCGGTGGATGCGCCCAGATGAGGGATCACTATGCAGCCCTTTGCTCCAACTGTCGTGGGATTGGGGAAATCGGAAACATATCTGGCAAGCTTGCCCTCGGCAAGAGCCTTTACCACAGCCTCCTCGTCCACCAGAAGGTCCCTGGCAAAATTGAGGAGCACTGCCCCGTCCTTCATCTTTGAGATGGCATCATAGTTGATCATCTTCTTTGTGGAATCCAGAAGCGGCACATGGATGGTGATATAATCACACTCTTCATAGATCTCATTCACATCCATGGCGTGCTTAACGCGCCTTGAGATATTCCATGCAGCGGTGGCTGAAAGATAAGGATCATAGCCCAAAACCTCCATGCCCAGGTCCATAGCTGCATTTGCCACCCTTACGCCGATGGCGCCCAGTCCGATAACTCCAAGCTTTTTGCCCATGATCTCGGTGCCGGCATACTGTTTTTTCTGCTTCTCTGCCAGCTTGGCCACATCGGCCACGCCCTCCTGGGTCTTTACCCACTCGATACCGCCCACGATATCCCTGGCAGCCAGGAGCATACCTGCAAATACCAGTTCCTTAACGCCGTTGGCATTGGCTCCGGGAGTGTTGAATACGACTATTCCCTTTTTGGCATATTCATCAAGGGGAATATTGTTTACACCGGCTCCGGCTCTGGCAACTGCGATCAGCGAATCACCTATATCCAGATCGTGCATCGATGCACTGCGCACCAGGGCAAAATCCGCATCCTTCACATTTTCTACTTTTTCATAATCCTTGCTGAGGCCTTTAAGTCCTATCGGTGCGATGGGATTCAGGCAGACATATTTGTACATCTTATTATTCCTCCGAAATCACTTCATAAATCTCAATTATTTTCATGGTATATCCGATGTCATCCTCACTCTTTCAAGATTCTTCGCTTCGCTCAGAATGACATAAAAGCAAATGCGCTCAGAATGACATAAAAGCAAATGCGCTCAGAATGACAACGAAATAAATTCAATTATGCATTCTCGGCTTCAAATTTTTTCATGAACTCAACCAGCTTCTCTACGCCCTCTACAGGCATAGCGTTGTAGATGGACGCTCTCATGCCGCCCACGCTTCTGTGTCCCTTGAGGTTTACAAAACCGGCAGCAGTCGCTTCCTTTACAAACTTTGCATCCAGTTCTTCATTGCCTGTCACGAAAGGCACATTCATAAGCGAACGGTCTTCCTTCCTGACGGTTCCCTTAAAGAGCTTAGACTCATCCAGAAAATCATAGAGGATCTTTGCCTTTTTCTCATTGAGCTCCTTCATGGCAGACAGTCCGCCGTTTTTAAGGAGCCACTTGAAGACCTTGCCGCAGATGTAGATACCATAGCAGGGAGGGGTATTGTAAAGTGAATCATTATCCGCATGGGTCTTGAACTTCATCATGGTAGGTGTGCAGGGCAGCACATCATCCCTGATGAGGTCTTCCCTGATTATCACTATCTGCACGCCTGCAGGGCCCACGTTTTTCTGAACGCCGGCATAGATCATACCGTACTTTGTCACATCCACAGGCTCAGACAAAAAGCAGGAAGACATATCGGAAACCAGGATCTTGCCCTTTGTATCGGGCAGTTTCCAGAATTTTGTGCCATAGATGGTATTGTTCTCGCAGATATATACATAGTCCATATCGTCCGTTATGGGCAGATCGGAACAATCGGGGATATAGGAAAAGGTCTTGTCAGCCGAAGATGCCAGTTCCACAGCCTCACCGTAGATCTTGGCCTCGGCAAAAGCCTTCTTTGCCCACTGTCCCGTCAGGATATAGCCGGCCTTCTTATTCTTCATCAGGTTCATGGGAACCGATGCAAAAACAAGGGATGCACCTCCCTGAATAAACAGTACCTTGTAATTGTCCGGAATGTTGAGAAGCTTTCTCAGGTCTGCCTCCGCATCCTTGATGATCTCATCATAGACCTTTGACCTGTGGCTCATCTCCATTACTGACATGCCACAGCCCTTGTAATCAAGCATCTCATCGGCTGCTTCCTTAAGTACCTCTTCGGGGAGCACTGCGGGTCCCGCTGAAAAATTGTAAACTCTGCTCATGACGTCCTCCAATTCACCTGAAATCATGGATCTCATAGTGGCTTTGAATAGTTATATGTTGATAAAAACTCATATAGTATAAATCCATTTCCGAAAATATGCAAGTACGGCTTTATTTATTGACCTTTTGCAGGAATTTGATATTCTTCGTCTCATAGTCGTTAAGCCTGCCCTCGATGGTGGTCATATCCTTTGTATCGCCTTCATACCAGCTGTAATCGGAAAAATAATTGTTCAGGTCTTTATCCTTGAATATGTAACCGTGTCTGGCGTAGATCTCATTGATGATCATCTGGGCTATGGTCCGGTCTCCGGGCATCTTCCCCCGGCGGTTCCTGATGTCCGCCTCCAGGTCAAACCAGTTGCTTTCATCGATAAGGGCAAAGTCCGACCAGGAACACATATACTCGTTCAATCCCTCGTCATAGTCCTGATCTCCGTAATTGTCAAAGCTGTAATCGGCGGATCCTGGATCCAGCAGGTCTATGTCATTGCCGAACACACAGTCATATCCACGACCCGAGGATCTGCCCACACAATAGTACGCAAGGCCGGTCCTTTTCTCCGAGCTGTCATCATAAACTCCTATGACCACACCGTCCTCGCCTTCGGATTCCACAGAGGCATATTCAGGCCGGTAGCCGTTGATCTCCTCATAAAAATCAAGGGCCATCTCACAGAGCTCATCATCGGTAAATCCATCTTCACCATTTTCTCCATAGCCTTCATCGTTATAGTTTTCTCTGTCCCCGGACTCATCCTCCCAGTCGTCTTCTTCCTTTTCCGCTTCATCGGTATCATCATCACCCAGCGAGAAGTCATAGCCGCCGAAAGCACCGCTGTTGTCGTTATACTCCGATTCCAGTTCGGGAGCTATATGCTCATTGTAATACTCCTTGATCTTCGCGCCCATGATAAAAGCCAGGATAATGAGTATGACTCCCGTAAGAAAGCCGATCCCCAGCAGCACCAGAAAAACGATAAGACAGGGGGAAGTCTTCTTCTTTTCGCCCTTTTGTGAAGGGTTGTAATCCTGTACGGCCGCAGCCCCTGCCGGAGTCTCTGATACAGGAGCCGGTACAGGTTCCGATGCGGATCCGGAAAAAGATCCATTTTCATCCCCGTCCAATGATCCGGGCTGTATCACTTCCGATTGCTGCAGGCTATCCGGCTGCACATTCTCCGGCTGCGCCACCTTCGTCCCGCACTCCTGACAGAACATCGATCCTTCTTCTATTTTTGCTCCGCAATTCACACAAAACATAAAAATACCTCAATACTATTGTTTCCTGTTAAGGTCATCCTCATCAAAGACTGTAGCGATGGAGGCTCCGGGGCTGACCATGGGGAATACCTTGTCATCCTTGGGGATCACGCACTCTATCACGCAGGGTTCCTTCAGCTCTATGGCCTTTTCCACCGCGGCTTTGATCTCATCCCTGGACGTAACCCTTATGGCATGACATCCCAGGCCCTCAGCCACCTTACAGAAGTCCACCTTATCCTCCAGAACCGTATGGGAATACCTCTGTCCGTAGAAAAGATTCTGCCACTGGCGTACCATTCCCAGTACATGATTGTTTATCACCACCTGGATGATGGGGATATTGTATCTGCTGGCGGTAGCCAGTTCGTTCAGGTTCATTCTAAAGCAGCCGTCACCCGCTATATTTATACAGATCTTGTCGGGATTACCTACCTTGGCGCCTATACATGCACCCAGACCGTAGCCCATGGTGCCCATACCGCCTGAGGAAATGAAGGTGCGGGGTTTCGTATACTTATAATACTGGGCAGCCCACATCTGATGCTGTCCCACATCCGTGGTTATCACAGCCTCGCCCTTTGTCACCTCATCGATGGTCTCCATGATAAATGGACATGAAAGGCCTTCTTCATTATACTTGAGAGGATATCTGTCCTTTAATTCCCTGATATAGGCCATCCACTCACTGTTATCCTTCTCCTCGATCTTCTGATTCAGTTTTTTGAGGATACATCTCACATCACCCACCAGTGATGCATCGGTACGGATATTTTTATTCACCTCAGCGGGATCGATATCTATATGCAGGATCTTTGCATCCTGTGCAAAAGTGGCTGCATTACCGATCACCCTGTCGGAAAATCTCATTCCCAGAGCGATGAGAAGGTCACAGTCGCTGACACCCAGGTTGGATACCTTTGTACCATGCATGCCCACCATACCGGTATATCTGTCATCATAGCCGTCAAAACCGCCTTTTCCCATAAGGGTATCACCTACGGGAGCATCGCATTTTTTGGCAAAAACTTTCAGTTCATCCGCAGCATCCGAGATCACCACTCCGCCGCCGGTGATGATAAACGGTTTTTTGGATTCATTTATCATCTGTGCAGCCTTTTCTATGTCGGCATCGGTAAATGCATAATTATCCTTTGCCGCATAATAGTCGCTGATATGAGGCTTGATCTCCTCATCCAGGGGAGTATATTCACACTCTGCCGCTGTCACATCCTTTG
>JAEEGL012253016.1_pt1 | contig 21014 bp, 20 predicted proteins | sample 9134231 | NCBI WGS metagenome assembly JAEEGL01 (sample SAMN16246548, study PRJNA631951) | gut metagenome | biome: gut microbiome; feature: rumen; material: fiber-attached | host: Bos | place: Iran: Karaj | collected 2018-10 | reverse complement strand
CGTGCTGAACAAGACCGCCCTGGTCTTCGGCCAGATGAACGAACCGGCTGGAGCCCGTCTCCGCGTGCCCCTGAGCGGCCTTACCCTGGCGGAATACTTCCGCGAAAACGCCCACAAGGACGTTCTCCTCTTCATCGACAACATGTTCCGCTTCACCCAGGCGGGTTCTGAAGTGTCCGCCCTCCTGGGAAGGATGCCCTCCGCCGTGGGCTATCAGCCCACGCTGGCTTCGGAGATGGGCCAGCTGCAGGAACGCATCGTCAGCACGGTGAACGGTTCCATCACCTCCGTACAGGCCATCTACGTGCCGGCGGACGATCTGACGGACCCTGCGCCGGCCACCACCTTCTCCCATCTGGACGCCACCACCGTCCTGTCCCGCGCCATCGTGGAGCAGGGGATCTATCCTGCCGTGAGCCCGCTGGAATCCAGCTCCAGGATGCTTTCCCCGGACATCGTGGGGAACCGGCATTACCAGGCCGCCCGCGAGGTGCAGCGCATGCTGCAGCGGTACAACGAGCTGCACGACATCATCGCCATTCTGGGCATGGACGAGCTGTCCCCGGAAGACAAGCTGACCGTGCGCCGCGCCCGCAAGGCCCAGCGCTTCATGAGCCAGCCCTTCCACGTGGCGGAGAGCTTCACCGGGCTGCAGGGCCGCTTCGTGCATCTGGAGGACACGATCAAGGGCTTTGAAGCCATTCTGGGCGGCGATTGCGACGATTTTCCGGAGCAAGCGTTCCTGATGGCGGGGACCATTGAAGACGTCTTCGCCGCCGCGAAGGAGCCGCTCTGATGGAGGGCGGTCTGACATTCCGCCTCCTGACGCCCAGGAAGGAGGTCGCCGCCTGTGCCTGCGACGCTGTAAACCTCTGGGAAAGGGAAGGCAAGGAAGGACGCAGCGGAGGCAGCATCGGGATCCGCCGCGGCCACCTGCCCGCGGTCATTGCCCTTGCGGAGGACGGACCGCTGCGGGTGAGCCTGGAGGGAAAAACGGTCTTCTCCGCCAGGGTACGCGGCGGATTTGCGCGGGTTGAGCCCGGTGCGGTCACCGTATTGACCCCCGCCGCGGAAGTGACAACCGGAGCATAGGGATATCATCAAAAGGGGCCGCCATCTTTCCGATGGCGGCCCCTTTTCCGTACGTTTTTCAGTTCATTGTGCCCGGTGTGCCCTCCTGGGCGCCTGGGGAGAAGTCGCTCTCGGAGAGCCCGTCCTTCTTCAGCATGGTCTCCAGCACGTCGATGTCCGTGTCCACGTCCATGGTGTCGGACATATAGAGGATATCCAGCTGCTTGCGGTAAGCGGCGATGATGGTGTCCATGGTGGTCTCAATGCGTTCCTTCGTCTGGGTCAGCTTCTCACCCTGGTAACCCTTCTCCTCGAAGTCCGCATAGCTGTCCAGCAGCTTGAGGGTGGTAGGGAAGTAGTAGTTCAGGAAGCTGGTGATCTGGGACTGTTTTTCCGGTGCCTGCCGCACCGCGTTGAAGATGGCGGCTGCCAGGCCCCGGACCTGCACGGCCTTTTCCAGCATGTCCCGGTCGCGGATGCGGCCGCAGGCCCGTTCCATTTCCTTCAGCAGGAGGTCGTATTTGTCCTCCTGCCGGTCCGGATCGGCCGCTTCCGCAGCTGCGTCGATATACTCCGGCACGTTATCGGGATCCATCACCAGAAGATTCCTGGCGTTGTCCAGATATGCGGACTCCGGCAGGTAGTGGCGCTCCAGCATCTCATCCACTTCGCGGATTAGGTTCTTCTCTTTGACGCCTGCGGCGGAGGCCAGGGACTTGAGATCAATATAAGCCTTGTCCCCCACGATGCGGACGATGTTCTGATACAGCCGCTCTTTTTTGTCCTTGACGTGGGAGGTGAAGAGCATGCCGCCGCCGCCCAGGGCCACGGCGATCCATTGCAGCACCCGCCACAGCGCTGCGCCGGCGGCGATGCTGTTGATGGACAGGAGCACACCGGCAGCCAGCAGGGCCCACCCGCAGAAGAAAAGGGCCTTTTTTCCCCGGGAAATGTGCTGGATCCCGTCGTCCTTCGGCTTTTCGGCCTCCTTGCCGGAGGCAGGCTGTGCCTGGGCTGCGGGCCTCTGGGATTGCTGCGGATGGACGGCGGCGGCACCGGTGCCTGCGGCATATGGCGCAGCCTGCGCCTGCTGTGCAGCCGCCTGTCGGACCTCTCTGGAGCGGGAGGAGGAATTGGGCGTGTAGCTCTCACCGGTACGGTGGGTGGAGGATCGCTTGCTGTCGGGCGTGGCAGAGCTGCGGAAGCCTTCCTGCAGCGCCATAAAGAGCCTTCCGAGAATATCGTGCCCGGAGAGCTTTGCGATGAGGAAAAACAGACCCAGAGGAAAGGCGTCGACCGCAAGCAGCAGCCCGGTCAGCACCCAGGATACGACGTTGGCCTCCTCTGTGATTTTTGTCGGCTTCTTGTTCCCGTTCATGGCGTCCCCCGTAAATCGTGCTTTTCCGGCCGGGCTTGTTTACTCCGCCTTCGGACCGGCCTTCACGATGTTGTCCGGCATATTGGTGTATTTCCTGAAGTTCTTGATGAAGCTGGCGGCCAGCTCCCTGGCGGCGGCGTCATAGGCTTCGTCGTTCTGCCAAAGGGCCTTCTGGCTGAGGAATTCGTCAGGCACGCCGGGGCAGGTCTTGGGAACGGCGAGGCCGAAATAGGGGTCCTTTTCGAACGCGCTCTTCTCCAGGTCGCCGTTCAGGGCGGCGGTAACCATGGCCCGGGTGTAGGGGAGCTTCATGCGGAAGCAGCGCTCCATGCCGTAACGCCCGCCGGCCCAGCCGGTGTTCACCAGGTAGACGTTGGTGTCGTGCTCCTCGATCTTCTTTCCCAGCATTTCCGCATAGACGGAGGGGTGCAGGGGAAGGAAGGGGGCGCCGAAGCAGGTGGAGAAGGTGGCCTGGGGCTCATTGATACCGCGCTCCGTACCCGCCACCTTGGCCGTGTAGCCGCTGACGTAGTGATACATGGCCTGCTCCTTGGTGAGCTTGCTGATGGGCGGGAGCACGCCGAAGGCATCGGCCGTCAGGAAGATGACGGTCTTGGGATGGCCGCCGATGCCGGGAATGGCACAGTTGGGGATGAAGGTCACCGGATAGCCGGCGCGGGTGTTCTCCGTAAGCTTGGCGTCGTCGAAATCCAGGACGCGGGTATCGGGATCCATGATGACGTTTTCCACCAGGGCACCGAACCGGACGGCGTTCCAGATCTGGGGCTCGTTTTCCTTGCTGAGGCGGATGCATTTGGCGTAGCAGCCGCCCTCGATGTTGAACACGCCCTTATCGCTCCAGCCGTGCTCATCGTCGCCGATGAGCTGCCGGTTGGGATCGGCGGAGAGGGTGGTCTTGCCCGTTCCGCTGAGGCCGAAGAAGATGGCGGTGTCGCCGCCCTGGCCGATGTTGGCGGAGCAGTGCATGGAGAAGATCCCCTGCTTGGGCAGGAAGTAGTTCATGACAGAGAAGATGCTCTTCTTGATCTCGCCGGCGTACTGGCTGCCGGCAATCAGCACGATCTTTTTCTCGAAGTTCAGCAGGATGGCGGCCTCGGAATGGACGCCGTCCACCTCAGGGATGCACTTGAAGCCGGGGGCGGCGATGACGGTGAAGCCGGGAACAAAGGATTTCAGCTCCTCCTCCGTGGGACGGACCAGAAGCTGATGAATGAACAGGTTCTGGCTGGCCAGCTCGTTCACCACGCGCACCGGCAGGTGGTAAGCGGGATCCGCACCGGCAAAGCCGTCAAAAACGAAGACGTCGCGCCCCTGGAGATAGGCGGTCATCTTCTGATAGATCGAATCGAATCTCTCGCTGGAAATGGGAACGTTGATCTTGCCCCAGTCCACGTCATCGTGGATGCAGGGAACGTCCACCACATAGCGGTCGTCGGGGCTGCGGCCGGTGTATTTGCCGGTGTTCACCACCAGAGCGCCGGTCTCGCTGAGGACGCCCTCGCCGCGCTCCAGCGCCTTTTCGGTGAGAACGGCGGGGGAGAGCTGATAGTATACGGCTTTCGGTGCGATGATACCGAGGGATTCAATATAGTTCAGCATGCGTTGTTTCTCCTTTCAGGTCGTTAGTTTTGACCTATTCAGCATATTATATCAAATCCGACCTCAATAGCAATAGGAATTTTCCTGCGGAAAGTTGCTTTTTGGAGAACGATATGGTATAAAAATAAGAAGATCAGCATATCCGCTGAAGCTCCGGAGGTTCCGAACATGAAGAGATCCTTTGCGTTGCGCATCGCAGCAGTTTTGCTCATCGCCGCGCTGCTGGCCGCTGCCAGCGGCTGCGTCGTCATCGGCGACAGGAAGCCCATCTGCACCCTCACCTTCTCCAACGGCGCAGTGGTGACGATCCGGCTCTATCCCGACAAGTGCCCCAATACGGTGAACAACTTCATCAAGCTCTGCAATTCCGGCTTCTATGACGGCAGCCCCGTCCACCGCATCGTGGAGTATGTGCTGATTCAGATGGGCACGCCCGCCAACAGCACGGAGACGGATGCAGGTTACTATATCAAGGGCGAGTTCACCGCCAACAATTATTCCAAGGGCGACCTGACCTTTGACGAGGGCATCGTGGGCATGGCCCGCCTCAGCAGCGATGAGAACAACAAGGACTACTACAACACCGCCAGCTGCCAGTTCTTCATCATGCTGGAGCCGAAGATCACCATGGACGGCTACTACGCGGCCTTCGGAAAGGTGGTCATGGGCATGGAGGATATCGTGAAGATCTCCAAGATGGACACCGACAAGACCGACGATTCCCCCAGAGACGAAATCTACATCGTCTCTGCCCGGGTCGATTGCCACGACTACAAGCCCTCCGAGCCGAAGACCATAAAAAAGAGCAGCCTGAAACTCAACTGAACCGGCAGAATGGCACAGCGCCGAAGCGGTAAGCTTCGGCGCTGTTTCGTCTCTGCCGCTTATCAGACGGCGGCAATGGCCTCGATCTCGAAGAGGCCGCCCTTGGGAAGCGCGCTCACCTGTACGCAGGAGCGGGCAGGGAAGGGGGCGGTGAAATACCGGGCATAGATCTCGTTCACCGCAGCAAAGGCCCCCATGTCCGTGAGGAACACCGTGGTCTTCAGGACGGCGGCGGTGTCCGTTCCGGCCTCCTTCAGAACCGCGGCCAGATTTTTCAGCGCCTGTTCTGCCTGGGCTTCCACCGTGGGCTTCAGATTGCCGTCCGCCGGATCGATGCCCAGCATGCCGGAAACGAAGATCAGGTTCCCGCTCCGGATCGCCTGGGAATAGGGACCGATGGCCGCAGGCGCTGCGGCGGAGGAAATGGCTTGTTTCATAATCAATCTCCTTCCAAATCGTCTTCCAGAATGTCCAAAAACTGACGAAATGCCGTGGGCAGAGAATAGTGCGCACGGATCTCTGCCGGGGTAACCCAGGTGAAGGGCCCGGCCTGCTCTGCGCATTCGACGGCGCAGGCGGGCAGCTTCCATTCCAGGTGGGTAAAAACGTGCCGCCGCTCCGTTTGCCGGAGGATGCGCTGCGGCCTGCAGCCCCAGGCGGATACGGTGTCCAGCACCGCCTGGACCGCCAGCTCGCCCGGGAGGTTCGGATATTCCCAAAGGCCGGCCAAAAGACCGGTCTCCTGCCGCCTGGACAGCGCCCAGGCACCCTTGCAGGTGAGAAGGAATACGGTGCGGACCTCCTCCCGCCGGGCTTTCTTCGCGGACTTCACGGGAATCCTCTGCCACAGCCCGCCGGAGGAGCGGCAATCCTCCCGCAGGGGACACATATCGCAGTCCGGCGCGTGATTCGGCCGGCATACCAGGGCTCCCAGCTCCATGAACGCCTGGTTCAGCTCACCCGCGGGTAAACCCTCGAACATCGGCCGCAGGACTTCCCGAACACGTGCTTTGGTGCTCTCCCTGGATACGTCCAGCTCCGAAGCGGTGAGCCTGGTGACGACCCGCAGCACATTTCCGTCCACGGCGGGGCAGGGGAGGCCGAAGCTGATGGAGGCGACGGCGGCCGCCGTGTAGTCGCCGACCCCCGGCAGCCTGCGGATCCCGGCGTAATCGGAAGGGAAGATGCCGCCGTGCTGATGTACGATAAGCTCCGCAGCCTTTTTCAGATTCCCGGCCCGGGAATAGTATCCCAGCCCCTCCCACAGCTTGTGGAGCTGCTCCTCCGGGCATGCGGCCAGGTCTTCGATCCCGGGCAGTGCATCCAGAAAGCGCAGGTAGTAGGCCTTCACCGCTTCCACCCGGGTCTGCTGGCACATGATCTCGCTGACCCACACGTGATACGGCGCCCGATCCCGCCGCCAGGGCAGGGGACGCTTGTTCTGCGCGTACCAGGTCAGCAGCTTTTCCGCAATCGACGCATTGAGTTCCACAACGTCAGTCCTTTCACCCCACTTTAGCATCCGGACGGCGCAAACGCAAGGCCCATTCCGCCCGGTAATGCTTGACACAGCGGCGATGGCAGTTGTAAAATACATGTATCGAATATCGAATCACCATGAATTAGGAGGTATAGCAAATGATCGACCTGAAGGGAAAAACTGCATTCATTACCGGCGCTGCCAGCGGCATGGGCCTCGGCATTGCAAAGGCCTGCGCCCGCGAGGGCATGAACATCGTCATCGCCGATTTCCGTCAGGACGGAATCGACGAGGCGCTTGTCTGGTTCAAGGATCACGGTTTCCCGGCCCACGGCATCCGCCTGGACGTGGCTGACCGCGAGGGCTATGTGAAGGCTGCCGACGAGGCGGAGGCCGTGTTCGGCAAGATCCACGTGCTGGTCAACAATGCCGGCATCGGCAACATCGAGCCCAAGATGCTTACCGGCGAGTACGATTTCAAGCAGATCGACACCGTCATCGACATCAACTTCAAGGGCATCCTCAACGGCATCCTCATCATCCTGCCCAGGATCATGAAGCACGGTGAGGGCGGTTATGTGGTCTCCACCGCCTCCATGTCCGGCCTGTTCCCGGTCAAGCGTTTCCCCATGTACGACTCCATCAAGATGGGCGTTATCACCCTGATGGAAGAACTGGCCATGGAACTGGAAGGCACCAACGTGGGCGCCGCCGCGTTCTGCCCCGGCCCCTACACCACCAACCTCGGCACCACTTCCAATGTGGTCGCCAAGGAGAAGCTGGGCTTCACGCCTACGCCCATGGGACCCAGGCCCAAGGACAGCAAGCCCGCCGTGAAGTTCGAGCCCCCGAAGGACAAGGACGGCAATCCCATCGACTTCTCCAAGCTGTCCCGCGATCCTGAGGACGCCGGCGAGCGCGTGGTCCGCGGCATCAAGCGCGGTGATATCTTCATTCTGACCCACAGCGACTTCAAGCCCGCCTGGGAGCTGCGCATGAACGCCATCCTTCGGGCTTTCCCGGACGAGCCCGAGATTCCCGGCTTTGCCCAGATGTTCCGCGGCAACCTGTACAATCCCATCTACGAGAATCAGCAGCAGGTGCCCGCCTTCACCTTCGTGAAGAAGGACTGATCACAACAGGACCCGATAACCGCTCAGGCCGCAGAGGATTCTCTGCGGCCTGATTCTCATTTTGAATTCAGCGAACAAGAGCATAGAACTCATTTGATAAGGCAACAAACTCCTGCAGACTCAGGGTCTCACCGCGGACCGTGGGCACATGGCCCAGCTTTTGGATCACGTCCGCGATCTGCTGCTTGGATAGCCGATCCGCAAAAAGGGGAGCGAGGCCGTTGAGAAGCGTTTTCCTGCGATGGGCAAAGACGGATCTTGTGATGGAAAACAGAAGCTCCTTGTCCAGCAGCTCCGCCGGAGGGGCTTTCTTTATGAGCCTAATCACCGTGGACGTGACCTTCGGCTGAGGATAGAAGCAATCCGGCGTCACGTCAAAGCAAATGGAAGGCGCCGCGTAATAGGATACGAATACGCTGAAGGCGCCGTATGCCGACGTGCCTGGCTTTGCGCAGATCCGCTGGGCGACCTCTTTTTGTATCATGACCGTGATCGATTCAAAAAGGCCGGGCTCCAGCAGCGCCTGCAGTACCGGCGTGGTGATGTTATAAGGGAGATTGGCACAGACAACGGGCCGGAGATCGTTGGAATTCTCGGCAATCAGCTTCGGAAGATCAAGCTTGAGCACGTCGCCGCCGATCACTTTTACATTGTCAAAATCCGCCAGCGTTTCCTCAAGCACCGGAAGCAGCGAACGGTCCAGCTCCACGGAAACGACACGGCCTGCCGCAGCACAGAGCGCACGGGTCAGAACGCCGATACCGGGACCGATCTCAAGGACGCAGCAATTCTTTTCGATTGCCGCCGCCGAAACGATCCGCTGCGGCACCCATTCCTTGACGAGAAAGTTTTGTCCCATGGATTTTGAAAAATGAAAGCCGTGCCGTTCCAGAAGCGGGCGGATCACGGCAGGATTGTACAGCTCCATAGGATTACCTCCGGTAGGGGGAAGTGGTCGGTCCGCCGAATGACCGACAGATCGATACGCCCATCACATTGAACAAAATAAAAATTTTGCGTAAAGTAGGGGACCTATTCGGGAATACATGGTTGCCAGCGGGTCCTCATCCTGTCTCAGCGGCTGAAATGCACGACACAGGTGCTTATGGTCGAAATGCTGCCTATTTCACGCCGGTGCTGCCGAAACCGCCCCGATCCCGATCATCCAATGCTTCGACTTCGAGAAATCCCACGGACGGCATGCGCTCCACGATGCGGAACTGACAGATGCGGTCATTCTCTTCAATGACTGCGTCCCGTGTGGCATAGACCGGCAGCATCCAGATATCGTTGCTTCCGGAGTAGCTGTTGTCCACCACGCCCACGCTGTTGACCTGCAGAAAGCCCCATTTGCGGAAACTGGAGCTTCTGGGCGCGATGTGGGCTTCGTAGCCCTCCGGCAGCTTCATGGAGATGCCCAGGGAGATCATATGGAATCCGCCGGCTTTCAGCTCCACCCGCTCCGCAGCCCGGAGATCGATCCAGTCTCCCACGGCGCTGACGTGGATCTTCTCCAACCTGGGATTATGATACATGATTCTGATTTCCATAAGTTCACCTATTATTCAGGTACATGAACACTTTCTGTGCTCGATTCGGTCTCTTTTCTCCTGGCTCCTATGACGGCCGCCAGCGCTTCCTGCACCGTTCCGACTTCAATCAGCCGCAATCCTTCGGGGATGGATTGCCGGCCCTTCCGCCTGGGTACGACGCAGCAGTCAAAGCCCAGTCTGCGCACCTCGGAAAGGCGCTGATCCATGCCGGGAACCGTTCGTATCTCTCCCGTAAGCCCCACTTCCCCTATGGCGGCGGTCATCTCCGGGATGATGCGATCCGTATAGCTGGAAGCAATTGCCAAAACCGCGGCCAGGTCCGCGCCGGGTTCGTCCAACGCAAGGCCGTTGACCACATTGATATAGGCGTCGCAGCTGCCGAGCCGCAGTCCTCCCCTTTTCTCCAGGACAGCCAAAAGCAGCATGCTTCGATTAAAATTCAATCCATTGAAATTTCTTCTTGGAACATTTGCGCTGGATTTTGTCAAAAGTGCCTGGATCTCCGCCAGAATCGGGCGGCTGCCCTCCATGACGCAGGTGACGCAGGTGCCGGCGGCGCCCTTGGGGCGGCCAGACAACAGGCTCTCGGAGGGATTGGGGATCTCCTTCAGCCCTGCCGTCCGCATTTCAAATACGCCGATCTCATTGGTGGAGCCGAAGCGGTTCTTCACGGCGCGGAGGATGCGGTAACCGAGATTCCCGTCGCCCTCGAAATAGAGCACGCAGTCCACCATATGCTCCAGCACCTTCGGGCCTGCGATGGCGCCATCCTTGTTGACGTGGCTGACGATGAAGACGGTCACGCCCTCCCCTTTCGCCAGCCGCATGAAGGACATGGTGCAGTCCTTCACCTGGGGCACGCTGCCGGGAGAGGAATCCAGGGCGGGCTGAAACATGGTCTGAATGGAATCCACGATCAGGACGTCGGGCCGGAAGCCCTCCACGGATTCCAGGATATCGTCCAGATTCGTTTCGATCAGTACGTAGAGCCGGTCCAGATCACAGCCCAGCCGCTTCGCCCGCAGCTTCAGCTGTCTGCCGGATTCCTCACCGCTGACGTAGAGGATCTTCTTGTCCCTGGGCAGACTCCCGCAGAGCTGCAGAAGCAGCGTGGATTTGCCGATGCCCGGGGCGCCGCCCACCAGAACGAGGGAGCCGGTAACCGCACCGCCCCCCAGTACCCGGTCCAGCTCACCGATGCCGGTGGAAAAGCGGATCTCCTCCTCCGTGTCCATTTCCGACAGGAGCTCCGGATGCTTCCGGACACCGGAGGACGGCACGGAGCCGCGGGCGCTCTCCTTATGCTCCACGATGGTGTTCCATGCGCCGCAGGCAGGGCATTTTCCCTGCCACTTCAATGTTTCATTTCCGCATTCCGTACAGTAGAATACGCTCTTAGCCTTCGCCATAGCATTGCTCCAATTCCTGTATCGAGCGGAGACAGCCTGCCGCCAATGCGGCGGCCAGCTTCGTCCGATATGCGTCGGTTTTCAGAAGCTCAGATTCCTCCCGGTTGGATAAAAAGCCGCACTCCACCAATACGGAGGGGCACGGGACCTGCCGAAGCAGGAAGATCTCTGCGGAAATGGGAGCCGCCTGCCGGCGGGTGCCGGCCATGCGGGACAGGATCTCCTGCAGATGCTTTCCGAAGGCCTCGCTTCCGGCAGGCGCACCGTAGAACACCTGCGGCCCCCGCGGCGCGGCTGAGGAATACTTGTTTTGATGAATGCTCAGCAGAACGCCCCGGGGCGTTGCGGTGATGAGGGAGACCCGGTATTCCTGATCGGCCCGTTTTCGCTGCCGCGTTGTCACCGCGGATTCCGGATAGCCGATCTCATCCGTGCTTCGCGTCAATACTGCCGGGATCCCGCAGAGCCCCAGAAGCTGGTCCAGCCGGAGGGCGACGGCGAGATTCACTTCGCTTTCCCGCAGCCCGTCCCCGCTGACGGCACCCCCGTCTTCCCCGCCGTGCCCGGGATCGATCACAATTGTGACGTGCTCCTGCCCGCCGCCGGAAAAGGCGGGGATTGCCGAAGCCGCGCAAACGACCGCGGCAGCCAGGGCCAAAAACAGTATCGATAAAAGAAAACTCTTCATGGAGAACCCCTCCCCTGCATCCCTATGGACACAGGGCGGGGGATATGCTCAACTTCTGCCGCCCGGCTTTTTGTCCTGCTCCTTCGGCATGTTGTAGACCACCTTGTTGGCGAGATAAATGCCGCGGTAGCCCATGTGATATGCAATGGGCGCCAGGATGATGGGGACCAGCGCCGGGAGGAAGTAGACGGCGGGGAAGCTGTCCTTCAGCCGGGAAATAAACCAGGTGAAGAAGAAATAGAAGATGCCCGCAAAGCTGCGCCCCACCTCGGATACGGGCGGGATCAGGGCCATGATCGCCAGGATAATGCCGGGGATCTGGCTGATGACCGCCGCCGCCAGCGGCTTCCATTTGTTGTACGTGATGTGGTTGTAGAGCACCAGGTTGTAGTCTCGCTGCCCGATCCTCCAGCTGTGGATATATACGTAGATCAGGTAGACCGCAAAGCAGACCACGGTAACGCTGACGCGATAGAGCGAATCTGGCGGTTCTTCCACGCCGATGAGCTTCAACCCGTCGATCAGCAGATAAATCACCAGCGTGATGATGATGTTCATCACGTGGATATAAAAGATTCGGCAGGCAAAGCGGAAAACCGTGGTCTTTCCGGAATCCTCGACCTTCCTTTTGAACATGAGCGCACCCTCCGTGGGACAGATTTGCAGGGCGGGACGCGATGCCCGGCACCTCAGGCGGGAGCAAAAACGCCCTGAATCCCGCATAACCGCTTTGCGGTCATTATACCATAGCCCGTTGCAAATTTCAAAAAATGTTATATAATGTAAGGCAAATACTTGGAAAGGACAGCAGGATCATGGACATAGCCAAACTGCGCGAGGAAGCCCTGGCCGCCGGCTTCACCCTGGCCGAGCCTCTGCGGGTGGATACCATCCATCTTCGGGAGGAAGTGCGGGAGATGTGCGCCGTCAACAAGTGCCACGCATACAACACCAACTGGAGCTGCCCTCCCGGCTGCGGGACCGTGGCGGAGTGCCAGGAGCGGGTGAATCAGTATGAGATCGGGCTCATCGTGGAAACCACGGGGAATCTGGAGGACGATTTCGATATCGAGACCATGCAGGAAACTTCCCGGATCCATTCCGAGCATTTTGTGGAGTTTCTGAAGAAGCTGCGCAGGGAGCACAAGGAGCTGGACGTCCTGCCCCTCGGCACCGGCGAATGCATGAACTGCAAACCCTGCACCTATCCCGACAAGCCCTGCCGCTTCCCCGAGCTCATGAGCAGTCCCATGGAGGGCTACGGCATGGTCATCAGCGACGTCTGCAAGGACAACGGGATCCTGTACAATCATGGCCGCGGCACACTGACTTACGTGGGCTGCTATCTGTTCCGGGAGGTAAAAGCATGAAAGTGACTTTCAGGCCCTCCGGCATCGTGTACGAGGCACGGGCGGGCATGACCATCATGGATGCCATCCATTTCAACGAGCTCCTCTTCGACGCACCCTGCGGCGGCAACGGGACCTGCAAAAAGTGCAAGGTCATGATCACGGACGAGGATGGGACCCGGGAGGTCCTGGCATGCCAGACGAAGATCACGCGGGATATCATTGTGGATCTCCCCCGGAAGGACGAGGGGCACCGCATCCTCATGGGCGGCATCACCCGGGAAATCGCCCCGACGCCCGCCGTGAAGGTATATACGGTGGAAGTCCCCAAGCCCGGCACCAGTGACCTGCGGGACTGCTGGCGCCGTCTGCTGGACTCTCTGACGGCTGTATCGAGCGATACCGTATCCTATCGTCCGAACCTTCGCGTCATCTCCGGCCTTTACAACGCGCTGGAGGAAAACGGCTACCGGGTGGACGTCGTTGTCTGTGGGGATGAGATTCTGGACGTGCTGCCTGTTGGGTCGCCCGTGACCGGACTTGCCTTCGACATCGGCACCACCACCGTCGCATGCTACTACGTGGACCTGCGCTCCGGTGAGGAGATTGCCCAGGCGAGCCTGCTGAACCCCCAGACCACCTATGGCGGCGACGTGATCATGCGTATCAAGTACTGCGTGGAGAACGGGCAGGCAGGCCCCACCGGCGATATCCGCAAGGCCCTGAATCAGCTGGCCGCCAAGTGTGCATCGAGCGCCAGGCAGAAGATGAAGAGCATCTATCTCATCACGGTGGTGGGCAATACCACCATGCACCACCTCTTCCTGGGGATCTCCCCCGCTTCCCTTGCCTACGCGCCTTATACTCCCGCCGCGGCGGAACCCATGCAGCTGGACGCGGCGGAATTCGGCTTTGCGGTCAATCCCTCTGCGAAGCTCTACATGCTGCCCAACATCGCCGGATTTGTCGGCGCCGATACGGTCGGCGCAGCGCTGGCCGCCTCCATGGATGAGAAGGCGGAAATGACCCTCCTCATCGACATCGGCACCAACGGCGAGATGGTGATGGGCACCAGGGACCGTCTGATCGCCTGCTCCACCGCCGCAGGCCCCGCCTTTGAAGGCGCGCTGATCACCTGCGGCATGCGGGGCGCTGAGGGCGCCATCGACCACGTGAGCCTGCAGGACGGAAAATTCACATACAGTGTGATCGGCGGCGGAAAGCCCATCGGCATCTGCGGCAGCGGCCTGATCGACCTGATGAGCGAGCTCGTCCGCACCGGCCTCGTGGAACCGGCAGGCCGCCTGATCGACGCGGACGAGGCGACGGAGGGCGAAGCGAAGCTCCTGCGGGAGCACCTTGTGGAATACGGAGGCCAAAAGGCGTTCCTTCTGGCGGACGCGGCGTCCTCCGGTACGGGCGAGACGCTGGTCTTCACCCAGAAGGACGTGCGGGAGGTGCAGCTGGCAAAGGGCGCCATGGCTGCAGGCATTCAGATGATGTGCCGCAGGCTGGGCGTCACCACGGACGACATTGCCTGCGTCATGATCGCCGGTGCTTTCGGCAGCTACATGTCCCCTGCCAGTGCCTGCGGCATCGGGCTGATCCCCCCTGCGCTGCAGGAAAAGGTCATGGCCATCGGCAACGCGGCCGGGCAGGGCGCCCGGCTCTGCGCCCTCAGCATCGACGAATACCGCCGTGCGGCGACCCTGTCCAGGAACGTGGAGTACCTGGAGCTGGCGGCCGACCCCGCCTTCCAGGACGTGTTCGTGGATGAGCTGGAGTTTCCCGGCGACGAAGAATGAACAACGTCCGCAAGCTGCGGGAGGAGAAAGGCCTCCGCCAGGATGATCTGGCCCGCGCCCTGTATCTGGCGACCTCTGCCGTCTCTGCCATTGAGAATGACAAGCGGATGATGACGGAGGACGTGATCGGGCGGCTCTGCGCCTTCTTCGGCGTTTCCGCAGACTACCTTCTCGGACGGAGCGGCATTCGCAAGGCCCTGCCGGAGATCACAGAGGAGGAGATGAACCTCATCGAGGCCTACCGCCGCGCGGACGCGCGGAGCAGGGCCATTGTCGATCTGGCGCTCTCCCCCGAACCCGGCGGAGGCAATCCGGAGCCGCTGAGAGGAAAGAGACTGTAAAAAAGCGCAGAGGCTGCCGGCCGGCAGCCTCTGCGGGAATCGTCAGGTCTGAACGCCCTGCGCCGCGGCCTCCCGATAGGTCTCGCAATTCTGAATGGTATCGGGCGGGAAGAATTCGTCCACCGGAAAACGGATCCGCTTGAACATCTCGTAGGGATCGTCCCCCGTGCCGGTGGTGCAGCCCTTTTCCGGCAGGCAGTAATCGTAGGCAGGGATCAGCAGCTGCGAATCCCGCTCCAGGCGGATCATGCTGAACTGCCCCAGGGTGACGAAGACCCGCTTTACATCGCCGGTGAAGACCAGCCCCTCCGGGAAGACCCTGCGAATGAAATCCGGGATCTCCTTCTGGTCGAATTCCGCGGGCGCCGTATCCCCCACGTCCGCCAGACGGATGTTGAGGATGATGGGGTCCACCGCGTCCACCACCGCCACCGGCAGCTTCACGCAGCGCAGCTCGGTTTTCGGCTCGGAGGTGAATACCTTGGCGTTCCCTTCGCTGCCGAAGAGCAGCACCCGCTTATCGCAGACACACAGGCCCGTGATCCCCGTGCTGCCGGCTGCGATGCTGTAAGCCTCTCCGCAGATCCGATAGAAGAAGCGCACATCCACGGTGTAGTAGCCCCGATTGAAGGAGGCTTCCTCCACGTCGATCCCCGCGAAGAGCAGTTCCACCGATCTTGCCCGGATCCCGATCGCTTTGGCGATCGCAGCCTGGGACGCGGCGTCCGGGTAGAGCCGCAGATCCTCCAGACAGTCCTTGTCACGGCAGGAGTCATAGATCTTTTTCGTATGGATACTCACGGCCTCCCGAACGGCGGCCGTTTCGTTCACAGGCCCCGGCTTTACTCTGTCCGCCATAAAGATACCTCCTGACAGGATGAATTCAATATCAATCTATGCCGCGCTTTCCGCTTTGTGCCGCTTTTCCGGCGGCAGCGGCAAATCCGACCGATGAGGGACACGATAATGGACAATTACGGATTCGTTCGGGACAAGCTGAATCTCAAATGCCTGATCCTGTTTATTCTGAAGCGTCTGCCTGCGCCTGTGGGCCGGGATATGCTGACGGAGCTGACTCTGATCGACAACGCCACCAATTATTTCGATTACATCGAGTGTCTGACCGAGCTGGAGCGCTCCGGCCTGATCATGGTGACGAATGAAATGTACCGCATCACCCCCATCGGCATCCGGGATGCGGAGGAGATGGAGGACAAGGTCCCGTACACCGTGCGCATGAAGGCGCTGGCCGGGACGGAGCGGGCAGCCAAAATCCTGGAGCGGGAATCGCTGATCAAGACAAGGCACGCGGAAAAGCCCGAGGGTGGTTATAAGGTGACGCTCTCCCTGTCCGACAGTCTTGGCGAGATGCTGAAGATGGACGTTCTGGCGGGCAGCGAAAAGCAGGCGGAGGAAATGGAGCGCCGGTTCCGAAAAAACGCGGAATCCATTTATATCCGAATCACCTCCCTCCTGACGGAGGATCAGGAAGAGGATAAATAACGAAGAAGCTCCCGTTCCGGCCACCGCCGGAACGGGAGTCTTGTTTGTGTATGCCGCCGGGTCCTCACCGTACCCCTTACTCTACACTAAATAGGGGCACGGATCCTTAAAAAAATGCTCGTCTACCTCCTCCGGCATGGCGTACTTTCCGATCATGCAGAAGACGTCCTTGTCCTCTTCGCCTTCCTTGAAAGCGGTGCCGTAGGCCCGGCCCACGCTGTACATCCGGTTCCAGTTGTCCAGGAAGCAGAGCGTGTCGCTGCGGCGGCCCTTGGGAGAGCCCAGGAGCTTTTCATAGTTTTGCTCCGTGATGCTGACGAGATACATGCCTTCCTTGATCTTGATATAGAAGGCGGGCTCGTCAGAGCCGGGCAGCTTCTTGATTCCTTCGTTCAGAATGGCGTTCTGGGCGAGGCCTTCCGCGGACTTGATCCTGTCCTTCGGATAGGTGATGCGGTACCAGCCGCTGTTGTAGTAGACGTGAACGGTGGAAAGCTCATGGCCGTAGACCCACTTGACGCTGGTGCCCACCACATCGTCGGTGAAGCCGTGGCGACGGAGGTCGGTGTGCTCCTTGCCCTCTTCGAAGATGTAGCCGAAGGTCCAGTGGCTTTCGATCAGATACGGATAATAGGGGTTCTCGCCCACGGGGGTGCGAAGGAAGGTGACCAGCATCTGCTCCTTGTCGATGATGAAGGTGTGATTCTCCCGAGGCGAAGCGGGCAGGCAGTAGGTCACGAGATAGGTCCAGTCGTCAGCCTTGCGGCATTCGTAGTCGGCCTCGCCGCTGCGCTTCTCGTTCTGTACGTCAAAGGAGAGCCTGGTCTCACTGAGGAACTTCAGGAAGATGTCGCCGGTCTCTTCCCCGGTGTCCATAATGAACTTGAATTCTTTTCCCGCCAGCTCAAAGCATTTGGGAGGATCGAACTGGGTGATGGAGCGTCTTGCTGCTTTGGGGCCGTACTCTTCGACAAGATTCATAAGTACTCCTCCTTCTTTATTTCTTCTATTGGTTCAATTTTACTCTTGAGGGGCGGGAAAGTCAATCCATTCTTATGGATTCCCGCTCTTGGGAGCGCCGCTCTCCCCTTCCGCTGCGGCCTGACAGCGCCCGACTTCGGGCATTTTCCGCATTATCTGCGGCGCCTGGTCCCGAACCCGTTGACGCATGACGAATACCGCGGTATGATTGATGCAGGGAAAACAAAAAACGGGTGTCCGCAATTTCATTGCGAACACCCGAACTGGCAGCGGGAGAAGGATTTGAACCCTCACATACGGAGTCAGAGTCCGCTGTGCTACCCTTACACAATCCCGCTATGCCGCCGCTCTCGGCGAGCAATCGTTATTATAACCGATTTTCCGCTTTTGTCAAGTTCTTTTTGACATTTCCTCGTCTCGTGGGGCGTGCCGAGCGCCAGGCAAAACAGCAGTTTAATTCAGTTAATAATCCAAACATTCTGAATGGGAGGTTTCAAAATGATCAAGGATTTCAAAGGCAAAACGGCGTTTATCACCGGCAGTGCAAGCGGCATCGGCAGCGGCATCGCCCACGCCTGCGCCAAACGCGGCATGAAGGTCTGCGTGGTGGACAAGCGGGAGGACGCGCTCCGGGAGGCCATGAAGTGGTATGAGGAGCGGGGCTATGAGGCTGCGGCCATCCCGCTGGACGTGACGGACCGGGAAGCCTACGCCAGGGCCGCAGACAAAGCGGAGGCGCTTTTCGGGAACATCCACCTGCTTGTGAACAACGCCGGTGTGTCCGCCGGCCGTCGGGCATGGGATTCCACATGGAACGACTGGGATTTCATCATGAGCATCAACTGCATGGGCGTGGTGAACGGGATCAAGACCATCGTCCCCCGCATGCTGAAGCACGGAGAGGAAGCCCACGTGGTCTCCACCTCCTCCACCGGCGGCGTCTTTGCAGTGGACGGCTGCGCGCTCTACAACTCCACCAAATTCTTTGTAAGCGGTCTCATGGAGTGCTGTGCCTCTGATCTGCAGGGCACCAACGTGGGCGCCTCCGTCCTCTACCCGGGGCCGACCAACAGCCAGCTGGGCATCAGCTCTGCGGCGGTGCGGCCGGAAGCACTGAAGAACAAGGGCGAAGCTCCCTTCCCGCCTCCCGTGAAGGAGGATGGCAAGGAACCCCCGAAACGCCCCGTCATGCCGGATTTCACCCAGATCTTCATGACGCCGGACGAACTGGGCGAGCGCGTCCTCATGGGCGTGGAGCGCGGCGACATCTTCATCTGGACCCATCCCGAATTCAAAGCGGGCGCTCAGAGCCGCAACGACGCCCAGGTGCGCGCCATCCCGGACGAGCCCATCACCGAGAAGCGCAGGGAGCGGGCGGAGGCGCTGAAGTTTTTCGGCTCCCTCACCTACAATCCGGTCTATGACAAGCAGACCACCCCGCCGGGTCTCAAGGAAGACTGGGACCGCAGCAAGGAATGAGCCGCAGACAAGGACCGGGGCCGCCTCTGGGAGGCGGCCCCGGTTTTCTATGCCGTTTTACTTTCTCTTCGTAAAGGTGCCGAAGATGCCGCGGACGATGCTGCCGCTGATCTCACGGCCCACGTTGCCCACGATACTGTTGAAGGCGCTGTTCACCGCCCGCTGACCGACGCCCAGCTTCTTGCTGGTGGAGCGGCGGATGGTGCTGCTGATGACGGAGGTCGTGGCGCTCTTGGCGGCGCTGCTGGTGATCCGCTGGGCGGTGCTGAGGGTCTTCTGCTTTTTCCGATCAGCCTCTCTCTGTGCAGCGGCCGCTTCTCTCTGCGCGGCCTTTTCAGCGGCGGCCGCTTCCTTGGCGGCCTGCTTCTCCGCCGCTTCCCGCGCCTGCTCCGCCTCCGTCTCCTCTGCTCTCGCGGCCAGGATCTCATAGGCGGACTCCCGGTCCACCGGTGTATCGTAGCGGTCACCGATGCCGTCGTTTCTCAGCGCCTGCGCCCGCTCCTCGTCGGAGATGCCGCCCATGCGGCTCTGGGGCGGAAGAATGAAGCTGCGCTCCACGGGGGTGGGGCTGCCGTCGTCCCCAAGGAAAGAAACCAAGGCTTCGCCGGTGCCCAGCTCCATGATGGCGTCCAGCGTGCGGAATTCGGGATTGGGCCGGAAGGTCTCCGCCGCAGCCTTCACCTTCTTCTGCTCCGCAGGCGTATAGGCCCGAAGGGCGTGCTGAACCCGATTGCCAAGCTGGGCCAGGATGTCGCCCGGCAGATCCGTGGGGCTTTGGGTGATGAAGTAGACGCCGACGCCCTTGCTTCGCACCAGGCGGACGATCAGTTCGATCTTCTGCAGGAGGGCCTTGGGCGCGTCGTCAAAGAGAAGATGTGCCTCGTCGAAGAAGAAAACGATCTTGGGCTTGCTGAGATCCCCGGCCTCCGGCAGGGTCTCATACAGCTCGGAGAGCATCCAGAGGAGGAATGTGGAATACAACGCCGGATTCTGGAAGAGCTTGACGCAGTGGAGAATGTTGATCCAGCCCCGGCCGTCAAAGGCGTTCTGCATCCAGTCGCGCACGTCGAAGGCAGGCTCGCCGAAGAACATGTCGCCGCCCTGAGCCTCCAGGGAAACCAGGCTGCGGATGATGGCGCTGACCGACTGCGGTGCGATGTTGCCGTATTCCAGGCTGAGAGCTCTGGCCTGCTCGGAAATCAGCCGCAGCATGGCCTTCAGGTCCTTCAGATCCAGGAGGAGGAGACCGTTTTCATCCGCCACCCGGTAGGCGATGTTGAGAACGCCGGTCTGCGTCTCGTTCAGACCCAGCACACGGGACATAAGGAGGGGCCCCATGTCGGATACGGTGGTGCGCACGGGATGGCCGTTTTCCCCGTAGACGTCCCAGAAACGGGTGGGATAGGACTGGTACTTCCAGCCCTCGATGCCGAAGCGGGCGATGCGGGACTGCATGTCCTCGCTGTCCTTTCCGGGAGCCACCATACCGGCCAGGTCGCCCTTGATATCCGCCAGGAACACGGGGACGCCCATATCGGAAAAGCTCTCCGCCATGACCTTCAGGGTGATCGTCTTGCCGGTGCCGGTGGCGCCGGCAATGAGGCCGTGCCGGTTGGCCTTTCTGGGTTCGATGCAGATCTTTTCGCCGTTAACGGATCTCGCGATCCAAAGCTTGCCGTCCTGATACATGCAGATTCCTCCCAATCCGAAGATATACTTACATATTTTATTTATACCGCTTTTTTCGCTATATTGCAAGAGCGGATGCAGGAAATGGCCCGGTGCGGGCAAACCGCACCGGGCCGAACATATTCGGTTCATGCCTCTCAGGCACAGACCAGATCGCCGTCCCTCACGTCGATGGTGATGGTGTCGCCGGGCGAGAGCTCGTCTGCGATGATCTTCCGGGCCACCAGGGTCTCCACCCGGCTCTGCAGGAATCGCTTCAGAGGCCGCGCGCCGTAAGCCGGATCGTAGGCGCTGTCGATCACGAAATCCTTGGCGCGGTCCGTGACCTCGAGCTTCAGCTCCTTTTCCGCCAGCCTGCCGCGCAGGGACTGGGTCAGGATGTCGATGATGCCCGTCAGGTTTTCCTTCGTCAGAGGCCGGAAGCAGATGATCTCGTCCAGCCGGTTCAGGAACTCCGGCCGGAAGCAGCGGTGCAGCTCATTCATGACTGCCTCTCTGGCCTCCTCCCGGATCTCTCCGGTGTCGGTGACGCCCTCCAGCAGGTACTGGCTGCCCAGGTTGCTGGTAAGGATGATGACCGTGTTTTTGAAGTCCACGGTGCGGCCCTGGGAGTCGGTGATGCGTCCGTCGTCCAGGATCTGCAGGAGGATATTGAACACGTCCGGGTGGGCCTTCTCGATCTCGTCGAAGAGCACCACGCTGTAGGGCTT
>JAEEGL013241373.1_pt1 | contig 21015 bp, 16 predicted proteins | sample 9134231 | NCBI WGS metagenome assembly JAEEGL01 (sample SAMN16246548, study PRJNA631951) | gut metagenome | biome: gut microbiome; feature: rumen; material: fiber-attached | host: Bos | place: Iran: Karaj | collected 2018-10 | reverse complement strand
TGATGATGACGGCGGCGGCACCGGCGAGGAATCCCGTCGGGATGCTGAGCAAAATCATGAAACGGCGGTCGGACATGTGAGTCACACGCCACGTGTTGAACTGTTCAATCCATCCGTTGATTTTATCCTTGAAGGTCATCTCTGCCATTTTGCGGCCGCTAAAATAGGAAAAAGTAACGCGCAACGAAAAAAGAAATGAGTTTTTCACTATTTTCGCAGTTCAAACTAATTGAGTCGGCCCTGCGACAGGCTCAGGGACCTGTTTTTTCCCTGGATTAAGGGTGCCTGAGCCCGTCGAAGGCCCCGACACAACAATTAACAATTAAACACCATGACGATTGTCAGCTACAATGTGAACGGCATCCGTGCGGCCATCAACAAGGGCCTGCTGCAATGGATCAACGAATACCATCCCGATGTGCTCTGCTTCCAAGAGCTGAAAGCCACGCCCGACCAGATCCCCTTGATGGACTTCGAGATGATGGGCTACCACCACTATTGGTTCCCCGCACAGAAGAAAGGCTACAGCGGCGTGGGCTTGATATGCAAACAACAGCCCGACAATGTGGTCTACGGCATGAACGAACCCTTGTATGACAGCGAGGGCCGTTTTCTCCGTGCCGACTTCGGTGACTTGTCGGTAGTGAGTGTCTACCACCCCTCAGGCACCACAGGCGATGAGCGCCAGGCCTTCAAGATGGTGTGGCTCGACTTCTTCCGCAACTACGTCAACGCGCTGCGCAAGCAACGGCCGCAACTGGTGCTCTCGGGCGACTACAACATCTGCCACGAGGACATCGACATCAACAACCCACGCAAGCACGACACGGCATCGGGCTTCCTCCCTGAGGAACGCCAATGGATGACCGACTTCCTCAGCGACGGCTACATCGACAGCTTCCGCCACTTGGTCAAGGAGCCTAATCGTTACAGCTGGTGGAGCTTCCGCGCCGGCGCAAGACAGAAGAACCTCGGCTGGCGCATCGACTATCACATGGTGACCGACAACCTGAAAGACCGCATCGCCGCTGTCGACATCCTGCCCGATGTGATGCAGTCGGACCACTGTCCTATTGTGCTTGATTTGAAATAAGTTTTGCTACTATTTCAGAAAAAGTACTACCTTTGCAGCACTTTTATGGCCTAATAGTTCAAGGGATAGAACGGAAGTTTCCTAAACTTTAAATCTAGGTTCGAGTCCTAGTTGGGCTACAGAAAAAGCAAGCAAGCAATTGATTTTCAGTTGTTTGCTTTTTTTATGGCGATGATGACTAACACAATAAAACCCAATTCTTTCCGTTATTATCCCATATTTTTGTATTTTTACCGCCCAAATAGTGTATTGATATGAAATACTTGAAAATCTTTACCCTCCTCATAGCCACCTGGCTCGTCCCCATGCTTTCGTTTGCCCAAGATGGCGTCTCCATCGGCAACTGGCGCACACATCTGCCTTACCAGAAGGTCATCGACGTGGAGCCAGTAGGAAGCAAGATTTATGCTGCCACGCCCTTTGAGCTGTTCTATTACGACACCCAAGACAACTCCATCAACATCCTCAACAAAATCAATGGGTTGTCAGACATCGGCATCAGCAACATCGCCTACAACGAGAGCCAACGCAAGCTCTTTGTGGCTTATTCCAACGCCAATGTCGACTTGGTGTGCAACGACGGCTCCATCAAGAACATGAGTGACATCAAAGACAAGAACATCGTGGGCAACAAGAGCATCAACAACGTCTTCTTCGACGGCGACTTGGCTTATGTGGCCTGCGGCTTCGGCATCGTCGTCTTTGACTTGAAGAAAGAGGAGGTGAAAGACACCTATTACATCGGCAGCCAAGGCGATGCCGTGAACGTCACCGACATAGCCATCTACAACGGCAGGATCTACGCCTCAACCAACGACGGCCTTTATTACGCCGACCGTAGCGCCACCAACTTGGCCAACCACGCTGCCTGGCATTTCGACACCAGCCTCATCCATCCTCACCTGGCCTATACCGAGATGGAGGTCTTCGCCGGGAAACTCTACCTTAACTACAACGGAGGCCACAATGCCGACACGCTCTTCGTCCTCAACAACAGCCAATGGGGGTATTTCGACAAGACAGAGCTGTCCATAAAAAAGGAGCTGCGCGCCTATCCCGACCGTTTCATCACCACCAACCGCTACGGCGTCAGGGTGTACGACAACAACCTCAACCTCATGCTCAACATCTATTCACCCGGCGGGTCCATTGAGCCGCTGTCGACAGCCGTCGACAAGAGCGGCAACTATTGGATTGGCGACACGCGCAGAGGCCTCATCAAGACCACCAACAGCTGGGACAACATGGACGTGTTGCCCAACGGCCCAGCCTCGCAAAACGTGTTTGAACTTCAGGCCTGCGGGGATCAAGTGTGGATTGCCACAGGTGGACACGCCTCCGACTGGAGCAAACGCTATATGAAAGAAGGGGTCGCCCGTTTCGACGGTTCATGGACCATCTTCAACAAACAAACCTTGTCCGACTTCGATAGTTACTCCGACTTCGTATGCACCGCTACCGACCCCCTCGACCCGTCGGTCACCTATGTAGGCACCTGGGGCTATGGCGTCTTGAAGTTCAAGGGCGATGAACTGGCTGAAGTCTACAATGCCGACAACAGCACCCTCGACTATTGGGTCAACGACCCCACAAAGATCAACATAAGCGGATTGGCCTTCGACAGCAAGGGCAACCTATGGGTAGCCAACACCGGTGCCGCCAACCTCCTCTCGATGATGGAACGTAACGGCACGTGGCACTCGTTCAGCCTAGGCGGCAGCTTGAGCGGCATCGACATCAGCACGCTGCTCGTCGACGACAACGATTACAAGTGGATCATCCGCCGCGGTGGCGAGCTTATCGTCTTCAACGACAATAACACGTTCACCAATCCCAACGACGACCAAACCGTCACCCTCAACACCGCCACCGGCAGCGGTCACCTGGCAGGTGCAGTCAACTGCCTCGTCGTCGACAACGAAGGCGCCGTGTGGGCCGGTACCGACCTCGGCCCCTGTCTCTTCGACGACACCCGCAAACTCTTTAACGGATCAGGCAACTACGACGCCACACAGAAGAGGGTGCCGCGCAACGACGGCACGGACCAATACGACTTCTTATTTGCCAACACCAACGTGCTCTCGATGGCTGCCGTCAAAGGCACCGACCAAATCTGGTTCGGCCTCGAATCGGGCGTCCACCTCATGTCGTTCGACGGACATCCCACCGAGATCCATAACTTCACCGTCGACAACAGCCCTCTTCTCGAAAACGCCGTCACCACCATGGCCATCGACAAGAGCGGCGAGGTGTTTTTCGGCACTTCTATCGGCATCGTCTCCTACCGTGGCGAAGCCGCTACCCCCGAACCCTACGTCAGCGATGTGGTGGCCTACCCCAACCCCGTCAGGATGGGCTTTAACAGTTTCGTCGGCATCAAAGGACTTGTGTCCAACTCCTTGGTGAGAATCACCACCGTCGACGGTGCCTTCGTCACCCAACTCATCTCTGAAGGCGGACAAGCTGTTTGGGACCTCACCAACATCAACGGCGAGCCCGTAGAACCCGGTGTCTATTTCATCTTCGTCAGCACGAAAAAGGGCACCGATAAATTTGCCACTAAGATTCTCATCATGAACTGATGGACGACAAGATCCAAGGCGTTGTCCTACAATCCATCCGATATGGTGACACCAACTTGATTGTCAAGGTGTTCACCCGCAACTACGGATTAAGGTCGTATATGGTGAAAGGTGCCTTCAGCCGCGGCTCTAGCCAAAGGGCGGCTTTGTTCCAAAACCTACATTTCATCCAATACGTCGAAGTGGGCAAGCCCAATAGAGGCAGCCTGCACTATATGAAAGACGTGCAGCTCTCAATGGTCTACCATAGCGTACCCTTCGTGATGAACAAAAGCGCTATCCTTATGTATGTCAGCGAGCTGCTCTCTAAGTCCCAGACGGATGAGGCGCCAAACGAGACCCTCTTCGACTTCATCCAGCGGTCGATGCAGTGGCTCGATTTGATGGAGACAGGCTATGCCAACTTCCCCTTGTATTTCACTCTGGAACTGACGCGACAGCTAGGTTGCTACCCTAAGGCCAACCACCAGCAGGGATGGTGCTTCGACATGATGGAGGGTGTGTTTGTCCACGACTATCCGCTGCATCCCTATTATATGGATGCCGCCGACGCCGCACTGCTTGCCTCCTTGCTCGGCATAGGCATCGACGAGGCCTGCCGGCTGCACATGACCACCAGCCAACGTCGCGACATGCTCGACGGAATGATCACCTTCATGCGTCTGCACGCCCCCGTAATGAAAGACTTCCACTCGCACGAGGTGTTGAAAACCGTGCTGCAATAATGAAGAAAGCCAACCGTGAGGTTGGCTTTACAAACAATCAAAATGAATGAAAAAACAATACTAATTCTTCATTATTTCAGATCCAACGAAGTCTGTCCCACAAGCTTGCCACCCTCTTCATAGACGTCGATGAAATAGGTACCAGGACGCATCTCAAAATTGGTGGGCTTGCTATAATAGGCTCTCACCGGAGTCGCCGTGCCGTCGTAGTTGACACGCACTTTCTCGGTGAACTGCAACGTCTCACCGTTGGACTTGAAGGAATACTCGTCGCCCGATCCCTTGCTGATGATGGCCTTGGTCGGGTCGGCAATGCGTAAGTAGAAAAGCTTGGTGCCCGGTGTCACGAGGTCGTTGGCAGCGACGGTGAAGTCGACGCGGATACGCTCGGCGCGGTTGGCACGGTCGGTGGTGGTTTCCTTACCGCTGCCCTTGAAACGAACGGCACTTGCGCTATAGTTGTAGAGCTTCAGCGTGGCGGCCTGATTCACCTTATTGGCCAACTCCTCCTTCTGACGGGTGAGGTTGGAGTTCTGACGGCGCTCGGCCTGATACTCCTCGCGGATGCGCTCATTCTCGGCCACCAGCTCACGGTTGACGGTATAAAGTGAGTCCATCTGGCGTACGTAACGCTGCGAAATCTCCTGCAGCTGCGTGACTTTCTTCTTGATGCGATTGTAATCCCACTGCGAATCGAGGAGCTTCTTGATCTCGACGGCATCGGCTTGGATGATACTGTCTTTCTCGGCCAGCTCCAAACTCAACTCACCATAGCTGTCTTTCAACTCGTTGTGCACCTTCAGAAGGCTGTCGACTTCGGCCTGGAAGTCGAGACGTTGCATCTCTTTCTCAGCTTCAAGCGTCTTAAGGTCTCTCTTCATGTTGCTGTTGCGAACGATGAAAAACACCAAGGCGATGGCCAAGAGGCCGAGGATGGCATAAAGCCAAATGGGCTGATTGGACTTTTTCTTGTTTTCTGAATTCATGACTTACTGGTTTTGTAATTTTCTGCAAAAATATAAATATTCTTTTTAATGGCTACTTTTTTCTCCTACTTCTTCAAACGGGTTCCAACTTGGCCCGTGGGATATGCACCGGAATGCATTGGCCCACTACATCGATATAGACGATAAGATGGCGTTTGTTGCAGATGGTGTCGAGTCGTCCCGTGAGTCCCTTCATGGGTCCGTTGATGATCCTGACCATCTGACCCACCTTCAGCTCTTCGTCGTTACGCATCTTGAATTCCTCACCTCGTTCGTAGTCTCTGACAAACTTCTTGATGGCGAGGATCTGGTTTTCCGGAACGACGACAGCTTCCTTCTCAAAGGTGACGAACTTGACGACCCCATACACGTTGAGTATCGGGATGTACTGCTTGCTGTTGGAATGGACGAACACGTATGACTTGAACAGCGGCTCCTCCACTTTCTTACGGCGATCGCTCCACTGTTTGACCACCGTAATCAGCGGGAGATAGGCCAGGATACCCATCTCCTCCAGTTGCGACAGCACTTTCTTCTCGGAGCGCGACCTGACGTAGAGGGCATGCCAAAACTTCTCGTCACGACTATCCATGGAGTTGGGGGCTAAGGTTTTTAACTCTCTTTGCTTTTCTTAAAGTGATGGCGTTTCTTTTCACCGTTTTCACTTTCACCATAGTAGTCGCTACCATAGCCGTAACCGTAGCCATAACCGTAGCCATAGCCATAACCGTAGCCGTATTGCTTGCCACCATATCGATAGCCGTACCCCTTCTCAGCTTTGAGGCCGTTAACAACGATGGAGAACGGCATCTCGCGATCCTCAAGGTCCTTGATGATACTGGCGAAAGCATTCTTATTGGTCACGCCCTGACGGACGATGAAGAGATTGGCGTCGCTGAAGCGCATGAGCAACAGGGCATCGGTCACCAACCCGATGGGCGGTGTGTCAATGACGATGTACTCATAACGTTGCTTCAACTCTTCAAACAGCTGGGTACATTTCTCGGAGGCAATCAATTCTGAAGGATTTGGGGGGATGGGGCCGCTAGTGATAAGGTCAAGCGTCGGGATCTTGCCCGAGGGTTGGATGATGGCATCCAGTTCCTCCTTGTTACTCAGATAACTGCTCAAGCCGAGATTGTTGTTAAGGCCGAACTCTTGGAAAAGCTTGGGTTTGCGCATATCGAAGCCGAGCAGCACCGTCTTCTTGCCATAGAGAGCATAGATGGAAGCAATGTTGATGCTATTGAAGGTCTTGCCGATGCTTTGTACGTCACCCGTGACGAGCACGGTGCAGGGCAACTTGCTCTGGGTGATGAACTCGATGTTGGTTCGGATGGAGCGGAACGACTCGGCAATAGGCGATTTCGGGTTGTTGACGACCAAGAGCGGGTCTTTCGAATTGGTCTGGGCCACTTGTCCGACGATGGGATAGTGTGTCAGCTTCTCTACCTCGCTGCGATCGCTGATGGTCGACTTGAAGAAATTCTTCAGGAAGAGGTACAAAGCTGGAATCAACAGACCAATAATGATTGCGATGAGGTAATTCATCGAGGTTCGCGGCGAGATTTTGTATGTACGCTCCAGGCGAGCCTCGTCGAGGATTTCATTGTCGGGGGTATTAGAGGCTCGCAGAATCTGAGCTTCAGCAAGACGTTGCATCAGGTATTTATATGTGTCATCGGTGAACTCATAATTACGCTGGTAGTTAATGAGCTGCTGTTGCTTGCCAGGCAGTTGGCGCGACTCCGCCTCAAGTACAGCGATACGGCGGTCGATTTCGTTGAGACTCAACTGGGCGTTGTCGACGAGGTTGTTGATGGTCTCCAACAAAGCTTTCTTCGTGGTGATAATCTGTTCGTTGAGTTTCACAATCTGGGGGTGCTGCTCAGTTTGGGTGAGCAGTTGGGTGGCTTTGGTTTGCGACAAGGTAACGAGGTCTCGGGCCAACTGGTTGAGAAGCGGGTCGTTGATGCCCATGGTGCTGGGCGAGGCCAAATTCTCGGGGTCATCGATCTGGACCTTGATATAATCCTGCATGCGTTTGTAGATCTTCAAATTGACGGCCTTCTCGGCACGTTCTTTCCCCAAAGCCTGGAGGTTGGTATAGATCTGGTTTGCCTGCAAGTCAAGGTTCATCAGGTCGTTTTGCTGACGAAAGTCTTTCAGTTCAGTCTCGGCTTGGCTAAGTGACTCTTGGATACCCGTCAACTCGTTGTTGATGAACTCGATAGTGTTTTCGCTGACAAGATTTTTCTTTTCCAGACCTCGGTTGACGTATTCATTCAACAGCAGGTTGACGAACTCCACATTTTTGTTCTTGTTGGTGCCCTTCATTGTTACAGAAACCACCGAAGACTGTTTGCTGATGGGACCCACGCTGAAACTGCTCATCTGACCGACGAGAGATGTATAGCTGTTAAGCCAGAAATACAACTTACGGCCACTGACCGAAGCGGGGGCGACGTTTTCGTTCAAGGTGATACGAATGCGGTTATAGCCATTGTCAATCCACTCGCCCTGCTTGAATTGGCCGTCAAAATCAATGTTAGCCGTACCATTTTCGGTTGTCTCACACAATATGAAGTCGTATTTACGATAGCTATCGGCCACAGCGTGAAGGGTGAAATCACCGTCTTCCATGAAGGTCACTTCATAGGTGAGGCCAACCGCCTGTGGCACGCTACGCTCAAACTCAACGTTGAAAGGCGAGCTCTTGTATAACTCGGTGTTAGCAATGCGACCTTTGGCGAGATAGGTCACTTCGATACCCATTTTCTTGACAACACGTTCGGTGAGCGAATAAGACTTGAGAATGGCTATCTCATTGTCAACATTCTGGCTGTTACCGTAACTCATCGAAGTCATGATTGAAGTAGCATCATAGCCACTTCGGGCTTCCTTGATAAGCACAGTACCCGAAGTTTGGTAGACCTTAGTGGAATAGCGGTTGATGATGAAGCCAACTATTAAGGCCACCACCACAAAGATGACGAACAGATACCAATGATTCAAGGCAGTGAATATCAATTGCTTAATGTCAACGCCCTGCTCCTCTTTGGTTTGCTGCTGAGATATATATGCTTGCTTTTCGTTTGCCATAATTTATGTTATTATTTCTTGAATGCCAAATACAAGGTTACTGCGAGTGAAACCACGGAAAGTACCGTTGAATAAGGGAAAGTGGTGAAGCCCCATTGTTTCATCTTGAGCGGCTCCACATAGACGATGTCGTTGGGTTTTAGGTAATAATAGGGAGACGAAAGGATGTCGGCCGCGCCCAAGTCAACGGTGATGATTTCGGAGCCGTTATCGGTCTGACGGACAATCTTCACCTCTTCGTTTTTGGCGAAATTGGTCATGTTACCCGCCATGGCGATGGCTTCAAACAAGTTGATTTGTGTTTGGTAAACTTTATACATACCAGGCTTGTTCACCTCGCCCAACAAAGTCAAGTTAAAGTTTGACAACTTCACGACGAGTGTGGTTTGGTTGACAAATTTGGAGACCTCCACTTGCAACTTATCCTTGGCCTGGTCGACCGTCAAGTTTTTCAGATTGATCTTGCCAGTCAAAGGCAGTTCGATACAGCCTTCCTCGTCGAGGGTGTACGACTGAAGGTAGATGCCGGCGTCACTTGACAATTGCGTCGTCCTAGTGGTATAGTCGCCCGTCATAGCGGCGGCACCGCGTTCATCAACGGTGTTGAGGAAACGGATGTAGAGGTTGTCGCCTGGTTGAAGCTTGTAGTCGACCGAACGGTCGTTTACGTAATTGATGGACTGGCCCTCGGAGGCCATCTGGGCTTCTTTCAGCAGAAGCATCTTCTTTTGGGGAACACACGAGGCGAAAGTCACTGCGAGAAGCAATGCTGCCATCAAGAATCTAAATGGTTTACGTATGTCTTTCATGTTCACTTGATTGTTGCTTTATTATTCAAAAGTGTCATTTCCTTAACACCCACGATCGGGGTGATGGGCATCTTCTGCTCGATATGGAAGCGGTAGGTGCCGGGATCGCTGAGTTGAAGGTCTTTGTTGATGGGCAAGTTGAAGGTATAGCAGCCGTCGACTAACTCGGCGCTCCAATTACCTTCAGCATCCTTCAGCTTGGGGATGTATTCCTTGCCTCTATAGCGATCGCCGTCTTGAGTGAAGACGACAAATACAAGGTCGATGTAATCGTAAGGATAATCGTCGGTGAAGCTGATTTGCAGGCTCAGATCGAAAGACGTCGCCTTCGTAATCTCAACCTCTGTCTGCACATAGTCGAAACGCTCCCAAACTGTATTGTAGAAACTGCGTTGCAACACCTCATGGCCTTTCTCCTCCCTACCGCATGCGAGGCAGCAGCAACACAAAACCAAAAGCGCTATGGTAAGTCTCTTCATTTCTTTATGCATAAAAACCGCGCAAATGTACGAAAAAAAAGTCAAGCGCTCCTATATAATCCTTTGTTTTTTGGAGAAATGAAAAATATTTCAAAAAAAACAGCAAAAAACACCCCTCGAAATCAAGAAAAACTTATACTTTTGTCATCCGTGAAATTGAAATGAGCACAAAAAACAACATACTGTCTTCCAGAAAGTTACTGATAATCGGCATCTTTGTCGTCATCGGCGCGGTCTATCTCATCAAACTGTTCTCGCTGCAAGTTGTCGACAGGCACTACAAGCAGCTGGCCGACAACAATGCCTTGCGGTTCGTGACGCAATATCCCGCCCGAGGCAAGGTGTTTGACCGCAATGGCGAGCTTCTGGTGTTCAACGAGGCCGTCTACGACCTCATGGTGGTGCCCAAACAAACCATTACCAAAGACACCCTCAACCCCTTTGACACGCTGATGTTTTGCCGTCTTCTTGACATCGACAAGGCTTCCTTCATAGAGCGTATGGACAAGGCGAAGAAAGAGTCATATCTCAAGCCTTCTCCTTTCATGACACAGGTATCGAAGGAAAACTACGCTCATATCGCCGAGGTGCTCTACCGTTTCCCGGGCTTTTATTTCCAGACACGTACGGTGCGCCACTATCCCAGCGCCATCGCCGCACACACTTTGGGTGACATCGGCGAAATCAGTGCGAAAGAGCTGGAAAAAGACGAGGAAAACTACTATCGCCAGGGCGACTACATCGGCAAGTCGGGCATTGAGAAGTCATATGAAAAGGAGCTGCGGGGCGTTAAAGGCCTGAAGGTGATGATGGTCGACGTGCACAACCGCGAGATGGGCAGCTTCATGGACGGCGAGCTTGACAAGGAACCCGTAGCCGGCAAGGACATCTACCTCGGCTTGGATGCCGAGTTGCAGGCCTACGGCGAGAAGCTGATGGTGGGCAAGATTGGCTCCATCGTAGCCGTCGAACCCTCGACGGGACAGATTCTGGCCTTCGTCACCAGCCCCACCTACGACCCCAACCTCCTTGTGGGCCGCGAACGCGGCAAGCACTACAAGGAGTTGCAAGAGGACCCGATGAAGCCCCTTATCAACCGCGCCATCAGCGGCACCTATCCACCCGGCTCCACCTTCAAGACCGTCATCGGCCTCATCGCCCTCCAGAGCGGCAGCATCACCCCTGCCACCTGTTTCCACTGCAACGGACAAGGCTCGCTGCCCATCAAATGCACCCACAGCCACGGCAGCAGCCCCGACTTCGCCAATGCCATCATGAACTCATGTAACCCCTACTTCTATGAGTCGTTCAAAGCCACCATCAACAACCCGAAGTTCGGCAACATCAAGGAGGGCTACCAGTATTGGAAGGACATGACCTACAAAATGGGGCTCGGACGCAAGTTCAACACCGACATCCCATACGAACGCCCCGGCAATATCCCCACACGCGAGTACTACGACAAGATGTACAACGAGCAATGGAACTCGGTGACCATCCGTTCGTTGGGCATCGGACAAGGCGAGGTGTTGGTGACGCCGTTGCAACTCTGCAATATCGCCGCACTCATCGCCAACGAGGGCTACTACTATCCGCCCCACCTCATCAAGTGTTTTGGCGACACCACCGCCATCCCCGAAGTGATGACCACCAAAGTCGACCCTGGCATCGACCCGAAACATGTGCGCACGATGAAACGTGGCCTGCGTACCGTGTTCAGCGGCCCTCACGGCACGGCACGACGTTATGAACTGAAAGACATCCCGCAATGCGGCAAGACCGGAACAGCACAAAACCCACACGGCAACTACCACTCCAACTTCATCGCCTTCGCCCCTGAAGACAACCCCAAGATCGCCCTCGCTGTCATCATCGAAAACGGTGGATACGGCGCCACCTGGGCTGCCCCCATCGCCAGCCTGATGATCGAGAAATACATACGCGGCTACACGGTGCGAGAAGATTTGGAAAGACGCATGATGGAAGGTAGAATATCATATAAGAACGAACGATGAACGAGAGAAACAGCATCATAGGAAGAATCGACTGGGTGACGGTACTCATCTACCTTGCCTTGGTATTGATCGGCTGGTTCAGCATCTTTTCAGCCCGTTACAACGAGATGCACCCCAGCATCTTCGATTTGTCGCAGGTATATGGAAAACAGCTCATTTGGATTGGCGCTTCGCTGCTCATAGGCTTCGTCATCCTCCTCATCGACGCCAAGTTCTTCAATGCCTTCTCGTTATGGATTTATATCTTCTTCCTCCTCAGCCTCTTCGTCGTCTTGGTCTACGGCAAAGCCACCAAAGGCGCCACCTCTTGGATCGACCTAGGAGCAGGCATTAAATTTCAGCCTTCCGAGTTCGCCAAAATGGCCACGGCTTTGGCCCTCGCCGGCTACCTCGACCGTCTGGATGTAGACCTTCAGAAACGCAAGGACCAGATCGTCGCCGTGGTCCTTATCCTAATCCCCATGGCCTTGGTGCTGCTGCAAAACGACACGGGCTCAGCCATCGTCTTTGTATCGTTCATCTTCGTGCTCTATCGTGAGGGATTCCCAGGAGCAGGCTGGGTAATGGGTGCGGGTGTCGTCGCCATCCTCTTGTTTGTCTTCACCTTGCTCTGGAGCCAAAAGGTCATGTATATCATCTTGGGCAGCTTGCTCGTGCTCTCCTTGGTCTATTATATCGTCACCAAGAAGAAAGGTATCTTCAAGATGCTGGCCGTCTTCGCCTTCATGTTTGTCTTCGTCTTCTCCGTCGACTACGCCTTCAACAAGGTGCTGCAGGAACACCAGCGCTCGCGCATCGAGGTGCTCTTGGGCATGAAAGACGACCCAAAAGGCGATGGCTACAATGTGCATCAGTCGAAGATCGCCATCGGATCGGGCGGCTTTGCCGGAAAGGGCTTCCTCCAAGGCACCCAGACCAAATACGACTTCGTGCCCGAACAGCACACCGACTTCATCTTCTGCACCGTGGGCGAGGAAGGCGGTTTTCTCGGCACCGCCGCTGTGGTGTTGCTCTATGTTGCCCTCTTGGTGCGTATTATCATCCTCGCCGAACGGCAACGATCTACGTTCAGCCGTGTGTATGGCTATGCCATAGCGGGCATCTTGTTTGTCCACGTGGCTATCAATATCGGCATGACTATTGGATTGGTGCCGGTCATCGGCATCCCCCTGCCCTTCTTGAGCTACGGCGGCTCAAGCATGCTGGCTTTCACCATGATGCTGGCCATCTTCGTGAAGCAGGACGCCAACCGATTGAATATTTTGTAATCACTTTTTGCGGTTATAACTTCATGTCATTCCCTTGGGAATCTATGAAGTTATAACCGCAAAAGCTTCATTCATAAATCGACGTAAACCCAAACTTCTTCACGTCAAACAGCCCGCGATCGCTGAGCTTCAGCTCAGGGATGACGAGCAACGCCATGAATGCCAAGGTCATGAAAGGCGCATAAAGCGTCGCACCCAGGCGTTTCGCCAAGGCATCGGCGTTCTTGTAGGCCTGTGCCACCTCGTAGCCGTCCTCGTTGCTCATCAATCCCGCCACGGGAAGAGGCACCGCCACCATTTCCGTGCTGCAATAGGCGGTCACACCACCCGTGTGCTCGATGAGAAGATTGACGGCGTGGAGGATGTCGCTGTCGGTGACGCCCACCGCCACGATGTTGTGGCTGTCGTGGGCCACACTCGAGGCCAAGGCACCTCGTTTCAACCCAAATCCTTTGATGAAAGCCACGGCTGGGGTATAGGGCTGATAGCGGTTGACCACCACTATCTTCAGGATGTCGCGGCCCACGTCGCTGACGATGCCGCCGTCGACCACTTTGGGCTCGATGATGCCACACTTGGTGATCAGCTGTCCGTCGAAACACTCTATCACCTTGATTTTCTTGCCCTCGTCGGGCACGAAGAGATCCTGCGCATAAAGATAAGGACACTCGAAGATGTTGGGCGTGGCTGTCTCCTCATATTTGAAGTTCGGCACGCCGTTTTCGGCCACCAACACTCCTTTGATATACGTCTGCCTGGCGACAGGATGGCGCAGGTCGTCGACCACGATGAAGTCGGCATCATCGCCCTGTTGCAACAAACCCACGGGCAGATGATAATGCCGCACGGCGTTGAGCGATGCCGCTTTCAGTACGTCCAGCACATCGTAGCCCAATTCGATAGCCCTACACACCAACTCGTCGATATGGCCGTCGTCCAATTCATCGGGGTGTTTGTCGTCGGAGCAAAACATCAATTTGTCGGGGTGGGTGGCCATCAGCGGGATAAGGGCCTCAAAGTTCTTGGCCGCACTGCCTTCGCGGATGAGGATCTTCATGCCGAGGTTGATCTTCTCCATGGCTCCCGCGATGCTGAAGCACTCGTGGTCGGTGGTGATGCCGGCACCCACATATTTCTGAAGGTCGGGACCCGTCACGGCCGGCGCATGGCCGTCGATGGGCTTGCCATGACGTTTTGCCGCCTCGATCTTACGCATCATTTCTGGGTCGTCGTGGATGACACCAGGATAGTTCATCACCTCCGAGAGGTAATAGATGTCGGGCGAGGCCATCAGCTCCTCGATATCGTCGGCATCGAGGGTGAAACCCGAAGTCTCGAAAGCCGTGGCGGGCACGCAACTCGGCGCACCGAAGAAAAACTTGAACGGCACCTTCTTGCCGTTCTCGATCATATAGCGGACGCCTTCTTTGCCCAACACGTTGGCGATTTCATGCGGGTCGCTGACGGTGGCCACCGTGCCGTGACATACCGCCAGACGGGCAAACTCCGACGGCACCAGCATCGAGCTCTCGATGTGGACATGCGCGTCGACGAAGCCCGGCATGATGAAACGCGTGTTGCCCACGGCCTGTTCTTCTATTTTAGCGATTTTACCGTCCTCTACGACGACGACACCTGAGAATATCCTGGAGTTGACGAGGTCGACGATCTGACCTCCAATGGTGAAGCTATTGTTCATGGATGTGAATGCGTTTTGGATATAGCTCTTATGAACGGAGAAACTTTCTAGCCAGCAAGTCAAAAGTCTTGGCTAAGCGGTCGGCAGGCGCAAGGTCTTCCTCGCCCATCAAATCGAAATTCATGGTCTTCGCTGCCATGTGCGTCCTGTTGTCCACTACAAACAGCGAGCCTTCAACTTCCAACTTGATTCTTGGAGGCAGACGCATTATCGACACCCGTCTTGAAAGATTGTTGACTTTTACCAAAATGAAAAACCTCTCATTACCATATCTATCGGACAAACTCAAATCCCTACTGTTCTTGTTGAAACCGTTGATAAAGGCATTTCTCGCAATGTTGATGCGCTCTTCGTACGTGTCGCCGCAGAAAGCCTTGAACGACTCCTTGACCTCCCAAGTCGCGCCAGAAAAGTCCACCTCCACCTTGATGATGGGATTGTTGCTAAGGTTCTCCCTCAGAAAGCCGATGATACTCTTGTTTTCTCCCATAACAGTTACATTGTTTAGTTCTCGAAACGAGAATAGTTTACCGCTACAAAGATACAAAGATTTGGCTCACTTCGTACCGACGAAACTAAAGTTTTCCCTATCTTTGCATCAAAATAATTTGAACTATGCCACAATCCCCTCTTTATCCCGTCATACGGCTCAACCCGGGCAAGGAGGAAGCCATAAAGCGTTTCCACCCCTGGGTGTTCTCGGGCGCCATCCATGACGCTGCTGAAGGCCTTCAGGCGGGCGATACGGTCACCCTCACCGACTACGACGGTAACATCCTAGGCACGGGCTTCTGCGAGTCGGAGAGCATCGCGGTGAAGATGCTCTGCTTCGACAACCGCAAAATCGACGAAGGGTTCTTCCTCGACCGCCTCAACCACGCCTACGAGGTGCGTAAGATCATGGGCTTGACGAATAACCCGCACACCAACTGCTTCCGCCTCGTCCACTCGGAAGGCGACGGGCTGGCAGGGCTCATCATCGACATCTACGGCCACACCGCCGTGGTGCAAGCCCAGACCGAAGGTATGGCCCTTCACCTCGATGAAATCGTACGCGCACTCAAGCTCATGCCCGACCTCGGTGTGAAAGCCATCTATAACAAGAGTGCCGATGCGATGCAACGCATGGGCAAGGAAGACGCCATCGTGGAGGACGGCTATCTCTTGGGCGAGCGCCTCGACGAGGTGATCCTGGAAAACGACAGCCGCTTCCTTCCCAATTGGGAGGAGGGCCAGAAGACGGGCTTCTTCTTGGACCAACGCGATAACCGTGAGTTGGTGCGCCAATTCGCGCAGGGCAAGACCGTGCTCAACGCCTTCGGCTACACGGGCGGCTTCTCCGTCACGGCACTGAAAGGCAGTGCCCGGCGCGCCGTCACCGTCGACGCCTCGAAGAAAGCCATGGCCATGGCCGAGGCCAACCTCGAGCTGAATGGCTATTCAAAAGAAGAGAACCCCTGTCGTGTGGCCGACATGAAGGAATACATCACCGAGATGCGTGAGGGGGCCTTCGACCTCATCATCCTCGACCCGCCTGCGTTCGCCAAACGGCATCAGGACCGGCATCGGGGCTTGGGCGGCTATAAGTTCCTCAACGCCGAGGCCATCAAACGCATCGCCCCAGGCGGCATGCTATTCACCTTCAGCTGCTCGCAGGCCGTCGACAAGGCCACCTTCCAAAGCATCGTCACAGCGGCAGCCATCGAGGCCAGACGCAACGTGAGGATCGTCGACCAGCTGTCGCAGCCCGCCGACCATCCCATCAACATCTTCCACCCCGAAGGAGCCTATTTGAAAGGTTTGATGCTTGTCGTAGAATAAAAAAACAAGGCCGTGAATCACGGCCTTGTTTTTTATCTGCCACCCATGAGCGCCCCTGGCTTGCGGGGTCGTTGTGTCGCCGCTTCGCGGCTCGACTCTTTCATAGGCTTGTCGCTAATACGCTTCAGATAGGCCTTCTCTATGTAGTTGACATCGTATTCGTTTTCATAGATGAAAGTGTTGTCCGTCATATCGGCAATCTTCATCATGAAAGTGCGCGAATACACATAGGGATATGAGTATTTCATGTTCATGTAAAGCACCGACTCCTCCGGGATGTAGGAATAGGTGAAGGTGGTCACCAGAACCGTGTCGGGATTGACGATGTACGACTCGTATTCTTGCGTCGTGCTGTTCCACTCCGTCCATACGGTGTCGATGGCGCTGTCGCGCATTTCACCCGTCTTGTCTTCCTTGAAGATCAAGTGGATTCCGTTGTTGGTGTCGTTCGGGTCGAAGTCGATGGTTTCCATCGAAGCCGCAATCGGGTTGCCTGCAAAGTCGATGTTGTAATACTCAATCTTCTCGGCGCCCCAAGTGCCGACAAACTTAAGATACTCCTTTTCTTCTTCTTCTTCATTGTGGCTGTGGCATGCGGCAAACGTCAAGGCCACTATGGCCAATGTCGCAAATAAGGTCAGTTTTTTCATCTTATTCTCTTTTATTTATGGTTAGTCGATTCGTTTTAAGAAAAAGCGTTCAAAAAATGGGATGGTCTCAGAGACGTGGTTGGTCCACGAGGCCACCAAAACGGTGTCGTTCAAGGTCTCCACTTCGAAGGCGGCCGACTTCTCGTTATGCAGAAGCGAGCCATAGATGCCCAGCAGCCAAGAGCTGCTCTCGATGCGGATGCGCTGATCGACAGAGTCGTAGACATAGTCGCATTTGAACTCCTTGATGTAGCCTGGACTGTTGTTAAGCTTCAGCATGCCCTTGCCCGTGTTGTAGAAAAACACCTCATAATCACCGCCTTCGCTGGCATCGTAGCAGAGCGTATCCCAACGGTCAACACCCGCGGAGGTATCCACTCTGTGGCTGACGTATTGCTCACAGCCCCAATGTCCAACGACGGGGGTGTCGAACAACACTTCTTCCTTATGGCAAGAGGCCAACAACACAAAGACCACAAGGGCCATGAATCCGATTTGAGTCTTTCTTTTCATGTCCAAATACGTTGCAAAAATAGAATTAATTCAAATATCGCGCCAAAATTTCTATTTTTGCTGCATAAAAAGACCACCATGCGACTCAAAATCCACCTATTAATAATCACCTTGGCGTTGACCTCCTTTGCCGCAAAAGCGCAGGATACCCTCACTGTGATGCAGTACAACCTCTTGTACTACGGCAACTACCAGAGTGGTTTCGCCGACTGTTACGAGACCAACAACAACACGCAACGCAAGGACGAGTGCATCCGCACCATCTTGGATTATGTGAAGCCTGACATTTTCACTGTCTGCGAATTCGGGGCCACTGCTGCACTGCAAAACGACTTTCTGCGGCATAACCTGAATATTAATGGTGCTAGTTATTGGCGCTCCGACAATATCATCAACTACGCGGGCGAAAGCATCATCAACCATATCTTCTACGACTCGCGCAAGATGGGCCTGAAGAAACACGTGGCCCTGCACACCCAGCCACGCGACACTGATGTCTATGAGCTGTTTCTGAAGACCCCTAACCTGGCCGCCGGTGACACGGTCAAGCTCATTTGCATCGTGGCCCACCCCAAGGCGGGACAAGGCTACGAAGCCAACCGCCGCGCCCTGATGCAGGTGGCCATGGAATACGTCAACCAGAACTACGCCAAAGACAATGTGCTGATCATGGGCGACTTCAACATGTATAGCTCCAACGAGAGCGGCTACCGCCTACTCACCCATGCCTATGGCAGCAATGAAGTCTGCTTCATGGATCCTCTCGCCACCGTTGGCGGGGTGGGCGAATGGAGCAACAACAACCTGTTTACCTCATTCCACACCCAGTCGACACGCTCCTATTCCGAAGAATGCTTCTCGGGCGGCGGCCTGGACGACCGCTTCGACTTCATCCTCATGAACGATTGGATTGCGTTCAGCTACAATCACTTGCGCTATGTAGCAGGCTCTTATAAAGCTATTGGCAACGACGGACACCACTTCAACATGAGCATCAACCAAAGCAATACCGCCGTGCCCGCCGAGGTCGCCGAGGCCCTCTTCGACGGCTCCGACCACCTCCCCGTGACGATGAAGATCGCGGTGGATGTCAAACTTGGCGTCGATGACAATGAAACCGAATGCCTACAAGCTACCGTCGCGCCCAACCCCGCTTCCGACAAGGCCGTGGTGCATTTCTTCAACCCCTTGCAGGGGCAAGTGCAGTTTGAGTTATACTCGCTGCAAGGACAATTGATGCAGCATGAATCAGCCGATTTTAGCGAAGGTTCGCAGGAGTTTGTGCTGCCGCTGGAAAGACTGACGAAGGGGTTTTATCTGCTGAGGATAAGGCATAATGACGGCTGGGGGCAGACTGTTAAAGTAGTAGTAAAATAAGAAAAGAGATTCCCTTCGGGAATGGAGGAAAAGCGCTATTTAACTTGCGGCGGCAAGTGGAGCTTACAAATCGTAAACGTCACAAGCCGCCGCGGTTAACATTAATATCGTTTATCCATTCCCGAAGGGAATCTCCTCCTTACTCTCCAACAACAACCTTCATCCCATCCGAATACGCGCTGAACTCAGGCGCATACTGGCATTGGATCAGGGCGTAGCCGTTGTTGAGGTGACCTTCCTTGGTGACGAACATGCTGTACTCCAGCTGGTGCGTGCCCTTGGGCAAGCGCTCGATGAAGAACTCCATGTCGGTGTCGGTGTTGCTTTGATAATAGCTCATACGGTCGTCGTACTCGTAGCGTGAGATTTGCTCAATCGGCTCGAATCCGGCGGCACGGAGGTCTTTGACAAAGACATAACTCATGTCCTGCTGGCTCGTGAAGGTGATCTTCACGGTTATTTTATCACCAACTTTTAGGGTCGGCCCTTCGACAGGCTCAGGGACCTTAGATCCAACAGGTACCAACTTCTTGCCCTTGTCCGTCACCGTCTCCACAAACAGCTCGCGCTTGATGGTGAAGCCCGCTTCGTCGCTCTTCACCTCGTCAATCGGGACGAAATACTGGCGGAACAGACCACCCCAAACCAAGTGCGGGGTCGGGTTGTTGACGGTCAGATGGCGCATGTCTTGGGTCACCTCGTTGGCATTCCAACGACGCTGGATGAAGCCCGTGCCGGCCACACCACCCTCGGTGTTGATAGGCGTGTCACCAAAGCGCAACGTGACTTCCTTGCCTTCCTCGAACCAGTCGCTGCCACGCATCAGCAGGGCGTAGATGGCGTCGGCGGTGGAGGCGGAGTTCTCCCAGCTGTTGGTCTGCTTCTGAGTGAGCAGCCACACGCGCAGTTCGTCAATCATCTCCTGGTTCTGGTCGATCTCGGCGAAGGCGGCCATGATGTTGGCATGAGTGGCGATGTGCGACTCAAAGCTGAAGTATTTCTTCGGCCAGTACATGCCGATTTGCTCGTTCTTCTGGGCGCATTCCTTGAAACTCTGTATCATCAGCTTGGCGGTCTTTTCGTTGCCGTTGCGATAGAGCACCAAGGCGCCCTTCGAGCGTTGGTTGAAATTAAACGAAGTCCATTCCTTGTCGAGGCTCTTGAGATAGTAAGCCTTGGCTTTGGCGAAGTCCTTGTCGGAGTCCTGCTCTTCGAAGAAACTCAAGGCATATAGCTCTTCCAAAGTACTGGAGCCGATGGGCCAGTCTTTGCCTTTGCTGAGGCGTTTCATCTCACGGTAGGTCTCAGCCACCTCGTATTCGAGATAACGCACGGCCTTGTCACAGATGCTCTGGGCGGTGTTCTGGTCGGCCTTGCTCAGTGAGCTCCAGGCACCCATTTTCTGCAGCTTGCCGAAGCCGCTGAGGATGTAGGTGCTGATGTATGGACTCTCAGGCATGCCATCCATCCAAGGCCAGCCGCCGTTGTACTTCTGCTTCTGCTCGATGAGCTTCAAGGCATTGGTCTGCTGGTTGCGGATCGTGTTCACCTCGAAGAGGGTGGCGATGCGGCTGCGCTGTTCGGTCTCGCTCTTGGCCTCCAGCACCCACGGCGTCTCTTGCAGCATGATGGCCTTCAGGTCTTGGTCTTTCTCAAGCTGCGAAAGCAAGGCGTCTGGCGTCTCAATCTGCCATTTCTTGATGTAGTTCAAGAGATTCGGGATGTGGTCGGCAATATAGGACGAGAGGGTGTTGGCATAGAACACATAGAAGGCGGTCTCGGCACGGTCGGTCTGGATATTGGCCAGGTAAGGCAGAGCCTGTACGGCGTACCACACCGGGTTGGTGCTGAAGTTGAGCGGCAGGCTGTAGTCGCGTTCGTGGCTGTCGGGATTGG
>JAEEGL012113924.1_pt1 | contig 21015 bp, 12 predicted proteins | sample 9134231 | NCBI WGS metagenome assembly JAEEGL01 (sample SAMN16246548, study PRJNA631951) | gut metagenome | biome: gut microbiome; feature: rumen; material: fiber-attached | host: Bos | place: Iran: Karaj | collected 2018-10 | reverse complement strand
ATGTTTGCATCCCGCCCGTTTTGCTCGTATAATAGTCTCGTAAATAAGTGAGGGCGCATCCGCCTTCATATATTCACTATCACTGAGGACCAAAAAGGAGGTACCTGTCGTATTATGAAAAGATTAACAGCAGCAGTATTGATACTTGGCATGACAGCTATGACGCTTACAGCCTGCGCCGGTGTTCCCGTCGCGGCTCCCGCAGGAACCGGCACAGGCGCGGATACACAGGCAGTGGCCGAAGAAGCAGCGGATACAGCCGCCGTTGCCGATGAGAAGGGCGAAGGAGTAATGACCTATGCGGAATATGAAGCCGCCGAGCTTAATTCCGAGGTAACTGTAGAAACATACATCCAGGGAGCAAATGCCTGGTGGGACGGAAAGATCACTCTTTATACCCAGGATCAGGACGGGGCCTATTTCATATATGAGCTGCCCTGTACCGAGGAAGAGGCTGCAAAGCTCGTTCCCGGAACCAAGATCAAGGTAACCGGATATAAGTCCGAATGGTCGGGCGAGGTGGAAATAGTAGACGGAGTGTTTGAGATCGAGGACGGATATTATATTGCCGAAGCTAAGGATGTGACGGACCTTCTCGGCAAGGATGAGCTGATCAAAAACATAAACCAGTTCGTATCCTTTAAGGGCCTTACAATTGAGCCTTCCACCGATGCATCCGGAAATGAAGCGCCCTTCCTGTATAACTGGGACGGCTCGGGCGATGTCGGAAATGATGTATACTTCAATGTTTCCAAGGACGGACAGACCTATACATTTCTTGTCAGGTCCTATCTGACAGGCCCCGATACGGAGGTCTACAAGACAGCACAGACCCTTAAGGTCGGCGATACTATCGACTGTGACGGATTCCTTTACTGGTATGAGGGTGTCAATCCCCACATCACCTCCATCACCATCAAGTAGTTTTACCGCTAATCCTCCGTCTGATATACAGGATAAGGAGGATCAGCCAGATCGCAGCAAGCGAACCAAGCAATATCACGGAGGCTTTGGGCATAGGTCCCAGGGCCTCCTTTTGCATACCCGTCTGAGCCTGGGAATCCAGCTTGTACAGGCTCTCTACGTTTTCAAAAGACCTTTCGATAAAGGCTTCATCTACCGTCATATTACGGACGGCTGCCTTGGTGACATTTTCAACGAGAGCGCCGGCAGCGTCCCGGAGGGAAGCGGAGCCGTTAAAGACCGGGGTCACAAAGGTATTTGCCGTATTGTTGAGAAGAAGCTTTGTGGCATCGAGCTTGACCTGATAATGCAGGGCATCCGTGCCCTCAAGCTTAAGATAATCCCGGTATTGTTGGGTATTACGGGCTTTCGTGGTAACGGGAACATAGCCTTCTGTCTCCGCATAGGCCGTCTGCACCTCATTTGTCAGCAGAAACTGCGCAAACAGCCAGGATGCCAGCACTTCCTGGGGATCCTCTTTGTTAAAGATACAAACGGAAGGCCCCTGGGATATCATCTTAGGAGCGTTTATATCAAACTGCGGAATGGGACGCACAACGGTATTAAAGTCAACCTTGTTTTCCGGCGCGATATCCGACAGGGGCGCATCGCTACCCATCCAGGTCGCGCCTGCGGTGGAATCCACTGCGAACATACACTGTCCGGCATTCAGGAAGTTCGCGGGATAGCCCGACACCTTAAAGGTAGAAAAAGCCCCCGTTTCGGCATGATCCCCGATCTCAAGCAAAAGCTCCTCCGTGGTATCGTTGAAGATACCGATATTACCGTCAGCATCGGAATAGGGGGCATCCTTCTGCTTTAGCATCGTTATCATCATATTATCGGTCGATTTGTAAATGAACGGGATCAGAACCTTCTGCCCGTTGAGCCGATAGGTTCCGTCACTGTTCTTTTCCATAGCCTTCTCAGACAGCTCCCACACGAAATCCCAGGTCAGGATATCGGGAACCTCACTGCCCAGGGATCTGACCATATCCTCATTGATATACAGCGCCTCCGTGGAGCGCATAAAGGGAAGGGCGTAACACCTGCCCCCCAGATAACATTCATTCAGGAATTCCGGGATCAGCTCGTCAAAGGCCGGCGCATCATACAAAAGCCCGGTGCCTCCCGCTCCGTATACCGGATCGGCAAGAAGCTCGTCAAGCGGGGCAACTATGTTGATGCCGCTCATGTAGGTGGCAATATGGTCGGGATATGTGATGCAGACATTCGGGGTCGTATTGGTGGAAATATTGGTAATGACATCGTTGTAGATACGCCCGTAATCGGTATACAGACGGATATTGACCTTTATGTTGGGGTACAGCGCCTCAAAGTCAGAAATCGCCTTTTTATATACGTCGGTCTGGGTTTTGTTCGTATCATTCTTGGCCCAGAAGGTGATCTCAAAATCCTTATTGCTATCAAATTCTCCGGGCACATGAAACTCCGGCAGCCCCTTTGAGCCGTGACAGCCCGACAGGAAAGCTGCGGTCAGGATAACCGAAAGCAGAAATCGCAGAAAGAACCGGGTTCTCATCCTTTTGTACCTCCCGTAGCAACGCCCTCCATTATCCTTTTTCGGAAAACAAGGAACAGAACGATAAGCGGAAGTGATATGATAACCACGGCAGCCATCATCGCAGGAATGTTTTCACGTCCGAAGCCGTTTTCCCTTATCTCCTGTATACCGTTTGAGACGAGGAAGTGATCGGGATCGTCGGTGATGAGCCGGGGCCATACATACAGATTCCAGCATTCGATGACCTTAAGGATCAGGATGGTGATCATGGTGGGCCGGCAGATCGGGATCAGGACCTTCAGCAGATAACGAAGATCCGAGGTTCCGTCCACCTTAGAAGCTAAATACAGGTCATCTGGCACGCCTTCAAAATTTTCCTTCAGGAGATAGATATAAAAGATCGATGTAACGGAGGGAAGTATCAGTCCCGTAAAGGTATTGCGCAGATTTAAGGAGGTTATCGTGGCGAAGTTCGTGATGATCACGAGCTCGTTGGGTATCATCATCAGGCTCAGAAAAAGCGTGAACAAAAGATCCCTGCCTTTAAAGGAAAGCCTCGCAAAGGCGAAGGCTGCCAGGGTGATCACGATCAGCATTGCGGCTGTTGTGATCACGGTAAAGAACAGGGTATTAAGAAGATATTTCCCCAGAGGGACCAGAGTAAAGGCATCGACGTAGTTCTGCAGAGTCGGGTCCGAAGCGTAAAATTTCGGCACATATTCCGCGTTATAGGAGCTGTAGCTCTTGAACGAGGTCAGGATCATCCAGTAAAACGGAAACAGAACGATCAGGGCCCAGAGAACGAGGCCCGTATATATCACGATCTTTTTCGGCTGTATGCCTGTGTGTTTGTTAGTCATATTTTTATACCCGATAACGTGCAGTTCTCAGCCGGAGGTGACCGACCGGTTCCGGATCATCAGATTGATCATGGTGATCGTAAGTACAATGGCAAAAAGCAGGATGGCTGCCGCCGAGGCGTAGGAAGGATAGCCGCCGGAGTTTCCGTAGAGCATATCGTAGATATAACCCACTATCGTATTCATGCCCGCGGAATTCAGATCGGTCCCGAACAGGGCCACCTCATCCGAATATGCCTTAAAGGCACCGATAAAGCCCGTGATCACCAGATAAAAGATCATCGGAGAGATCATCGGAAGGGTTATCTTTAAAAAGACCCTGCCGGGAGGCGTCCCATCCACCATCGCAGCGTTATAGTACACCCTCGGAACAGAGGCGAGGGCTGAGGTCAGTATCAGTATCTTAAACGGGAGCACTACCCAGATCGTATACAGGCACATGACAAACATCTTTGCCCAGTATGGCCCGTTTATGAAATCCACCGTAGTTCCGCCGAAGAAGGATATCAGCATGTTGACAAGACCGTCGGAATAGGGGGTTTTATCGAACAGGATCATGAACACGAGGCCGACAGCCAGGGTGTTCGTAACATAAGGCAGGAAATATATGGTCTGAAACAGCTCCTGAAGCGGCCCTGCGGAGCTCAGCCCCAGAGAGATCAGAAGGGCTAGCCCGGTGGACAGGGGAACGGTGATGATAACAATAATAAAGGTGTTTTTCAGCGCCGAGATAAAATAGGGATCTCTCAGGACAAAGGAGTAATTGTAGGTTCCCGTCCCGAAATAGGTTCCCGAGGCAAAATTATAGCCCTCCTCCAGGGAGTAGATCCACACATCGATAAGCGGATAAACCATGAAGGCGCCGAGAAACAATATGGCCGGCAATAGATAGAGCCATGCTTTTAAGGATTTATTTCTGTCCATCCGAAACCTCAAAGCGGATACGTTCTTCGGTATCCCTGTCGTAAACAAGTACTTTTGCCGGTTTGAGACGAAAAGCTGCCCTGGTCAGGTCAAAGCCTGCCATATCATCGGCACTGACGATGGTGCGCAGGAGACAGCTGTCGTTTTTCAGGGCCTTATGTCCTGTAACAATGCTGACATCGCGCCCCATGACCTCTACTCTTCCGGGCTCGCATTTTAACGGTCCCTCTTTATCAGGAATAAAGCCCTCGGGACGGACTGCAACGAGGACATCGCCATCCTTATATTGTGTACTCACCCTGAATATCCTGTCGTCTCCTATATACAGGAAACCATCACGGACAGAACCCTCAAAGACATTGATCGGCGGCGTTCCGAGAAACTTTGCCACAAAGAGATTGGCGGGATCATCATAAACCTCCTGGGGCTTTCCCATCTGCATCATGGCGCCGCCCTTCATGACGACGATCAGATCGCAGATACTCATGGCCTCCTCCTGGTCGTGAGTGACGAATATGGTGGTAATACCGGTTTCTCTCTGTATCCGCCTGATCTCCTCCCGCGTCTGCAGTCGGAGCCTTGCGTCCAGGTTTGACAGAGGCTCATCCAGCAGAAGAACCTTTGGCATTTTCACTAGGGCCCTGGCTATGGCTACCCTCTGCTGCTGTCCGCCGGATAATTCGGAGGGCTTTCGTTCCATCAGCCCGTCCAGCTGAACCAGGGAAGCGGCCTCAAGAACCCGCTTCTCCATCTCTTCCTTTGACAGCTTTTTTTCTCCCCTGAAGTTTTCCAGCGGAAACCGGATATTTTTAAATACGGTAAGGTGAGGATACAGCGCGTAGCTTTGAAATACCAGCCCGACGTTTCGGTCCATGGCCGGAAGCTCTGTAACATCCTCTTCGCCGAAAAAGATCCTGCCCTCTGTGGGCTTTTCCAGGCCGGAGATCAGATTGAGCGTGGTCGATTTGCCGCAGCCCGAAGGGCCCAACAGCCCCACCAGGCTTCCGTCCGGGATCTCAAAGTCGAGATCATCGACGGCGATCACATCCGCCCCCGCCTTTTTATTTCTGTTTGGAAATTTCTTGGTGAGATTTTTCAGAACGATCTTCATGTGGCTTAATCCTTTTTTACGTACGACCCATGGCCCGCTTTCCTCTGTAAAGTTTATCCTATTTGAGCGTATTTGTCCACAATGGGCTTAAACGTAGAGTGGGCAATCGCTTAATATCTTTTTTAGGTAGTGAGGGATATGCCGATTATAAGAAAGTCCGTCTCTTCGCGGCTACAACTCACTAAACTCAAAGCGATTTTTATAAACAGAAAACCTTATCTGCACAAAAAAACTGTGCAGATAAGGCAGCGGGTGTAGCTGACGCATTAAAAATACACCCGCTGCCCATGTCCGTAACTGTGTTGGCACGCCGCTTGCGGGCCCGCAAGCGGCTGATTAAACAGCTCAAACAGTTAAACTACTCGCTTCATCGTTATTCAAGGAATATACGCTTTCTGCTTAAACAGTGTTGAAAGGTTTTCTATAAAAATCACTTTTCGTTAAGTGAGTTGTGCATCATGCTCAGATCCGGACTTTTTATAATCGGCATATCCCGCCAAGGTTATTGAGATATTAAGCGATTGCCCTTGAAAACGTAACCCTTATTTTCAGCTGCGTAACGATTTATCGTTTAATATATATACATTTGCTTTTAATATGATATAATATCATGGTCAATAAAATCAAAAAAAGGAGGAATAATAATGACTGTAGAAACAAGTAATAAGATACTGCAGATAACCGGAATCCTTTCCATCATCGGCGGCGCGATCAGCTTCGTTCTCGGTATTTTAGCAATAGCCGGGGGAGGCGCGCTCGAGGTAGTTGCCGAAGCAGAGGATGAAGCGGTGGCAGGCGGTGTTGCCATGATCCTCGGATTCATGATCCTTTTTGCGGCGGTAGTCTCCCTTTTAGAGGGTATTTTCTCGGTAAGAGCCGCAAAGGATAACTCAAAGATCCAGCCGGCATGGATATTCGCCATTATCGGTCTGGTCAGCTCCATAATATCCATGATCTCGAACATTACCAACGGTGGGTCCATATTCAGCGGGCTCCTTTCACTGGCTCTGTCGATCCTGATCTTTATGGCTGCAAATACCATTAAGAAATCAAGATAGAAAACAAAATCCCGCCACGGACCGATTCCGGAGATCGTCAGATCCCAAGCTTCTCAAAGGCTTTATCAAAAGGCGCAGTGGCGATCCCTTTTTCAGTGATTATGCCGGTTATCAACTCATGACTGGCATAATCAAAGGCGGGATTGAAGGCATCGATCCCCTCAGGCGCCATCCTCTCCTTATACCACATAGTGGTTATCTCCTCAGGATCCCTCATTTCAATGGGGATGTCATCTCCCTTCTCAGTCTTAAGATCGATGGTTGAGGAAGGGGCACAGATATAGAAGGGTATCCCGTAATGCTTCGCAAGTATGGCCACGCCCGAGGTTCCTATCTTATTGGCGGAATCCCCGTTTTTCGCCACACGGTCGCATCCCACAAAGATCACGTCGATCTTTCCCTGTTTCATCAGCATAGAAGCCATATTGTCACATTGTACGGTTGTGGTGATCCCGGCATTATGAAGCTCGAAGGAGGTCAGTCTCGCGCCCTGAAGAAGGGGCCTCGTCTCGTCGCAGTACACATGCATATCCGAACCCTTCCAGCCATGCTCCAGCGCTATATACATCGGAGCTGTCGCGGTCCCGTATTTTGCGGTGGCAATAGTCCCTGCATTGCAGTGGGTCAGGATCCCTATCTCCTTTCCGTCCTTCTTTAACTTCTTAAGTATCTCAAAACCCAATTCACCTATATTGCGGCTGATCGCAACATCCTCGTCACGGATTTTCTGAGCTTCCTCAAAGAGGATCTCCTTTATCTCCGAAAGCGGCCTGTCCTTAACCGACAAAGCCCTGTCATCCATCCGGTTTAAAGCCCAGAAAAGGTTGACGGCCGTAGGCCTTGAGGATGCAAGATAGTCCTTAAGCTCCTTAAATTCCTTATAAAACGAATCAAAATCAGACGCCTCAATCCTTGAGGCAAGAACAGCGATCCCGTAGGCGGCGCTGACTCCTATTGCCGGCGCTCCCCTCACCTTCAGCTTCTTTATGGCATCCCACAGCTCCTCCTTAGTCCTTAAGTTTATCCGCTTCACGGTTCCGGGAAGAAGAGTCTGATCCAGTATATCCACGCTCTGCCTGTCCTCGGGAAGCTTTACGGTGATCACTTTTTCAAAAAATTCATCCAAGCCTTGCATGATCAATACCTCCATATAAATTCAGTCATTTTTCATATCGAAAAGCCATTGCGGTTCCCTGATCTGATGTCATTAATATACTAAACTTTTACGTAAGATCAATCAACATGATTTTTATATAGTCAGCCTTGTTCTGTTTTGTATATCATCCCGGATATGGTATAATCATGATGCCAGGGATCTCTTCGGATTCATCGCTTAGACCCTGACCACATGAAACAGATACGATCACGGTTCCAAGACATGAAAGGAGTCCGGAATGAGGCTTGCTGCAATCTTCTCCGATCACATGGTGCTGCAGAGAGACAGGGAAAATCATATATTCGGAGAGACCAAAAGGGATACACGGATCACCCTGTCTATAGACGACATCAGGGTAAGCAGGGATGTGAAGGCAGGGAGCTTTTGTTTTTCCATACCCGCCCATAAAAAAGGCGGTCCCTATGAGATGATCATCGAATGCTCAGAGCCCGGCAGGACCGTTAAGGTGATCCATGATGTTCTCTATGGCGAGGTATGGCTCGCAAACGGACAGTCAAATATCGAGCTTGAGCTTCAGAACGCCGATGGCGGTAAACAGGAACTGAAAAACGCAAGCTTCCCCGACATCCGCTATTTCAAGGTCATCAAGGCTCCGGTGATAGACGATGCAGTGCTCAAACAGGAAGAGACACAGTGCTGGCATAAACTGACGGACGGTGATTTTGCGGAAATGTCGGGCCTGGGCTACTACTATGCCGCCCGGCTCCATGAACTCCTCGAAGTACCGGTTGGCATGATCGACTGCTATCAGGGCGGCACGTCCATCTCCTGCTGGCTTAAACGGGATGTTCTTTCTCAGATGCCAGAGGGAAGGATATATCTGGAGGATTTTGAGAAGGCTATAGAGGGTCAGACGGAGGAGGACTATGTCAGGGCGTTAAACGAATACAACGCTCTGGTGGAACGGCACCTGTCCCTTGCCGCCGAGGCAGAGCTCAACGATCCGGGAATTAGCGCAGAGGAGCTTGAAAGGATCGCCGGCTGCTATCCATGGCCGCCTCCGATGGGCCTTAAGTCGGTTTATCGCCCGGGGGGAGTGATCGAAACGATGATGGAGCGTGTGGCTCCATACACCGTGAAGGGTATACTCTACTACCAGGGAGAAGAGGATACCCTCAGGAATTTTCAGTACTTTCAACAGACCCATGAAAATACCATGTATGAAAATCTCCTGGTACGCCTTATCGGTGAATACAGGACGCTGTTTTATGATCCAAACCTTCCCGTCTGTATCCTCCAGCTCCCGATGTTTCTTGAAAGAAACAGTGAAGATATCAGGGACTGGGCATACCTGCGGAAAGCCCAGGAGACAGCGGTCGAAAGGATCGGTGATCCCAATGCGATGCTGGTGAGCCTTATCGATTGCGGAGAATACGGAAACGTTCATCCCGTTGATAAGAAGACTCCCGGAAGGCGCACGGCAGAGGAGGTGCTTGCGCAGATCTACAAAGAGCACGATCCGGGCGCCGTCGATATGACGTTTAAGGATGCCCAGCGTGACAGCAATGATATCATTTTATATTTCAACAATACCTATGGCGCCATCATCACCGGTGAAAATGAGCTTTCGGATCTACGCGGGGAAGAAAACGGAACTGACAAAAAGACAGTAAAGGAACATATCTTCGGCTTTGAAGCAGGGCCGGACGATGAAAGCTTCTCGGTCCCGGACTGTGTCATCGAGGGTGACCACATCCGACTTAAGGATGCAGCCGGAATAAGGCTTATCCGGTACGGCTTCTTCAATTACGGCAAGGTCAATCTGTACAACGGCAGAGGCATGCCTCTGCGTCCGTTTTCCATAGAGCCTGACAGTATAGACGACCGGGTTACGAATCAGCACCGAAAGGAAGTAAGCGTGAAGAAGGAATATACGATCGGTTTTCTTGTAAGCGGTATCATGGATGAATTTACGGAGTTCATGGCGAGAGGGATCATGAATGCCATCGGAAGCGATGATCCCGTCCGCCTTTTGGTGGTACCGGTCAAATATATAGACAGGGATCTTACGGGCCTTGCCGATAAGTATGAATATCAGTACAAGACCATGGCAGGGTTTGTGACAGAGCAGAACGTTGACGCGCTGATCGTTGCGAAGGATTGCATCGGTTGCCTGACAAACACTGAGAACATTATGAGGTTTATGAAGTCCCTTGGAAATATCCCCACTGTGCTGATCGCGTCTAAGATGGACGGATATCCGGGGGTTACCTTCGATAACCGTTCCGGTATAGAAGAGGGTCTGAATTATTTAATAGAAAATCTTGGTGTAAAAAAGCTCTGCATGCTCGGCGGTGACAGCAATAATTCCGACGCCATGGAGCGTAAGGGCATATTTGCTGAGGTGCTTAACCGGCATGGAATAGATTTCAGGGACAGCATGTATGTGGGATCATTACTTACCAGTGACGTCCGGGAAGAGGCAGGAAGGCTCCTTGATCAGAATCCTGATACGGAGGCTGTTTTCTGTGTAAATGACGAGGTGGCTTTTGCGCTTTATGAAGAGCTTCGCAGCCGCGGGCTTGAGCCCGGACGGGATGTGAAGGTGATGGGCTTTGACAATTCCCAAAACAGCGCCATGGTGGTTCCGTCGCTTTCTACGGTAAACGCTGACGCAGAGGAGCTTGGGCGCTATGCGTATCATATGGCATGGAGGGTTTTATGCGGGGAAAAGCCCGGGGAGGAAACGATACCTACCAGATTCATACGAAGAGACTCATTTGGCATAGTAGCAAACGCTTCGGAGGACCGGGAAGGGAATATCCTTAACAGGGAGGATCTGCCCCGTCTTTTCAGCGAGCTGTTTTACAGAAGCAGCAGGAACCCCGATAAAGAACTGGAAAGATCATTTATGCTTTTCATGAGCGATCTGATCGATTACGTCACGGCTAAGGAGCATGACGGCAGAAAGCTCGTGAATATAGAAAATGAGTTTGAGCTGTTTCTCTCAAACCACGCCCTCACCCAGACAGACACGGATACCCTCATCCTTTATATAGAAAAGCTTCAGAGCGCCATCATGAATGCTTATGGGGATTCTGTGGACATTATGATGGTTTATGAGACAACAGATCATGTTTACAAGCGCCTGTTAAAACATCTCGGAAATGAAACTGTCCGTTATGAGGAACACATTTACGGGGTATTGCAATCCATGAAAACGCTGGTGAAGGACAGCCTTAATTTCACCTACGGAAACGACCTCAGCTACTCCACCGCTTTGGGAACCCTGAATATGCTGGATATTAAAAACGCATATTTTTATGTCTATGAAAAGCCCGTCCTGCACCTTGAAAAGGACAGGTTTAAAGCGCCTAAGACCATGCGCCTGAAGGCTGCCATGAACGACGGCGCAGTAACGGAGGTACCGTATAACATGCAGCGGACCCCGTTGAGCTGTCTTTTTGACAACAGCTTTATAAAGGCGAAAAGCTGTCAGATGGTCCTTATGCCTCTGTATTTCGGAGATACGCTCTATGGTGTGCTCCTTTGTGATCTGAACGACAGTATTTTTGTAAACGGGGAATTCCTTGCCAATCAGCTGGCCACCACAGCCAGAATGATCGATATCCTTAAGATGAATAACGACATCCAGAAGCAGCTTGAGGAAAACCTTGCGGTCATGGCCCAGAACAATATTGAGCTAGACAAGCTGTCCAAAAACGATGTCCTCACAGGGATACTTAACAGACGGGGCTTCTATCAGGCCGCGGAGGAAATGCTTGACCGCTGCCGGATGGCCGGAGAGACAGTTATCCTCTCCTACGTAGATATGAACAATCTGAAGATCATCAATGACCGCTTCGGACACGATGACGGTGATCATGCCCTGAAAACGACCAGCAGGCTGTTGACTCAGGTCATAGGCTCGGACGGCATTGTGGCTAGGATAGGCGGTGACGAATATGCCTTCGCATATAACGGAAAGCTCTCCGCAGATGAGCTTTCAGAAAGGATAGAGAACAGCTTTTCAGCCTTTAACAGCTCAAGCGACAGGGAGTATAACGTCACCGTATCCAGTGGCTTTTTCCGTGTGCTGCCAACTGAGGATATAACCCTTGAGGATGCCATGGCCCTGGCGGATCAGGATCTGTATATTGCAAAACAGAAGAAGGACAACAAGATCTTTAAAGAAGCACCCTGATGTCCTTCCGTCATCTGATTGTATGTCTTACTGAAATATTATGATGTTGAGGTTAACATCATCATATTTATTCGTCCTCCAGAAGCTTATTCACAAGAGGCCTGTGCAGCTTCTCATCATAGGGAAGTATCACCCTTGTTTCGATGGAATACTTTTCTATCGCCTCGGTGATCACATATCGAAGGAGTCCCATCAGGGCTTTCAGATAGTCATCACAAAAAACAAATAAGAGCTCGGCATATATTGTCTTCTCCTGCTCATCGTAATGTATCAGCAGGAGCCCCACTTCATTTCCGTCCTTCTTTACATAGGAGGAAATATCCGTATCAAAATAGTCGGGAGGGGTTTCCTCAAGGTTCTCTATAAACCCGGTATGATGGCTGTCAATGCATATCCCGATCATCTGCTTAAACTCCATAAGGGAAAGCTCCCCTATATGGCCGTAGGTTACCTTTTCCTCCTTCTCAAAATCAAGATGGCGGGCGGTAAAGTTCCTAAGAGAGGGAAGCCCGGCAAAGTTCTTAAGCTTCACCTCCTTTATCTCCCAATCTTTATGGGTCACGCCCGGAAATACCTCCGGCTCCTTCTTATCCTCTTCCTCACGGGCCAAAGCATCATATTCCTCCGGCGTTGTCTCACCGAAGAGATTAAACAGGGCAAGCCCTTCATCCTCTAAGGATGGGCCTTTATATGCGGTCATTCTTTCATAATCGGCCACAGTCGCCACCATTAAGCCCTCTTTAAGCTGTACAAAACCATGGTCGGCAAAAAAACGCCTGTCATTATCCCTGCCGCAAACCAATTCTCTTCCATATTCCCAGGGAAATACGGAATTGACCTGGCTTAACCCAGTCTTCTTTGCATATTGGAACACAACGGAAAGGAGACCTTCCGCGAAACCGCGCCTTCTGAAGGACCCCGCGATAAAGAGCCACAGGATCACCAGGTCGTTTCCCTTTTGAATGCCAAGCAGAAGTCCCGCGGGGATGTCTCCGTTTCCGCCCTCGAAAACGGCGCCGAGCTTGATCGTTGGCGTTACATCCTCGCGTTCCAGAATCTCAAAGGGATCAAATCCCTTAAAATAATCAAGCTGGTCGTTCCTTAGTGAGATGATCTTCATTTTCCTTTTCCTTATTCGTCATCGTTATTGTTATTGTTGTTTTCTTTCAGCGCATCTTCCTGTTGTTCCTGCTTTTTTAATTTGTAGTTAAAGATGATGGAGTCAATATAGCCCATCCTCTTTATCATCGTTGAAGTCCTCTCATCCACCACGTCCGACATTATTTCAAGGAAGCCGGCATTCCGTTTCGCTGCCGCGGAGTCAAAGACCTTTTCCTTCTCTCTTAACCTGATGGTCATAACCTTACGATATGCGTTGAGAAGGGCATCCCTCTTCTGATTAAACTGAGCCGGATCGCTCTCCGCAAGCCCTGCATTCTGCGCCCCTATGAAATCGTTATATACGATCATGAATTCTTCGCGTCCTTCAGGATGTTTGCTGAAGAACCTGCTCATATGAAGCCCTACCTTCTCTCTTTGTTCAGGCTCCGGATCCACGAGCTTATTAAAATAATTCACAAATGTACTGTAGTTCAGGATATTCTTTAAATGAAGCGGGAAATAAACATCCAGGAAATTGTCCCTTATAGTCTCGAATTCGGCCTTCTCCGTCTCCGTAGGCATCCATTTTCCCTTATGATTGTTCCTGATCTTCTCCATCTTTTTCGCCATGGCATCATAAGCCCTGCCGATATTTTCGGCAATAGTCTTCTGCTCATTAAGCCTTGTGATCAGAGCTTCGATCCTCTGGTTATCAGTATCCCTGGTTCTGTATCTGTCAATAATGCATTTTTGTATATCCTGTTTGATGGCAGGGTCATACATTAAACGTATAGGATCCGTGACTCTTAATGAGATCCCTGCTTTCAGATTTTGGATTATTGCTTCGTTCTGCTCCGGATTTTCCGGATCATAGGGCGACTGGTCAGCAGCATCTGCTACAGCGCGCAATCCGCTTATGGCATTTTCAAAGGCCGCATTCACATTAGCGAACTTTCCGAAGAACATGGTCTTCATACCGCTTTCATAAGCGACCAACCTGGATTTCAGATCCTCTTTGCTGTCCGTGTAGGTCATAAGATCCTTCTTGTAGGCCCCTGAGGCTATCTTGAGGGTGGGATTAACGTTTACGTCTTTCCTTCTTGTCTCATCCGTAAAGTCAAATTCGTCTTCTTCATCCTCCATTATTTCGTTGAAATACTCTGTAACAGACTCCGTTTCCTCGATCTGCCTGTTCATATTGTCCAGGGCGTTCTGCAGCCTCATCTGCCCCTGGGAGAAATTAAAGACAGCGGCCGGTATCTCAAGCCCGAGCTTCTGCGCTTCCAGAAGGGCTACCGCAATGCGGGCACCGGAGGATTTCTTATCGCCAAGGGAGAATATCTCCGCAAATACACGGGTGAGCTCTCCGCGTTTTTCCTGGTAAAGCTCCTCAAATTCGGGTTTGAGAAGCATATGGAAGCCGTGTCTGAAGGTCTTCATGTCACCGATGGAGGCGGCAGCCATCATCCTTGTGATATGTATCTGCTGATCTTCGGAAAGCTTCGTGCAGTTTCCGAAATCGATGACGGTCAGCTTCTCATCGCTTATCATGATATTGCCGTCGTGGGGATCTCCATGATAAAAGCCGTCATCGAACACTCCTTCCTTTGTCCACTTATAGGCATAGGTTTCGAGATAAGCTTTTTTCTTCTTAAGCTCCGCAAGCAGCCCGCAGAGCTTCTCCTGGATCACGAGAGGTTTCAGTTCTTCATACTGCTTTGAATACTTTTCGATCCCTGTATCCATACAGATCGTCTCAACGCTGGAATAATAAGGGGAGATCCGGGCTGTCTGGCGTATCTGCGCTTTTCTTTCCTCGGGCATACTCTCCGTAATATAATGCTCCCTTTTATACAGATCCTTAAGCTTATTCGTCTCCTCCTTTATCCTCTTAAGCAGGGAATCCAGAGTCTCTCCCGGCGCCTTTTCAAGAACCATGGCGTTCGTAGTGGGCGCTGCCAGATTGTTAAGCTTTACGGAAGCGACCTTTTTCTCCTTCTCGTTTTCGGCCTTGTCGTAGATCTTTCCAAGCTCCACGTTCTTTGCTTCGATAGTCAGGTCGAGTTCCTCCTCTATCCTCTGAAGCTGACCCTCATAGGTTGCCTGCATTCCGCCCTTTTCATTGTCCTTAAAGGCAGGAAGCGGCTGAAGATGGTTTTGCATCCTCCATACATTGTCCTTATGCCTGCCATCGATATCCGTCTGCCTTGCGCAGTCTATCATCAGCTTCTTTTCCCGCATCATCCTGTTCCTGACGTCAGGCTTTAAGAGCTTGATCGCGACCTCCTCCTCAGTACCGTCTGAGCGGGTAAGCTTACAGAGGAAGGTCTGACCTACGGTAGCCGCGCCTAAGGGCTTTAACACCGTTATGTTCTTTATCTGCTTATGAGAGTTTTCCACTATGCTGTTAAGCTGGGCCTCCACGATCTCGCCTGGGATCGGGGCAAGCTTGCTCTTCATGTCCTCTATGGCTCCCTTTAGCTCATCCGGAAGCCCGTCTATGGGCAGTCCCTGCATCATCTTCTGGAACAGAGGCCCTGCTCCTTTAAGAAGGCCGCCTATATAGCCCGCCATAGCCTCTGTCTTAAGCTTTTCGTTGTACTCATGCCGTTTCCTTTTCTCTTCAAGGCGCCTGATCTGTTCCTCCTGCGAAAGTCCGTCTGCTTCGGGATTGATATCAGGATCGTTCTCATTCATAAACTTGCCGACAGGCCTGGAGTTTCGTATCATCGAAGCTATCATCGACCTCTTGTCGATAGTCGACACTCCCTTAAAGTAGTTTTCGAATACCTTCCTGATAAAGAGTCCCTGGCCGGATTCGCCGCTTGTCAGGGAGTCCTTTGTTCTCTGAATGAGACGTTCATTCCCTATCCTTATGCGTTCGCGCTTCCTGTTCTTAACCTCTTCCTCCGAAAGCCCCTCCTCATAAGGATTGGGAAGCTCCTCCTCCTGATTCGCTGCCGGATGGAACAGCTCTCCCGCATATTGGCTCACCGTCTCCTGGATACCCTCCGAGGCCTGCTCAACGCTTTCGTCAATGCTCTGCTCCAGCTCGATCAGGTTGTCCATCATCTCGGCAGCGGAGTCTTCATCAGTGCCTTTTATGATCTCCTCTATTCCCGGTATCTTAAATGTCTTGTTTCCTTCAAGCAGCGCCCTGGGATCCGTAAGATGCCTAAGGATGGCGTTGGTCTTTATAAACTTTACGTTCTTTACGCCCTCATCCTTCAGATCCTCGGCCTTATTCCTGACCTTCACCGCAGCGTTTACGGAAGCCTGGCCGATCCTTCTAAAGAAATTTGTAAAACCGTTACCCTTTTGAAGGTTCTTTTTGTTTTCCTCTTCCCGCTTTGCAGCCTCGTACTCACGCTTTATCCTCTTCTCTTCTTCCTGCAGCTCCATTATCTCGAGGTTATCAAGCGCCTCCCCGAAGGCAAAGAAGGCGCGCTCCGATATCTTCTCATTTATGGTATTGGTAATCTTATTGAGAGTCTCCGTAAGGCTCCTCTTGAAAGCCCTTACTTTTTCCTCATCCTGAAGGGCAAATAACGGAAGCTGATCCACGATCCCGTTGATCATCGCCCTCTGATCTCCCTTTCTCCTGTAAAGATCAGCGATAAGCTCTGCCACCGCTTCCTTATTCTTGAGGATCATAGTCTGGAGACGTACTCCCGGCAGAAGCACCTTATTATCCGCATCCCAGGTCTCGTAGGAAAACATGATGTCTCCCAGAAGGTTTTTGATCTTTGTTTCCCTCTGGTCCCATTCTCTGTCTTTTTTCTGTTCCTTTACCTGGTCATTCTGGGCCGGGACTGCTCTTTCCTCCTTTACCGGCATAGACACCTGCTGCCTGACCTTTTCACGGTTTTCCTGTTTGCTCGTTTTTGCCATGAGCTCCCTGGCCTCGGCGACGTTTATGATACGGCTCTCTTCCTCGGTAAAGACCACATCGTTCTCGGTCAGAGGCTTGTTTATCCGTTTTCCGAGCTTTACGATATAGACATTTTTGCCGTTCTGCAAAGCTGTGATCATCTGGGCAAGGGTATTTGTAGTGAAATTCGAGAAGGTGGAGGAGGAAACCTTTGTCTTCTGTACCAGATAATCCGTCAGGATCTGTCTTTTTCCGGTATTGAGCTCACGCGTGTCCATATTCCCGATGATATCCCTTAAAATGCTTTCTCCGGCCTCTTTTCCGTAGATCGCCCTGTTCTTTACGATATCGGAGGCCAGCATATCGCCGAGGACACCGGTTCCTCTCTCAAGGGGGATATAGTTCTTTCCTATGCTTAAGGTAAGCTGGCCGTACACATTCTGGGAAATGCACATAAGATTCCTTCCTATCAGGAAGAACTTTGACTCAACCTTTCCTTCCATAAAATCATTAATGGAGCTTCTTATATTTGCAAACAGTGCAGGCAGTTCCTTAGCAAGACTCTTCTCCGTTTTATTCTTACTTTTCGACAGTCTTGCTATCAGGTTGGAGGGTGTCTCCTTACCGCTTAAGGCCGAATACATGACCTGGGATTCGAGACCCAGCGGGATCAGGATCCTCTCGTCAAACTGAGCCCGCCTGGGTACCTGTCCCTCCGGAACACCCGTGCCGTGTCCCAGAGCATATACCCTGGACTGCACCAGAAGATCATGGGGCCTTAAAACCTGCCCGTCCATAACTCCTGTCTCCAGAAGCTCCTTCGCGTTCATGAAGGCCTCCGCCTCCTCATGCAGGCGAATCATGTTGAGCTTTACCTGGTCATAACGGGTATGTCCGGTTGAGTAGGTAGGAGATTTTTCGGCCAGATATTCCTTACAGGTAAAGATAGCCTTTGAATACATGGTAAGAATATCTTCCACATCTGCAGGGGTGAAAGGCGCATTTCCCTGTTTATTCCTGTTCATGGTGACCTCTATGGCAGCCACCGCCTTTTTTACTTCCTTCATCAGCTTGCTGTCGCCCAGAGTCTTATCCTGCAGCAGCAGAAGGGTCGAAAGATTACGCCCCTTTATCGCGGAAAGCTTTGCTCTCTCTGTATACTCAAGCTCAAGGGTAGCGCTTCCCAGGATGTTATCGATAACGGCATTATCATTCTCAACGGACTGTATGTTGTAAAGGTCCCTGTCCTTTCGCTTGAGGTCTGAAACCTTATGGGTAGAGCCGACGCGGATCTCTTTATTCAGCTGCTCCTGTTTCTGATGCATTAATAATTCATCGTTTGCCATAATAGCCTCCCTCCTTATCCTTTGATATCGAACTTCAAAGTAAGAATATTCCTGTTGTTATCGCGTGTATATATCATTTCTTTTGAATACGTTCTGGCAAGCTTTATACCCATTCCTCCGGTATCAAGCTCTTCAAAACTCTTTTCACGTATATACGCGCTTACAGGGTCGAATGGCACTCCGTTATCCGAAAAAGTTACTGAATATACCTGTCCCATACGTGAGCAGGAAAAGGTTACGTCATCTGCCCCCGAATAATTGATAATATTCACAAATATCTCCTCGCAGGCAAGTATCATTTGCCTGGATTCATCAGTATCTCCAAGTGATGAGACCATCTCCTGCTTTACGGCTTTAAAGGATGCAATATCCGCGGAAAGCTCTTTCCCATCGCTTTTGCTGTATACAAGGGCTCCGCAGGTTATATCATCAAACTGCTGCTGGTCCTTCGTGTATTCATTCAATGCTTTTATCACAGACCCTACTGTCTTATCCGCGCGCCAGGAACCGCCGTTATCATTATATGCGCTGTAAACAGCCTTTTCCAGCCCTTCCCTTCCATACTGGGCCTTTTCTTTGTTGATAGCTTCGGTTACCCCATCCGTATATACAAGTAACCCTTCGCCGTCATCAAGCCTCAGTTCCTCCGTGACTATATCCGCATCCTCAAACAATCCGAGGGCCATTCCGGGCTTCATCTTAAGAAATCCCCCTTCCCTTCCCAGTAAAAGAGGCGGTTCATGGCCGGCGTTTGCGAAGGTGAGGTCTCCCGTCTTTCTGTTCAGCATCATGGCAAATACGGTTGCAAACATATTCTCCGGGTTACTCCTGCAAATATCATTGTTCACCCTGTTCAGAGTTTCATCAAGCGCGTCTCCGTGTTTGATCTTTTCGGTTATGGCCATTCTGATCATTATCATAAACAGAGCCGCGGAAATACCCTTGCCTGAAATGTCCCCCACTATCATGCATATGTGATCTTCATCCGGACTGAAGATAACGTAAAAGTCTCCTCCTACCTCTCTTGCCGGGTTCTCACGGGCGTAGGCTTCATAGCCCTCTCCTTCGAGGAAATACTCCAGCGGTACCAGTCCAAGCTGTATTTTTCTTGCGATATCAAGCTGAGCATCCCTCTGGGCCTTCTCTCCCGCCAGAACCTTAATATCCCCCACATATCCGGCTATGTCGTCGGCCATCTTATCAAAGGACTCCTCTATACCGGTGATCTCATTTTCTGTCAGGGAGGTTTTCACCGTGGCCTTAACGGTGTTGCCCCGGTTTTTGACAAAATTCCTCATTTTTTCGGACAATACAAGTATGGGGCGGATCACGGACCGCCTTAAAAGAAGCAGCGTTATCACATACACAAATCCCATGGTAAGGAGCATATGGACGAGCAGAAATGCTATATCCCGGTGCTCTATCTCAAGTATGTCCTCCATGTCGTAATCCACGCCTATAAGCGCCGCTATACTGCCATCTACGACCACCGGATTGGTAAACGAGCATACATTTCCGTACTTATTATTGACAAACTCATACGCCCCATCCAGCTCTCCGTTTAAGATACTTATTTCGGAATCATAAAGAGGCTTTTCGCTTGTGTAACCGAATCCAAGCTCCTCGTTCAACCTCCTGTCATCTTCATCATCTCCGGCGGCACAGATAATATAATGCCTCTTCATTTCCCCGTCTATGGTGTAAAGATACAGATATCTGGCTTCCGTCTGATCACAGATATATCTGAAGCTCCGGTGTACCTTTTCCCTGAACTTCTCATCCTGCATCAAATCCTTCAGACCTTCCTCCGAGCCGATCGCTATTTCAGCCGATACTGCTACCACCTTGGCGATATCCCCGCCATGCTTGGCGGACTCTTTCAATATAAAGTTCCCGTTTATGAGCAGGCCGGCAACTGTCGAAATGATCAGCGCTGCCAGGAACAATATTGCAAACTGTGCCAGTATTGACAGTTTGGACCTCTTCTGTTTATCCTTCATCAGAAATATCTCTTATTCGAATGTGATCTTTTTGTCCAGACCTGTAGCCTGGAAAATGCTCATTATACCCTGGGAGGCATTTTTGATCTTAAGATTTCCGTTCACCTTCTTGTAAGCTGCCACCACCTCTCTGATGCCTGAGGATGAAATATACTCAAGCTTTTCAAAATCGAGGACGATGCCCGTGATATCCTCCCCCAGAGCATCCACCTCTTCGCGCATTACGGGAGCAGCCGTTGTATCAAGCCACCCTTCAAAGTAAAGCACCGCTTCGCTTCCGTTAACTGTTTTTGTGATAGTCATTATCTCTTCTCCTTATGATATCTTAAATTTTCTTATTCAAAGTATCCGAGCCCGCCGAGCGCCGACACAAATCTTTCGATATAGTCCCAGGTCGTTATAGGCCAGCAGAAGCCCAGTCTGTATAATACCTGCAGCGTATATTCGCAGTGTCTTGTAAGCCTTACCGTTTCGCGGCCTGAGGCTGAAGGCATATACGCCATGATGCTGGTAAGCTCCGAGGCCTTTTCGGGATCGCTCTGGGCTTCGGCAAAGGCCCGGCCGAATTCCTCACGCTCCACATAGCTGATGGGATAACCCAGATCCTTCAGCTCGTGGAAGATTCCCTCCATGGAGATATTCTGATTGTTGAACACATGGAACAGCGTACAGTCATCCGGGGTCGCGCACAGCTTAACGACAGCCTTTGCCACCGCATCGATCGGTGAAAACTCCATCGTCGTATCCAGCTGGTCATATGCGGCGCATCCGAGCATCACAAAGGCCCTGAGCCTTCCCATGGCGGAATTTGTGGTGAAATTGATCTGGAATTCCCCGTCGGAATGCCTTGCCGCAAGGTTTCCGAAACGCATCACCTTACCCTTAAGGCCCTTGTTTGCGACGGCCTCAAGCACCTCTCTTTCAGCCAGGAACTT